>Ga0209890_10001656_pt1 | contig 10007 bp, 7 predicted proteins | sample OrgsoiDNA2013049_FD_185799 | JGI IMG/M metagenome (GOLD analysis project Ga0209890, IMG submission 185799) | Permafrost soil microbial communities from the Arctic, to analyse light accelerated degradation of dissolved organic matter (DOM) -... | ecosystem: Environmental > Terrestrial > Soil >... | reverse complement strand
CCGCTGGCCTGCATGGCGGGCAGCGGGCGCTGGGCTTTTCCGCGCTGCGGGGTGGCGGCCGGTTCCTCCCGGCTGCGGTGGCCGCGCTGCAGGACGAGGCGTTCGGCGGTCGCGCGGGGCAATGGGAGATCGACGACCGGTTCCACTTTGGCGGCTTTGCCCGGCGCAACGCCGAGCTGGACGGCTTCATCGCCGATTTCACCGACCGCCACGGCCTCACCCTGGACTGGGTCTACGTGGCCAAGATGATGTACGGCATCTACGCCCGGGCCGGGGAAGGCACCTTCGCCCCGGGGACCACGGCCGTGGCCCTGATCACCGGATGAGCGGCAGCTGCCGTGATCACCGGCGCGGGATCGAGCCGGTACGTCCCGGGCTCGGGGGCCGCAGCCGGGCTGGTGCTGGGGGAGGGATCGGTCATGGCGGATTCTCCTTGCCGATATGGGCTTGGTGACCTGATCCTCCAGCGGGCGCAGGGCCACTGCAATGCCCCGGGCGGTCAGGCCGGGAAGAGTTCCCGCGGCGCCCGCGTTGTGCAGGCGCGTAGGTCGCGGCCTTCGGGGCGGCGCTGGGCTGGGTCGGCGCGGGCTCCCCGGGCACCTCGGGAAGCGGCCCGGTTTTGTCGGACCCCCTGGCTAGCATGGTAGGGGCGCCTTGTCCACCCCGGCAAGCTGCGCCGACGCACCACCACCAGCACGTCTGCACACAGGCCCCAGCACCTACAGCGCTTCCAGACCCCCAGAGCAGCCCGCCGAAGCCGACCCACAGCAGAGAGCAGAGAGCCCAGTGGCTGACCGACTTGTCGTTCGCGGCGCACGTGAGCACAACCTCAAGGACATCTCGATCGACCTGCCGCGGGATGCCTTGATCGTGTTCACCGGGCTGTCCGGATCCGGTAAGTCGAGTCTCGCCTTCGATACGATTTTCGCCGAGGGCCAGCGCCGCTACGTAGAGTCCCTGTCGGCCTACGCGCGCCAGTTCCTGGGTCAGATGGACAAGCCCGACGTCGACTTCATCGACGGGCTCTCCCCGGCGGTCTCGATCGACCAGAAGGCGGCCAGCCGCAACCCCCGGTCCACGGTCGGGACGATCACCGAGATCTACGACTACATGCGGCTGCTGTACGCGCGGGTGGGCAAGCCGCACTGCCCGATATGCGGCCGGCCGATCGCGCGGCAGAGCCCGCAGCAGATCGTGGACCGGGTGCTGGAGCTGGCGGAGGGCACCAGGTTCCAGGTACTGGCCCCGGTCGTGCGCGCCCGCAAGGGCGAGTACGCCGACCTGCTCCGCGAGCTGCAGACCAAGGGCTACTCCCGGGCCCGGGTCGACGGCCAGATCGTCCGCCTGGACAGCGCCACCGGCTCCGGCGCTGACTCCGAGCTGCCCAAGCTGAAGAAGTACGAGAAGCACGACATCGAGGTCATCGTGGACCGGCTCGCGGTGAAGGACACCGCGCGCCGCCGCCTGACCGACTCGGTGGAGACCGCCCTGGGCCTGTCCGGCGGGGTGGTCGTGCTCGATTTCATCGACCTGCCGGATAACGACCCGCACCGGGAGCGGATGTACTCCGAGCACCTGGCCTGCCTGTACGACGACCTTTCCTTCGACGAGCTCGAGCCGCGCTCGTTCTCGTTCAACTCGCCGTGGGGCGCCTGCCCGCAGTGCACCGGGCTCGGCACCCAGATGGAGGTCGACCCGGAGCTGATCGTCCCGGACCCGGTCAAGACCCTGAACGAGGGCGCGCTCGCGCCGTGGAGCGGCGGGCACGTCAGCGACTACTTCGCCCGGCTGGTCGAGGCGCTGGGGGACGCGATCGGGTTCGGCCTGGACACCCCCTGGGAGCGGCTGCCGTCCCGCGCCCGCAACGCCCTGCTCAACGGCTTCGACCAGCAGGTTCACGTCCGCTACCGGAACCGGTACGGCCGGGAGCGCTCGTACTACACCGCGTTCGAGGGCGTGATCCCTTACGTGGAGCGGCGGCACGCCGAGGCAGAGAGCGACTCCAGCCGGGAGAAGTTCGCCGGCTACATGCGCGAGGTGCCCTGCCCCGCCTGCCAGGGCAGCCGGCTGAAGCCGATCGCGCTGGCCGTCACCATCGACGACCGGACGATCGCGGACATCTGCGCGCTGCCCATCGGTGAGATGGCCAAGCTGATGCTGGACCTCAATCTTTCCGACCGGGACCGGCAGATCGCGGCCCAGATCCTGAAGGAGGTCAACGCCCGGCTCGGGTTCCTGCTCGACGTCGGCCTGGATTACCTGAGCCTGGACCGGGCGTCCGCGACGCTGGCCGGCGGTGAGGCGCAGCGGATCCGGCTGGCCACCCAGATCGGGTCCGGGCTGGTCGGCGTGCTGTACGTGCTCGACGAGCCGTCGATCGGGCTGCACCAGCGGGACAACAACCGGCTGCTGGAGACGCTGCTGCGGCTGCGTGACCTGGGGAACACGCTGATCGTCGTGGAGCACGATGAGGACACCATCCGCGCTGCGGACTGGGTGGTCGACATCGGCCCGGGCGCGGGCGAGCACGGCGGCTGGGTGGTCGTATCCGGGCCGGTCCAGGAGCTGGTGGCCAGCGAAAGGTCGCTGACTGGCGCCTACCTGTCCGGGCGGGCCTCGATCCCAGTGCCGTCGGCCCGGCGCGTGCCGTCGAAGAGCCGCGAAGTGGTGGTCAAGGGCGCGACCGAGCACAACCTGCGGAACGTCGACGTCGCCTTCCCACTGGGCTGCCTGGTGGCCGTGACCGGAGTGTCCGGTTCCGGCAAGTCGACTCTGGTCAACGAGATCCTCTACAACGCGCTGGCCAAGGAGCTGAACGGCGCCCGGACCGTCCCGGGCAAGCACACCCGGATCACCGGGATGAAGCAGCTGGACAAGGTCGTGCACGTCGACCAGGGGCCGATCGGCCGCACCCCGCGGTCCAACCCCGCGACGTACACGGGTGTCTTCGACCACGTGCGGAAGCTGTTCGCGCAGACCACTGAGGCCAAGATCCGCGGGTACCAGCCGGGCCGGTTCTCCTTCAACGTGAAGGGCGGCCGGTGCGAGGCCTGCTCGGGGGATGGCACCATCAAGATCGAGATGCAGTTCCTCCCGGACGTCTACGTGCCGTGCGAGGTCTGCGACGGTGCCCGGTACAACACCGACACCCTCCAGGTGCACTACAAGGACAGGACGATCGCCGAGGTCCTGGACATGCCGATCGAGGAGGCGGCTGCCTTCTTCGAGCCGGTACCGGCTATCCACCGGCACCTCAAGACGCTGGTTGACGTCGGCCTGGGTTACGTCCGGCTGGGCCAGCCCGCGCCCACGCTGTCCGGTGGCGAGGCCCAGCGGGTCAAGCTGGCTACGGAGCTGCAACGGCGGGCCACCGGACGGACGATCTACGTACTGGACGAGCCCACCACGGGCCTGCACTTCGAGGACATCCGCAAGCTGCTCGGAGTGCTCCAGCGCCTGGTGGACACGGGGAACACGGTCATCGTCATCGAGCACAACCTCGATGTGATCAAGACGGCGGACTGGATCGTCGACCTCGGGCCGGAGGGCGGTTCCGGCGGCGGGACGGTCATCGCCACGGGCACCCCCGAGGAAGTGGCGATGGTCGAGGGCAGCTATACCGGTGAGTTCCTGAAGAAACTGCTGGACGTCTAGGGCAGTGGGACGGGTCGTCAGCGGGCAGGCGCAGGGATGGGAACCGGTCACGGGCCGGCGGCGGCCGCCGGCGGGTCCTGGGATGCCCCGTAGGCAGGCAGCGGCCAGTGCCGGCCCGCTCATGAGCCCCCCAATGACGGGCCGGAGCCTCACCGAGGTCGGGACCAGCGCCGGGCGGGCTCTGGTCGACCTGGCCCGGCCTGGCCGCACCGGGCCCATCCACCCAGGTTTTGGGCGCGCAGGTTCTGACCGCGCCCCAGGCCCGCGTTTCCTGCTCGCGCTCACCCATGGGGCGGGTGGCTCGGTCAGCGCGCCCGACCTGCTCGCCGCCCGGGATGCCGCCCTGAGGGCCGGCGGCGCCGTGGCGCTGGTCACCCAGCCCTACCGGGTCAAAGGCGCCCGGGCTCCCGGTTCGGCCGCCCGGCAGGACGAAGCGTGGTGCGAAATCATCGCCGTGCTGCGCGGCGGCCCGCGGCCGATGCTGGGCTCTGGTATCCCGCTGATTGTCGGCGGCCGCAGCAACGGCGCCCGGGTGGCCTGCCGCACCGCGGCGGCCGTACAAGCCAGGGGAGTGATCGCGCTGGCGTTCCCGCTCCGGCCCCCGGCGCGGCGCCAAGGCGAACTGGCCGGAACCGGCTCCTCACCCACGCGGGAGGCCGAGTTGCGGATGGCCGCCAGCGACGGCGTGAGCGTGCTCGTTGTGAACGGGGACCGCGATCTGTTCGGGATCCCCGATGCCGGCGATCTGATCCGGGTCGTCGTCCTGAAAGGCGAGACGCATACGCTGTCCCGGAATCCGGCGGCCATAAAGGATGCCATCACGGGCTGGCTGACTGACGTCGTGCCGCAGGAGCGCTGACGCCGCGGCGGAGACATCCAGGCGCCCGTATGGTGAGCCGCCTAAAGAGCGGCTGCAACCGCCTGTAAAGAGCGACGGTGCGCGGGACTCACCGCTTGATAACGATTTGAACGTTGACGCTTTTGTCGTGCGTTGCCGTTCTGTAATCATCCCCCGGAACGGGTAGCCCGTCCCTGACGCAGAATTTCTCTTAGCGTCGTTTCGCTATTGGCTGCAAGAATCTTCTGCGCGGCATTACGCAGCGGGCGCGTGCGAAGGCTGGGAGCCGGTCAGAGTCGAGTGAAATACCAGGTCAGTCGGCCTGTGTGGGGCAATCGTAGCGCCCCCGGGTAGCAGTTCGCCCGTGTCTTCAAAAATAACAATCCCGTTGCAGAGCAGGCTCCAGCCCTGGTCGGGGTGGCTGACTAGTGTTCGGGCCGCCTCCCGGTCCGGCGCTGACGCCTCCGGACACTGCGGCGTGTGTTGGCACATGTCGTGCCTCCTCGCGAGCTTCTTATCGTGCGTGTTCTGGATCACATCTTAGTGTGCCGCAGCCAGTGCAAGCTGCAACATGGCTCATTCTGACCGTATTACCGGAACCTTTTTGTAGCTTCCGGCGGACTATCCGCTATGACATTTTATGACTACGCCTCGTGGCACTCCCGGTGGCCGGCCGGGAGGCCTTCCGCGGGACCGGCGGGGTGACTGGGGGCCATCTCGCTAGTGTCAGTGGCCTAGACCAACTGCTCTAGACCAGCTTTGCCCCGGGGTGTCCCAGCGCGCAAGAGACACGGCCGAATTGGTCTGGTCCAATCGTCCCGCGCCGGCGCCGCGGCCGACCGGGATCCACCGGGCAGGCCGTGACGTCTCGCCGCCGGCTCGTGGACCGCGGTCAGCGAGCCGGCCGGAGGCCTCATTTTGACTGCCCGCTGGTACCTGGTTAAACGTCCCCCGGGCCCCCAGGGTTCGATAGTTAGACGCGGCGGGGGTACCGCAGGTTGGCGGCTGCCGCCCCCAGTTAGCCGGCTGTCTCGCGCCGGTCGCCGGGGAGGGGTCCAGCCAGCGGCTAGCGACCGACTCCTGCTCTGTTCTGTTAGCGAGGCAACTGCCCCGTCTTGCCGGTACGACTGTAGGACCGGGCCGGGCCGTCCGGGCCGCGTCGGGAACAGTCCCAGGTCGGCGCGCGTGTCGCCGGGCGGTGACGTTATGACCCGCCCGTGCGGTGCCAGCCGGCCTACAAGGGTGCCGTCCTGAAATACGGAGCCGCGCCGCGGTCCGTTGATGCAGTCGTCCGGCAGGTTGTGACTGTGACGGCGCCGGATGGCCGACTGCGCCCGCCATCCGGATGAGCCGCCGGCCGCGGCGGCCGGGGACCGGCAGCGAGCGGCAGGCCGCGGCGGTGCACAGCCGCAGGCCAGCTTGGCTGGCTGTCTGCGCCGCCTATCCGTGCTGGCTATCCGTGCTGGCTATCCGTGCTGGCTATCCGTGCCGCCTATCCGTGCTGGCTAAACGGCGGGCTCGAGCGGCGCCGGCGGGATGCCGTTGAGCCGGTGACTCTCCCGCAGCGTCAGCAGCCGCCCGGCCTCGGCCGTGAGGGCGTGTACCTCGGGCCGCGCCATCGCCTTGCGCCGGAAGATCCGGTCGTCGTAGCCGAGTGCGCCGATCTCCGCCCGCTGCGCGGCGTAGGCCGCGCGCATGACTGCGGTCAGCGCCGAATCGAGGTTGATGGCCAGCCGCCGGCGCTCGATCAGCGGGGCGTGGCGGGCATCGGCTTCGCGCAGTTCCAGCTCGGCCTGGCGGGCCGCGGTCAGCAGGTCGTCGAACTTCCCGGCGAGCTCGACGTCTGCCGCGTGCTTCTCCAGCGCCTCGTTGCTGGCCTGCGGACGCTTCCTCAACGGCATGCCGTTCCCCGGTTCCCTTCTGCTGCGATTCCGCTATGGGCCCGGGGCGCGGTGGCGCAGGGCCCGGCCAGTGCATAGCGTACGCGCTCCGGGCCGGGCCAGTGCGTCAAGGTGGACCGGTGGCGCGCCGGGCCAGGCGTGCCCCGGCTGTTGCGGGTAGCGGGAGATGCCCCGCCCAGTGCCCCGCCTGATGGCCGGGTGGTGTGTCATGTCGGATGCGCGTGCCGCTTATCGCCATGGTCCGCTTGTCTGTGCGAGGTAACTCTGGCACGCTGTCTCGCCCCGGTCGCTTCGCGCGCCGGGGCTGCCGGTTACCGGCCGAGGAGGAACCGTGAAGCGTGCCGAAGCCGCCGGCGACCGATGACCGGTTGGTCGCCCGGCGCGGCCACGGCCGCCTACCGGGACAGTGTCACTGTCATCTGTGAGCTGGCCAACCGGTTCACCGGCGGGCTCTGGGCCGCACCGACACCGTGCGGGGACTGGCGGGCGACCGACGTCGCCGGGCACCTGCGGTGCCTGGCCGACGACTATCACGAGTACCTGGACGAAGCGCCCGCCAGCCGCCTGGCCCGCCTGATGGCGACCGGGTTTCCCGCCGCGACGCTGGCGCGGAAACTGGAACGGCAGAACGCGGCCGAGCTCGCTGAGCTGCCGGACGTGCCGCCGGCCGAGCACATCGCTGCCTTCGCCGCGTCGGCCCGGGCCTATGCGGCCCGGGTGCCGCCGCTCTGGGACTTCCCGCACCACCGCTACCGCGGCACGGTCGTGACCGTCGGCGCAATGGCGGGGGTGGCCTGCGCCGAGTGGAACGTGCACGCCTGGGACCTGGCCCGGTCCCTCGGCACCGACTACCGGCCCGCCGACCCGGAGCTTGTGTTCAAGGGCTGGTGGGCAGGAACGCCGCAGCTGCGGCCGCCCGAGGCCGCGGGCCTGCTCGTGGCGGCGCCGGTGCAGGGCGACGTGTGGGAGACGATGCTGCACCTGTTCGGGCGGGATCCGGGCTGGCCGGCCTGAGCGCGTCCCGGCCTGCAGTGCAAGCATGGGCAGCGTGACATTCGATGTAGAAGCGGTACGGGCCGCCTATCCGGCGCTGCGCGACGGATACGCCTACCTGGACGGGGCGGCTGGGACGCAGCTGCCGGAGGTGGTCATCGACACCGTGGCGGCCGCGGCCCGGGCTGGGATCGGCAACGCTGGCGGTGCCTTCCCGGCGAGCCACCGGGCCAGCGCGATCACCTCCGGCTGCCGCCAGGCGGTCGCCGACCTGGTGGGCGGTGTCCCGGACGGGGTCATCCTCGGCCCGAACATGACCACGCTGACCTACCGCCTCGCGGGCGCCCTGGCGGCCACCTGGCGACCCGGCGACGAGGTCGTGGTCTCCCGGCTGGACCACGACGCGAACGTCCGGCCGTGGATCCAGGCCGCCGCCCGGGCCGGGGTCACCGTGCTCTGGGCTGATGTCGACATATCGACGGGTGAGCTTCCCGCCGCCCAGTACGACTCACTGCTGTCCGACCGGACACGGCTGGTCGCGGTGACGGCGGCGAGCAACATCCTCGGTACGCGCCCGCATGTGGCGGCGATCTCCCGGGCGGCTCACAGCGTGGATGCGCTGACCTACATCGACGGGGTGCACGCCACCCCGCACACGCCCGTCGACGTCCGCACGCTGGGCGCCGACTTCTACGCGACGAGCGCCTACAAGTGGTCCGGGCCGCACATCGGCGCCGTGATCGCCGACCCGGCGCTGCTGGAGACGCTCCACCCGGACAAGCTCGCCTCCTCGCCCGACGCGGTGCCGGAACGCTTCGAGCTGGGCACGCCCGCCTACGCCGACCTGGCCGGGGTGACGGCCGCCGTGGACCACCTGGCCAGCCTGGGCGGCGAGCACTACGGCACCCGCCGCGCGCGGCTACTCGACTCGATGACGGCGGTCCAGGAGTACGAGGGGCGGCTGTTCACGGACCTGCTCGGCGGCCTGGAGGCGATGGAGCACGTGACCCTGTACGGGAAAGCCCCCAGCCGGACCGCCACCGCGTACTTCAACGTGGCGGGCCATACCCCGGCCGACGTGGCGGCCTACCTGGCCGGGCGCGGGGTGAACGTCTGGAACGGACACAACTATGCGTGGGAGCTCACCGGGGCGCTTGGTATCCGCGATTCCGGTGGTGCCGTCCGCGCGGGCCTCGTCCACTACAACGACCGTTCCGAGGTCGACCGTTTGCTCACCGGCGTCGCCGAGCTGGCTGACGTACGCTGAGGACAGCAGATTTCGCCCGGGCGGGCCGGTAGAACGGCCCGCGACCGCGGGGAGGTGGTGACCGTGCCCAGCATGCGGGGTGCGGCGTTCGCTGTTACCGCCCTCGTCTGGTTCGTCGCCGGGCACCTTCTCCTCGGCTCGGGCGACCTCCCGGTCGTCACCACCGCGGTGCTGGCCGCTGTCCTGATGGGCCTGGCTGCCGGCGTGCTGGCCGACAGTGCCCGGATGGTGCGCGCCCTGACAGCGGTCCCGCTGACCCGGCGCGCGGCGGGCCTGCGGGAGAAGTCATGGAGCGCGGCGTTCCTGCGGCAGCGCGACCCTGACGCGGCGGGCAGGCCTCGGCCGCGAGCACCCTCGGGGGTCCCGGCGGCCGCCTGATCGCCGCCGGCCGCGGCAGCCCTGTGACCTGGCCTGAGCGCCGGAGCAGGACCGCCTCGACCACGCCGGGCCCCGGATGTTCCGCCGGGACCCCGCGCCGTCACCACGGGCTCCATGTCCCTGTAATGCGCCGGCGACACACCTGATCGCGGCCGTCTCCAGCCGTCAATCGTTCGTTCTGGCCCGCTGGAGGGTTGCCCGTCATGTTCGGTCTGTTCGGCGTCCCCGTCGACGCCGCGTATCACCTTGTCACCACCCTGTCCGCCTTGCTCACGCCCGTGGCCGGCGGCCTGGCCGTGGCCGTGGCCATCGCCGCGTTCACCGTCGCCGTCCGGCTGCTCGTGCTGCCCTTCAGCTACTACGCGATGCGCGGCCAGGTCGCGCAGGCCCGGATCGCCCCGCAGGTTCAGGCGCTCCGGCAGCGCTACGTCAAGCAGCCCGACCGTCTCTCCCGCGAGCTCAAAGCGCTGTACGCGGAAAACGGCACGGCCATGCTCGCCGGCTGCCTGCCGCTCCTGCTCCAGTGGCCGTTCCTGTCCGTGATGTACCTGCTGTTCCGCTCCGCGTCGGTCGGCGGAGCCCCCAACGAACTGCTGACCCACTACCTGTTCGGCGCGCAGCTCGGCAGCCACTGGCTCGGCGGAGCCGGCCCGCTGAGCGCCCAGGGCGCGGTCTTCGCGGCGCTGTTCGTCCTGCTCGGCCTCTGTGGCTGGCTGGCCGCGCGGGCCGCCCGCCGCTTCGCCGTGCCGGTCCCATCCGGGCGGGGGACGATCGGGCCGAAAAAGACCCAGGCGGGGGCCGCCAGCACCCAGCCGGGCCAGCCCGCCGCCGTGCCGCCCTGGCTGACGCGCCTGATGCCCTACCTGACTGCGGTGTTCGCGGCGTTCCTGCCGCTCGCGGCCGGGCTGTACCTGCTGATCACGACGGCCTGGACGCTCCTCGAGCGCACCCTGCTCCGGCGGTTCCTCCTCCGCCC
>Ga0209890_10001655_pt1 | contig 10014 bp, 18 predicted proteins | sample OrgsoiDNA2013049_FD_185799 | JGI IMG/M metagenome (GOLD analysis project Ga0209890, IMG submission 185799) | Permafrost soil microbial communities from the Arctic, to analyse light accelerated degradation of dissolved organic matter (DOM) -... | ecosystem: Environmental > Terrestrial > Soil >... | reverse complement strand
CCTCAGTGAGGTAGTAGTCATCCGCACGCCCGCGGTCGGCCTCGACATAACTGCGCGCAGCAGCAGGCGAGCCACGATAGACCTTTAACCCACCATGCATTTCCAACACCAACCAACAATCATCGGCAAACACGTTTCCGGGCCGCCCGAAAGGCGACCCGACCTACCAACATTGGTAGCATGCGTGCCGCTATTTGATAAAGGCTTGGAAATGCCTATTTCGCGTTGAAAGTCGTTGGTAGCGTTAGTTGTTCGTATTGGAGGCCGTATTCCTTCGTGAAGTCGGCGTATTCGTCAGCGACGACTTCCTATTCCAGTGTTGGGGCACCTTGTTGGTGGGGTTGATCAGAGCGCGAGACGCTCGAGGGTTCGAAGACGACTCAGCTGGAGCGAACCCGTCGTCGGTGGTCATGAACATCAACGAGTCCCACTATTTGGCGATTCCTTGGGACAAGGAGGTGAGGGATCATGCAGGGTCTCGGGCGGTCCGGCCCAGAGCGGCGATGTGGCTACGACTATGGAGACGCAGTGCCCGGTGGAGGATCCTCGACTGGCACGCGGACCCTTCGTCGAGCGGGACTGCGTCGGAGTTCTCTGCGCTGACACGGACAGGCCTGGCGCGCGGACTCCCTCACATCAGCACCTTTCTGAACACGTGCATAACCATGAAGTGCGGACGCCCGCTCATCGGCTACGACCGATTGGTCAGGTCCGGGCTGGTAGTGGCGCGTTGTTACTGGTACCGGCGCGTTGTTAGGTGCCGGATGCCATGTATGCGGCGAGGATGTAGTTGGGGTGTCGGTCGAGGTTTTTTCGGGCCCGGTCGTATCGCATGGTGGTGCGGGGATCGGCGTGGCGGGCGGCGATCTGCACGTCGCGCAGGTCGACTCCTGCGTCCAACATCGTGGTCACGAATGTGTGCCTCAGCATGTGAGGGTGCATTCGAGGGAGCCGGACGCCGGCCGCGCTGGCTAGGCGTCGAAGGCGACGGGTGGCTGCGTGACGGTCCATCCTTGCACCGCGGTTGTTGAGCAGGATCGGCCCAGCAGTTCGGGCGTCCACTGCCCGGTCCACTGCTCGACCCACGGCCGGAGGCAGAGGTACGAGGACGACTTTGGTGCCCTTGCCGACTACCCGCAGCACCCGGTGCCCGTGTTCCTCTCCGAGGTCGGTCACGTCGGTGCCGGTTGCTTCGAAGATCCGTAACCCGAGCAGCCCAAGCATCGCCACCAGGGCGAAGTCGAACTGGTTATCGGACTCGCGAGCCGCAGTCAGCATCGCCTCAAACTGGAGGTGCGTCAGACCGAGTGTGGGCGACTCGGCCGAAACGGTAGGTCGGCGGACGTACTCCGCTGGTGAGTGCTCAATGACACCGTCGATGACGGCGGTCCGGTAGAACCCGCTGAGCACTGAGGTGCGCCGAGACACGGTGGATGGTTTGTAGCGGCGGGTCTCCTGCATCCAGCGGACGTACAACTCAAGCTGGGCGCGTCGAGCCTTTAATGGCGCTATGTCCCGTCCCGCGCACCAGGTGAGGAAGGCTCGAAGGTCCGAGTCGGTGTGCGCACGTGACATGCCCTTGAACCGGGCCAGATAGGCGGCCACAGCCAGAGGCAGTCGCACATCGTTGAAATCAGCGTCTTGGCCGGCGCCGGCCGGCACGATGAAAGAGGTCATCCTTCAGCGTCCGCCGGTCAGAGCAACCACGGCGATCTCTGCCGCAGCAAGTACAACAACGCGGCAGTTGAGTGCGTTCAGATAGCGCGGTTGTGGTGGGCTTCAACTTCAAAGCCAGAACTGATCGGGCAGGACCACATTGCCCTGTCTCTGGCTACCCGGAGTCGCCTGACTTAGGGAGGAATAGGTGCGCCCTGTTCACGGGCTAACGAGCGGAGCCCCTCGACCTGGCTGTCGTTGAGTGCCAGCAGTGGTTTCCGTCGCCCGTCGCGCATCACCAGCTCTGGAAGCTGCTTCCATCTGTTGTTGGGTCGGGCGACCACGTCTACCACCTCGGACCAAGGGATGGTTCGCCGGACGATGAAGCGGACACCCCGGTCGCTGATCACGGTCTTAGGCACCACCCAGGCTGTTACAGCCAGCGCCGCGTACACCGCAGCGAAGGCTAGGTCCCCGAACTGATGCTTACTAACGAGCTGTGCGGTTCCGAGCAGCAGCCAGAGGACCGCGAAGGCAACGGCATACCAACGGAAACCCCCGGTGTCCCGGTAGCGGCCAATAACGTGCTGCGATCCGGAACCGGCTGGTTCCGGAGGCTGCTCGTGGACTGTCAGCCCGTTTGGGGTCACGAGACCAGCATGACACTTGAAGAGCCTTGCTTTATCCAGCCATCGATTCGCGCCGAGCATCTCAACTCAGACCTTGTCGTCGCCACCTACCGTCATCGCGGCAGTTGAGTGCGTTCACGTGGGCGCCCTTCGCGTCGCAGGGAGTCGCTCAACGGACGTTTTCCCTTTGTGGGGGACGCCCCAGAGTCAACGACGCTTGAGGAACGGGCGCCCATCACGAAAGGCACGACCCGCCCTGACGCCTTGAACCAGCCGAATCGAACCCAGAAGAATCACGATGACGCCGAAGCCCTGGAGCCAGTACCCCACCGCAAGAAGGGTGCCGCCGCCGCCCGAGGCCAGCATGAAGACCATTCCCGAAACAACGATCAACATTCCGGGGAACACCGTGATCCAGGTTGCTGCCCAAAGGGTTATTCCTTCGGGGCCATAGTTCTGCTCTATGCGCAGGATGTCCGGAGTCCGGTGAGTCCGTTGGCGCTCCAAAATCAAGGACGCGAACCAGCGCTCATGCGGCAGTAGATGGTGTCCGGGCGCTACTGACATATTCTTATCCTCGCTCAACGCTCTCAGTTCGGAGCCGATTGACCGGGACACGACGGTCGGCAGTGCATAGCGTGGCCCTTCGTCGTCACGACAAGAACCAAATCCAGGTCGCGATGCGCGTACTCCTCTGGGCCATCACTGACGACCGAATCTCGGCACGACCGCGCGCACGACCAGCGGCAATTGAGTGCGTTTCGGATGGAGCATCTGCGTGCGGTCCATCGAGGGTTCTGCCCACCTATTGGGCTGGGGGCCGGGGCCTGGGGGCAGAGCGGCAGTGGCCAGCGCCGACCCCTCCCCCTCGTCCCCAGCGCTTTCATGCTCAAGGTCCGCGCAAAACAACTTTCAGGTGTGGTTCAGTACCTCCCGGTGTGGGCGGTTAGCCCCCTGACCTCGGGCGCGGGGCACGGCGCCTACGGCAGCCTATGACCCGCGCGTCAGGGTCAGCACTCAGGGTAAAACCGTGTATAGCTCTGATCTTGACCACTGGCTGCGTTCATACTGATAAACAGTCACGACGTCGCGGCACATCCACAGGATCAAGCTGAGCGCGCCACGGGCTCAGATGCCCAACTCGCCAGAACGCGTTCTCGGCTAGGAGACAGTGGATGTATTGAGGTATGTATCGAGGTATGTATCGAGACTCTTACCGACTACACCTGTTGGCCTTCGGTTCCACTCCGACGCTGGCTGTCACGTTATCGAACGTCCACGTGACGCGACTTCTTACCTGAAAGGGGCATACGGGGTGTCCAAGGCGGACGGGTCACAAACAGTTTACCTGCAGCTCAAATCTCCGAGCGGAGGTGGGAGCCACCCTCCGGGTTTCGAAGTCGGCGACCCCGGTCTTTGAGCTCTTGCTTTCGCAGTTCCTTGGTAAGCCACCGATCGAATTTAGCAGTTGTTTTTGCTTTGACTTTCCACCAAGTGCCGTCAGGCAAACCATAAGTCCGTGCTATGTCGACCCCGGCTTCTTTACCATAGTGACGAGCAATCAGGAAGCATGACAGCGCGATAATCCCTGAGATTGCTAGGCCGGTGGTTGCAAGAGAATCGTGTCTGAGCTGCTCTAGTACAACAAAGAGAACTAAGAACGGCATTGTCTGAGCGTAGCCGACAAACATCCATTCATAAAGATGCAGCAATTTGTCTGCGGCATTCTCGCTAATTCGCTCACCCCAGACAGTCTGGCGCCTGACTAAGAGCCGGCGATGCATTTCCCTAATCTTTGGGACTAACATTTCCCTCCTTGCATTATTCTTGGTTAGAGCACCTAGTAGAGGCCGGTGTCGGTGTCTTGGTATTGGCCGTTCCAGCGCAGAAGGGTGTCTGCGGTGCCGGTGTGTGCGGTGAGGGCGCCGTAGGCGTTGTAGGTGTAGGTGGCGGCGACGGCCCCGGCCTGGTTGGTCAGCAGGCGGGTGGAGCCGTACTGGTCGTGTTGGTAGTACAGGACGACACCGGCTGCGTCGATCTGTTCGACGGGGGTGCCGTTGTTGTCGTAGATGTAGCTGATGGTGCCGTCGGTGAGCATCAGTGGCACGCCGCCGGTGGGGTCCCAGGCGAAGTTCTGGGTACCGGTGGTGGTGGTCCGGGTGGCACGCAGGCCGTCCCCGTTGTACGTGTACGAGCTCAGCGGCCCATCGGAGCCCATAACGTCAATGATGACATCTGCGGTGCCGCCGTACTTGAAATTGGTGAACGTCCCGATCGAGGACAGGTTGACGGTGACCTGGTTGAACGCCGTGGCGCCCGCCGCGTAGGTCAGGCTGGTCGTTGCTGGCGGGGTCCGATCTTGCGATTTCACTCCCATGGGCGCGACTCACGATGCTGACGTTGCCAGGTGCCCGGTGGCGGAACGCTGACCGGATGCATCGGACCGTAGGCCTCAGCGCTCGCCATGAGTAACTGGTCACCGACCGTCATCGCGGCAGGAGTGTACGGCCGATTCGCGGCAGATGCGGATGTTCGACCTGAGTCACCGGTGTGCTTGGGCGCGGATTAGGCGGTTTCCCTGCGGTGGGTTCACGGCTGCCGTTATCGTCGTCATGGCATAAGCGGCTGGCGCCCGACCTCGTTCAAATCGGCGCCGCGCTGATTGCCGCCGGACTGGCAGGAGGTGTTGGGCTGTGGATCCTGAGATGAATGAGCCGCGAGGGGCACGAACGACCCGGACAACCCGACGGCTCGTGCTCACCAAGCCCCATCGGACGCACCGCGACCGGGCCGAGCAGGCGGTGGTCTGGCGGCGACGGCGTGCCTCGTGGGGTACGAGCGCGGTGATCTTCTTTGCCTTGGCCGTTGCGGGGGCCGTTGGCGGCTGGAGGACAACCTTGGTGGCACTCGACCTAGCCGCGGGCGTCATGTCGGCCGCCGTCGTCGTCAAGGCGCAGGTGATGGTGCGGCGGGCCGAGGAACTTCCGCCAGCGATGTGACTTCAGTTGCCCTGCTCTTCATGCCGACCCGGTCTGGCGATGACTGCCTCCCGCGGAGAAGGGCCGCAAGCTGCAGAATGTGTTCTCCCGTCAGCACGATCGCACCCGCGACCAGCGGCAGATGAGGACGTGTGTTGTGACGGTCCGTCATCCCGCCGACCCAGGGCAGGGTTGCCAATACAGGACCCGCACTCGTTCATAGTCGCGTTTACTCCACGGCGAGCGACTCGCCGAACTTGGCCTCGAGCATGCTGCGGACCTGATCGAAGTTGTTCAGCGCCGGTTTCCAGCTGTACTTCCGTCCCGATGGATGGTCTCTCGTCGCAATCGTCAATGAGTGACCGTGCCAACGCTTCCTCAAAACCAGGCCAGCGATTTGCTCGACGGGAACGAAGTGATTCTTCGGATCGCCCGCGAGCACCTCGGAGCGTGGCATCGTCAACAACTTCGAAACTCGCTTCTGTTCGTATCCTCGCCCGGCCCGGATGCCACCTGCCGACCCGGCGCCCGCTGCCGCCGCACCTGACAAGCCAGAGCCGCCACCCACCATGCCAGCGCCACCCGCCCGCAGAGCGACGCCGACGTATGTGCCTTTAACGCCGAGAATGCCGTCCTCGTACACGATGAGATCGAATCGGCCCCCCGAGTTCGTGTCCACGATCACCCCAAGTGGCGTGGTCGGCTCGGTCATGTCACCACCTTCCTCCTAAACGGTTGGTTCCGTGAAGGATCGGTCTAAGAACACCTTGAACTCACAACCATCGCGGCATTTCCGGATGTTGCAAAGAGGCATAATCCGCAACGGCTGTTCATACACTGGGGGTGTGAAGAGGGACCTGGAACGCCTTTATAGGGTGGCGAGTTGTTCGACGCCGATCTTAAGCGCGCACTCGGAGCCGTTTGGCGGTGGAGATTTCGGACGGCCCGATCCTGACCATGGCTGACGGGCAGCGAACGGAACGCGTGCTCTTTGACGGCGACGTCGCGATGGAGAACTGGCCAGACTTCGCAGGAACCGAGCCAACGGACTCCTGCGATGACTCATGGAAGGGTGCGTTCGATGCAACGGTGCTTGGTGGGGCCGGCGGCCTCTCGTTACCGCTTTTCCCCTAGGAGTGGTGATGGGAACCTCTGAGAAGCCGCAGAAGCTCTCTCGCGGGGGCGGTAAGGCCCTCCTGGGGCTACTTGGCAGGAAGCGCTTCTGGGGTGCTCTGATACTGATCATCATCGCGGCGATAGTCGTACCCACTGTGGCCAAGGTCCCGGTAGCCCTGGCGCTTTCTATTACGCTTATTGGACCGTTGCTCAATCGCTCCCGCAGCCTTCAAGCTGCTGAGGCCGCATTGGCCGGCGGCCCAGTACGACCGAGGGCGGGTGCGAGATTCGTCGGCTTCAGGGGAGAGGAGACCTCGGGTCGCATTCGCTGGCGACAAGTTCGATGTGTAGTCAAAGGCGCAGACCTGGAGATGGCGTCATACTGGCGGCGAGGGAAGGCGCCTGATGTCGTATCGATGGCGAACGCTAAGGTGACATCGACGAGAATGAGTGCTCGTGAGGACCGCAACCTGAAGCGCGGCCAGGCGAGCATTATCGAATTCGCCCTCGACAATGGGTCCTCACTACAACTCGCGGTTGATGCTGTGATCGCCGGAGATGTCCGAGCCCTTCTGCTGCCCAGCCCTTGAGTATGCACGCCGATCTGAGTTCGCCCGCAGCGACCTCCCCGTCCGCCGGACCGGACACTGACAGAATCCGCTCATGCCACTTGAGCGCACGCTGTATGCGGCAGTTGCGGATGTTCTCCGGGATGCTCGCTCGGTCACGAAGGCAGCATCATTGTGGAGTGCCCACAGTTGTGAACGCTCTCGTAGTGACGCTGGCCCCGCTTATGCCGCTGCGTGTCCGTACCGCCGAGTTCACTGACCCAACCCTCATCCTCACGGGCGAGGTGTGGTCTCTCGCTGTCACATGCCGTGGGTCTGGCTGCGCGCCGACGGGAGCACGGTTGATTGGGCAGACCCGACGACTGCCGACGAAGCCTGGGATCTCTGCGGTCTCGACATCATCGGGGTGCACGCCACGTCTACAAAGTCGGTCGATCCAGTCTTCTTCCTCTCAGATGGCGGCCAGCTCGACGTCGTCGTGGACAGCGACTGGGATCCTTGGACATTCAGGCATGAGCAGCTCAATGTCGTTTTTGTCGGCGAGGGCCCCCCTCTATGATTTCGGTGTGATAAGTCTCCTGGCTGTGGGCTCCGGTCCCAGACATCGACTCGTGCCAAAGGTAGGGTCGCAGTCTCGGGCCGGACGGGCAGTTTGAGGAGTGACGGTGGTTAGAAACGACGGTGAGCAGGGCAATGGCTGGAGGCTTCCCAAGCGATTCTGGGAGGTGCTCCTGGCCGTGTGGGTCGTTGGGGGTGTGGTTGCTGCGTTTACGCAGCTCTGGTGGGATGTTGCGGTGGCAGTCATCGGCATCTTCGTCGCCGTCGGTCAGCTGTACTACGCCAAGGACAAGCCGCGTTAGGGCGAACGACCCTGCTTAACATCAACGACCTCGTACAGCTGGCGGTTGATTTCGGCTGGCAGGGATACGCCCTGGTGGTCCGGACCGGACCACGTTCTCAGATGCGCAACGAGGCTGGGACCTGGTGCCTCGGTCTGTCCTCGGGCCGGCACCGGTGTCCTTCCCGCAGCGCTGAGCGGGCGGGACGCCGCCGTGGGCGTCGAGGTGTTCCCGCAGGCACGTGCCGTAGTCGCGTTCGATGTCTACACCGTTGAGGTGCAGTCGGATAAGGCCCAACGTGAGGTTGGTGCGCCGCTTGTTGCCCAGAACGAAGGTGCGCGAGGAGAGGAAGTCCGTGACCCGACTCGATTAGGACCTGTCCTTCTCTTGGAGGGTAGAGGGAAGCCAACGGAGCACGCACAACAACAAGGTCATAGGGCGGTTTCGGTATCTGCATCGCGACCACCATCAGGTCATTCATGGACGTGCAGGCTGCGAGCCTCTCCATCGCGTCCGACGCAAGCACACTCTTGACGATGGCCGACAGTAGCGAAACTGCTCGTGCTCGTCGGCAATCCCGGCGAAGTCAGAGTCGATCTCTTCCCACGAGCGTGGTCTGGACGGGTATGGCCACCCCAGCGTTCTTATCGGGTCAGGATGTCAGGTGTCCTGCCGAGGCGCGCCTGAGTCACCGCTCTGGCGCTCATCCTCACATCGGCACGATCGCGCGCCCACAGCGGCATTTGCGGACGTTGCTGCGCGGGTGCAGCTGGAGGTTGATTAGCCGGTCCAGCCTGTCCACCTGTGTCCATCCCACCAACGTCGATTCGCGGCGCCCCATGGGTCTGGATACCAAGATGCTGGGGCGATGTTGTTGCGATTCTGACTCGATTGCCGGCGCACGAGGATAAGGGCGACTGCGCCAGTGAAAGCGGTCGCCAAGGAAGCAAGGCTGAGGAAGAAGAATGAGACTGCCGCCATGGCGGCGCCATCAGTTCCGTCTTCTGGAGTGTTCCAAACGGCGACACCGAGCCCGCCAAGGAGCAGGCCCACCACAGCAATAGCGGCGACGCCAATCCACCACAGACGTCCACCAGTCCATCGTCGAGCCACATTGCCCATGAAGGGAGTGTCTCACCAAGGGCCGTAGTCTCGGAGACGGCGTATTGAGATCCGAACCATCGGTGCGAGGGCGCCGTGGGCGGCATGATCGCACGCGCGACCAGCGGCATGAGCGTGCTTCGGCATTTAGCTGGACGATTAGTCCTTCCAGTCGTCCCAGGTGCTGAAGGGCCGCTTCAGCACTGACGGGTTGCTCAGGATGGGAAAGACGTCGTGGCGCACTCTCGCCCAGGCTGCCTTCTGTCGGCGCGCGGCCTCCACAGCTTCTCCGCTGCCTGCACTGCCATTACCGAAGCGTCTGCGCGCGAGTGCCCGGAGGATGGCGCGGATCCGGATCCACTCCAACAGGCTGTAGGCAGACAACATCACCAGGGCGATGGCCAATACGGTCCAATCGCGCGCCCTTGCGGCTTCGAACGCGGCGGAGGCGAAGAGAAAGGGACCAATGAGACACAACACGATGGACCAGCGCAGCGCCTTGCTGCTCGGCGGCGGCATGTAGAAGGGCGAGTCAGAATTTGGTGTCGGGAGCTTCCCTTGACCGCTGTTCTTTGGGCGCATGGTCCGAGCGTAGGACCGCGGCTCTTTCACGACAGTCCCTGGGTGGAAGTCGGTGACTTCACGCTATTGATCCGGAGGGACCTTGGTTCCGCTCATCGGCACGATCGCACGCCCGACTCGCGGCAGAAGCGGACGTTTGCCGCTCGGACGCGATTACCGAGTTCCGAATGCAATACCCACGACGCCAGAGATCGGAATCTTGCGTTGGACAGCCCTCAGTATCGCGATCGTCTCGACGTCCGTGACACCGACCGTCTCGACCCAGTCGGTGCCCGAACCCACGACATCACTTGCGAATACGACTTCAGTCGACAAGAGGATACGTACCCAGTCGACCGCGCTTAATGCTTCATGCTCGTCGAGAGACCGAACAAGACGATCAGTCTCGGCGAAGAGACCGTCGAGGCTGCCGAAGCCCATCGCGATTGCAAATTCCTCGGTGCACTGCCCCGGGCCACCCCATTCGATGAGGCCCCAGCGCAAGACGTTGCGCTCCTGATCGGTCAGAGGCACCTGGATCAGATCATTCACGGTCACGTCCGCA
>Ga0209890_10001654_pt1 | contig 10017 bp, 11 predicted proteins | sample OrgsoiDNA2013049_FD_185799 | JGI IMG/M metagenome (GOLD analysis project Ga0209890, IMG submission 185799) | Permafrost soil microbial communities from the Arctic, to analyse light accelerated degradation of dissolved organic matter (DOM) -... | ecosystem: Environmental > Terrestrial > Soil >... | reverse complement strand
GATGGTGCTGCCCGACGAGTTCCTCGACCACGACTCGCCGAACGCGATGTACGCCCGCGCCGGTCTCGACGCCAAGGGCATCGTCGCCAAGGTGTTCGAGGCGCTGGGCAAGGATTTCAAAACCGAGACGGTGAAGCTGGCCTGACAAACGGGGGGCGCTTGCGGCCCTCGTCTGAACCGGCTGCGGCTTGGCGGGCAGCACTTTCGCAACCCCGCCTTGCCGCCCTGCTCGGACATTGCCGTCGCAAGACCTTCAACGCCGCGCAGAATCCGCGCAATCAAGAATGAAGATTTACCTGGCCGGCCCCGACGTTTTCCTGCCCGACGCCGTCGATACCGGGCGGCGCAAGGTCGAATTGTGCCGGCGTCATGGACTAATCGGACTGTATCCGCTGGACAATGCCATCGATACCACGGCCCGGGACGTCTCTTTGCGGATATTTCGCGGCAACGAAATCATGATGATGGAAGCCGATGCCATTATCGCCAACCTCACACCGTTTCGCGGTCCGGGCGCGGATCCCGGAACCGTCTACGAACTCGGCTATATGGCGGGACGCGGCAAGCTCTGCCTCGGCTATTCCAACGATCCCGCGCCATATGCCGAGCGTGTCGGTGCATTCACCGGCGTGAGTTCACGCGATGGACGCCTGGTCGATGCGCTGGGATTAACTGTCGAGGATTTCGGGTTGACCGATAATCTGATGATGATTCACGCGCTCGAGCTGCACGGCTGCGCGCTGGTGACGCCTCGGCAAATGCCGGCCGACATCTGGCACGATTTGACCGCGTTCGAGACCTGCGTGCGCCTGGCGGCCGAACGGCAAGCCTTGTCGCCCGCGCGTGCATCGAATTGAACTTGCCCAGCCGCGGCCGGAACATGCCCCCTCCCCGCAAACGCGCGGACCTGTTGCTGGTCGAGCGCGGCCTGTTCGAAAGCCGGGCCCGCGCCCAGGCCGCGATCGAAGCGGGCCTCGTCACCGCCAATCACAAGCCGGTCATGAAACCATCCGAAGCCACTCCCGTTGATGCCGCGCTGCAGGCGCAGCCTGCGCACCCCTATGTCTCGCGCGGCGGCGTCAAGCTGGCGGGAGCGCTGCAGCAGTTTCCGATCGACATCGAGGATCACGTCTGTCTCGACGTCGGCGCCTCGACCGGCGGCTTCACCGAGGTACTGCTCGCCAACGGCGCCAGCCTGGTGTTTTCGATCGATGTCGGACGCGAGCAGCTGCATCCCTCGCTGCGCGGCCATCCCAAGATCGTCTCCATGGAGGAGACCGATATCCGGAACTTCGAAGGCAAGCGGCTGCCGATGCGCCCGGACGTCGTCGTCATCGACGTCAGCTTCATTTCATTGAAAGCCGTGCTGCCGGTGGCGCTGGCGCTGGCGGCGGCGCCGATGCATCTGCTGGCGCTGATAAAACCGCAATTCGAGGCGGCGCGAAAGCATTCCAAGCGCGGCATCGTTCGCAATGCGATGGTGCACCAGGAAATCTGCGACGATATCGCAGGCTTCGTCGCTTCGCTCGGATGCACCGGCATCCAGGTATTTCCGTCTTCGATCACGGGCGGCGACGGCAACATCGAATTCTTCATCGGCGCGCGCCGTGGTTGAGCATCTCGTCATCGACCATGTCGGCCATCGCGGCGACGGCGTCGCCCTTGCCGGCGGCGAGAACGTGTATGTGCCTTACACGCTTGGCGGCGAGACCGTCGAGGTCGCGCCAGTGCCAGGTCATCATCCCGATCGCCGGCGCCTGCTGCAGGTCGAGCGCGCGAGCCCGGATCGGATCACGCCGTTTTGCCCACATTTCGGAATTTGCGGGGGATGCGCGATCCAGCACTGGGAGAGCGAACGCTATCGCGCGTGGAAACGCGATATCGTCGTCGAGACGCTGGCGCAGGCAAAACTCGCCTGCGAGGTGTTTCCGCTGATCGATGCCCACGGCGTCGGGCGCCGGCGGATTACCCTGCACGCCCGGATGGGGACCCACGATGTGCTCAAGGTCGGGTTCGCCGCGGCCAATTCGCACGACATCATTCCCGTGGACCGCTGTCCGATTCTCGACCCGGGCTTGGGCGGCGCGCTCGACGCGGCGTGGGCCGTGGCCGAGCCGCTGATATCGATCGGCAAGCCGCTCGATATCCAGATCACCGCCACCGACAGCGGCCTCGATGTCGATGTGCGCGGCTCGGGGGCGCTTCCGGCCGCGATGATCGCAGCGCTGTCGCGCGTCGCCGAACAGCATTGCCTGGCGCGGCTGACGCGCCATGGCGAACTGGTGCTGATGCGGACGCCGCCGACGATTCCGATCGGCGCGGCACAAGTAACCCTGCCGCCGGGTTCGTTCCTGCAGGCGACCGTCGCCGGCGAGGAAGCGCTGGCGGCGCTGGTATCCGAGCATTGCAGGCGCGCAAAACACATCGCCGACCTGTTTTGCGGGGTCGGACCGTTCGCGCTGCGTCTTGCGGCAAAATCGCGGGTTTCGGCGTTCGACAGCGATACCGGCGCGGTGGCGGCGCTGCAGAAGGCGGCGACATCGACGCGAGGGCTGAAGCCGGTCAAGGCCGAGACCCGCGACCTGTTCCGGCGTCCGCTGATGCCGCGGGAGCTGCGCGACTATGATACCGTCGTGTTCGATCCGCCGCGCCAGGGCGCGCAGGCGCAAGTCCTTCAGCTCGCCGCCAGCAAAATTCCCGTGGTGGTCGCGGTGTCGTGCAATGTCGCGACATTTGCCCGCGACGCGCGAATCCTAATCGATGGCGGCTACAGGATCGAGGGCGTGACGCCGGTCGACCAGTTCCGCCACACCCCGCATGTCGAACTGGTGGCGCGATTTAGGAGGTAGCGATCTCGTGTCCCGGACGCGGTGCAGCGTTCTTCACGCTGCTCCGCAGAGCCGGGACCCAAACTCACGTAGGCCCCGGATCAGCAGCGCACCATGCCGCCCAAGAGCGGCGCTGCGCAGCATCCGGGGCACGCCTCCTGCGATCTATCTTCCCCAGCGGTCCTGCCAGATTTTCTCGCCGATCATGCAGGAGACGCGCGGTTCCTTGTCGGCGACCGGGACGATCCGGCGCTCGGGCGTCCGGCCTGCGACTTCGAGCAGCAGCTTGGTCCGGATCGCCTCCTTGAACCTGTCGCGGTCCTTGATCGAGACCACGAACGAGCCCGGGCCGCCGATGACGCAATCCTCGTAGTAGAAATCGAGGTTATCGATGTCCATGGTCGAATAGGACGGTTCCTTCACCATGATCGGCAGGCCGTTGATGGTGATGCCCTTCTCCAGCGCCGCGTCGCGCGCGCCGGTCACCGGCGAGCCGTTATTGTTGGGGCCATCGCCGGAAATATCGATGACGCGCCGCAAGCCCCGATACGGGTTCTCGTCGAACAGCGGCATCGCGAAATTGATCGCGCCCGATATCGAGGTGCGCGACGCCCTTCGGATCGGCGTTTTCATGATCTCGTTGGCGACCGCGTCCGCCGTTTCCGGACCGTCGATCACCCGCCAGGGAATAATGATTTTCTGGTCACTCGAGGCCGCCCATTCGAAATAGGTCACCGAAATCTTGCCGTTCGGACCGGTCTTCAGCGCCTGCAAAAATTCCTTCGAGACGATGGCCTGGGCGTACCCCTCGCGCTGGATCGCGAGTTCGTCCATGTCCATCGAATAGGAGACATCGACGGCCAGGATCAGTTCGATGTCGACGGACGCCGTGGCGTCCTTGGGGGCGGCCAATTCAAGGCGGGGTTGCGGGCCAAGCTGGTTCCTGGTGCTCGGCGCGGCGATCCCCGCGACGTCACCTCCGGCCATCGCTCCCGCGAAAAGCACCACCCCGATCGAGACACACCAGCGCATAGCGGCCCTCACGTCGTATCAGGGGATGGTGACACGCAAACCAGCCTTCGAAAAGCTCGAACATGGATTGTGCTTCACTTTCAAGTTAGCCCGCTTGCCTTAATTTCACCCGCCTTCCGTTTCGCCGATCGCCTTGCCTCGCGATCCCTTTGCCTTGAATCAACCGGCAGCCGGACGGACCGCCCGCGCACCGTCGCAGCTGCAATGAAGCCATCGCGGAACTGCAGGTTTCGCGACAGATCGGGAAGTTGTAAACTGCAGGTGACGGCCGACCAAGGAGGCGCCGCCGCAATGATCGATACCGTCACCAAGCCGAAAACCAAGGTCAAGACCAAGACCGAACGGCCGCGCCTGCACAAGGTCATTCTCGTCAACGACGACTTCACGCCCCGCGAATTCGTCGTCACCATCCTGAAGGCGGAATTCCGCATGACCGAGGACCAGGCCCACAAGGTCATGATCACAGCCCACCGGCGCGGCGTATGCGTGGTCGCGGTCTTCACCAAGGACGTTGCCGAGACCAAGGCGACCCGCGCCACCGACGCCGGCCGCGCCAAGGGCTACCCGCTGCTGTTCACCACCGAGCCGGAGGAATAGCGCCCGCGCCCGAACGGCTAACGAGCGGCCCGGCGTCACGGCGCCGGCGATTCGTCCAGCAGGCCGTAGACGCGCTCGGCCTTTGAAAAGCCGGCGATCGGAAATTCGCCAAGCTCGGCCCAGCCGCCGGCGCAAATCCCGGCAAATCCCTCGGATGCCACGATGGTGCGATGGAGGCGGCCGGCGATTTTTTCCAGCCGCGCCGCGAGGTTCACCGCGGGGCCGATGCAGGTGAAGTCGAGCCGGTTGCCGCCGCCGATATTGCCGTAGAGAATTTTTCCGACATGCAAGGCGACGCCGAAGCGGAAGCGCTCGACCGCTCCGCCGACCGGAAAATGCATCGCTTCCACGCTGGCGCGGGATTCGCGCGCCGCCTCCAGCACGCGGCTGCAGACCTGACGGCTATCGCCGACATATTCGTCAATCGGAAACACCGCCAGCAGCCCGTCGCCCATGAATTTCAAAACCTCCCCGCCATGGCTCCTGATCGCCGATACCTGGCAATCAAAATAGCCGTTGAGGATCTCGACCACGGTTTCGGCCGGCAGCCGATCGGACAGCGCGGTGAAGCCGCGCAGATCAGACAGCCAGATCGCGGCATGCATCGTCTCGGTATGGCCTCGGCGAATCTGCCCGGCGAGAATCCGCTCGCCGGCGCGGTTGCCGACATAGGTGTCGAGCAGGATCGAGGCGGTGCGGCGCAGGCTGATGATCTCGATCAGCCGCGCCAGCGGAATCACCAGTGAGCGAAGACCGTCCAACTGCTCGCTGCTAAATCCGCCCGGCTGTTTCGTGGTCCAGCTCGAGGAATGGATCGAACCGTCGGCAAACAACAACGGCGCCGCAAGATAATCGGTGACGCCTTCGGCGCGCATGTCGTCCAGAAAGGGAAATTTTGCGCTCGCCGGATCGTCCAGCCGATATCTGACTTCCGAGGCCGTTTCATACAGGATCGCCAGCGGGCTTGACTTGAATTCCTGCGAATCCGGCGCGTCGAACGACGCCGTCGTCACCCTCACCTCTTCGCCCGGCCGCCAGACGAAACTGCGGCCAAAAATATCCGGATGCAGGGTCCGAATGAAGACGTTGACGCGCCACAGCGGCAAGCCGGCCGCCACCAGGCGCTCGCAGGTTTCCGACATCATCCGGGTCGGGCTCGGCGCGGACCGGGCACCATCGATGAGCCAGTCGATGATTTTCTGCAGTTCGGATATGTTCATCGCAGTCCATTTGCGGCCAAGTTCCTCGGACGTCAAGGCGAGTCAGGTCGTTGGGACCGTCATTGCGAGGCATCGGGTCGGCGAGGCATCGGGTCGCGCGAATGCGCGCCGGATGACAGGCTCCGCGCAATCCGGGATCGCGACGCGGATGAGAGACGGCGGAGAGAGCACGAGTCGTGTTATGCGCCGAGTTCTGTCAGCATTTGCGCCACGATCGGCTGCAATTTGGGCAGATGAACCGTCGCGATTTCCCAACGCGGCTTGTCATCGAGGCGTTGGTATTCGTGCCGCAAGATGTTGCCGATCCCGATAATGGCGTTCCAAGGCGTATTGGGGTATTTGGCGAGGAAGTCCGGCGGCAACGATTTCGCGGCTTCCGAAACGATCTGCACGGCGCGTTCAACCGCGCGGCGATGCATGTAGCTGCCTTGGTATTGCAGGAACGACAGGCCGCGAACGATCATAGCGACGCCCTCGATCTCATCGCGAATATGAAGCAGACGGGCGCGGGGGCTCCTGCTGGCAGCCATCAAAAAATCCGCACCGCATCCCGTTCGACATCCCCGAGGATGTAGGGCGACAAGCCTGAGCGGGTCGAATAACCGATCTCGACGGCGTCGCCAAACGCCTTTTGGATGGTTTCATACGCATCCATGAACGGCAGAAATCCCAAGTCGCGGCCAGGAGCCGGGTCGACGAAGACATCCACATCGGAACCCGATTTGGCTTCATCGCGGGCATGCGATCCGAACAGGTAAAGCGCCGCCACCCCGAACCCCCGCAGGACGGGCTCGGTTTCCTTCAATTTTGCAATGACGTCATCGCGGCGCATGTCGCGAATATATGCCAAGGGGCATGAATTTTCCAATGCCAACGCATTTTCGTTTCAAAGCAAAATCAATGCCCCAGCCACGGCCGCCATCGGTTAGTGCAATGCGGTGTTACAATCGACGCGGGCGATGGAACAAGTGATCCGAATAATAGTTGCCCAGCGACGAAACCCCGAGTTGATCGATGATCCAGACGCCGCCGAAAGTTCGAGCTTCACGGCGGTGTATTTGAACCGAGACAGGTTTTCTAAGCGAAATCAAATGAGAGACTCCAAGATCAGGGAAGAATAGACCATGCGTGTCTTGATCCTCGCATTGTCAGTCCTGGCGATTCTCGTCAGTGCGGATGCCGCCGAGGCCGGGCTGAGCACGACCACCCGCGACCTGTTGGCATCCGCCGATCCGGCGACCACTACCGACGAATCAACCCAGCTAACCGAAGATCAGATCGGCCTCGACAAGGCAAAGCGACGCGCCGTGCAGCGCCGGCTGGCCGCTCTCGGCTTCAACACCAGGGTCAACGGAAAGTTCGACGAGCCGACCCGCACCGTCATCACCCGCTGGCAGGAGGCACGCGGCTATCCCACGACCGGCTTCCTCAATGCGCAACAGCATACGGCGCTATTGACCGAAACCGTCTCGGCTGCACAGGCGAGCGCCGGTGACGAAGTCGATGACGACCATCCGGCCCGCCGTCGTCGCGGCGGCGGTGCGCATCGTCACCGCAGTATCGGCGGTCCGGGTGCACTGATCGGCGGCATGGTGGGCGGACTATTCGGACGCCGGTAAAAATCGCAGGATCGTATGCGTGACGCCGCTATTTCGGCTTAAGCACGTCATCGAGATGCGCGTACCGCTCATCCATGTATGAGGAGCCGATCGCCTGAGCCCTCTCATCGGACAGTTCAGCGGTCGCAAAGCTGCGGCGACGCTGATTGAAACGGCGGAATTCCTCGTATTCGTCAGGCGCAACGAAATAGCCCGTGATCGATCCGTGGCTCTATACGGCCACGGGACGCAAGATAAAACACATCATCGCACCGGCTACCCCCCCACCTGCCCGCGATGCCGCAGAAAATGATCGGCGAGCACGCAGGCCATCATGGCCTCTCCCACCGGCACCGCGCGGATGCCGACGCAGGGGTCGTGACGGCCCTTTGTCTGGATGTCGGTTTCGGCGCCGCTGCGATCAATCGTGCGGCGCGGGGAGAGGATCGACGATGTCGGTTTTACCGCAAAGCGCGCCACCACCGGCTGCCCGGTGGAGATGCCGCCCAGAATGCCGCCGGCATGGTTGGAAAGAAAACTGACGCCCTGGTTGCCCATCCGCATCTCGTCGGCGTTTTCCTCGCCCGACAATTCAGCGGCGCCAAAGCCCGCGCCGATCTCGACACCCTTCACGGCGTTGATGCTCATCAGCGCCGCGGCCAATTCGGCGTCGAGTTTGGAGTAGATCGGCGCGCCCCATCCGGCCGGCACGCCTTCGGCGATGACTTCGATCACCGCGCCGATCGATGATCCCTTCTTTCTGATATCGTCGAGGTAGCCCTCGAAGAACGCGGCCTTGTCCTTGTCCGGGCAGAAGAACGGATTCCTGGCGATCTCGTCCCAATCCCATTTGTCGCGATCGACCTTGTGCGGACCCATCTGCACCAGCGCGCCGCGCACGCTGACGCCGGGCAGTATCTTGCGGGCGATGGCGCCGGCCGCGACCCGCGTCGCGGTTTCGCGCGCGGAAGATCGCCCGCCGCCGCGATAATCGCGCAGGCCGTATTTGGCCTCATAGGTGAAATCGGCATGGCCGGGCCGAAACTTGTCCTTGATGTCGGAATAGTCCTTTGAGCGTTGATCGGTGTTCTCGATCAGAAGCGCGATCGGCGTGCCGGTCGTCACCTGCGCGCCGGTTTCCGGATGCGCCATCACGCCGGACAGAATTTTTACCGCATCGGCTTCCTGGCGCTGGGTGGTGAAGCGCGACTGTCCGGGCCGGCGGCGATCGAGATCGTGCTGGATGTCTTCGACCGCGAGCGGCAGCAGCGGCGGACAGCCATCGACCACGCAACCGATCGCGACCCCATGGCTCTCGCCGAAGGTCGTGACCCGGAACATGTGGCCGAAGGTGTTGAAGGACATTTTGGACAATCCGCATGGCTGTTGAAAGTCCGCAGCCATGCGGATTGTCGTAACGCGGGGGACTCTGCCGGTCAAACCTCTCGTTCGTCGTGCCCGGCCTTGTGCCGGGCATCCACGTCTTTCTGCCGCAAGGTAAAGACGTGGCTGGCCGGGACGAGCCTGGACGAGCCCGGCCATGGCGGCGGAGAGGTCTCGCCACCGGCCCTTAACCATACTTCGTCATCCCGCCGTCTCGGAACACATAGACAACGCCCTGCCCGATCGGCGTTTCGGCGGCCTCCCGCGGCGTGGCGATGCCGAGCGCGACCATCAGCGCCCGCATGGTGCCGCCATGGGCGACGGCGACGGTGTCGGCCAGCAGGGAGTCGAACCACTCACCCACCCGCAGCGTGACGCTGGCATAGCTTTCGCCGGAGGGCGCCGCGACGCCCCATTTGTCCTCGTTGCGGGATGCAAAGGTTGCCGCGTCGTGCAGCGCCATCTCGGGCAGCGTCAAACCTTCCCACTGGCCGTAGCCGATCTCGCGCAGCCGGTCGTCGAGGGCGTAATCGTCCGGCGGCAGTTTTATCGCGCCGCGGACCAGTTCCATCGTCGACCGCGCGCGGCCAAGCGGGCTTGCGACAAAGGGCAGCGACGAAGGATCGCGCCCGTCACGCACCAGCAGATCGCCGAGAATCCCGCCGGCCGCCACCGCCTGGGCGCGGCCGAGATCGTTGAGCGGAATATCCTGCGATCCCTGGAAGCGTCCCGCCGCGTTCCACTCGGTTTCGCCATGGCGAATGTAATAAATTGTCGGCGCCGGCATCGTAAGCTTGACTAATCCTTGCTCAACGAATTGCTCAGCGAGATATCCGGCGCGTCCGGGCGCTTCATGCCGACGACGTGATAGCCGGAATCGACGTGATGCACCTCGCCGGTGACGCCGCGCGACAGGTCCGACAACAGATACATCGCGCTGTCGCCGACTTCCTCTGTTGTGACGGTGCGGCGCATCGGCGCGTTGTATTCGTTCCACTTCAGAATATAGCGGAAATCGCCGATGCCGGACGCCGCCAGCGTCTTGATCGGCCCCGCCGAAATCGCGTTGACGCGAATGTTCTTCTCGCCGAGATCGGCGGCGAGATAGCGCACGCTCGCCTCCAGCGCCGCCTTGGCAACCCCCATCACGTTGTAATGCGGCATCCATTTCTCGGCGCCGTAATAGGTCAGAGTCAGGATCGAGCCGCCGTCGGTCAACAGCTTTTCGGCGCGCTGCGCGATCGCGGTGAGCGAGTAGCAGCTGATCAGCATGGTCTTGGAAAAATTGTCGGCGGTGGTTTCGAGATAGCGGCCGTCGAGCTGGTCCTTGTCGGAGAACGCGATGGCGTGCACCACGAA
>Ga0209890_10001649_pt1 | contig 10033 bp, 9 predicted proteins | sample OrgsoiDNA2013049_FD_185799 | JGI IMG/M metagenome (GOLD analysis project Ga0209890, IMG submission 185799) | Permafrost soil microbial communities from the Arctic, to analyse light accelerated degradation of dissolved organic matter (DOM) -... | ecosystem: Environmental > Terrestrial > Soil >... | reverse complement strand
CTTCGGCCAGGCCATCATCGGCTCGAAGTTCACGAACTCGCCGTGATACTCGGCCTTTGACTCGGTCCAGATCACCTTCATGGCCTCGACACGCTCGCGCACCAGCTTGTGGCGGCTCGCGAAAGCGGTGCCGTGGTTGGCCATCTCGTCCTCGTTCCAGCCGTTGCCGACGCCGAACACGAAACGGCCGCCCGAGACCTGGTCGATCGAAGCGACCTGCTTGGCGGTCTGGATCGGGTCGCGCTGAGCGATCAGGCAAATGCCGGTGCCGAGCAGCAGCGTTTTGGTCACCGCCGCGGCCGCACCCAGCACCACGAACGGGTCCATCACGTCGTAATATTTCTTCGGCAGATCGCCGCCGCTAGGGAAGGGCGACTTGCGCGTCAAGGGAATGTGGGAATGTTCGGGCGCCCAGAGCGAATCGAAGCCGCGGTCCTCCAGCGCCCGCGCAAGTTCGGTCGGCGGCATCGAGTAGTCGGTGAAAAACATGGCCCCGCCGATGCGCATCGTTCTCTCCCTCATGGCGTCGCTCGCCGACCTGTTGGCCGGCGATGATTTCGTGTCGTTATCTATCGGTCGCGGTGACCTTCGGACGTCTCGGCCACCGCGCCTCCGCGCGCGGCAGCACTTGCTCGATCAAAAGACGGGTCTGGGCCAGAATTGCGTCGTCATCGCCGCCAAGTGGCCGCAAAATGAACTTCGACACGCCGGCGTCGACGTATTCGGCGACGCGCGCGAGGATCGTGTCGGCGTCGCCGATCGCGAACGCGTGTTTAGCGTCGCGTCCGGTGCGTTTGGCGTAGGCATCCATCGCCCTGCCGACGCCGGGCGCGTCTCGGCCGCCGAAGTGGAACGCGAAGCCAGCTCCGTAATGATCTTCGTCGATTGACCGGCCGGCTGCGGTGGCGGCGGCCTTGATCGCGGCCACGATGCGACCGGCCTCAGCCGGCGGGTCGCCGCCAGCCTGCCATCCGGTGCCGATGCGCGCAGTGCGTCGGATCGCGGCGTCGGTCGAGCCACCGATCCACATCGGCAGGTCGGGCTGCACCGGCTTCGGCGCAATGGTGGCGCCCTTCAGTTTGTAGAAAACGCCGCCGAAGTCGACCGACTCTTCTCGCCACAGGCGGCGGATGATCTCGAGGCACTCGTCGGTCTTGCGACCGCGCGTCTTCGTGTCCATGCCGAGCGCCTCCCATTCTGGCGCCAGCGGGCTGCCGATGCCGAAGGCCGGCAGCAGGCGGCCGTCCGACAGCACGTCGATGGTGGCGCACTGCTTAGCCAGCAGCACGGGGTCGCGGAACGCCAGCGACACGACGTTCATGCCGAACCGCATGCGCCGCGTGCGCCCTGCCAAGGCCGCCATCGTGGTCATTGATTCAAGGAACGGCTGACGGCTGACGATCCGGTCGGTCTGCCAGATCGAATCCACGCCGCCGGCCTCACACATGTCGATCCAGCGCCAGTACGCCGCCGCGCCAGAAAACGGAAACTCCGCACAGCCCAGTCCGATCCCGACACCCATGCGCCGTCCTTCCGCCCCAGAGCGCGATGAGATTAGGGTGAATCGTCATCGCGCTCCAGATTCTTGTTGGCGCATGATCTTTCGGAAAACCGCTGCACACTTTTCCGGATCATGCGCTAGGCCGCCGCGGCTGCGGCTTTGACGCGCGGCGCGACGTCGCGCACGAAGCGTTCGAGACTGCCGTTCATCTGCTCCGGCCGCATGCCCGGCGGCACTGCCCAGGTGACGAGGTCGGTGATGCCGTATTCGCGCACGAAGGCTGTCAGCTCCTTCACGCAGTGCTCGACGTTGCCCACCACCCAGGTCTGCGGGATGCTGGCCTCCCGCGTGTTGCCCGAAACGCCGCCGGCTGCGCCGTCGTCCTTGTTGAAGCTGCGATGGACTTGGCCGCGATAGCGCTCGGCGGCGCGCACGGCCGGCCAATCGCGATCGGCGTCGTCGGTTACGAGGCAGGAGCGGATGATGCCGACGCGATAGCTGTCGGGGTTGCGGCCCGACGCCTTCAGCGTCGCGCGCCACGGATCGAGCACCATCGACCGCGCCCCCTGCGGCAGGAAGTTGCCGTCATTGCGTGCCGCGCGCTGCGCTCCGGGCTCTGACATCGCGGCGATCCAGAGCGGCGGGCCGCCTGGTTGCACATAGCGCGGCCTGATCACCACGTCGTCGAAATCGTAGCGCTTGCCGTGGAAACTGAACTGCTCGCCGGTGAAGCAATGGCGCAGCACCTCGATGCCTTCGTCCGTCAGCGACACGCGGCGCGAGACGGGCAGACCGAAGCCGCGAAACTCGTGCGGCGCGTAGCCCATGCCGACGCCGACCTCGATGCGGCCATTGCTGATGTTGTCGAGCACCGCGAGATCCTCGGCCAGCCGCACCGGGTGGTTGAACGGCAGCAGGCAGACGTCACTCGATAGCCGCACACGTTTGGTGCGCGCGGCGATCGCGCCGGCCATCGGCACCCACGAAGGCAGGTAGCCGTCATCCAGGAAGTGATGCTCGGTGAACCACACGAGATCGAGTCCGAGCCCGTCGAGCATGACCACCTGGTCCATGATCGCGGCGTACAGGGTCGGCATCTCCATGCCCGATTCCGGCGTGTTGCGGAAATCGTACACGGTGCCGACGCGAAGGGGTGGACGCATGACGCTTGTTCTCCGCCGGTCAGGTGATCGCGTCGGGGTCATAGGCTTCGGCCGACCAGACCGAGTCGTAACCCAGCTCTTCCGCGCGCTGCACGAGCGCGACCGGCACGCCCAGATGTTCGCCCGAATAACCGATTGCCATCGCCACGTCCTCCGTGTCCCAAGGATACGAAACGTCGGATCGCTTGAACAGATGTCGGCGCGTGCCATGATAACGTCTGGAGGGCGCCGATCGAACGCGCCGCTCGCTCCGGGAAGGAACCGCCGTCATGAAATTCGCCCTGCACTTCGGCAACATCGCGTTCTCCGACCCTGAAGGCGCGCGCCGCCTGGTGCGCCTGGCGGAGGCGGCCGGTTTCGATTCAGTGTTCGCTGTCGAGCACGTCGTATTCCCCGACAGCTACACCAGCGTCTATCCCTATGCGCCGGGCGGTCGACTACCGGGCGGTCCATCGGCGAAATTTCCCGATCCGCTGATCTGGCTGACGTGGGTCGCCGCCGCCACCACGCGGCTGCGCTTCATGACGGCCGTGATGATCCTGCCGCAGCGCAACCCGCTGGTGCTGGCCAAGGAGGTCGCCACGCTCGACTATCTCAGCGGCGGCCGGATCGAACTCGGCATCGGGGTGGGCTGGCTAAAAGAGGAGTTCGAGGCGCTCGGCATTCCTTTCGAGCGTCGCGGCAAGCGCGCCGATGAGTATGTCGCGGCCATGCGCGCATTGTGGGCCGGCGACGGTGCCAGCTTCGCGGGCGAGTTTGTGAAGTTCGACAAGGTCAGCTGCAATCCGAAGCCGGTCGCGAAATCGGTGCCGGTCGTCGTCGGCGGCCACTCGGAAGCGGCCGCCCGCCGCGCCGGCCGCCTCGGCGACGGCTTCTTCCCCTCGATCGGTGCCCAAGTCGACACCATGCCGTTGCTCGACGTCGTGCGCCGTTCTGCCGAGCAGGCCGGTCGCGATCCGGCGACGGTGGAACTGATCCTCGGCTGTCCAGGCGCGCTGCCGAATTCCGGCTCCGACCCGCGCGCGGCTGTCGAGGAGCGCATCGCGCGGGGCGCGGGCCGCCTTGCGCTGCCAGTGACGGCGTTCCTGCCCGATCTCGAAACGACGCTGGCCCGCTTCAGCGAGGAGATCATCAGGCCTTACGCGAATGCGTGAGAGTCTGAAGCGTATTGTCGTTGCGACTCCGCTGTCACGCGACTGCCCGAAACAGCCATGTGCGTTCTAACGCCTGGCGCGGCCGCGACAATGCGCACGAACCGCGAGAATGTCTTTTCATCCGGGTGAGCGGGCGCCTCTGTGCAGCGCCATGCTGTCGCTGCGGCGGCCGGCCGCCACGTACCCTAATGGACTGGATCCAGCACGACCACCGGTATCTCGCGCTCGGTCTTGAGCTGATAGTCGACGTAGGGCGGCCAAAATTCGAGCGCCTTTTCCCAAAGTCGGAGGCGTTCCTCGCCCGCCGTTGTCCTGGCCCGCGCGTTCATTTTCTTGGTCCCGACTTGTACTTCGACGTCGGGGTTCGCCAGAATATTGCGATACCACCCCGGATGTTGGGGCGCGCCTCCCTTTGAGGCGATTACGAAGTAACTGCCGCCCTCCGTTCCGTAAAACAGCGGGAATATGAATTTATCGCCAGACTTGCGGCCGGTGGTAGTCAGCAGCAGGGCCGGCGTCGTGATCTCACCTCGCTGGGGCACGGTTGTCTTGTACATGTGCCCGTCGGTTCCGCCGCTAGCGAGGTAGCGGTTCGCGTGCTCCACCATCCAGTCCGGCAGGTTCGGAGCGAGTTTCGCTTCAGCCATCGTGCCCTCCTTCAAAGCTGCAGGGAGCATAGCATCGGGCGGTAGATCGGCCAACCTAGTGGGGACGCTCCGCTCAAGTCCGTCATAGGACGCTTGTCGTCAGGTGTATTCCCGCTAGATGCAGCCTTGGCACGAGTGCCACTGGTCAACGGCTAAAACCAATAGTTCAATTAACGGCGAATGGCAGATTTTACCGCGCGCTCTGCATATTAGGAAACGGATACGAGCGAGGTGGGCCAGGTTCTATTTGCGGCCCAGCATTGCGACGGCCGCTCGAGTGCCCGCAGAATCGTCGATGCCAAATTATCGCCAACCCCACCGAGGCTCGCCATCATGGCTTCCCTGATGTCGTCGTTGGAGTGAAGGTACGCGTTCGGAGATTTCATTGTGTCGATCCCGTAAAGGTACATCACACCGGCCCAAATGCGTTCTCTTTCGCGAGGTGGCGAGTATGTAACGACACCGGTTTCTTCCTCCCGCACCACCGCGTACGCCCAACGGTCCGCTTGCTCTCGCGACATGCGGCCGTTCAACACATCCTTGAACACCTGACGGACAGCTTGGAGATCGACCTCCATTTACCAACTCCCCTTGTATCGACCGTTGCCATCAAATTGATAGTATCCCATCATCCCATTGCGCCGCTCGGGGCGGACCTGCCGAACATTGCCCATCCGATCCAGGGTCTCGTGCCAACCGCGTGTGCACCCGGTCATGGTATCAAACTCGTGCACGTACCGACGCCCGGCCAGCTCTCCCACATTGTTCGCGGGTTGAACTGGGCCGTAGTAGCGGATACGGCCGTTCTCAAGCGCTTTGTCTCCTCCCGTACCGTACTTCTCTCTGAAGAGCGGCCCAAAGAACGCGCGATCGATTTGGCGCAGGCGCCCGGGCGAGGGGCGTTGATGGTGGTATGTCGGAGGGATCTGCCTTAACGGGACGACAACGGCAAGGGGCGACCGTTCGGTCGTGGCGCCCGGACGGCGCCCGACGTCCGAAGACGCCTCATCAATGCTAGAGTGAAAATCATCAACCGTCATGGCTATTCCCTATCGCCACGAATTGAAGCGCGTTCACTTGACGCGTCGGCGCATTCAAGCAAGAGCCGATAGCGATTTAGCAACCTACATCTTTTGATTGAGGTTTGTGGCGGCGGCATGGCTGATTTCACTGATCGCAATGCAGCACTGTAATTCGGCGAGCTGGTAATTGCCGGATCGAACCGGCATTCGTCCGCAAAATCGATTATGTTATATCGCCGGCTTTGGTGGTGCTATCGATAAGCGACGTGTTTGTTGAGCAAGCGCTTGCGTCAGGTGCGCTTGCCAGGCAGTGAGCCCGCTTCGCACCCTCTACTTTCTCTCAGCAAGGCCGAAGTCCCCGCAGTTAGGCAGGCGCTGTTTTGGCCGTCCGAAGCGCCGGGAAGCCGTCTCTCCGCAAACCAGGGCGTCCGCTTATGCTTGATTGCTTCAACCACGTTCGGCTGCGTGGAGAGGGTTCGAGCCCAGTTTCTCGCCAAGGTTTTTCCGTATTGGACTGGCCGAAAATCTCCAACGGCTTGCTGCACTCGATCCCCGTGTTAGGCTCCCTTCAAAGTATCTAAACCCAGGGGAAGTCACATGCAGAGCCGGCGCGCGCATTTGCGGAGTTTGCTGAGCATGATGGCGTTGGCCGGGTTGCCAGGTGCGGCCCATGGCGATGACCAGCCGATACCGCAGGAGGGAATTGGTCATCGCATTAAACAGCTTTCCTACAGCGACATCGGCGGGCGGCCGGACAGCGTCCAGATCATGTCAAATCGCAATCACCTCTACGTCGGTCACATGTTCGGCGATGGAGTGACCATTCTCGATGCCAGCGATCCGCGCCGCCTGAAGCCGGTGAGTTTTTTTACAGCCGGGCAATATACTCGGACGCACCATTTGCAATCATCCGACGATCTGCTTCTCGTCGCTAACGGCGCCAATATCGTCGCCATGCAATCCTACAGCGACCAGCGCGGCTATTTCGAGAACAGCCTCGCCGATAGCATCACCAAGCGTAAGAGCTTCCGCAGCGGCCTGTCGATCCACGACATCTCCAAGCCCAGCGAAATGAGAGAGATCGCGTTTCTGGAAATGCCGGGACTGGGCGTCAACCGCTTGTCCTGGATGGGCGGGCGTTATGCCTATGTTTCGGCGCATTTCGACGGCTTTACCGATCATTGCCTTTGTATCGTCGATCTCCAGGAAATCACCAAACCAGTTATCGTCTCGAAATGGTGGTTGCCGGGCATGAATCGCGCGGCCGGGGAGGTGTCGAATGCGCCCAAGGGCAAGCGCTACGCGCTGCATCACATGATCGTTGCTGGCAAGCTTGGCTACGGCGCCTGGCGCGACGGCGGCTTCACCATCCACGATATTTCCGATCCCACCCAGCCGAAATTGTTGTCGCACATCAACTGGTCGCCGCCGTTTCCGGGCGGCACGCACACACCCCTGCCGTTGCCGGGGCGCAACCTCGCAGTCGTGGCCGATGAGGCCAATGCGGAGAAGTGCGCGAAAGGGCTGTTCCAGATCTTCGTGATCGATGTGCGAGTGCCGGAAAATCCGGTGACGATCTCGACCATGCCGGTCCCGCATGATCGTGACTATTGCGCCGCCCCCGGCACCTTCGGTCCGCACAATCTGCATGAGAACAGACCTGGTTCCTTCCAGAGCGAGGAAACCATTTTCGCCACCTACAATGCCGGCGGGGTCCGCGTATTCGACCTCAAAAATCAGTTTGCGCCGAAGGAGTTGGCGTTCTGGCTGCCCCCGGCGCCAGCCAAACTAATAGATCCGAGGCCCAACATCGCGCTCGCCGCCAAAACAGCCGATATCTATGTGACGCGGGATGGGCTGATCTACGCGAGCGACTGGAACGCTGGCCTGCACGTGCTCGAATATGAAAGCTGAGTCGGGCTCACGAGCGACGCCTGCCCTGGCATTCGTCCACTCGGGAGTGGAGTGATCGACCCCGCCGGCAATCCAATCCGTTCTTTCCGCCGCGCTGATGCCGCGCTTTACGCGCCGGCGGCCGTAAGGATGGTGCTAAAACACGAGCTGATCGCAGCCGCATGGCCCGACGTTTACGTTCATTACCGCAATTTGAAGGTACTAAGGTCGGCGACATGCAGCCCGTGCGGGCTTGGCATCACTCCCGCAGCGTCAGTTTGCGCTCCTCCACCAGGCCACTAGGAGTGCTTTAGCGAAACCGCTGGCACGCAGCAACGCATGTTGGTCTGTATCGGCGGACACGGCACCGATCCGTAGGAGCAAAACACGCAACAGTCGCCCGCAAGGGGTTTGAGCCGTTCGCCGCACCCTTTGCAGTCGTAGAAGAACTGGCATGCATCGGTCGCCATCGTCTCGACGGCTTGATGGCCGCATTTCGGGCAAGTCAGGATGGATTGAAGCTGCATTTCGGTTCCTGCTTTGCGCGAGCAATCCATTTTTCGATCGGGTTTTATTCGGGATCGAGACGAATAACAAAGCGTGGCCCGTTCCAAAGCTCAATCGACCGGTCACCGACAAGTAGCTCAGCCTTCTCGATTGCTTCGACGTCGTCGGCGCAAACCAAGGGCTCGAACCCTATAAGGCGGCCGTCAAGACCAACGGTGTAAGCTCGATAGTCTGCCATCGATCGCATCCGGCGCCAAAAACTCAACTAGCGGCGCGCGCGTCTCGGGGGTCTGTATACTAGTGAACATAACTCAAACGGAATTTCAAAATAAAAAGGAGCCAAACCATTCTGTGAAGCTCTTCACATTCCGGCCATGAATTCCACGCTACTTTTAGGGCATGCGTGAGCTCGCAATCATTGTTATTGCCTTTGTGATGCTCTCGGCGACGGTGCGAGGGCACTCTCACTTCGTGCCGAGGCCTACCGCACCATTGCCTGCAGTGAACGTACCCTGACCGCTTGATCAAGTCGTTTGGGTGCTTCCGTATGAGGATCGATGAGGCGCCAACCGGGGAGGTGGCGCTATTTCGGTGGCTGCAACGCTGGCGAGGATAGCCATCGATCGATTTGCGAGGCGGTCTTTAGCTGCCGGGCCTTTCTCACGAGGGCTTCGCGCTCCGTCCCGAAAGGAAGTCTTTCGGCCTCGCTTTTGGCCTCTTCCGATTGCTGATGTAACTTCTGCTCGATCGTTATTTGGCGTCGCATGGGTCGCTCCCTGAGATCCTAAGACAGGGGTTAGAGGTGAAAAAAATCTAGACTCATCATTTTTTGAATGTCTGTCCGGTTCCGAACATAAACACAACAAAATGTTCCGCAGTCTTCTTTCTGACGCACCGGGCAAAGAATCAATTTCTATCCGAACGCAAGAAAAGCGGCCGGTTGCCGGATTCAGCCTTCGTTGCAACGTCGATATCCGGCTCAGGAATTTTGTAAGACTTGCGTTCCAGGCGCGCCCATCGCATCGCCTGGCGATAGTCACGGCAGCGGAGAACCATTTCCTTGCCGCGAACGACAACCACGACGTCGCAAATCGGAGAATCCTGATGACTCCGGATCGTAACTTCCGGCGGATCGTAATTGCCGGTCATCGCAACATCTTTCTTTGCCCGAAAGCATTCGTCCAGAGCATCCCGAAAGACTCGCGCTGAATCGCCAACTTCGCAAGCCGCTAGAGGTTGCGTCCTGGCGTCAAAGGCAGTCCCGCGGCGCCAGCTTGCGCCGGTACTGCAGCTTGAGACCGTGCCGGTTAGGCGAGCAGCTTGAGCTTCGGCCGCTTCCTTTCGGGCGGCTGTTCGTCCGACGTGCTCTTGCGCGGCTTTACGTAGTCGGCCCATGCCTGCAGCGCGACGCGCCGCCGCTCGACCATCTCGCTGTCCCAATAGGACAGCTCCGACTGGTCGCCGGCGCGATGCGACAAGCAGAACTCCAATACCTCGCGGCGGAAGTTGTGCTCCTTGTTGTCAGCACCCCAATTGCGGAAGGTGGTGCGGCAACCATGCATCGTCGCCTTGAAACCGGCGCGCTTGATGCAATTTGTCAGCGCGTTGGGAAGAAAGGGCGCATGTTCCTCGTCGTGGTCGGACGGGAACACGTAACGGTCAGTGCGCGGCATCGACTTGATGATCTCGATCGCCTGATCGGAAAGCGGCACGAGATGTGGCTTCGGCTCCTCATGGCCCTTGATCTTCATCTTCTGAGCCGGGACCAGCCATTGCTTCTTGTCGAAGTCGATCTCCTCCCATTCCATCAGCCTGATTTCCTGAGAGCGGGCAACTGTGAGGATGCCGACCTCGACGCAGCGCCCGACCGGAGCGGTCTCATAGCGCAGCGCGGTCATCAGCGCCGGGGCCTTGGCATAGGGGACCGAGGGGTGACCCTTCTTGGGATGCAGCTTGCGCGGCGACGGCAACAGATATTTCAGGTTGCCGCGCCACGCGGCCGGGTTCTCGCCCGTGGACAACTTCAGCGCCTTGGCTGCCGCCATCAAGCGCTCGATGCGCTGGCGGGTCCGCGATGCCGTGACCGGCTTCTCCGTCCAGATCGGCTTCAGCGCAGTCAGCACGTGCTCGGTGGTGATTTCGTGCA
>Ga0209890_10001648_pt1 | contig 10043 bp, 10 predicted proteins | sample OrgsoiDNA2013049_FD_185799 | JGI IMG/M metagenome (GOLD analysis project Ga0209890, IMG submission 185799) | Permafrost soil microbial communities from the Arctic, to analyse light accelerated degradation of dissolved organic matter (DOM) -... | ecosystem: Environmental > Terrestrial > Soil >... | reverse complement strand
GTTCTGGCGATCGGGATAGAGGCGCAGATAGTTTCGATAGAGCTCGAGCGCGCGCTGGCGGTTGCCGGCCAGCCGGTAGGCCTGCGCGGCGTTGTAGAGCAGCGCCGGATCGGGACGCAGGCTGAACGCCCTCTCGTACTTCTCGGCGGCCTCCGCGTAGTGTCCCAGCCCGAAGGCGGCGGTCGCCTGGTCGTACGCCTGGCGCGCCGCGCTCGGCCCGGACGCTAGCGCCGGCCGTCCGCCCACCGTGAGCGCCAGCAGCGTCACGGCAAGACAGCGCCACCCTCTACGCATCGCTGGCAACAGAATAACATCGAACGCCACGCCGCCGAACTTGACGCCGAGGACGCGGACAGCCCCGCGATGATCGGGTAGATTCAAACCGAGATGCCAGCGAGGATCGTCGAGACCCGGTCGCGCAAGCTGCGCGTCCTGCAGGCGGAGCTCGAGGCCAAAGTCGAGTTGACGTCCGGAGAGAAATCGGGCTCTACCAGTTCCGCGCCGGACGCGCGCCCTCGGTCCGAGCGGAAGCCCGACTGGATCCGGATGAAGATGCCGCGCGGCGAGGTCTTCTTCGATCTCAAGCAGCGCGTCGCCGAGCTGGGGCTGCACACCGTCTGCGAGAGCGCCTCCTGCCCGAACATTGGTGAATGCTGGAACCGCCAGTCGCTCACCATCATGATCCTGGGCGGGATCTGCACCCGGTCCTGTCAGTTCTGCGACGTTCCGACGGGGCGCCCGCTGCCGCCCGATCCCGAGGAGCCCGCGCACGTCGCCACGATGCTCGGTGAGCTCGGCCTGCGGCATACGGTCATCACCTGCGTCGACCGTGACGATCTTCCGGACAGCGGCGCGGCGCACTGGGCAGCGACGATCCGCGCGGTGAAGCGGCGCAGCCCCGAGCTGGTGCTCGAGGTCTTGACCGGCGACTTCAAGGGGGACACTGGCGCCGTCGACACTGTGCTCGACGCCAGCCCCGACGTCTTCGCGCACAATCTGGAGACGGTGCCGCGCCTATCGCGCCAGGTGCGCGTTCAAGCCAGCTACGCCCGTTCGTACGCCATCCTCCAGCACGCCAAGTCGCGCGGGGCGATCACCAAGACGGGGCTCATGCTCGGCCTCGGCGAGGAGCTCGACGAGATCCGCGCCGTCCTCCGCGAGCTGCGCGAGATCGGCGTCGACATCCTGACGCTCGGACAGTACCTGCGCCCATCGCCCAAGCACTTGGCCGTCGCGCGCTTCGTCCCGCCGGTCGAATTCGACACGCTGAAGACCGAGGCGCTGGCGCTGGGGTTCCCGCACGTCGAGTCGGGCCCGATGGTCCGCTCCAGCTATCACGCCGACGGACAGCGCGACATTGTCCTGGCGCTGCGCGCCTCCCAAGGATGATTCCCTACTTCAACGCGCACCTCTTCGACCTGGGGTCGATCCCGATACACCTATTCGGCGTGCTGGTGGCTCTCGGCGTGATCGTCGGCGACCGGATCGTTGTGGCCGAGGGGAAGAAGCGGGGGCTGGAGGAGCAGGACGTCCGCTTCCTGAACGCGCGGATCGTGATCGGTGGCTTCATCGTGGCCCACCTCGTCTCGGTCATCTTCTACTTTCCGGAGCGGATCAAAGAGAACCCGCTGGTCCTTCTCAACGTCTGGTCGGGCCTGTCGTCGTTCGGCGGCTTCCTGGGCGCCTTCCTGGCGTTTCTCTACTACACGAAGAAAGAGAAGATCCCTCGCCTCCCCTACGCCGACTCGGTGGCGCTTGGCCTCTCGGTCGGCTGGATCTTCGGCCGCACCGGCTGCTTCACGGCGCACGATCACCCCGGGCGCCACACCTCGTTCTTCCTCTCGGTGAACTATCCCGGCCCGGGCGGCCCCCGCCACGATCTCGGCCTCGACGAGCTGCTGTTCACGATCGTCATGACCGTGGTGCTGTTCAAGTACGCCAAGAAACCGCGCCCCCCCGGCCACATCATCGGCCTCGCCGCGCTGATGTACGCGCCGGTCCGGTTCGGTCTCGACTTCCTGCGCGCGACCGACGTCGCGCTCCCCGACCAGCGCTATGCCGGGCTGACGCCGGCGCAGTGGGCCTGCCTGGCCACGATGGTGCTCGGCGCGCGGCTGATGGGCCTCATTCCATCTCGTCCTCGGCACGCGTAAGCAGATCTTCGTAGCGCCGCCTCTCGGCGCCGAGGTCGCACTCACCCAAAAACGCCGAGTAGCTCATGAACGCGGTCAGGAACGACAGATCGCGCGCCCACTCGGGCAGGTAGTCGGGCGCGCGGACCAGCCCCTCGCGCTGCAGGCGCCCGAACAGCGGCACATCCTCGACCGCGATCTTGCCGGCGAAGAACAGCGACACGTCGGCCAGGTGCCCCTTCACCAGCGCGACGCGCAGGAAGTTGGTCACCCGCAAGAGTCCGTCGAGGTAGCAGACATCCTTGGTGAACGGGGCGCCGCCACCACAGAGTCCGCCCCGGCAGACCCGCCGGGCGCCGTCGAACGCCGCCACCTCATCGTTGCCGCGCTCGAGAAAGAACCGATAGAGCTCGCAGAAGTCGGCCCCCTCCTCGGCAATCTTGATCGCCAGCGTTCGATCGGCGAGGCGTCGCAACCGATCGATGCTGGTCGACTGGGTCAAGAACTCGGTCAGGACCGCCAGCCCCTCCTGGGTCGCCGTCGTGCGGGGCGACGGGTAGCCGATGAACGGCATCACCGGCTGCGCGCGTCCGTTGAGCGCCGTCGCCACGTGGACCTGCCCTTCGTGGAACTCGAGCTGCGCCAGATCCCGGGCCGAAAACCGGACGCCGCGCTTGATTCGCACGCCGTCGACGCCGGCCACCGCCTTGGCCGGGATGCCTTCGCAGAGCTCGGCGCCGATGCCCTGCCCCGGAAAGAACGCCGCGAACCGGGCAGCCAGGAGCGGCACGACCTCCTCCGCGCTGTAGCAGAGCTCGTCCTGCGGGCTGGGGATCGGCGCCCGTCCGGCCACGCCGTCGACCACCCCGCGAAAGTGCTGCGCCAGGCCGAGGTTGGTCGTGCGGCGGTCGGCGGTCAGGCTGGCCGGCCGTCCGTAGAGCTCGACGGAGTGGTGGTAGAAGTCGCGCGTCCCCGCGGCGGCCAGCATGCGCGCGGCGGTGGCGAAGGCGTCGCAAGTGTCACGCAGGAAGATCTCGATCGCGCCGTCGCCGGGGCAGAGCGCCTTCAGCGCCTTGAACCGGACCCCCGCCTCGGACACCTCGGGCGAGACGCGGTATTCGGGGCGGGGGAGCTCGCGGCCGCCCGAGGCGAAGAAGGCCCGCTCGACCTCTTCGCCCCAGCCGAGCAGGCGCAACACCCGGATCGGCCGCTGGGCGTCCAGGATCTGCGCCGAGACGTCGCGAAGGAGCTGGGAAATCCGAGCCGAAAGCGTCGCTACGTCCCCACGCCGACACGGATCCCAGCGGGCACCGAATAGGTGATCCAGGCGTTGCCACCGACGGTCGCCCCCCGCCCAATCACCGTGCTCCCCCCCAGGATCGTCGCGTTCGCATAGATCGTGACCTCGTCCTCGATGGTCGGGTGTCGTTGCTTACTGGCCGTCGCGGCGTCGTTCTTGCCGCGATCTTTCACCGACAGCGCGCCGAGGGTCACCCCCTGATAGATGCGGACGCGATCGCCGATCCGGCAGGTCTCGCCCACCACGATCCCCGTCCCGTGGTCGATGAAGAACGACTCGCCGATGGTGGCGCCCGGGTGAATGTCGATGCCGGTGCGCGAGTGGGCGTGCTCGGTCAGCATGCGCGGCACGACCTGCGCCCCGTAGGCGAGCAGCAGATGCGCCACCCGGTAGATGGCGATCGCGAACAGGCCCGGGTAACAGGCGACGATCTCGTCGACCCCGCTGGCGGCCGGATCGCACTCGTAGGCGACGAGGACATCCTTGGCCAGCGCCGCCCGCACCTCGGGCAGCATCTCCAGCAGCTGCCCGGTCATGGCGCGCGCCCGCCGCGCGCACTTGCCGCCGCCGCGATCCTTGCCGGCGCAGAGCCGGTGCAGGCCGAGGAAGATCGCCGTCTCCAGATGCGCCTCGAGGGTGCCGATCGTCGCGGCGACATGGTCGCGCAGGCTGCCGCCGTTGGTCCCCAGGCGATGCGACTCGGGAAACAGAACCTCCAGCAGCTCCTCGACCAGCACGCGGATGTCGGTGCGCGACGGCAGCGGCCCCTCGGACGCCAACCCGGCGCGGAGGCCCCCCGCCGCCGACAGCACGCGCGACGCGAGCGCCATGTGCGTGCGCGTGGGAAGGGTCCTCTGCTGCCGGCGGGTCGCCATTTCGCGGATCTTACACCACGCTGCCGGCCGGTCGCGCGCGCGCGGCGACCGCGGCCGCCAGCTTCGCCATCGCCTCCGCCCGGCGCGCCTCCGGCACGGTCACGCGCGTCGGCATGCCGCCGCCGAGGTCGAACATCTTCACGAAGTCGAGCCCCGACTCGAAGTCGGCGGCGATGGTCAGCGAGCCCGAGTCGCGCACCACCGCCACCGGTGACTTCTCCTGCCCGATGAGCAAGAGCTCGGTCTTGTCGTAGGGACGCCCTGCCGCCTCGACGAAGGCGACGCCGTCGATGATCTCGTACTTGTCGGCCAGCCGCTTGCTTTCGTCGAGCAGCGGGTCGATCTCGCGCGCCGCCTCCTCAATCTCGCCCCACAGGACCTGGTCCTTCGCGCGCGACAGCAGGTACTGAATGACCCGGTGCTTCAGCGTCTCGTCGCGAAAGCGCGCCCGCAGCGCCCGGTCGATGCGATTGGCGATCGGCCCCGGCTCGCCGCGGCGGGTGTCGATGGCGCGCGCGTCGGCATCGGCCCCCTCGTACGGCTCGATACCGCCGAGGACCCACTTGGCGCCCGAATAGAGGCCGTCGAGATCGAGGTGCATCGCCACCGTATCGACCGGCCCCGCCGCGCCCACCACTTCGGGTGTCACCAGCTCCGGACACGCGCCGTGCTCCGCCTTGGTGGTGAGAACGAAGCGCGGATCCCCGACGTAGTCGGCGTGCCGCTCGTGATCATGATGATCGACCCAGGCGGCCAGCCGTCCGCCGAGGCCGCGAATGAACGGCAGCGTCGTCTTCTCGAACGACGCCCCGCCCCCCTCGCTGGCGAACGCCACGTCGAGCACCGCCACCCGCCCCTCGATCTTCGACGCCGGCGGCAACACCCGCGGCGTCAGAAACGCAAACCGCGGCAACCTGACGGACGGGGACGACGGCATGGCGGCCAAGACTACTCGACTTTCGTCGCCGCGCCTGCGACGAGCGGGCAACGGATCGTTCCACGGCCCACAGTGTGATCGATGCCGGGCAGGCGCAATCGGGTGATTGCCCTAATCGGGGTGTTCAAGCTGATCAAGGCCGCGCTGCTCATCACCCTCGGAATCGCCGGATTGGCGGCTGTTCCAAGCGATCTGGCCCATCGCGTGCGGCATCTCGCCAGGGGGATGGGCATCTCACCCGGACACCATTCGTTGGCCCACCTTCTCGGCAGGGTCAGAGGGTTCGACGACCAGCTCGCCCGCAAGCTCGCGGTCGCCTCGCTGTGCTACGCGGCGGTATTCCTGGTCGAAGGCATCGGCCTTCTGAACCGCCAGCGATTGGCCGAATGGCTCACAGTCGTGGCGACCGCCTCGTTCATCCCCATCGAAATCTACGAAGGGGTCGAGCACTTCGGCGCAAGCAAGATCGTCGCCCTGGTCCTGAACATCGCGATTTTGGGCTATCTGCTCTGGCGACGCGTCAGCGAGTGACGAAGCCTACACGGTCGACTGGGATTCGTGCTCGGTCACTGAGCCAAGACGACAGGCCCAGACCGTGCTGCAACCAATGATGTTGTGAAACGCTCTAACTCTGCTTCTCGCAGCGACGCTGAGCGATCACGCCCGCATATTCCCTACCGTAGCTAGTTGCAGAAGCCGGAAGCACCGCCGTTGGGGATGTTGCAGGTGCCGGAGGTGCAACCCACGGTGGGCGTGCATATCGGTCGGCAGGTGGTGGCACCGCCTGGCCCGGCGCAGGTTTGGCCTGGGGCGCACGTACTGGCCAGCATACACTGGTCACCGGTGGCCGCCGACCCGGCGCAGTCGCATTCGGTCGTGGTTACCCCCGAGGGATAGCAGCCAAAGGGTGACTGACAGTTCATGTTTGACTGTGAAAGAGGATCGCAGATAAGCGAGCAGAGTTCGAATAGCGACGCCCCACCTCCGTTCTTCTTGGCCGCCACATTGCACGCCGACTTTGCACCGCAGACGTTGTTGACGCTGTTCGTGGTGTCCGAAGGATCGCATAGCCGGTAGCAGCTGCCGGTGGTCACGGTTCCGCAGGTCTCAGGTTGGCAATACAGGCCGGGCAAGCAGTCGGCATTCTTGGACGGGTCGCAGGTAGCCCCGACATCCTTCTTGCCCGCGGTTCCGGTCAAACAGGTTGCAGCACCGCCGGCCACCGCGCACCAGCCGCAATCATTACAACCTGTTTGACAGATTGGATTGCACTGACCGGATGCCGCAGCTTTCGAGCAGAAGGCGGAGGTGACGGGCTGTACCGTCGTGACTGACTTGCAGACGACCTGCATGTCGAAGCTGGCGTCGGCCTCCTGATAGCAGCGGTTGTTCGAGGCGTTGCACTGGAACTTGTCGGGGCAGGCGCCGCCGTCGCCGCAGGCGAAGCCACCCGGAGCGATGTTCGGGCTATAGCAGCCGAGGGCGACTGCTTGCAGGCTCCAAAGCACCGCGACGACTCGACGCAGATTACTCAACCTTGCGCTGCTCCTAATCGTTGCAGAAGCCGTAGGTTGGGTTCGTCGTTCCGTCAGAAAAAGCGATAGCTGTGCAAGCAGTGGGACCACTGTTGCACCCGCCTTCGTCTGGCTGCGAGAGAACGACGCCACCGTCACCCGGTAGACGGCAGACCCTCCGGCACTTCTTGGGCTGGCTGCTCGACGTGGCGTAACAAATCAAACCTGCGAAGCAGTCACGGGATTGACTGCACGCGCTCCCCTCGACGCCCCCCCCGTTGGTGTTCTGGCAATCACACACGGTCGTTGTTGAGGTAGCCGACAGGTAACAGCCGAACAGGGAATTGGCAGTCATTCCTGGGCACCTTGACGACACTTTGGAAGCCGCACCGATCACCGGGTCGCAGTCGACCGGGGGAACATCACACGTCTTGTATCCGCCCCCCACGTCCCGGGAGCAGCTCGCGCCATTCGTGCAATCGGAATTCGATCGGCAAAACTGATAGCACCGCGCGCCGCAATTATTTGGCTCGAGACAGACCTGTCCTGGTCCGCAATTGTCGCTCTGCGTGGTGGGATCTGTCGCCACAGCGTACTGCGAGCAAAGCTGCAACAGCCCCCCTGCTGTCAGGGTGGTCTTATACGGCTCGTTGCACGTCGAGGCTCCAATCGTGTTGACCGAGCACTTCTGGTAGCACTCCCCGCAGCCCGTGTTGCAGACGGGATCGCACAGCCCGGCGTCGGTCGACGGACAGCTGGCGATGGCTCCGGTGCAGGGGCGATCGACCCCGCCGGCGTCCACGCCGCCGGTCCCACCCTTACCGCCTGCGCCGCCCTTGCCGCCCGTACCGCCCGTTCCAACTACGCCGGCGTCGGAGACGCAGATGTGGTTGGCGCAGGAGAGGCCGTCGGGGCAGGCATCGTTGCTGCCGCAGGCAAAACCGCCGGGAAGGATTTTCGGGCGAAAGCAGCCGGCGCTCGCCAGGAGCGCTCCCAGCAACAGCGCGCGGACGGCCAGCACGTGCGCCGACCGCACGGCTTAGAACCTCAAGCCCATGCCGCCGCCCACCAACCCGGGGCCGACCCAGGGGGCGAAGCTGACGGTGTTCGTGGTCGCAACCGGTGCGCCGTTGTCGTTTGCGGGCGACGACGAGCCATTGGTGATGAGGACGATCGCGCCCCCAACGCCGACAGCGGTCCCAGCGATGCCGCAGACGATGGCGACGATGTTGGCGGTCTTACCTTCCGATTGAATGGCTTGCTGCGTGGAATCGAACGGCGGGTGCGTCACGACGTTCATATTCTGAGTCAGCTCGTCGCCGCGGTTCTTCGCCCTGATCCCCTCGATGATCGCCACCGCGATCGAGGCGACCCCCACGCCGACCATCGACCATCCGAGGATCTGGCGGGTCGCCGAAGGCGGCGAAGCAGGCGGTGGTGGCAGCGGCGCGACAACCACGGGCGCTGTGACCGGCGGCGGCGCCACCGGTTCGGGGATCGCCACCGGCTTCGCGTCTGCCTTGGGCGCCGGAGGCGCGACCAGGGCGGCCGCCTTGCGTCGCTCCTCGATCAGCTTCTCCATCGCGGTGATCTTCCGCTCGACGTCTTCCTTGTTGCGCGCTTCGGGCGAGCGCTGCAGGTAGCGGCGGTAGAAGTGGATCGACTCCTGCGGCTGATCGTTGAGCCGGTAGGCCTGGGCGATGTTGTAGAGCATCACCGGATCGCCATCGATCTCGTAGACCTTCTGATACTCGTCGACCGCCTCTTGGTACTTGCCGAGATCGTACGACCGCGTCGCCTGCTGGTAGTGGACGTGGATTTCCTGCTTTTGCTGCGGCGTGAGCTGCGCTCGCGCTTCCTTGGCGCCGAACGCCAGCAGCATCATCGAAAAAACCAGCGCGAGCACCCAAGGTCGCCGCGTCATGACAATCGATGCCATTTTATGGTTTAGCGCGAAGCTGAAAGCTGGTTCAGCTCCGACGCACGTACAATACCCTACCTCCCTGCCAATGGAAAGAAAGACCCCTCGCGGCGGCGGGTTGAGGTAGCGTGCGCCTCTCGTCGCTGTAGTTCACCCACTTCCCGTTGTTCCCCCCTCGTCTCGGAGGCTCCGGATGCGTCAGCAGCTGCCGCGTAGCGTTGTGGCCCACTCACTGGTCTCTCAGGTCTCGCTGGTCGGTGCGGCGGTCGCCGCCCTGCTCTCGCTCTCGTCGTGTCAGACCGAAAAGCCGGCCGCGCCGACGACCTGCTGCGACCAGCCCAAGATCCCGGCCGGCATCCCGGCGTTCACCGTTGTCCGCGACGAGGTTACCGGGCCGACCGACGGCCAGGACGTGAAGATGCATGTCGCGCTGAAGCAGAAGACCAAACGCGACGACATCTACCCTTCCCTGCAGTTCCTTTATCGATACGCGATGACCCGCAACACCTTCGAGCCGACCACGTTCCTCGGCGCGTTCTACGCGACCGAGGGCGACGCCCAGACAGGTGGCAACCCGATCGCCAAGATCTGGCGCGAGCATGGCGACAAGGGCCCCAAGTGCGAGAACGCCATCCGCCTCGGGTTCCCCGAGGAGGTGGAGAAGTCGTTCGAGTACAGCTTGAACCACGCGACGCCCGAAGATCTCGAGGACACCTGCCGCCTCAACGAGAAGAAGAAGATCGCGCGCGTCGACGATAACTTCAAACACAAGCCGACCATGAAGATCGATGAGCCCCACAAGGCCGTCGAGGTGTCGTACCCGTACCTCGAGAGCGGCAAGGACGAGTACGTGCAGACGCTGACGTTCAACAGCGCGATGACCTACTGGGCCGAGTTCCTGACCGCCATGTTCCTGAAGGCGCCCGAGCTGCAGGAGGTGACGTACACGGGCCTCCTTGACGATCAGCCGGTCCTGAAGGTGACCGTCACTCGCCAGGAGTTCGACCAGCACCTGTCGAACGTGCAGGAGACGATCGCCTCTTACGCGGCGATCACCTTCGCCAAGCTCGGCATGCACAAGACCGACGACAAGGGCGCCATGAAGGACCAGGAACAGCAGAAGACCAAGACGTACACGGCGGCGCTGTCGTTCCTGCCCAAGGAGCGCGTGATGGTCTCGCCGAAGCTAACCAAGGCCGTCGGCGGCGGCGGCAAGGGCGGCAAGGGCAAGAAGGGCTAAGAAAGGCTAGCCGCCCGGGTCTAATGAAAATGCGGCATCGGTACCACACCGAGGCCGATCAGCAGGCCGGCGAGGCCGACAGCGATCGACAAGAGCGCGGTGATGGTGGCCCGGTTGACCAGCT
>Ga0209890_10001647_pt1 | contig 10049 bp, 7 predicted proteins | sample OrgsoiDNA2013049_FD_185799 | JGI IMG/M metagenome (GOLD analysis project Ga0209890, IMG submission 185799) | Permafrost soil microbial communities from the Arctic, to analyse light accelerated degradation of dissolved organic matter (DOM) -... | ecosystem: Environmental > Terrestrial > Soil >... | reverse complement strand
GCACGTTCGACCACGTCGTCAAGATACTCACCGGCCACAGTGGTCACCCCCTTGTTCCAAGGCTAGAGCCGTAGCTGATCGAAATGTCACAAGCGGATCGTCCTACGATAATCCTGCCGACCCGCAGCGGGGGCCTCTCTGCTGGTACTTGTTGGCGACGTCAGTGCCTGGCGTCATTGACAACCGCAATGTCGCTGGCAACCGGCTGACCCCCGGCGAGCCTGATGGGCGTTCTAGTGGCGCTCAGGTGTTGAGCGGACTCTTTGCCGCTCCGACCAGTCGTCCAGCAATCGAGCTGACTCTTCAGCCGCATGACCACGCTGCCGCGTTGTGTCCGTATCTCCACGCGGCCGGTACGGACGAAACCGAAAAACGGCCTGCGACAGCTGGGGAAGTGAACGGATTGCGATGACCTCGCAGAGCGGATTGCACCAAGCCCCGCAGTCGGGGTATGGCACATGTCGACGCTTGCGACGCTGCGTCCTCATTGAGGGTGGCCTACCCCATGGGTGAAAGTCGACAAACCCGATCGGATCAACTCGCACTGGCGGTATGTGTAGCACCGGATACGCGCCGAATCGCAGGACTTGGGGCGGATTCGCAGTGGGCTACTTCGGACCGGTAGTAGTGCGGAGCCCAAGCTGGTGCAGGACGCCGACCTGGGCCAGAAGCGCGAACCTGTCTGGCACGCCCCAGTGCTCGACGATTCGCCCGTCAACTATCCGCGCTGAGTCGATGACGTTGACCGTAACTGGCTGATGAGTCGGTTGCGCGCCCATCACCGAGCCCTCGTTGGTACCGCTCGCGATGGCCCGGACCCACACGGTCCCGTTGACACAGGCCGTGTCCCCGATGGTGAAGGTCAGATCCGGGAGCCAGCGCCGAAGGTCCATTATTGCGGCTTTCACGTGCCCGATCGCCTCGGAACCGCGGCCCTGGACGCCGAACTGGTGCTCCACGAAGTCGGGCGCCATCAACTCATCCACGACGGTGAGGTCGCCAGCACCGAATGCCTCGTGCAGCAGCCGGATGAGCACGTCAACGTCGTTCGGGTTCTGCATCATGTTCGCGTCCATTCTCTTGACCGGCCGCCGCAACTGGTTTCCTGCGCTGGCTCGTGTGCTCAAACTCAGATGACCGCCGCCGGACCGAGACGACCGCCGAACCGAACCGGGGGACACGGCGCACTCGCGCGCCGAGATGCTGGTTTGCATCCTGCGATGAGTTCCGGCTGGTGAGCGTCATGACCAGCTCGTGTCGAGCAACGCCCCGCTGGCGTGCAGGACGTCGAGGCGGCGAACCTCGGGCTCGCTTGAGGGTCGCTCACCGCCGAACGCTGCATCGACCGCCTGGTGAATCCGCTCCTTGAAAGCCTGAGCACACGCTTGGTCTGACTCCCAGAAGTCGGTGTAACGCAAGCGGCCGTCGGGCTCGCGAACGCACAGGTGCAGTAACGAGCCTGCCAGCGGCTCGGGGCCGAGTCCTTCGATAATGCGACGGTACATGTCCTCACCGATGGGGACGTCCTGGATGAATGCGTAAACCATGACCGACCTCCTGATATAATTGATCCGACTATGTATCAGATGAATAAGGAGACGGTACGACTAATGGGTGAGAGCGTCAAGAGGCAACCGGGCGGAAAGCGCGCCTACAACTCACCCCGACGAGCTGAACAGGCCGCCGCGACCCGGCTCGCGGTGCTCGCCGCGGCAAGGGAGCTGTTTGTCAGCACCGGCTATACCGCCACCACGGTGGCCGAGATCGCCGACAGGGCTCGGGTGTCAGCCGATACCGTCTACGCGACAGTGGGACGCAAACCCGCATTACTGCGCGAGCTCGTCGAAACCGCGATTTCAGGAAGCGAAGAGGCGGTACCGGCCGAGCAGCGCGACTACGTTGCCCGAATCCGCGCGGCCATCTCAGCGCGCGAGAAGATCACCATCTACGCCCAGGCGATCACCGGCATTCAGCAGCGCATGGCACCGGTCTTTCTGGCGTTGCGGGACGCCGCATCCACCGACCAGGAGTGCGCGTCCCTGTGGGCCGAGATCGCCACCCGGCGCGCCACCAACATGCGCACGTTTGCCGCTGACCTGCGCACCACCGGAGAACTTCGCACCGACCTTTCCGACGACCAGGTCGCAGACATCATCTGGAGCATGAACGCCGCCGAATACTGGGTGCTCCTCGTGCGCGAACGCGCCTGGACCCCCGCCCAGTTCGAAGCCTGGCTCACCGACGCCTGGACCCGACTCCTGCTCGCTTAGCCACGCACGGCCACCACGGGTGTTCGCGGTTGGCGCCGGGCGCCGTCGGCGACCCCGGCAACCTCCGGCGACTCGGGAGAACGTAATCTTCTTCGCCGTCCACTGGAAGGCCTCTTGGCCTCAACCCAAGATTGGATGCAACCGGGCCACACACGGGCCACAAGACCAGGCCGATAGGGGTCACCAGCGGCTAGCTGAGGCCGCCAGTATCGTTGCAGGACAGGGAAACACGGTGGGATAAGAACTCTTCCCAAGCTGACAGTGCGGGTTCGATTCCCGTCACCCGCTCCACACACGAAAAACGTTGCAGCAGAACCGTATTCGAGAATCTTAGCGCTCTGCCGGACGCGGGTTTCGGTCCTCGACCGGGCCACTCTGGGCCACACTTATCCACACCTCGGCACCAACTTCAGCTGCAGAGGACGCTCAGCTTGTTCCGTCATGTTCTCCGGCTGTTCAGTTCCCGTGTCTTCCAATGTCACCCGGGGAGTGTCTCCGCAAGTACGAGCTCGATGTGAACGGGCTCAATTACAGCGCCGAGAAGAAGCGCCCCATGTGATCCCATGCACGCACCGGCGTTTGGCGCTGAGATGCCCGTCCGGTTGACCAAGCAGCCCGCTACAGCACAGTCGGGACTTCGTTCCGTAAGAGTCCGACTACAGCCCTCCAGGAGTTGTCGCAGCCGGTTCCTTTACCGCAAGTCACCAACCCCTAGCGAGGGTGAATAGGCTTGACGAACCAACCCATTGGGTTACACCGACGACGGCACTGACGGCTAGCCCCCGTGCACCGACTCGACACCGGGATCCTCGTCCGTCCGCTGTAGAGGACGCGCCCGCGGGGTCGGTGCTGCATACCTTCGTCGGAAAGGGCGTGACGACCCGCGCCATCGCGGGAGGCGATCAGTCGTGGTCTCGGCGTACCGGTGGCGTCCCTCCGTGCGGAGCGGAGCGGGCGAGCGAAGACTTCGGCTGGCTCGCCACCTTTTTCGGCACCGAGTCTCGTGCCTCCCCTCCGACGGGAAGATCCGCTCACTACAAGGGATCCGTCCGTAGGCTCCAGAGAAGTCGCTTTATGCCGATATCGGCAGAAAGCGGAGTCCGCGCACGGTGACCAACCCGGTCCCACCACAGGCCCTGGCGGTGACCAGGGCGTCGGCGACGATCCGGGCCACATGCGACGGCCCCGCCCTGACCGTCAAGCAGTGGGGGCGGGGCGGGCTTCGAGAATCTGCCGATCAGAGGATCGATCAGAGGATGATTGAGCCGAACAAGTAGCCCAGTGCCACGGCGATGGAGATGTTGATCAACCCCGGAATGATGAAGGGGTGGTTGAACACTCCCTTACCGATCTGGGTAGTTCCGGTGTCGTCCATCTGCACGGCCGCCAGAAGCGTCGGGTACGTGGGGAGGATGAATAGCGCGGATACCGCCGGAAAGGCCGCGAGTGCTGCGAACGGCGAGACACCGATCGCCAGAGCCGTCGGCATGAGAGCCTTGGCCGTGGCAGCCTGCGAGTAGAGCAGTGTCGAGGCAAAGACCAGGACCACGGCGAGCAGCCATGGCTGGCTGCTCAGGATGCTGCCAGAGAAGCTCATGATCTCCTTCTCATGGGCGTTCACGAACGTAGTGCCCATCCAGGCGACACCGAGGATACAGATCGCCGCACTCATGCCTGACTTGAACGTCGACGCTTTGAGGATCTCGTCGGTGTTCGCCTTGCACAGGAGCACGATAATCGCTGCGGTCGACAACATGAAGGCGATGATTGCCTGGTCGCGGGTCATCACCGGGTCGGTGATGAGACCGACGTTCTTGCTGATAGCGGTGGCATAACCCATCACGCTGAGCAGCCCGATGAGGAAGACCAGCACCGACAGCTTCGCCTTGGGCGCGATCACCCGGCCCTCGTGTACCTCGTGCACGTCGTGCACCTCGCGCGCGAGGGTGCCCACGCCGCCGCCCGACTGGGACCCGGCATTGGCGCTGACCTCAGAGGTCCTGGCGCCGCCGGTCCCGGTTGCCAGCACAGGTTCCTGGCGTGACTTCATCTTGACCGTGCCTGCGGCGAGGCGTCGCTGGTACTCGGGATGGGTGCTGAGCTCTGTGGTGCCCCGGACCTTGTCCACCGCCATCATGATCCCGGCTGTTGCCATGCAGGCGAGGAAGGTCGAGGGGATGGCCACCGCCAGAAGCTGCAGATAGTCGATACCCTTCTTCTCCAGCATGCCGGAGAAGAACACCACGGCGGCCGAGATCGGCGAGGCCGTAATGGCGATCTGCGAGGCCACGACGGCCACCGAGAGAGGCCGCGACGGCCGGATGTTGTTCTCCTTCGCAACCTCGATGATGACCGGCATGGTCGAGAACGCCGTGTGACCGGTGCCGGCCATGAGGGTCATTAGGTAGGTGATGATCGGGGCCAGGAACGTAAGGCGCTTGGGGTTCCTGCGCAAGATGCGATCCGCCAGGTCGACGAGGTAGTCCATGCCGCCGGCCACCTGCATCGCTGCAATGGCCACGATGACGGACATGATGATGGACACGACGTCCAGGGGCATGTCACCGGGGGTAACGCCCATGAGGGCCAGCACCAGCACACCGAGACCGCCGGCGAAGCCGATGGCGATCCCGCCCGCGCGGGCGCCGATGAAGATTGCCCCAAGGACGACCGCGAACTGGACAGCAATCATGGCGTGACGCTCTGCGGCAGGTGACCCGAACCGGCGTCAACGGCAAAAACTCTACCCCTGAACTCCGGCCGGATAAGGTTCTCCGGGGAGAAGATCTTGTCCAGCTCGGTCTCGTTGAGCAGCCCCATCTCGAGGACCACCTCACGCACGTTCTTGCCCGAGCGCGCGCACTCCTTGCCGACCAGGTCACCGGCGTGGTGGCCGATGATCGGGTTCAGGAAGGTCACGATCCCGATCGAGTTCATCACATACCCCAGGCAGACCTCGGGGTTGGCGCTGATCCCGTCCACGCACCGCACCCGCAGGTTCTGGCAGGCGTTGGTCAGCAAGCTGACCGACTCGAACAGGGTCGAGGCGATGACCGGCTCCATCACGTTTAGCTGGAGCTGGCCGGCCTCGGCGGCCATCGAGACCGTCACGTCGTTGCCGATGACCTTGAAGCAGACCTGGTTAACGACCTCGGGAAGGACCGGGTTGACCTTGGCGGGCATGATCGAGGAACCGGCCTGTAGTTCTGGCAGGTTGATCTCGTTCAGTCCGGTACGCGGGCCCGAAGAGAGCAGCCGCAGGTCGTTGCAGACCTTGCCGAGCTTGACGGCCGCACGCTTGATCGCGCCGTGCATGGAGACGTAGGACCCAGCGTCGGAGGTGGCCTCGATGAGGTTCTCCGCCAGGACCATCGGCAGCCCGCTGACCTCGGCAAGCTTCTCGACGGCGAGCTTGGCGTAACCCTGCGGGGTGTTCAGGCCCGTGCCGATCGCGGTGGCACCGAGGTTGACCTCCAGGAGCAGCTCCGCGGCCCGGTCGAGCTGGCGGACCTCCTCGCGCATCAGGACCCCGTAGACCTTGAACTCCTGGCCGAGAGTCATCGGGATCGCGTCCTGCAGCTGGGTGCGGCCCATCTTCAGGACGTCCTTGAACTCCTCAGCCTTCACGTCAAAAGCACCGGCCAGGTTCTCCAGCTCCACCTTCAGCCCCTGCACGACCGTGAAAAGCGCGATTCGGAAGCCGCTGGGGTAGGCGTCGTTGGTCGACTGGCTTTGGTTGACATGCTCGTTGGGGTGGACCACGTCATAACGGCCCTTCTCCAGACCCATGTGCTCCAGAGCAAGGTTGGCGATGACCTCGTTGGCGTTCATGTTGACCGAGGTCCCCGCCCCGCCCTGGAACACGTCGATCGGGAACTGGTCCATGCAACGGCCACCGACCAGTATCTCGTCGCAGCCCGCGATTATTGCCTCAGCGACCTCGGCCGAGATCGTGAACATGTCCCTGTTGGCCATGGCCGAAGCCTTCTTGACCAGGACCATCCCGCGCACCATCTCCGGCACATCACTGACCTTCGCCGAGCTGATCTTGAAGTTCTCCAACGCCCGAACCGTATGCACGCCGTAGTAGGCGTCGGTCGGTACTTCCCTGGAACCCAACAGGTCCTCTTCAATCCGGAATTCGTTCACAACGGCGTTCCTCCATGATGGTTCATTCACTGATCCACCTATCGGTGAACCGAGACTTAGAGATGCGGCCCTGGGTGGCGAATTCGGCGCTGCATTCTCAAACACCTTGCCCGGCCCGGCCAGTGTGAAATTCGCGACCTGATCGCGGTTCCTACTGTCGAGGCGCGTTCTAGGGACGTCCATCACGTTATGGAGGAACGTCCGGCAAGACGAATGCTGTTGCTCTGGACGCAACACGGCGTTCTGCGTGCCACGAGACGCTGTGACCGGGATCTCAGTGCGGCTGGTGAGGTCACCAGCGGCGCCCCACCCTGCCGTTCTCAGTGGTCAGCGGCTAGACTTAGTGTTGATCCATGGATCTACAACCGGGCGCAAGATGCCGCGGTTGGTCTATCTGAAAGACGAGCTCACAGACGATGGTGACGTCGACCGCCGAGAAGGTGGCGCAGCTGATGCTCGCTTTTGAGTGTGATAACGAGTCCGGCAGCGTTGAACGCTCCGTCAGCGAGTTGGCCTCCATCGTTGGCCGTGAGCGCAGTCAGGTCTGCCGCATGCTCAAGTCCCTGCGCCAGGCCCAGGTGCTCGAACAGGATCCCTACTCCCACCGCTACCGGCTTGGCTGGCGGGTGCGGGTGCTGGCTGCGGGAGCCGGAGACCAGATCCTGATTCACGCCGCACGCCCCATCCTTCAGGCCCTTGTCGCCCGCACCGGGGAGGTGGCCCTGCTGGCGATTCAAGAGGCGAACAGAGGGCTGACCGTCATGCGCGAGGAGTCGCAGAACACGCCGCGGCGAGGCGGCTGGATCGGACAACGCTCGGCGATGCACTTCACGGCCACCGGACGTGCCCTCATGTTCGATGCTGACGACGAGCTCGTCAAGGCACTGACCGCCGACCAGTTCGGGGCCGACTCCAGATCGGCGCCAAACGCCCCTCGCAACGTCGAAGAGCTGCTAGCGCGCCTGCGGGTCGAGCGAATGCAGGGCTATTCCGTTGCGTCCGAAGAGATCGAGGCTGGACTAACCTCGGTCAGCGTCCCCGTGCGCAACGGTCGGGGACACCTCTTGGCGGTCCTGAACGTCTCTGGCCCGACGGCCAGGATGAGCGAGCGCACGGAGGCGATCGCCAAGCTGCTGATCGCTGCGAGCGCGGCGATCACCAAGGCCCTCAGTCAGCGACATACCCAAGATCACGAGGGTGTTCATCGTTCGCGCCCATTGGTCTACCATGCGGCGCCAGCGCACGCGGCGATAGCAGACACTCGGATAGACGCAGGTGCCGATGGCCTTATGGCTCTCAGGTGAATCGAGGCACTTGGTAGGCCAATCGCTGCAGGGGGTGTGATCCGATCGACGCGTTCGCGCACTGGCCGGTTCACGTTCCTGGCTCGGGCGGTCGACAGGTCAGGTGCCAGCGTCACGAACCACACCGGGCGCGGCTGAAGCCAGCCGACGACGTCGTCGAGCATCTCGCGATCCGCGACGACGTCGTCGATCACGGGGAAGAGGTCTGCCTCGACGAACGCCCGGCGAGCAGGCACATGTTTCGCGTGCGGAGCATGACCGGGGCTCGCGCCTCATCGGCTGGCTCGTCAATCGGGCTGACCCATCCGCTTGGACCATCCGCGCCAGGGCGTCGGCGCCTGGCCCGAGGACCCGTCAATTGGTCTGCCGCCGTTGAACCTTCCCACGCGGCTCATGATGCGCTCGGGCGCCGCCCGCCCGCTTAATCCTTAGTGGCCAGCGCCGAAGAGAGGAAATGCCGGGGCTGTGGTCATGGTGACGAACGGGCGGCTGCCGGTGTTGTGGCGGTGCGGTGCTCGCACGACGGTGGCGGGAGCGCGGGCGCCGGGCGGCCGGGCGGGACAAACCCGCACCGGGCTCGCAGCTCGTCCGTGGTCATGATCTGGCTCTGGTCCACGTTGACGGTCCATAGTGGTCTTGGCCCGGCGCTGATTTGTTTGATGTCCATGTTTGGGCTCCTTGTTCGACACCAACCCCGGGGGGCGGCGGTCTTGGTATGAGGAAGGTTTGAAGACGCCTAGGAGGTAACGGCGCGAATCGTTTGAGGTTGTGCTCGATGCCACTAGTCCGATGCTCGCGAGCAGCTGCTGGCGGGGAGCGAAGACACGACAACACTGGTAGCCCAGCGTCCTCGCGATGATCCGAACGGGGCCCGGTCAGCTACCAGGGCATTGCCGCAAGGACACTTTCGAGGCACACTCTGCGGGGCCAGCGGTATTTGTCAAGGTGGTTGAGGCCAAAGGGAGTTAAGCGGCTGGTTGAACTGGTAGTGGTGGGTTGATCCAGGCCGAGTCGGGAAGTTGAAGGATTTTGGGTGGGTTCGAGGTGCTGAAGCGTTCCGGGTTGGCAGCTCGGGCGATGGTCAGGGTGGCTGCCCTTTCGGTGGCCTTGGCTGCTGCCAGGCCGTAGTGGACGTCGGCCGCGGTGTGAAGGCCAATCCCGGTATGCCTGTGTTCGTGGTTGTACCACTGCACAAAATCTGCCAGGAAGCCGCGAGCATCCGCGAGGCAGCCGAAGCGTTCCGGGAAGGTCGGGGCGTACTTCAACGTCTTAAACCAGGCCTCGCTGTAGGGGTTGTCGTTGGAGACTTTCGGGCGTGAATGTGACCTGGTGACCTCAAGGTCGGACAGCAAGACTGCGACCGTCTTGGACGTCATCGACGTGCCACGATCGGCATGGACGACCTGCGGAACCCCATGGATACCGAAGATCTCCTTCATCATCTCCACCGCCAACGGACCCGACTCGTGAGCATGAACCACTGCCCCAACGATGTAACGCGAGTAGATGTCGATCATCACGTAAGCATCGAAGTACTTGCCCTTGACCGGCCCGGCGAGCTTGGTGATATCCCAGCTGAAGACCTGCCCCGGGCCGGTCGCGACCAGCTCGGGACGGACCCGGGCCGGGTGCCGGGCCAGCCGTCGCCGTTCCCGCACCTGGTGGTGCTCACCAAGGATCCGGTACATCGACGAAACCGAGCACAGGTACGTGTCCTCGTCCAGGAGCTGGGCGTAGACCTGCAACGGTGGCTGGTCCACGAACCGCGCCGAGTCCAACGTGGTCACTACCCGTTTGCGCTCGGCCGGGCTGAGCCGGTTCGCCGGCACCACCCGGGTCGCGCGCAGCGGCGTGGCCGGCTTCCTGCCAGCGGTTGCCCGAGACAGGCCTGTCAACGCCGCCGCCGACCTGGTCGTGACCCCTGCCGCCCGAAGGTCCCGGTAGGTGGCCATCAACGCTTCTTGGGCTTGGGCTGATCCTGCGCGCTCTTGGAGATCTCCTCCAGGAGCGCATGTGTTTTTCCCATGATGTCCAACGCCGCCCCGGTCGTGCTCAGGCGGCGCTGGGTCAGGTCCAGCTGACGGCGTAGCCGGGCGATCTCGGACTGCTCAGCGGTGGGACGCCCGACCTTGGCGCCGGCCGACTTACCGGCCAGGACGCCGGCGTCACGCAGCCTTCGCCACTCGGTGATCTGGGAGGAGTACAGCCCTTCCTGGCGCAGGTACGCCCCACCACCGCCCTGGGTCAGCGCCGCCTCGTAGGCGGCCACATGGTCCAGTTTCTGCGCCGGCGTGAACGACCGCCGACGGGTAGGGCCACCAAAGCG
>Ga0209890_10001645_pt1 | contig 10067 bp, 12 predicted proteins | sample OrgsoiDNA2013049_FD_185799 | JGI IMG/M metagenome (GOLD analysis project Ga0209890, IMG submission 185799) | Permafrost soil microbial communities from the Arctic, to analyse light accelerated degradation of dissolved organic matter (DOM) -... | ecosystem: Environmental > Terrestrial > Soil >... | reverse complement strand
GTCGCACTTTATTCAGACTCCTAGATTCATCCGGTGACACGGATGGTTCCCTCCATTGAAGTGGGAACAACTTCCACAAGCGACTTCGTGTCGCACCGGCCGGTGTTGGCCGAACTGAGACTCTTCCAAAAATAATTCAAACACAACCCCTTTTCGCACGCTTGTCCTGACGCTGCGCGTTTCGGGGTGAGGCTCAGATACCACGCCAATCCTCGAAACGCGCCTGGGTCATTGAAGCGGTAGCGTCGCAGTGCCCGCACGAACTACCCCGATGCGGGGACGCCGGCATCAGACGCTCGCGCAACATGGGCGCGCCCGGCTTGGCAATTTTCGCGCGGCGTGGAAGCCGACCGCCCCGGCCAGCACCGGCCGGCCGACCACGTCGGAAAAGCCCACCTCGGAGAGCGCGCTGGAGAGCTCTGCCACCGAGTAGAACATCCGGATGGCGTCGACGAAGTAGCCGCGGCATCCGAGCGCGGCCGAGCCGCTGCCGAAGGCGCGCGAAATCAGCGTCAAACAGATCTTGAGGTAGAAGCAGTAGAGCTTCTCCACCAGCTTCACGCGCGGCCGCAGCATGTCACAGTGATAGAAATGGCCGCCCGGCTTCAGCACGCGGTGGATCTCCGAGAACACCCTGAGCGCACGCAGGTGCCGCGTCGCCCACTGCAGCGTCACGACGTCGAAATAGCTGTCCGGAAAGGGCAGCTCGTGGGCGTCGCAGATCACCGAATGGATGCGCAGGCCCTGGCCCTCGGCGAGCCGCCTGCCGACCCGCTGCATCGCCTTGCTGCGGTCAACGGCGCAGACTTCCAGGTCGGGCTGCTTCTTGAGCAGGTCGATGCCTATGATGTTGGTGCCCGCACACACGTCGAGAACTTTCGCGCCAGGCTTGATGACCATGGTGGACAAGAAGCGCTGGCGCAGCGTTTCTATGAGGCCGAGGGTCGCGTAGACGTTGGCGCGGTCGTAGTACTCGGCCACGTCGGAAAAGACCGCGTCGATCTCATTGCTCCAGATCGACCGAAAGGCCATTTCTCGCGCGTGCTCCATCTCGGTGTAGAGGCGGTTCATCGCGCGCGTCACGCCAGGACGTAGAACTCGTGCCACGCCTCAAGCTGCTTCGGCAGATATTCGATCATTGACAGGGTTCCGTTCGCTGCGGAAGCATTAGTCTAACTCGCAAATTGCGGCGAACTCGGCCGGTCGAGGACAACTACGATCTGACGCGGGCCGCCGCATCAGATCTCAGTTAGGGCACGTCAGAATCACGCCAGAATTCATTGTTGACGATTCTCTTCCGCATCCACTGCCGCTGCGGCTTGAGAGAAACTATCGGCAAGGCCGGGTAACGTGGACCTACCAATTCGGAACGTCAGATCGAAGTCATGAAGGCGAACGATCAAGAACATTGTCTTTCCATCAACCGCTTCGCCTATGCCAATGGCCGTCGCGTCGTTGCTTGAAAATATAGTCGGAGGGCCAACAGATAGAGGGACCGGAATGCCCTTCGTCCTGGCCATCGCCGCTTGTTGCGCCATGTTGACGAAGTCTTCGATCAGCTTGTGCAGCTGATCCGTGGGCATAGAGACATCAAGCGTCTTTCCGTTGGCGGTTTCAACGCGGAACGCGATTCCGCGACCGTTGTCCGTTGCCGAAACTTCCGAGATCCGTTTCAGCGCTGTCGCCTGATTCATAATCTGCCCTTGTTGGAACGCTCGGCGCGAAAGATCATCGGGACTCACGCACGGGTAACTGCGAACGCGGGAAATAGACCAAAATTGGTCTATCGAATAGACCAAGGTTAGCAACCGCTATCGCTGGAATCGTTTGTTATTGGCTCCCCGACCAGGGCTCGAACCTGGGACCTGCGGATTAACAGTCCGTGAGGAGCTTACGTAATTTCATTGCATCATCAATTGCTTACGGCGTCCGCGCACCTTCGCCATCGCAGTCGAATGCAGTGCAATGCAGGGGTACGCAAAACAGCGCAGCTACATTTTCGTATACACCTGGCCGTCGATCAGTAGGGTGCCGTCTGCCGGTGTTGCGCGAGGTCGTGGTTAACGCGCGCGCGAACGACGCATCTTCGACGCCGCGACGACTTTTGCCTTCTTGGCTACGGCCGATCGCCGAACCGTCGGGCGCGCCGACAGCGAGATACCCTCGATTCTCGCCTTCTGATAGAGGGCGACCACCGAGCGTCCAATTTTCTTAGCAATCGTCTTACCCGTGGCACCCGTCTTCACTAAACGCCGAATGGCAGCGAAATCCTTCGTCGTCCAGACCGCGCCTTGATTGCTGGGTGCTTTCTTGTGGGCCATCGGTCTCTCTCCTTGCAAGTGTCGAGACGTTTCGACGCGTTGCCTCTGCCGTCGCGCTGCGAGCATACCGTAGACGCTGGCCGGATTGTCGTTGGCAAGTAGCGAGTTTTCTGTCGCGGCCACCTCTTGCATTGATGGCCTTCGCGCTCCCGCTAGATATTATTGCCTCAGATTCAACGTCACGGCCAGTGCGGCGTAAGCCCTCTCCGCTCCCCTCCTCTGCTCTGTCTTGTCCGTGGCCCCATCCAACAGCCCCGCTCATCGAAGATACCGAGCTCACGCCAACTCCCATTGAATATTTGCGCACCACCGACGTATGCCCCGGACAATTTGCGTCCCGGGCAAGGTCCGTGAATCGCCTATTCGGTACGCGTCTCGACGGAACGCTGCAAGGCGACATCGCTCGAATAGCTGTGGGTCGGATCCATGATTGTCTGTTCAGAGGCCGAGATCGCTCAATGACGGGTGATCGTCGGGGCGGCGGCCAAGCGGCCGACGATACTTGCGATCGCCCTCCTTGATCGGAGCATCGTTGATGCTGGCGATGCGCACGCGCATCAGGCCGTCGTCGTCGAATTCCCAGTTCTCGTTGCCGTAGCTGCGGTACCAGAAACCACTGTCGTCGTGCCATTCATAGGCGAAACGCACGGCGATCCGGTTCTCTCGGAAGGTCCAGACTTCCTTGATCAGCCGGTAGTCGAGCTCGCGGCTCCATTTGCGAGTCAGGAATGCCTCGATGGCCTCGCGGCCCTGCAGAAATTCGGTGCGATTGCGCCAGCGGCTATCGGTCGTGTACGCCAGCGCGACGCGAGCCGGATCGCGCGTGTTCCACGCGTCTTCGGCTATGCGTGCCTTCTCCGCGGCGGTCTCAGCAGTGAAGGGCGGAAGCGGTGGGCGGCTCATGAGTGTATTCCTCGACTAACGGTCGCAATGGGTCGCCGCGACACGCCTCGCTCTGCGGGCGAAGCCCTCCGCGAGGATTGTCCGTCGATTACTGCGCATCGTGGCCCCCTTTAGACTCGACTGCGCGTAAATCGTTTTCTGGAAATCGCCGCGCTCGCGCAACACGTTAGCAAATCTCATTCAACCTTCAGCGTTCCCTTCATGTTCGGATGCAGCGTGCAGGTGTAAGCGTACTCGCCCGCCTTGCGCACCACGTACTTCCTTCTCCTGGCCATCGACCTTCGACCCCTTGGTTCGTAGCCTTCCTGCCGTGAGCATCGGCGGATTCAGTGCCGGAATCAATCCCAGCGGTCGTCGCGTACCTGGATCTCCCCATTCTCGACGCGCACGGGGAAAGTGTCGGTCGGCTCGTAAGCTGGCGCGGACAGGGCGGCGCCGGTGCGGATGCAAAAGCGTGCACCGTGACGCGGGCAAACGATCTGGTCGCCTTCGACTGTGCCGCCGGTGAGCTGCCCGGCATCGTGGGTGCAGACGTCTGCGATCGCGTAATATTGGCCATCGAGGTTGAAAACCGCGATTTGCATATCGTCCAAGTCCACGACTCGCCACTCGCCCGGCCCGAGTTTGTCTTCTCGCGCCACTGTCACCCAGTCGCTCATGCGTTAAGGAAACCGGAACCGTCGATGATCGACGTCATTCTGCGGTTCCGACAGGTTCCTAGACCGCAAAAACTTCGATGTCGGGCTCGATCGACTTCACCAGATTCTCGATGCCTTGCAGCGTTCCCGAGATCGAACTCGGACAGCTGCCACACGCCCCCTGGTAATGCACGGCAAGCCTGTTGCCTTCGAGAGCGATTACGTACAGGTCGCCGCCGTCGCCCTGCAAATAGGGACGGATGTGCTCATCGAGCAGCGCGTTGATCATGTCGAGGCGCTGCTGGTCCTCGGGACTCAAGTCGGCGATTGCGGCGGTCGCGGCCGCCACCGTGGCGGCAGTCTGCGCGTTCGCCGCCGGCGCGGCGCGGAGCGGCTCCGCAATCTTTCGCGTCAACTCCTGCCAGTCGGCGCCGCCGTCCTGCGTAACCGTGAGCCAATGATCGATGTAGAACACGTTGGTCACATGCCCGATGTCGAACAATGCCGCGGCCAGCGGGTCGTCCTTCGCCTCCTCGGGGTTGTCGTACGAGCGTTTTACCCCCCACGTCAACGGTTCCTTGAGAACGAACTTCAGCGCGTTCGGATTGGGCGTGCCTTCGATTTCGGCAATTTTCGGCATCTGACGGTCCGGCTTCAGGCGTCGCCGATCGATGCGTGCATCGGATCGTCTTCCGCCTCGGTCGATATGCTCGCTACCGAATTGAGCGCAGCGTGCAGCGTGTGCCAGGGGAGGATCGCGCATTTGACGCGTGTCGGCAGATCGCGCACGCCGGCGAAGACCGCGAGCCGTCCGATGTGGTGATGGCTGTTGAGGTCGAGCTTTCCGGTAGCCATGTCGCGAAATTCCTGTATGAGCGTTTCCGCGTCCGCGCGCGTCTTGCCCTTGACGTTAACCGTCATCATCGACGCCGACGCCTTGCAGATCGCGCACGACTCGCCCTGAAACGCAATGCCGCCGATGCGCTCGCCGTCGAAATCGAGCGATACGCTGATGTGATCACCGCACAGCGGGTTGTCGCCTTCCGCATGGTGGCTCGCGTGTTCGAGCGCGCCGTAATTGCGCGGCTTCCTGTTGTGGTCGAGGATGACCTCCTGATACAGCGCTCTGGGGTCGGCCATTACGCGAATACCTTCTGGACGGTGCGAATGCCGGTAATCAGCGCTTCGACCTCGGCCATGCTGTTGTAGAACGCGAACGAGGCGCGCGATGTGGCCGGCACGCGAAAACGCTGCATCACCGGCTGCGCGCAATGATGCCCCGTGCGCACGGCGATGCCATCCTGATTGAGCAGGGTTCCGACGTCGTGCGGATGCACGCCATCGATCGCGAACGACAGCACCGCGGCCTTCTTCGCGGCGGTGCCGATGATGCGGACGCCACGGAGGCGATTCATCTGCTCGGTCGCGTATTCGAGCAAATCGGATTCGTGCGCCCCGATGGCGTCCATGCCGATCGCCGACAGGTAGTCGATCGCGGCGCCGAGCCCGATCGCCGCCGCGATCGGCGGCGTGCCGGCCTCGAATTTGTGCGGAATGGTGTTGTAGGTGGTCTTCTCGAACGTCACCGACAGGATCATGTCGCCGCCGCCCTTGAAGGGCTGCATGCGCTCAAGCAGCGCGGCGTTGCCGTAAAGCACGCCGATGCCGGTCGGGCCGCAAAGCTTGTGGCCCGAGAACGCGTAGAAGTCGCAGTCGAGATCCTGCACGTCGACCTTCATGTGCGGCACCGCCTGTGCGCCGTCGACCAGCACCGGCACGCCATGTGCATGCGCAAAAGCGATCATGCGCTTGACCGGGTTGATGGTGCCCAGCGCATTCGAGACGTGCGTGATACCGACGAACTTGGTGCGGGCGTTGAATAGCTTCTCGTACTCGTCGATCAGCAGCTCCCCAGAGTCGTTGATCGGCACGACGCGAATCTTCGCGCCCTTCTCTTCCGCCAACATCTGCCACGGGACAATGTTCGAATGGTGCTCGAGCGTGGTGAGGATAATTTCGTCGCCGGGCTCGATGAATTTTCGGCCATAGCCGTGCATCACCAAATTGATCGCGTCCGTGGTGCCACTGGTGAAGATCACTTCGCGGTCTTCGCGCGCGTTCATGAAGCGCTGCACTTTCCCGCGCGCCTCCTCATAGGCGGAGGTCGCGGTCTCCGACAAGTAGTGCACGCCTCGGTTGACGTTGGCGTGTTGCGTCGTCTGGTAGCGCACCAGGCGGTTGATGACCGGCTGCGGCATCTGGCTCGAGGCCGCGTTGTCGAGATACACCAGGGGCTTGCCGCCGATTTCCAGCTTGAGGATGGGAAAGTCGGCCCGGATGCGCTCGACGTCGAAGGCGGGCGCCGCAGGGGCTTTGAGCGCGGTCTGTATCGCGGTCATGGCTGGCGCGTGGTTTGTTCGAGCACGGCCTGCTCGAGCCAGTGCTTGAGCGATGCGACGGGGATGCGGTCAATGATCTCCGCGCCGAATGCATAAGTGAGCAGGTTGCGCGCCGCAGCGTCGGAAAGCCCGCGGCTGGTCAGATAGAACAGCGCCTCGCTGTCGAGCTGGCCGACGGTGGCGCCATGCGCGCACTTGACGTCGTCGGCGAAAATCTCGAGCTGGGGCTTGGTGTCGACGTGCGTTTTGGGAGTCAGCAGCAGGTTACGGCTCGACTGCGAAGAGTTAGTGCGCTGAGCATCCGGGCGCACGATGATCTTACCGTTGAACACCGCGTGCGCGGCACCGCCTACGATGCATTTGTGCAGCTGGCGGCTGACGCCGTGCGGCTTCGCGTGGTCGATGCAGGTATGGGTGTCAGCGAGCTGGCGTTCCCCGATTAGCGCGAGCCCGTCGATCGTGCAGTCGGCGTCTTCGGCCGTATGGAGCACATTCAGGTCGTACCGGGAGATCCGCGCCCCAAGCGCGACGCTGACCGACCGATAGCGGCTCGAATGCGCGAGTGACACGGCGCAGTTCGCGATATGAAACGCCTGGCCGCTGTCGCGCTGTACCCGGATGTGGTCGACATGCGCGGAATCGCCGAGCGCGATCTCGGTTACGGTATTGGTGAAATAAGTCTCTGGCTGTAACGCGACGTAGTCCTCGACGACTGTCACCGCGCTGCCCGATTCGGCAACCACCAGGCAACGCGGGTAGCTTGCAGCGTCCTTTTGCGTCGCGATGAACAGCAGATGCACCGGCGCGACCGCCGACACGTCGCGCGGCACGACGACCAATGCGCCGTCGTGCAGAAACGCGGTGTTGAGCGCGGCGAACACGCTGTCGCGGAATTCAACATGACGGCCCAGGTGCAGATCGATCGCCGCTGCGTGCGCAGCCCCCGCGGCCGACAGGTTCGCCACCACGACGTCGCCGTCCCGGGCGACGCTGGAGAGTTCCGGGGCGTGGACACCGTCGACGAACACGAGTCGGGTCGTCGCTTCCTCGATACGAAAGCGCTCGACGTCCGCCGCCTTCAGACCGACGGCCATGCGCGCTGGATGGAAGGACAGCTTGGTGAGCGGTGAGAGGTCGGTGAAGCGCCACTCCTCGTCACGGATCGTGGGAACCGTCAGCACGCCGACGCGGTCAACGGCCTCCGCGCGCAGCTTGTTGAGCCACGCCAACGGGCTCGCGGGCCACCGTGGCTGCCCGGCAAGCAGGCTTTCGAGGTAACCCGCGGCGAAAGTTCGGGTGGCACTCATGCGGTCGCCTTTGCGGCAGCCCCGTGCTCGGCGCTGACCCAGTCGTACCCGCGCGTTTCTAGCTCGAGCGCGAGTTCCTTGCCGCCGGTCTTGACGATGCGCCCCGCATCCATCACGTGCACGTAGTCGGGCACGATGTAGTTAAGCAGGCGCTGGTAGTGCGTCACCAGCACGATCGCGTTGTCCTTAGTGGCAAGCTGATTGATGCCGCCGGCGACGACCCTGAGCGCGTCGATGTCGAGGCCGGAATCGGTCTCGTCGAGGATCGCGAGACGCGGCTCCAGAAGCGCCATCTGCAATACTTCGTTGCGCTTCTTCTCGCCGCCGGAGAAGCCTTCGTTGACGCTCCGGTCGAGGAAATCGGGATTCATTTCGAGCAGCTTCATCTTTTCGCGCACAAAGTCGTCGAACTCGAGCGGGTCGAGCTCGTCGTTGCCGCGCTGCGCCTGCACCGTGTTATAGGCGAGTCGCAGGAACTGGCTATTGGCGACGCCGGGGATCTCGACGGGGTACTGAAAACCGAGGAACAAACCGGCACGCGCACGCTCCTCGGGATTGAGTTCGAGCAGGTTCTTGCCATCATAGAAGACCGTGCCGCCAGTCACAACGTAACTGGGATGGCCGGCAAGCGCCTTGGCGAAGGTGCTCTTGCCCGACCCGTTCGGGCCCATGAGCGCGTGCACTTCACCGCTTCTGACCGTGAGGTCGATGCCCTTGAGTATGTCGATGCCGTTCACGCTCGCGGTGAGGCCGCGCACCTCGAGCAGCGTTTTGCCGTTCTGCTGAATCATCCGACGCTTCCTTCGAGCTTGAGTCCGAGCAGCTTGGTCGCCTCGACCGCAAATTCCATCGGGAGCTGTTGGAACACGGTCTTGCAGAATCCGTTGATAATCATCGACACCGCTTCCTCGGCGCCGATGCCGCGCTGCGCGAAGTAGAACAGCTGGTCCTCGCCAATTTTCGACGTCGAAGCCTCGTGCTCGACCACGGCGGTATTATTGTTCACCTGAATATACGGAAAGGTGTTAGCGCCGCATCGATCACCGATCAGCATCGAGTCGCATTGCGAGTAGTTGCGCGCGCCGTCGGCTTTCGCGCCGATCTTGACCAGTCCGCGGTAGCTGTTGTTCGAACGACCGGCGGAGATGCCTTTGCTGACGATGGTGCTGCGCGTGTTCTTGCCGATGTGGATCATCTTGGTGCCGGTATCGGCTTGCTGATAATTGTTGGTGAGCGCTACCGAGTAAAATTCGCCGATCGAGTTGTCGCCGAGCAGCACACAGCTCGGATACTTCCAGGTGATGGCCGAGCCGGTCTCGACCTGCGTCCACGAGATCCGCGAGTCGACGCCTTTGCACAGACCGCGCTTGGTGACGAAGTTGTAGATGCCGCCCACGCCGTTTTCGTCGCCTGCATACCAGTTCTGTACCGTCGAGTACTTGATGTCGGCACGGTCGAACGCCACCAGCTCGACCACCGCCGCATGCAGCTGATTGGTGTCGAACTTAGGCGCGGTACAGCCCTCGAGATACGACACCGACGCGCCTTCCTCGGCAACGATCAGCGTGCGTTCAAACTGCCCCGAGTCCTGGGTATTGATGCGGAAATAGGTCGACAGGTCCATCGGGCATTTGACGCCCGCGGGGATGAAGCAGAACGAGCCGTCCGTGAACACCGCCGAGTTGAGCGCGGCGTAGTAGTTGTCGCCTGCCGGAACCACCGTGCCGAGGTACTTCCGCACGAGTTCGGGATGCTTGTGCACGGCTTCTGAGATCGAGCAGAAAATGATGCCGACCTCGGCGAGCTTTTCTTTGTAGGTGGTGGCCACCGACACGCTGTCGAAGATCACGTCGACGGCGACCCCTGCCAATTTCGCGCGCTCGTTCATCGGCACGCCGAGCTTCTCGAAGGTGCGCAGCAGTTCGGGGTCGACCTCATCCATGCTGCTGAGCTTCGGCTTTGCCTTCGGCGCCGAGTAATAGCTGATCGACTGGAAATCGATCTTCGGGTAGTGGACGTTCGACCACTTCGGCTCGTCCATCTCGAGCCAGTGCCGATAAGCCTCGAGGCGGAACTCGAGCAGCCACGGGGGTTCGTTCTTCTTGATCGAAATCAGCCGGATCGTGTCTTCGTTGAGCCCTTTAGGCGCAACATCGGACTCGATTTCGGTGACGAACCCGTGCTTGTAGGGCTGATTGACGAGATTTTGCAGTACCGTGCTCATTGGAATCGCTCCGACATCTTCCAGAATCCGAATCTACCTTGGGTCATTGCGACTAAGCTTTGGTCGCTTCCTTCAGGCTGAAGCTCTCGCCGCAGCCACAGGCGTTGTCGACGTTGGGATTGTCGAAGGCGAACATCTGCTTGAGCCCGTCCTGGACGAAATCGAGGCGCGAGCCGTCGAGGAACGAGAGGCTTTCGGCGGCAACCACGACGGTGGCATCATGGGACTCGAACGACCGATCGCCCTTCCGCATTTCGTCAGCGTAATCGAACGTA
>Ga0209890_10001643_pt1 | contig 10069 bp, 7 predicted proteins | sample OrgsoiDNA2013049_FD_185799 | JGI IMG/M metagenome (GOLD analysis project Ga0209890, IMG submission 185799) | Permafrost soil microbial communities from the Arctic, to analyse light accelerated degradation of dissolved organic matter (DOM) -... | ecosystem: Environmental > Terrestrial > Soil >... | reverse complement strand
GTTCCTCAATTCCGGCGTCAATATCGTGCTGTCCGACATGCGCCACGCGGTCGAGAAGCGCGAGGAGATGATGTACAAGGGCGGCGTCGAGGAGTTCGTGAAATATCTCGACCGCAACAAGAAGGCGATGGTGCCCTCCCCAATCATGATCGCGGCCGAGATGAACGGCATCGGCGTCGAGGCGGCATTGTGGTGGAACGACAGCTATCATGAGAACGTGCTGTGCTTCACCAACAACATTCCGCAGCGCGACGGCGGCACCCATCTGGCGGGCTTTCGCGGCGCCCTGACGCGCCAGGTCAACGGTTACGCCGACGCCATCGCCAAGCGCGAAAAAATCGCGCTGACCGGCGACGACTGCCGCGAGGGCCTGACCGCGGTGCTCTCGGTGAAAGTGCCCGATCCGAAATTCTCCTCGCAGACCAAGGACAAATTGGTGTCCTCGGAAGTGCGTCCCGTGGTCGAAAATGTCCTCAACGAAGCCCTGGCGGCGTGGTTCGAGGAGCATCCCGCGGAAGCCAAGGTCATTGTCGGCAAGGTGGTGGAGGCCGCCGCCGCCCGCGAGGCCGCGCGAAAAGCCCGCGAGCTGACGCGGCGCAAGGGCGCGCTCGACATCAACTCGCTGCCCGGCAAGCTCGCCGATTGCCAGGAGAAGGACCCCGCCAAGTCGGAACTGTTCATCGTCGAGGGCGATTCCGCCGGCGGTTCCGCCAAGCAGGGCCGCAACCGCGAATTCCAGGCGGTGCTGCCGCTGCGCGGCAAGATCCTCAATGTCGAGCGCGCCCGCTTCGACAAGATGCTGGGCTCCGAGCAGATCGGCACGCTGATCACGGCCCTGGGCACCGGCATCGGCCGCGACGATTTCGATTTGTCAAAGCTGCGCTATCACAAGATCATCCTGATGACCGACGCCGACGTCGACGGCGCCCACATCCGCACCCTGCTGCTGACGTTCTTTTTCCGCCAGATGCCGACGCTGATCGACGGCGGCTTCCTCTACATCGCGCAGCCGCCGCTCTACAAGGTGACGCGCGGCAAGTCCGAGCAGTATCTGAAAGACGAGCGCGCGCTGGAGGATTATCTGATCGCGACCGGCCTCGACGACTGCGTGTTCAAGCTCGCCTCCGGCGAGGACCGCGGCGGCCGCGACCTGCTGGCGCTGGTGGAGGACGCCCGGATCATCCGTGGCACGCTGCATAATCTGCACAGCCGCTATAACCGCAAGGTGATCGAGCAGGCCGCGATCGCCGGCGTGCTCAGCCCGAAAATCACCGGCGATGTCGCGACCGCCAATGCCGCCGCCGGCTATATCGCGCGACGGCTCGATGCGCTGGCCGACGAAGTCGAGCGCGGCTGGATCGGGCGCTTCAGCGAAGGCGAGGGTTTCTTCTTCGAGCGCACCGTGCGCGGCGTCAAGGATGTCGCCATCATCGACGACGCACTGCTCGGCTCCGCCGATGCGCGCAAGCTCGACGACTACGCCGCAAGGCTGCAGGAAGCCTATCCGAAACCGGGCCTGTTGCGCCGGAAGGATACCGAAACCCCGATCCACGGCCCGGTCAGCCTGTTCGAGGCGGTGACGGATGCCGGCCGCAAGGGCGTGGCGCTGCAGCGCTACAAAGGCCTCGGCGAAATGAACCCGAGCCAGCTCTGGGAGACCACGCTCGACACCAACGAGCGCTCGCTGCTGCAGGTGAAGATCAAGGAGGTCGACGAGGCCGACGACATCTTCACCAAGCTGATGGGTGACATCGTCGAGCCGCGCCGCGAATTCATCCAGGATAATTCGCTCAGCGCCAATGTGGACGTGTAAGGCGGGTGCCGCCGCTGCAATACATCGTTGAGGGCGGCCACCGCCTGGCGGGGACCATCGAGCCGTCCGGCAACAAGAACGCCGCCTTGCCGATCATCGCCGCGGCGTTGCTGACCGAGCACCCGGTCACGCTGGAAAATGTCCCGCGCATTCGCGATACCGAAACCCTGGTGGAGCTGATCCGCTCGGTCGGCGCCACGGCCGAATGGCGGCAACGCAACACGCTCGATATCCACGCCAAGGATATTCGCTCGGCCGATCTCGATCCGGTGCTGTGCGCGCGGATCCGCGCCTCGATCCTGCTGGCGGGACCGCTGCTGGCCCGCTGCGGCGAAGTGATGCTGCCGCCGCCGGGCGGCGACGTCATCGGCCGGCGCCGTCTCGATACCCATTTTCTGGCTTTCGAGCAGCTCGGCGCCACCGTGGTCGCCACCGACCGGCTGCAATTCCGCTGCCTCCGCCTCAAGGGGGCCGACGTTTTCCTCGACGAGCCAAGCGTGACGGCCACGGAAAACGCATTGATGGCGGCCGTAGCGGCGCACGGCACCAGCCATTTGCGCAACGTCGCGTCCGAGCCGCATGTACAGGACCTCGCGCATTTCCTGGTGGCGCTGGGCGCCCGCATCGAGGGCATCGGCACCAACACCATGGTCGTGCACGGACCGGCAACGCTCGGCGCCGCCAATTATTCGATTCAGCCCGATCACATCGAGGTGGGCTCGTTGATTGGGCTCGCCGCGGTGACGCGGTCGCCGCTGCGCATCGCCCGCGCCGGCGTCGAGCATCTGCGCTCGATCCGGATGGGCTTTGAGCGGCTCGGCATCGTCTGCGAGATCGACGGCGACGACCTTGTCGTGCCTTCCGCTCAAACGCTGAAGATCCGGGACGATTTCGGCGGCCACGTGCCGAAACTCGAGGATCAGCCATGGCCGGCTTTCCCGGCCGATCTGATGTCGATCGCCATCGTGACCGCAACCCAGTGCGACGGCGTCATCCTGATGTTCGAGAAGATGTTCGAATCGCGGATGTTCTTCGTCGACAAGCTGATCGCGATGGGCGGGCGCATCGTGCTGTGCGATCCGCACCGGGCGATCGTAGCGGGACCGAGCCGCCTCAAGGGCGCGCCGATGATATCACCCGACATCCGCGCCGGCATGGCGATGCTGCTGGCGGCGGTGTGCGCCAAGGGCGTCAGCACCATCGACAACGCCGACCAGATCGAGCGCGGCTATGAGCGCATCGACGAACGGCTCAACGCGCTCGGCGCGAAGATTACCCGCGTGCCGGAGCGGACGCGCGACGGCACCGGGTCATAGGTAACGCGTCAAAACTCGGGCGGAGTCGCGCCATGAAGGTTCACGAGGTCGAACCCGGCATTGACACCGGCGCGCTGCTGGCTGGCGCCCAGTTCAGCGACGCCTTCAGCGTCGCCGTTGACGACGCGTCACTCGATGCGCGGCAGGCCGCAGAGCGGATGCTGGGGCGATCGCCGCGATGGATCGAGGCGTTGCTGGCCTTGCGTCATGCTCTGGTGAAGCCATTCGGCCTGAAGACGTCCTTGCCGAGCGAGATCGCCCCCGCCGACGCCATCGGGCTGTTTCCGATCCTGAGCCAGACGCCGGATCGCCTCGTTGCCGGCTTCAACGACAGGCACCTGGATTTTCGCGTCGTGGTCGACGTCACAACTTCGGGCCACAGCCAGCGCGTCACCGCGACCACGCTGGTGCTGACGCACAATCTGCTCGGCAGGGTCTATCTCGCGATCATCTTGCCGTTTCACCGGCTCGTCGTCCGCGCGATGTTGCGGCAAGTTGCAGCCTGAGTCGAACCTGTCCGCGGGCTGCCGGACCAAGCGCATGCGGAGCCACCTAATCCTCATTGCCGGCCGTTGCCGGCAGCGACGGCGTCTCCGACCACTCGGCGACGCAGCGCTCCAGGTCCTTCAGATTTTGCCGCATCTGCTCCAGCGAAAATCCCAGCGCGAAGACCCGCTCCGCCACATCGCCGGGCAGGCCGCGCGTCAGGCCTTCGCCGCGCAAGCTGGCGACTTCCGCGGCATAGCCTTGCAGCGCCTCATGGACGGGCCAGATCGCCGGCGCGCCAACCCCCGTTCGCAACGCCGTGGCCATGGCACGCAGATAGCTGGCGATCGCATCGCTGACTTTGGCCAGGGGGCCTGCGAGCCGCGCCTGCAGCTCGGACGGCAACGGCACCACGCTCGCCCGCCCGATCATCACGAGGTCGTGGCGCAGCCGCAATATGGTCCGCAGCAGCAGACCGGTGTCCGGCCCCGAGGCGAGATGCGCCGCTCGCTCGCGCTCCGCTTCCGCGCCGGTCGCGTTCAGGCCGACCAATGCCGCGCCGATGCCGTCCTGAATCTGATGCAAGGCTTCGTTGTCGAGCCCGCGCGTCAACCCCGCCAGCAATTCGGAGAGCGCCGCCGCGATCAATTCGAGCGCCCTCGCAGCGTTGCCGCGGATCTGATTGTGCGCCCGCGACGGCAGCACGAAGAATGACACCAGAAGCCCGGTGACGGCGCCGACCGTGACCTCGAGAACGCGATCGATCGCGGAATCGAGCGGATTGCCATGGTTCATGGTCGGGACCAGCAGCACGATCACGGCGGTGACGGTGGCTGCGTTCAGGCTGGGATTGATGGCCGCGACGAAAGCCAGCGGCGCGACCGCGAGCACCAGCAGCGCCAGCAGCGCGCCCTCGCCGGAATGCGGAATCAGCACCGCGATGGCGCCGCCATAGATTGCGCCGCCGACGGTCCCGAACATATAGTCACGGGTCGCCTTGAGCGACCGGCCGACACTCATCTGGGTCACAATCAGGGAGGTCAGCACGGCCCATAGCGGCAGCTTCAGATTGAACGCGGTCGCGATCGCCAGCGCGCCGAAGGCCGCCACCGTTACCCTGACCGCCAGGCCCAACTGTGCCTTGCGGGAGCGCATCGGGGCCGACAGGCGTTTCAGGAAAGCGATCATGCGCCCCGTTTCCATAAATGAAGCCGTCTATCTAACGACATTGAGCATGGCTGCTGCCCATCGTCCGCAGGCGGCTTGAAACCGGGAATCAGCCCGCCTACCCTGAGCGGCAACAGCGAGGAAACATGATGGCCGAGGAAACCGCAACGCTTGCCGCCTATGTCGCGGACCTGAAATTCGCGGATATTCCGCATGAAGTGCTGGAGCGCGCCAAGGTCCTGACGCTGGATTTTCTCGGCAGCGCCATCCGGGCGCGGCGCGACGCGGAATCGACCCCTTCGCTGCTCAAGATGCTCGAAGCGCTCGCCCTCGACGGCGAGGGCCGGTCCACCGTGTTCGGCGATGCCAAGACCTGGACACCGGCGGTGGCGGCATTGCTCAACGGCGCGCTCGGGCATTCGCTCGATTTCGACGACACCCACGCGGATTCGTCGCTGCATCCAAGCGCGCCGGTGGTGCCGGCCGCGTTCGCGGTTGGCGAACTGGTCGGCGCTTCCGGCCGCGACGTGCTGACCGCGATCGTGGCGGGCTATGAAGTGTGTTGCCGGCTCGGCAACGCACTCGATCCAACCTCGCATTATGCGCGGGGCTTTCACCCCACCGCGACCGCGGGAACCTACGGCGCTGCCGCGGCGGCGGCAAAACTGTTCGGACTGTCGAAACAACAGATCATCGCGGCATTCGGCGTCTCCGGCAGCCAGGCCGCGGGTTCACTGCAATTTCTGGTCAACGGCGCCTGGAACAAGCGCTACCAGGTTGGCGCTGCCGCGATGAATGGCGTGATCGCGGCCACCCTGGCGCGCAACGATTTTGTCGGCGCCACCGAATCGGTCGAGGGCAAGCACGGCCTCCTGGTCGGCTACAGCGACAACGCCCACCCCGACAAGGCGATTGCCGGCCTCGGCGAGATTTACGAGACCATGAAGATCGGCGTGAAGCCATATCCGAGCTGCCGCTATACCCACGCCGCCCTCGATGCGCTGATCGCCATGCGACGGGAGCACAATCTCACCCCGGACCAGATCAAGCATGTCGAGATCGGGCTGCATCGTAACGGCATCACGCTGACCGGCGATGCCGCCACCAAGCGGCATCCGACCTCCATCGTTGGCGGCCAGTTCTCGATGTTCTTCACTGGCGCCGTGGCGCTCGATCAGGGCCGCTTCGGCTGGGACGATTATCAAAGGCTTGGCGACATCGCGGTCGACACCCTGGCGGACAAGTTCGATGTGGTGCAGGACGACCGCCTTGAAATCGGCCGCAGCCATCCGTTCGGCGCCCGGGTCTCGATCACCACCGACGATGGCGTGCATGAGCGGCTCTATCCCGACCCCTCCGGCGAGCCGAATTCGTTTCCGGACGCGCAGGCGATGGCGCAGAAATTCCTGACGCTGGCCCGCCCGGTGCTGCAGGGGCGCGCCGACCAGTTCGCCGACGCGATCCTGTCGCTGGAGCGATTCGATCGCGTCGAAGCGGCGACGCAGCTGGGACGGCAATAACCCAAGCGACTGAAAGCCGGCATCCATCGCGATGGTGATCACGGGCACCTTGGCCTGCGTGGGGTCCGCCAGGGCGGCCTGAGCCCGTCATTGGGCCGCGCTTTGCGCGGACCCGTTGGCGGCCTCCGTGGCCGTCTCGAAGGTTGGGCCGCAATACAGGTTTGTGATTCCGGGTGCTAGATTCCTAATTTGACACGTTTTCCTGACGCGAACCGGTTTCCACCCCGGATCAAGTCCGGCGCAGGCTTTCGCAAACGCTCTAAGCCCGCCACGAGCTGCGCTTCGTCACCCACACATCCGAGACATGGCCGAACAAATCGGTCTCGTCGCCCTTTTCCGCGCCGAGCCGCCGCGCCACCGCCTGTGACGCTGTGTTTTCGCGATCGATGCAGTGGATGATCGAATCGAGCTCGAAGGTCGCGAACGACCAGTCGATCGCCGCCCGTGCCGCCTCGAGGGCATAGCCCTTGCCGCGAAAATCGCGGGCGATGCCCCAGCCGACTTCGAAGCCAGGCCAGCCCGGCGGAAACCACGGCCCTACCCTTCCAACGAATTTTCCGCTCGCTCTTTCCTCGACCACGAACATGCCCGCGCCATGCAACGCCCAGTGCCCGGACATGACCGCCGCATTCCGCCACCCGACCAGTTCGTCGGTGACCGGCTTTCCATCGACGGTAATGAATCGCGCGGTGCCGGGATCGGACAGCATCGCGGTGTTCGGCGCGACGTCGGCGCCGCACCATTGCCGCAGCTTGAGGCGCTCGGTCTCGATGACGGGGCCGTCAGGTTGAGCAAGCCTGACGCCCTGCTTCAGGGAAGCAATCATCGCAACTTCCGTTCCTCGAGGACAAATATCCGCTGCCCTGCATCAGGCAGCGAGGGCGGCGCGTATCATCCGTGCAAGATCGGACTTGCGATACGGCTTGGCAAGCAGCAACACGCCGGCATCGAGATGGCCGTGGTGGATGATGGTTTCGTTGGAATAACCCGACGTGAACAATATTTTCAGCGAAGCCCGTCGCTGCAGCGCTTGGTCGGCGAGTTGACGGCCATTCATCGCCCCCGGCATGATCAGGTCGGTAAACAACAGATCGATTTCCTGGGGGCCGTCGATCACAACCAGGGCTTGCACCGCGTTGACCGCCGCCAACGTCGAATACCCCAGACTTTGAATTTGACCCACGACGAATGTTCGCACCAGATGATCATCCTCAACGACCAGGATGGTCTCGCCGCCGCCTTCGATGCTAAGCGCGCCAGCCAGTTCGACAGGCTCGGCGACGCCAGTCGCTTGCGGCAGATAGATCCGCACCGTCGTGCCCCGGCCTTCTTCGCTTTCGATTCTGATATGCCCGTTGGACTGTTTGACGAATCCATAGACCATGCTGAGGCCGAGGCCGGACCCCTTGCCGACGTCCTTGGTGGTGAAGAAGGGTTCGAAAACGTTGTCCAGAATGCCGGCGGGAATGCCGTGGCCGGAATCAGTCACCGCGACCATCACGTAATATCCGGCGGTGACATCGCTGTTGCTCGTGGCATGGCTGCCGTCGAGAACGACGTTGCCGGTCTCGATGGTGAGCTTGCCGCCGTCCGCCATCGCATCGCGGGCGTTTAGCGCGAGATTGAAGATTGCGCTCGTGAGCTGACACGGGTCGATCAGCGCGCGCGACGTATCGGCGCCGAGTATCAGGTGGATCTCGACCTGCTCGCCCAGCCTCTGACGCAGCAGGCTGGCTGCCTGGATCACCAGCTCATTGACGTCGACCTCGCGCGGCTGCAGCGGCTGCTTGCGGGCGAAGGCGAGCAACCGCTGGGTCAGATCGGCGCCGCGCGCGCCCGCTTCGTCGATCATCCTGGTGATCGCCAGCAGTTCCGGCCGGTCAGCGACGCCTTCCGCCAGGATTTCGATCGTTCCGGTAATGACCGTCAGAATGTTATTGAGATCGTGAGCGATGCCGCCGGTCAATTGACCGACCGCTGCATTTTCTGGGCTTGGCGAAGCTGCAGGTCCGCGACGTTCTTCTCGCACAGCAAGCGTTCCTTTTCGTCGATCAGGGCCTTTAACTGGTCGATGCTGACTTGCAACGCGGCCTCCCGGGAGGCAGACGAGACGGCCTCCGCCAGGACGCCGGCGAAACCGGTGAGAAAATCAATGTCGTCCCGGTCGTAATCGCGCGGCCGATCGGCGCCGATCTCAAGTATTCCATAAGGCTGATCATCGCCGTCCGTGATGATGACGTCGATGATCGAGACGATGCCGTGCGCGGCATAGAACGGAGGCAGTTCGCAATTGCTTTTTTGCAAATCACCAAGGATCGAGATTTCACCGGTACTGAAGGCGCGCCCTTGCGATGATCTTGGATCGGCGCACGACACGACATGGCCGGCGACCTCGTGCCGGCAGCCATAGCCGGCGACGACGATAAGGTCGTGCTTCTCGGCGCGATATTGCCAAACCTGGCTGAAGGGTGTGCCGAGGCCATCGGCGCAGGCCCGCGCCGCCTCGGTCACGATTTTCGTCAAATCCGGCTCGCGGAGTGCGAAGCTGCCGAAGCCGGCGATGGCCGCCTGCTGGCGCAGCAACTTCCGGCCTTTTGCAGCGGCGTCAGTCACCGGCGCGTGGCCCGACACGCCGCAGCCGACGATCTCCTCGCACATTGGGTCCGAACCGTCCATCGCGCGTTCGGCAACCGAAGCCATCAGCACCCGAATTTCCTCCGGCGCGGAGATTATGTCGCTGTGACCCAGACAAATCGTCCAATCCGAGGGCGGCGGAACCCGCCTCGGGGCGATAGCGAGAACAGCTCACCTTCGAATCGCCTCCTGAGGTTGCACCCTACCTCAACCGCGGCGCCGTGCAAATTTGCAACACAGGAAGCCTGCCCCGGAAAATGCCCACCAAGCTGCGGTGCGCCACGGGTGGGGCGATGGGTGGGCCGGACCACGCAGTGCGAGCGCCCGCATGCCCAAAAAGTCGGCGGCCGAAGCACCCACCCTTTTTCAAAACCCTGATAAACTGACCATACCCCGGCCGATCGCAGCGAGCCGGGCCGCAAATCGAGTATCATATAGGGAGCAACCATCATGGAACGTCGGGAAGTCCTGAAAACAATGGCGATCGCGGGATTGGCTGCAGGCGCTGGCGGAGCGACCGCAAACGCGCAGACCACGGCGCAGACATTCGTGCTGGTTCACGGCGCCTGGCACGGCGGCTGGTGCTGGAGCCGGGTCGCTGACCGGCTGCGCGCAGCCGGGCACCAGGTGTTCACGCCGACGCAGACCGGGCTCGGCGAGCGCAAGCATCTGCTGTCGAAGGACATCACGCTGGATACCTTCACCAGGGACATCGTCAACGTCATCGAGGCCGAGGAATTGTCCAATGTCATCCTCGTCGGGCATTCGTTCGGCGGGTTGGCGATTAGCGGTACTGCCGACGCGATGCCGGACCGGATTCGCCATCTGGTCTATCTGGATTCGCTGATGGTGGAAGGTGGCAAGGCCCCGTTCGACAGTCTGCCGCCTGACGTCGTCGCCGCGCGCCGCAAGGCCGCCGAGGAAACCAGCGGCGGACTCAGCCTGCCCGCACCGCCGCCGTCCGCCTTCGGGGTTTCCGATGCCAGGGATACCGATTGGGTCAAGCGCCGGCTGACGCCCCACCCCGTCGGGACCTATACCAGCACGCTCAACATCAAGGGCCCGGTCGGCAACAACCTGCCGCGCACCTATATCCACTGCACAACGCCGTCCTATGCGGCGCTGCAGGGCTC
>Ga0209890_10001637_pt1 | contig 10091 bp, 9 predicted proteins | sample OrgsoiDNA2013049_FD_185799 | JGI IMG/M metagenome (GOLD analysis project Ga0209890, IMG submission 185799) | Permafrost soil microbial communities from the Arctic, to analyse light accelerated degradation of dissolved organic matter (DOM) -... | ecosystem: Environmental > Terrestrial > Soil >... | reverse complement strand
GACCATGCCACGTTCGCGCTCCTGGCGAGCATGGGCTGTGACCTCGCTCAGGGGTTCTTCATCAGCCGGCCGATGCCCGCCCGCGAGCTCGTCCTTCCGACCCCTCATTACCGGCTTCTCCCAGAGGCGGTGATCGCCGCCTCCGCGTAGAGCCGCTCTGGGCCTCGCCGTCGGCGGCAGACCGCGGCGGCCAGGGATGTGGCAGCCTGTGAGGGTGGTCAGTTCCGCAACGCCCAGGCTGACATGTGTCGCTGCGGTCGCCGCGCTCGTGGCAGCCTGCGGGTCGCCACCACCGGCCCCCCGCGCACCCAGCCCGACGGCGGCGACCCCGTCATCCACCGCCACCGCCACCGTCGCCGCAACGACCGCCGCCGACCCGTGCGCGGTCACCGGCCAATCGCCGCCGGCGGCGGGTTTCGCTGCCTCATTCGCCACCGCGCTCGCGTTCGCGCCGGACGGGCGGCTCTTCTGGACGGAGCGCGCCGGGACTGTTCGCGTCTGGCAGGATGGCGCTCCGCGCACCTTCGCGACAGTGCGCACGGTGACCACGGAGGCCAACGGCTCGTACAGCGAGCGCGGCCTTCTCGGCCTTGCGATCAGTCCCAGCTTCGCCAGTGATCGCTACGTGTACGCGTTCTACTCGGACGCCAACCGCGCCCAGCAGCACGTGATTCGATGGCGTGACTGTCTCGGGGTGGGAACCGCCCCCACGGTGCTGCTCACCTTCCCCTCAGGGCCTGACTGCTGCCACAAGGGCGGTCGCCTCGCCTTCGGCACCGACGGGATGCTCTACGTCACCCTCGGCGACGAGCACACCTCGAGCGCTGCGCAGAACACGTCCGACCCTCGTGGCAAGGTGCTGCGCTACCGCCCCGACGGCAGCATCCCCGCCGACAACCCGTTCGGCCCCACCGACCCGGTGTGGGCCTACGGGCTACGCAACCCCTTCGGCATCGCCATCTCCGCCGGCGGCCAGATCGCGGTGACCAGCAACGGACCCTCCGGCGACGCCGGCAGTCCCGGCACCGGGTACGACACCGTGATCCTCTCGGTCACGCGCGGCGCCGGCTACCAGTGGCCACTGTGCTACGGGTACTCACACCCGCTCGCCGGCCCCACCGGGTGCGCGGGGCGGCAACCACCGAGTTGGAGCAGCGAGCAGGCCACGGTGGTGCCCACTGGGGCCGCCTTCATCGACGGTGCCGGGCCAGCGCCCTACGCGGGACACCTCGTTTTCTGCAGCTACGACAGTGGCATGCACATCGTCTCGCCGGGCACTCCGCATGCCTCCGTGAACAGCGGCCCCAGCGTGTGCAAGCTGGCCGTGGTCGAGGGGCCCAACCACGCCGTCTACGTCTCCGACACGGGATCCATCTACAAGCTGGGCTGACCCTGCCGGCGCGACTCCGGCGCGCGGGCGGATGGTGCGATGATGGTCACGTTCCAACCCGAATCGTCATTGCGGTGCGACCATTGGCACCGTGACCGGAAGTTCTTCACGCAGTGTCTGACAGCGTCTCACTGACCCTCCCCGCGATGGGCGAATCCGTCACAGAGGGCACCATCTCACGGTGGCTCAAGGCGGTCGGTGATCCCGTCACCGAGGGCGAGTCACTTGTCGAGGTGACCACAGACAAAGTCGACGTCGAGGTGCCCTCACCGGCCGCCGGGACGCTCGAGAGCATCACGGCGAAGGAGGGCGACACGGTCAACGTCGGCGCGACGCTGGCCACCATTGCGCCGGGCACCAACGGGACGGCAACGCCCAAGGCCGCGAAGAGCGCGGAGGTGGCCGAGCCGGCGCCGGAGGCGAGCCCGTCTGCACCAGAGGACACCACTCCCGACGCCCCCATCGAGCCACCGTCGCCCCAGCTCACGCCGGTGGTTGACACCGCCTCCGTCGCCGCCTCGCCGCTGGCCCGCCGGGCCGCGGCCCTGCTCGGCGCCGACCTCCACGCGGTGACGGGCACCGGCCCCGGCGGGTTGGTGCGCGCCGGGGACGTCAGCCGTGCCCAGAACGGCACACCCACCGCCGCATCGCAGCGGGCGGACACCGCCCCGACGGCGGCAGACGGCGAGGCAACGGTCGAGCTGCGCGGTCCGGCGGCGTCGCTCGTCGAATACATGGAACAGAGCAGGGACATCCCCACCGCAACATCGTTCCGCAGCCTCGCCGTCACCGTGCTCGACGCGCGCCGCCGGGAGCTGAACCTCGGCCTGACGACCGCCGGCAAACAGGTGAAGGTGTCGTTCACCCACCTCATCGGCTACGCGATGGCCCGGGCGGCGGCCGAGATGCCTGAGATGTGCGCCCACTTCGCCCGCACGGACAAGGGACGCCCAGCGCGCGTCGACGGCGGCGTCCACCTCGGCATCGCCGTGGACAGCCGGCGCAGGGACGGCAGCAGATTCCTCGTGGTGCCGGTCATCAGGGACGCGGGCACCCGCACCTTCGCCGACTTCAGGACGGAGTACGAACGGCTCGTCGACGGCGCCCGCAGCAGCGCGCTCGGCGCCGACGAGCTGCGTGGCGCCACGATCACCCTCACCAACCCGGGCGGCATCGGCACGGTGGCGTCGGTGCCACGGCTCATGCCTGGCCAGGGCACCATCGTGGCCGCCGGCGCGCTCGGCTACCCGGCGGAATGGCGCGACGCCCCCGAGGCGCGCCTGCGCGACCTCGGCGTGGCCAAGGTGATGACGCTCACCTCCACGTACGACCACCGCGTCATCCAGGGCGCCCAGTCGGGCGAGTTCCTCGGACGCGTCGAGGCGTTGCTCAACGGCGAGAGCGGCTTCTACAGCGACGTGTTCGAGAGCCTCGGCATCGGCGTGCCCGCCGCAGTGATCCCGCGCAGCAGCGCGGACAGCCAGGCGCCGCGCCCGGGCACCACTGCCGGCGGGTTCGGCGAGGAGCGACCGTCGCGCCAGATCCTCGGCGCGATGCAGGCGGCCACCTCGCTCATCAAGGCACACCGCACCCACGGTCACCTCGGCGCCCACCTCGACCCGCTGGGCACGCCACCGCTCGGCGACCCGGCCATGGAGCCGGAGACCTACGGCCTCACCCCCGACGTCATGGAGCAGATCCCCGCCGACCTGCTGCGCGTCTACGTCCCCGGGCGCAACCTCGCCGAGGTGCTGCCCAACCTACGTCGCACGTACTGCGGGACCATCGCCTACGAGATCGAGCACATCGCCAGCCATGAGCAGCGCGTCTGGCTGCGCGAGCACATCGAGTCGGGCGCGTACCGCATGCCGTTCAACGCTGAGAACAGACGGCGCCTCCTGCAACGCCTCACCAAGGTCGAGGCGATGGAGCGCTACCTGCGCCGCACCTTCCTCGGCCAGAAGACGTTCTCCGCCGAGGGCATCGACGCCATGATCCCCATGCTCGAGGCCCTTCTCGGCGTGATCGCCGACGACGGCATCAGCGAGGTGATCATGGGCATGGCTCACCGCGGACGCCTGGCCACCATCGCCCACGTCGTCAACCGGCCCTACGAGGCGGTCCTGGTGGCCTTCGAGCGGAGCGAGCTGCGCCATGCGGTGGCCACGCTCATCGACGCCCCCACGGGCGACGTCAAATACCACATCGGCGCCACGGGCACCTACGTGACGGACACGGGCAAGGGCATCTCGGTCCGGCTGCTGTCCAACCCGTCTCACCTCGAGGCAGTCGATCCCGTCGTCGAGGGATGGACCCGCGCGGAGCAGACGCGAAGAAGCTCGAGCGCACTCCACGTCGACCCCCGGGCGGCCGTGCCGGTGCTCGTGCACGGCGACGCGGCCTTCGCCGGCCAGGGCATCGTCGCCGAGGTGCTCAACCTCCAGTCCCTCGATGGCTACGCCACCGGCGGCACGGTGCACATCATCACCAACAACCAGATCGGCTTCACGACCGAGGCGCGCGACGCCCGCTCGACGCGCTACGCGAGTGACCTGGCCAAGGGGTTCGACGTCCCCATCGTCCACGTCAACGCCGACGACATCGAGGCCTGCATCAACGCGGTACGCCTGGCCTGGGACTATCGGCGCACCTACCACCGCGACGTGCTCATCGACCTCATCGGCTACCGCCGCTTCGGCCACAACGAGACCGACGAGCCGGCATACACCCAACCGCTCATGTACCAGACGATCCGTGAGCACCTGACCGCGCGGGAGATCTACCTGCAGAAGCTGGTCGGGGAGGGTCTGATCACCGAGGCTGACGGCGCCGACGACTTCGAGACAGCGTACGGCGCGGTCGCCGAGGCGCACAAGCGGGTGAAGGCGACGCTCGCCGCGGAGCCCGACGAGGAATCCGAGGAGTCCAGGGCCGCCGAAACCGAGACGCCGCGCCCCTCCACGCGAGTGGGACGCGACACGCTCCTCACTCTCAACGAACAGCTCGTCGCCGCCCCTGCCGAGTTCCACGTGTTCCCCAAGCTCGCCAAGCAGCTGGAGCGGCGTTGCGCCACCATCAAGGAGGGTGGCATCGACTGGGGCACGGCCGAGTCGCTGGCGTTCGCGTCGCTGCTCATCGAGGGTCACCCGGTGCGCCTCAGCGGGCAGGACACGCAGCGCGGCACGTTCAGCCAGCGCCACCTCGTGTTCCATGATGACCGCAACGGCGCGGAGTGGATCCCCATGGAGCACCTTGTGTCGGCGGCCGCGACCTTCGAGGTCTACAACAGCCCGTTGAGCGAGATGGCCTGCCTGGGTTTCGAGTACGGGTACAGCGCCGCCGACCCGGCCACGATGGTGCTCTGGGAGGCGCAGTACGGCGACTTCGTCAACAACGCCCAGCTCATCGTCGACCAGTTCATCTCCTCGTCGCTGGCCAAGTGGGGGCAGCGCTCACGCCTCGTCCTGCTGCTGCCCCATGGCTACGAGGGCAACGGCCCCGAGCACTCCAGTGCCCGGCTCGAGCGCTTCCTGCAACTGGCTGCGCACGGCAACATGCGCGTCGCCAATGTCTCGACGGCGGCGCAGTACTTCCACCTGCTCCGCGACCAGGCGATCGCCCCAACCGCACGACCGCTGGTGATCATGACCCCGAAGAGCCTGCTCCGCCTCAAGGAATCCGCGTCCAGCCTCGCCGACCTCACCGACGGCGAGTTCCGCGCCGTGATCGACGACCCGGTGGCGTCGGCCGGCGCCAGGCAGCGCAAGAAGGTGCGGACGCTGCTGCTCTGCACCGGCAAGATCTACTACGAGCTGGAGCTCCATCCCGACCGCCGCGAGGCTGAGGACCTGGCCATCGTGCGCGTGGAACTGCTCAACCCCCTGCCCCTCGACGAGATCCTCGCCCTGATCAGCACCTACCCCAATCTCGAGGAGCTGTACTGGGTGCAGGAGGAGCCGTCGAACATGGGCGCCTGGTTGCACCTGGCCCGGCCGATCGGCACGCGCCGGCCGTACGAGATCCGCTGGGATTACATCGGCCGGCCGCGCCGCGCCAGCCCCTCCGAGGGATCGGCAGGCTCTCACCACCTCGAGCAGGAGCGCATCGCCAACACCGCTCTGTCCACGTCGCACATCCTCGCGGGCAAACGGGCGGAGATCGGCAAGCTGCGGCCCGCGGTCCTCAAGGCGTCGTCACACGCGAAGATCACCGGCAAGTCGTGAGCCAGAGGGTCGTTGTCCTGGGCGGAGGCCCGGCAGGTGATGTCGCCGCGCTGCGCGCTGCCCAGCTCGGTGCCGACGTCGTGCTCCTCGAGCGCGCGGAGCTTGGCGGTACGTGCCTGAACTGGGGCTGCATCCCCACCAAGTCGCTGCTCGCGGGCGCCGACCTCCTCCGCAAGATCCGCCAGGCGGCCGACTTCGGGATCATCGTGTCGAAGCCCACCGTCGACTTCACGCGGATGATGGCGCGCAAGGAGGAGGTGGTCCTCAAGATGCGCGCCGGGGTCGCCGCCGCATGCAAGCGCAAGAAGGTGCGGGTGGTGCGCGCCGAGGGCGTGATCGAGGGCGACGAGGTGGTCGCCGGCGGCGAGCGCTTCGGCTACGACCACCTCGTGCTGTGCGTCGGGACCGAGCCGAGTGGCCTGCCCGGGATCGACATGGAGCACCCGCGCGTGGTGACCTCCAACGGGATCCTCCGCCTCGAGAAGCTTCCCAAGCGGCTGCTGGTGATCGGCGGCGGCGTCATCGGCTGCGAGTTCGCCAGCCTGTTCGCGCCGCTGGGCTCGCAGGTCACCGTCGTCGAGGTGCTCCCGCAGATCCTCACCGGCGTCGACCCGCGCATCGTGACCCAGTTCCGCAAGCTGGTCGAGGCGCAGGGCATCACCTTTCACACCGGCCGAAAGGTGGACAAGGTGGACTACAACAAGACGCTGCTGCGCGCCCACCTCGACAACGGCGCCACGATCGACGCCGACCTCCTCCTGATCTCCGTGGGCAGGCGGCCCGAGACGCGCGACATCGGTCTCGAGAATGCCGGGGTGAAGGTGGATGAGCGCGGCTACATCGAGGTCGACGGGATGTTGCGCACCGCCAACCCGAAGATCTGGTCGGCCGGCGACTGCATCGGCGGCCTGCAACTGGCCCACCTCGCCAGCGCCGAGGCGGCGCGCGCTGTGGAAAACGCACTCGGACACACGCCGATGGTCATGGACCGCACCGTGGTCCCCTCCTGCATCTACACGCATCCAGAAATTGCCATGGTCGGCCTCAACTCGGAAACCGCCAAGGCCGCCGGTCACGAAGTCAAGGTTGGACAGGCCCGCCTCCTCGGCAACGGCAAGGCTCTCGGTGAGGGGGAGCCTGATGGTCTCGCGCAGCTGTACTCGGACGCGACGAGCGGTGTGCTGCTGGGCGCCACCGTCATGGGGGTACATGCCGTCGAGATCATCCACGAGGTGGGCGTCGCCATCGCCGACGGCCTCACCGCCGACGACCTCGGCTCCATCATCCACGCTCACCCCACTGTGAGCGAGTCCATCATGGACGCCGCCGAGCAGGCGGTCGGGGTCGCTCCCTACCTCTCCTGAGAGGGGTCGGTCACACCTCGCCACGCAGTTGCTTGTCGCGTCGGCGCAGCCGCCGGGTCCGGACGATGGCGCGAGCGAGCCGTGCCTCGCGGAACGTGAGCACCGCGAAGCCCGCGCCGATGACCAGGAGCACGATGCCGAGCCAGCGTGGCGACAGCACCACGCTGCTGAAACCCCCGGTAAGGCACAGCGCGGTCGCAAGACCGAAACCTGACACCACCACGAGCCGGGAGAGCAGCGACGCAGTCTCGCGCGCGTCGCGGATGCGCCGGCGCATCGCCGGTGAGGTGGCCGCCCGCCCCGCCGCACGGCCTGCGGCGCGGCCCGCGGCCTGTCCGGCCGCAGCCCGTCTGCGCGCTCCGGCCACCCGCCAGAAGAGCACCCCGGAGAGGAGGCGGATGAGCAGTGTCCACGGCATGCACACATTGTGGTCCTGCATCCGGCGATTTCGGCGTCCCGGCTCGGGACGGCAGAGAGCCGGGCGGTCGCGCGCGCCCTGCTATCGTCGGGCGCGCGCACCGGCTGGGGAGGAACTGCAATGGTCCGGGCATTCGTGCTGATCACAGCGACGTCGGGAAAGGCGTTGGAGGTGGTCCATCGACTCAGCGGGGCGCCGGGCGTCCTTCATGCCGATGCCATCACAGGCGAGTACGACGTCATCGCGGAGGTCGAGGCGGGGGACATCGCCGGCATCGGCCGGCTCGTGGTGGAGCGGGTGCAGGCCACCGGGGTGCTCAAGACGATCACCTGCCTCGTCGTTCAGTAGGCGCCTTGTCGGTCCGCGGCTCGTCCCGTGCAGGTCTCGGCAGCCTGGTCCGCGAAGCCTTCGCGCTGCTCGGTGCCAGCCGGCGTCTGCGCCGCTCGTTGTATCTCTGGGTGGGCATTGGGCTGGCCCTGACCGAGGGGTTCACCATCCCGGTGGCGGCCCTCCACGACGGCGCCTCCATCGTGCCACTGGCGCTGGGGGCGGCGGGCGCCTGGGCGGTGGCGTCGCTGTTCCTGGTGGGCGGCACGCCATTGCTGCGCACCGCCGACGGAACGCGCGTCGATCACTACGGGCTTCCCAACGGCATCAGCGCCATCCGCGCCTGGCTGTCGTTCCCATTGATGTTGTGTGCGGTGCTCACCCTGCCGGGCTCTCTGAGCCTGTACCTGTGGTGCTCGGTCGGCGGTGCCGCGGGCATGCTCGACTTCGTCGATGGCTACGTCGCCCGCCGCTTCGGCCCTCTGACCGAACTCGGCAAGGCGCTCGACCCGGCGATGGACGTGCTGTTCTTCGGGTTGGCGGCGGTGGGCGGCTGGCTGGTGGGAGTAGCCCCGGGATGGCTCGCCGCCGGCATCCTGATCCGATATTTCGGACCCTTCCTGCTCACCCCGTTCATCTTCCTGGCGGGGAGGCGCCCGGAGCTGGTGCACACCGTGTGGGGGCGGCGCAACACCGCCGCCGTCGGGCTGGTCCTCTTCATCCTCATGATCGTCCGGCTCTCCGCCGGGCCGGTGAACACGGTGGCGCTGATCATCGCCCCGCCGCTGCTGCTGCCCACGCTGGTTCTCCACAGCATTGCCCTGCTCCGGCGCACCGCAGAGGCGCCGCGCGTCGCGTGAGGCACCGCCGGGAGCCCAAGGCGAGCGCTGGCGTGGCGGCGATGATGCGCGCGTGACCACACTGCAGGTGGCGCACACCGCCCACCTCGACCACGCCACCCGCGCGGCGGCGCTAGCCCTGCTGTACGACGTCTTCGACGACATGACCGACCAGGATTGGGAGCACTGCCTCGGCGGGGTGCACGCACTGGTGTGGGAGGGCACTGATCTGATCGGTCACGCTTCGCTGATCCAGCGGCGGTTGCTGCACGGCGGGGCGGCGCTACGCGCCGGTTACGTCGAAGGAGTCGGTGTACGCGCTGACCGGCGCGGGCGCGGCCACGGCGCGGACATGATGGAGGCCTTGGAGCGCGTGGTGGTCGGCGCCTACGACATCGGCGCACTGGGCGCCACCGACGAGGCGGCCGCGTTCTACGCCGCGCGCGGCTGGCAGCAGTGGCAGGGTCCGACCTCAGCGCTGACGCCGGCAGGCATCGTGCGGACCCCTGACGACGACGGCGGCGTGTACGTATTGCCGGCCGGCGCACCCCTCGACGTGGGTGGTGAGCTCACGTGTGATTGGCGCGACGGCGGCACCTGGTGACCTCCCCGGCTCAGCCAGCCGCGTCAAGCCGCTCCTGCACGGCTCGCAGCCACTCTTCCCTGGTCTGGCCCAGTGCTGACGGGTCGACGCTTCCGCCGAGCCGCTCCAGCACGATCCCCAGTTCCGCCTCCCCGAGGCCGGCAGCGAGCAGGTCGCGCAATTCCGCCGCGCATTCCATCACGGCGCTGCGCGGGGACTCGCTGACGTAGTCGCGCACGATCTCCTGCCAATCATCACGTTCGACCACCCAGTCCTGGTGAAAGTAGCCGCCCAGGAACTGGCGCAACTGCGGGCATGCTGAGGCCGGGTCGTCGAGGATCTGCTGGCGTGACATCGGGGTACCTCCGGGTCTCATGACCGGCGGGAGTGGTTCGCGGGAGCGCGCAACACCGGGTAGGCGGTGAGCACGGCGTAGCCTGCCGGATAACGGCGATTGCGGCGGAGAACCACGCGGACACCAGTGGCGGGCACCGGTGCCGTGTCGCCGGCCGCCCATCGCGCCCGCTGCAGCACGTCGCCGATCACCTCGCCCATGTCGTGGTCGATGACCAGCCGGCTGCGCCCTCCCCGCCGCCAGCGGGCAACCTCGACGTGCCGAGCCGCAACGCACGCCTCGACGGATCGCTGGGCGGTGGCGACGTCCGGGAATGAGCCCGTTGCGGGAAGCATCGGGTGGCGGGCGAGGCGATCGGCCTCGACGGCGGGGCTGGTGCCGCAGTGGCGCGACACCGTGTGGCCGTCGCCGCGGCGTTCATAGAGATCGAGCGACTCAACCGGCGACCTGCGCCTCGCCGGGAAGAGCTGGGGCGCGTCGCGCTCGCTGCCAAGCTCCATCACCGCTCACCCCGCTCATCAGTGTCCACCGCGGCGACTGTGGCGGGCGCGAGCGGACCCTCAGAGGACAGTCGCAGACCGGCCAATTGGGG
>Ga0209890_10001636_pt1 | contig 10095 bp, 17 predicted proteins | sample OrgsoiDNA2013049_FD_185799 | JGI IMG/M metagenome (GOLD analysis project Ga0209890, IMG submission 185799) | Permafrost soil microbial communities from the Arctic, to analyse light accelerated degradation of dissolved organic matter (DOM) -... | ecosystem: Environmental > Terrestrial > Soil >... | reverse complement strand
GCAGCCGATGGAGACCGTGGGCTTACATCGTCATATTGGTCATTGGAACCACCTTGGCAGTGGTCAACAACAGCGGGGTTTGGGAGTTGCAACCTGACTTTTTGGGCGTTTGGTCTGTCGTGCTGGTTCAGTTTATTGCGTTCTTTTTGGCGGCAGAATGGGCGCTGGATGGTACGGAGTGGTAGGCGAGCCGAGAGGCGGCCGTTCGGGGGTGTAGTATTCCGGTGCGGCGGGGAAGGGGATACAAGGAGGTTGGAACATGAGGTTCGACAAAACTGGGATGTTTAGGACCCATTGCCGTCAGATAATTAATAGTTAGGCAACTGAATTCGCTACCGTGCCAGTTTCAAGAACCAAAATCGCGCGCTCCCTTTGGTCGCTTGGTGTCGCAGCCCTGATAAGTTTTCTAGGAGTCTGGGCGTTCTTAGCTTCGATTCACGATCACTCACAATGGCTAATGGTCGCGCAGGTTCTAGCGCTGCCAATCGCGGCCCTTGCGAGTACCGTTGACTTTCTCCACAGCAATTTTGTCTACTGGACATCAATCGTGGTTGGCGTTCTTTTCTGGTCGTCCCTAATTTATGTCGTCATGACGGTGGCCGGGCGCCGCCGCGGTACCTAGTTAGTCACCTAACAGTTGGAGCGATCGCGGGCCGTGCCTTCGTTGAGTCAAGGAGGGAATCGATGATCGGGATAAATCAGCTTCGTTTTGCGTCGACGCAACCCCGCGTCGCTCAACCTCATCGTTAGATCTCTGAATGCGGCTTCGCTTACCGCCCGACTCGGTTCTGCCATCGCTGATTAAATGGACGGCATTCCTATTTGTTGGGGAGGTGGTTTGGTTGAGCCTGCTATATCCGCTTGACCCGACTGCTCCAGTGGCGTGGACAGTAACGTTGCTTCTGCCAATGCCGATTGCGGGGTATGCATATGTAGCGGTTCGAACAATACTGTGGATTGCCCCACAGCCCCTCGCAAGGATATGGCGGCAGACACTTGCCGCCCTGTTAGCCGTTAGTGTTGGAGTAATTATTTTTGTGGCAGTCTACTTGGCGCAGCACCAGTTTCACGGGCAATTCACTATGGGTATTGGCGGCCGCATTGAGATCTAATTAATAGTTAGAAGCCCAGAGATCACACTTGCGTTCAGTTACTCGCATCATTGTCGTGTTATTCACCCTGTTCGGGTGTGTCGGCTGCGATCAGGCGTCAAAGTCGATGGCGCGGACTTTTTTGACCGCTGGTGCTCCGGAATCGCTTCTTCACGATGTGCTTCGCTTGGAGCTCACTGAAAATACTGGGGCTTTCCTCGGTCTCGGCGCTTCTCTTTCGGAACATCTGCGATTTTCCCTATTCACTGGGGCCGTTGGCGTACTGCTGATGGGCATAGTGCTGGTAGCAATCTTCGCGCGGCGCCTCGACCCGTGGAGAATCGTCGCGTTGGCTTCAATTGCTGGTGGTGGCGTTAGCAATTTGCTGGACCGCCTCATGGATAAGGGCCGTGTGACAGACTTCCTCAACGTTGGGATTGGGTCTATACGCACCGGTATTTTCAACTTCGCAGACATGGCAATACTGGGCGGGGCAATGCTCTTGATGGTGGGCTATCGGGCCGCCGCGGCTTCTAACAAACGGTCGGAGCGATCTCGGGGCCGGTAGCCTCGATAAAGCGGAGGTCGAGGATGTTGATAAAGAGGCTTTGTTCATTTGCAGCGCAGCCTCGCGTCGCTCAACCTGATCGCTAGAGCGCGAGATCGTGGGCGGCTCCAGTACTAGCTACTTCAAGTGGTTTTACTTCTCAGTGCGGGGCCGCATTGGTCGTCAGGCGTACTGGCTATTTATGGTTTTGCCGTTGTTCTTGACCGGTATCGTGCTTGGCTTTCTAATCCTATCGCTCCACATTCGGTTCCGCATGGTCCTAGTCCTATTGTTGGCCCTGTTACCGGTTCTAGTATGGGTTGGTATTGCTGTTTCGGTGAAGCGTTTACACGATATCGGCCTAAGTGGATGGTGGGTTATTCTTTGCTTGATTCCGTTCCTCCACTATGTCGCGGTACCAGTCCTGGGTGTCATTCGCGGAAAAGTGGGCGCAAATATTTATGGAGAAGATCCGCACCGCGTCAGAGTTCCAGCGCACTAACCAACGGTTCGAGGGATCGATCCGCCGCCTGTCTAAGAGGGTCGGTTGATTGGATGGAACGCTATTGGGGCCAAGGGGTCAGATATAGGCGAGGGTATCTCCTTGAATGGGATCGTTTGATCACCATTGTGTAAGGACGTTTTAAGTTCGCGAGGGCTGCTATGCGACGGCTTTTCAGGCTTTGGCGATTGAGCGGTCGGGATCTGTGGGTCTTATGGATGGCGCTTCGGCATCCGGACCGTCCTCGATGGCTCGTCATCGCCTCGGTCGCGTTAGCGTTCTTCGCCTTGGAGCCTTTCAACTTCGCGATTCCCTTTTTAGGGATCGTGGATGATCTAGTGGTGCTGCCGCTGTTATTGCGAGCCCTCGCCAAATTGGCAATCTCTGTCCAGCCGGGACCCGTTGGCGCGCGGGCGCGGGACGATCGCGTCGTTTCCATCCAGTAGCCACGGACGGAGTGTCGTCGCGTCCGAACGGCTGGGCCCGAGAACGATAGTCGCGCGGAAAAAGTGCGTGGAAGTGGGGAGATTTGTGGTGGCGCCGGGAATCGGCTCAATAGCGGTAATTCACTGCGCTGAATTCGTCGCCGGCAACCTGACGTTCCAGAGTACCGGGCTACCCGTTGCCTGCGGGATGTTAGTGGCATAGAGTTCTACGGAATTGGCTCCATACTATCGACAGGGAAGCTTCGTATGACAATCCGTGAGCACTTGAAGGTTAGGTACCGACTAATGGTTGTGGGCGTTATGACAATCCCCGCATTCAGCGTTCTATGGCTCCATTCGAGTACGCCCCTAAATCATACGTTTCGGGTTGCGGTGATCGGGTTGGCAGAAATCGCCGTAATGTTATTGTTTATTTTCACATTCACATGCTCGAATTGCCGCACCAATATTTCTAAGATATCTCGGCAAGTGCTGTTTGGGTCGGGGGGCTGCTCCTGCCCACACTGTGGTGGCGATCTCGATCAATCCTAGACGGCGCACAGTGCCGATGCGGCAACTTAGCGTTTAGACATTCCCCCGATCATTGGAAAGTCCTTTAGTTTTTGCAGGTTCTAAAGCTGACGGTCACCGGCGACAAGAATGCGTCGAGGGCAGTCCGTCGTCGGTCGCTTGCAGCGTCACAGGCGGCCACCGGCTCAAGACCAGTCGTCGGCAGCCCGGAAATGCTTGCCTGTAAGCAGACGCTGATATCCTACGGTATCTTAAGTGAGGCGATAGGGAGCTCCAATGCCACTTGCACCGCTAGTCAGTGCGAACCTCATGTGTCGCGAGCTCTGCCATAGAACTCGCCTCGTTGCCGGGTGGTTTATTTTGTCTATCGCGCTCCTCCCGTATGTGGCGTTGCGCGCCGCCGGGCAACAGGAAGCCGATGCTCTCGTTCAACAGTTGAGCGGATTGCCGGCGGAACTAACATCCGGTCCACACAGTTGGCTGTGCAATCCCGCACCCGCGCCGTGTTCACCACCCCCGCTGCCGCCTGACGAAGCGAAGAGGCAGAGCATATACGATCAGCTGTTTGGGCTTGGAAGCGCTAGCGTGCCTGCTCTCGCACGAGCGCTTGGAAGCCAGGACGTGAGCTTACGAAGCAATGCCGCCCTTGCGTTGGGTGTTCTAGGCGGAGGATGGTGGACATCGTCTAATCGCGCCCAAGCGAAGATCGATATTAGCGCGGCGCTGCCTGCGCTCACGATTGCTTTGCAAGATCCAGACTCCAGAACCCGGGCATTGGCTGCACAAGACCTCGGAGACATAGGGGCGCACGCCGCGCCAGCCGTCCCCGCTCTTGTTAAATTGCTAGCAAGCGACGATGAAGGGCTGCGAAACAGTGCCTGCATAGGGCTCAAGGGTATTGGAGCACCGGCAGCAGACGCGTTGCCGGCGCTCAGAAGCGCTCTATCCGATCCAAGCCGCGACGTGCGACGGTTCGCGGAAATGGCGATAGCGAGCATTGAGGGTCGTTTATCGCAGTGAGCTAGTGGGAATCGCAGGCGCGGAAGGATCGTCTCGATTCGATTCACCAAAGCGGACTTTAGCGAAAGCCCGCTTCGGATCAAGATGAGCACTCGCCCAGGACCTGCACTGCTGGTCGTTTGCCCTAGGGTAGTGGTAGGGTGGCGGTAGCCCTTGGAGGTGTGAAATGACAAACGGCGAACAAAAGGTGCTTTGGCGCGGAGTGGCTGCTGGCACGATTGTAGGTTTGGCCCTTGGTCTCATGATCGCATTATTCATCGCGATGAAGCCGGAACTCTTTGCAGGGCTGATCCGCTAACTGGGAAGCTTCGCCAGCTTCTTTCTCAACCTCATCGTTAGGCGTCTGACAAGAGCGTGCCTTTCCCGTTACTCATCGTCGTCCCTCTTCTCGCCCTCAAAGGCGCGCTCGTGGGTCGCTTTGTGTACCGTGGCCGCCTCCGGGCCCGTGCGGACCGGCAATTTCGCTGCAACGTTAAGACGGGCCCCGGCCCGACGGGACACATTCACATGCCGGTCGGAACGCGAGATTTGGTCGTGTACTATGAATCCAGCCCAACGGCCGACTTCGTGGTATCCCGGCGCGGAATGAAATGGGTGAGTGGCGATCCCGTGGAAGTGACGGATGAGGATCTCAAACTCATTCATACAACATTGAGTGCCTGGGCTCGGGCTCGGGGATCAACTGTCGTGGGCTTTGACGCCTAACCAACGGTTCGAGCGATCGCGGGCCGCGTCTTCGGCGAGCCAAGGAGGGGATCGATGATGGGGATAAATCAGTTTCGTTTCCAACAGCGCAAACCCGCGTCGCTTAGCCTTAGGATGCCATCGCCTCTGCGCCCCGATCAGTTATTGGATGCGTTACCCCGCAGTTGGTTGGGACGATTCGGATTCTTTTTGCTGTTTCTCCTGGTTTGGTTCGCCCTCCAATTTCCGCTAGTTCCGACGACGGCGCTAGGCTTCGCTGTAAACGTAGCCTTCGCACTCCTTGTTATGGGCTACGGAGTTCTAGCGTTGCGCTCGATTGTTTGGCTCAGCAAAACCGGGTTAGATCGAAATGCCAAAAGTGCTCTTGGATTCATCCTTGCCGTTTCCGTGGGCGTCGCAATATTTCTTGCGGCATATCTTTCGCGCGATTTTCTCACAACAAACTTCGGTTTCCACCACATACGCGAGCTGTTTCACTGATCTGTTCTAGCAATCGCTTCGAGCGAATCGCCAGTTGCGGCTCTGTTGCCCCAAAGCCGCCGCTCGCCACTGGCGGCAACGGGTCTATACCGTTGAAAAACTATTGAACGGTGGTGCGGTTTTGAGGTCTGAAATGTAGGAGCAGTGAAGGGAGCGCACCTGCATGATTGGACAACACAGCGGCAATCAAGACCGACTGTTTTACGCCTTCAACCTCGATGAGCACGTCCCCGCGGACCATATGCTTCGCGGCATTGATCGATATCTCGATCTGACGGATTTGCGCCAACACCTTGCGCCGTTCTACAGCCACACCGGCCGCCCTTCGGTGGACCCAGAATTGATGATCCGGATGCTGCTAGTCGGCTACTGCTTTGGGATCCGCTCAGAGCGACGGTTGTGCGACGAAGTTCATCTGAACCTGGCGTATCGCTGGTTCTGCCGTCTCAGCCTCGAAGACAAGGTTCCTGATCACTCGAGCTTCTCGAAGAATCGGCACGGACGCTTTCGCGAAAGTGATGTGTTCCGACACGTGTTCGAGGGCGTTGTGCAGCGGTGCATGAGGGAAGGATTGGTTGAAGGCGAAGGGTTTGCGGTCGACGCGAGTATCGTGAAGGCCGATGCCAACCGCCGCCGCGGTGTCCCAAGCGAAGAATCGATCGACTGGAGCAAACCGGAACTCGGGACACGCGCAGTACGGGAGTATCTGCAAGGGCTGGAAGAAGACGGTCAGATAGGTGCGACGCCGAAGAATATCTCGCTCACCGATCCGGCGGCACGCTGGACGGCGGCTCCTGGATGCCCAGCGTTCTTTGCCTACTCGACCAACTACCTGATCGACGTGCACGCCGGTGTGATCGTCGACGTCGAAGCGACAGCCGCGCATCGCACTGAAGAGAATGATGCGACCAAAACGATGATCAATCGTGTCGAGGGGCGCTTCGATCTGAAGCCCAAGCGCTTGATCGGCGACACGGCTTACGGAACGGGTCCGATGCTCGGCTGGTTAGTGAACGAGAAGCAGATCGAACCGCACATCCCGGTATTGGATAAATCGGAGCACGACGACGGTACGTTCAGTGGCTCAGACTTCGCGTTCGATGCGGTGACTAACCGATACACGTGCCCGGCGGGAAAGCTCCTCAAGCCCAGTTGGCGGATGAAGAAAAGAAATCCATATAACTATCGAGCGAGCCAGTTTGACTGCCAGATCTGTGCCCTGAAATCGAAGTGCTGTCCTAACATGCCCACTCGTAGAATCGTGCGCAACCCCTTCGAACCAGCACGCGAGGTGGCTCGCGCACTCGGCAAAACGGCTCGATACCAGCAGTCACGCAATGATCGAAAGAAGGTTGAGGTGCTGTTTGCTCACATGAAACGCATCTTGCGGGTTGATCGATTACGACTACGCGGCCGAACTGGCGCGCATGACGAGTTCTTACTGACGGCTATTGCACAAAATCTCAGGCGACTGGCCATTACGTACCGATCGAGGTTACCGGAGGCGATGCCAGCACCTGCATAGGCAACTTCAATGCCGAAACCGGAAAGAAAGCACTGGTCGAACCCTCGAACAGATCCACTTATCCCGCTGAAGCCCCGCACTCGCACCGCGCACCACCAGCGAGTTTTTCAACGGTATAGACCCTGAGCCGCTGTTCGCAAGTGACCGCTATCGGGCGCGCCAGTGCGCGTCTGAGGCGGTTATCGGTTTGCGCCGCACCGGTAAGGCCGTAGCATTGGTCCAGAGAGCGAACCACTGGCTAATCGACCGCGACCGTCACCCGCAAGTAAGTCGCTGGAATAGACGTTGCATCCTTACTAGAGCTTTTGTTTTGGCTTTTGAACAATTCTTCCAGCTCTCTTTGTAAATCGTTGACGCGACCGTTCCTTTCCGCTGCTTCAAAAGCATTCATGGTTGGCCCGTAGAAGTTCCTGAACGTATCCAAAAACTTTGCCGGCGTATCGGGAAATTCAAAGAGGTAGGTTTCTCTCGCAAAGGAAATGCTTTCCTTTGCCATTCCCGCACCAGAAAATCGTTCAATCACGTTGCTTTCGACTCCCCAAGTCATGGGGCTTATGAAGCCTTCCGGGGGCGGGGGCGAGTAAGCAGAGCTAATCTTCAATATTTGAGCGACTAACGTCGCGTCATTGGGAATCCAGTTTCCCATGACTATCCTGCCCCCAGGTCGACTTACACGCACCATCTCTTTGGCCACATCGAACGGCTTCGGAGCAAACATGGCGCCAAAGATGCTCACTACTAAGTCAAAGGAATTATCCTTGAGTTCGTGAAGATCGCAGGCGTCGCCCAATTGAAACTTGCAATTTGTCAAGCGCGCTTCACTCGCCCGTTTGTTCCCGGCTTCAACCAGATTGCTGGCGATATCGACGCCGAGCACGTCGGCTCCTAGCATGGCTTCCGGAAGTGCAGTCGTACCGTCACCACATCCCAAGTCTAAGACCTTGAGACCTTTGGTGATTCCAAGACCCTTGACAAGGGACTCTCCACTTTTTCTCATGCTCTGCGCCAGGCGCGTAAAATCCCCTTTTTCCCAAAGTGCTTTGTTTGGATTCATCGTCGAACTCCCAATGTGGTAACTCAGTGGCTCGAATTCTTCCTGATCTGCGTGCTAAGGTACAGACCAATGGCGGCCTACCAATGGCGGAATCCCAGGTTCTTTCGGCCAGAAATGCACTCATCTCCGATTCCGCGTCGCCTAAACTCGCTGGCCGACTGGCGCCGAGTCTACTACCGGTCTCGACCCGAAGCCGACTGTCCCGAATGTCCGCTTCCAGACTAGAATTCAGTACCTTCAACCGGGACCCGGAGTAGTCGATGCCCTCTGTAACGGAGCACTACGAAAACCACCTCGCGCCCGTCTACGTTTGGATGGCAGGTGGAATCGACTCTGCCACCACGAGAGGTCAGGCCGAGGTGGATGCGGTCTGCTCGCGCCCGTCGGGGGCGCAGTTGGCCGTCGATCTTGGCGCCGGTTTTGGCATGCACGCGATCCCACTTGCAGATCTTGGGTATTCTGTTTTGGCAATTGACAGTTCCGACACACTTTTGGACACGCTCGACAGGCACGTCGGTACTCGGCCGATCAAGACCATCAAGGATGACCTGCTGTTATTCAAACGACACCTCGACGGGCCGGTTGCATTGATCGTGTGCATGGGAGATACGCTTACGCATTTGCCGGACCGGCAGTCGGTACAGAGTTTGTTTGACGATGTCGCCGAGTCTCTTAAGGACGGCGGCACATTTATCGTCTCGTTCCGCGACTACTCCTCAGCGCTCATCGAATCTAAGCGCTTCATTCCCGTGCGCAGTGACGCGGATCGCATACTGACCTGTTTCTTGGAGTATGACGACGGTGCTGTAACCGTCTACGACATCCTCCACGAGCGTGTTGGTGCGGAATGGCGGCAGCGCGTTAGCGCCTACCGCAAACTCCGACTATCACCCGAATGGGTGGCCAACGCGCTTGAAATCAAAGGCTTCAAAGTTAGGAAAGAACAGGGTCTTGCCGGTATGACACGGTTAATTGCCGGACGGCACCTTTGAGGAAACTTGATAATAGGGCTGAATGATGTTTTCTGCCGCCCGATGCGGTCAATGCCTGGACTCGACCCGTTCCAGTCGGTGGCGAGCGTCAGCTTTAGAGCTACCAAGGTTTCGGCGCGAGCGCATTCAGGCGATTCCATACATCTTAGTAAAGGCCATCGACGACTGCGCGCGGAACGCCGGTCGCAGCGTCGACGGGATAGAACCCCACAATCGGTGCCTTGATGTACGGCAGATCAGGGCGCAGGTCTTTCGTAACGTCCTCATACATCGTGCGCGCGACCACGTTGCAGTCAAACGCTTCCGCAGTGGTAATGGCGTTGCCGCCGATCCTTGATCTATCGATCAAAAAAAACCTCTTCAATCGATTTCTTAAAGAGCCGCGAAATCGCAAATGCGAGCGGCAGCGAAGGATCGTAGATTCCGTGTTCGATGGCGTGAATCGTCTGGCGCGATACTTGTAATTTGTCAGCTAACTGTACTTGCGTCCATCCCCTCTCCATGCGCAGCTTATGCACGAGATTCTTCATAACTCCAACGCGGAGTGACTGAAGTGCCTGCGGAACACGGCCAAGGCAATGCCCCAGATCGCAATTATGATTGGAAAGATTCCGTAGACGGGAAAGCGAGGCGCTCCAAGCTGCTCGAGAAAACTGTATGCCATCGCAAAGAAAGCGGTAATTAACGCGGCGGAGGCATAGGCATAGAGGTGAATCAGGCGTTCCATCTCATCAAGGCGCACAAGCAACCTGGCCATCGCCACCAGAATCAAGGCAATTGGTATGATCGGTAGGACCATAAATACAGTGTGCAGCGGGCCTGTGGTTGTGACGTAGTGACGTGCCACAATTATCACGACATAGACTGCCCATGCCACGAAAAAGTCCCTTGCATATCGGCGGTTGTACCAGAGCATCTTTTGCTTATCAGGGTCTGGTGCATTCATGTCCCATCTCCGTCGACAAAGAGCAGTCTGTCTTAGGTTAAGCGAAGTGAGGATGTAAAGTGACCTTTACCTACACTACAAGGCAGCAATTATGATGTCAAGGGGCCTTTACGTGGCATCTGGTCGGCGCATCGCGCGTCCAGGGCAAGTCGGAACTAAGAATCCTTCCTAGCACCTGCCGTGCCAGACCGGCCGGACGTGCGCCGATTCTCATTTCGGCATTCTTGGGAAAGACTGGCCGGGTGGCTCCCCCGGCTCCAGTCGACCCACCGCGGAC
>Ga0209890_10001635_pt1 | contig 10097 bp, 7 predicted proteins | sample OrgsoiDNA2013049_FD_185799 | JGI IMG/M metagenome (GOLD analysis project Ga0209890, IMG submission 185799) | Permafrost soil microbial communities from the Arctic, to analyse light accelerated degradation of dissolved organic matter (DOM) -... | ecosystem: Environmental > Terrestrial > Soil >... | reverse complement strand
TCCCAGCATGTTGAGCAGTTTGCAGAGGGCGACATAAGAGACCGCGTCAGCATTCCAGTGCGGTAGAAGAATCACGGCGCGCCGCCCCTTCGCCGGAAACCAGCGCGCATTCACCAGATTGTTTTCAGGATAAGGCGTCGTTACCGGCGAAGTGAATCGCAGGAATTCTCCGAAGGTTCCTTTTACCTTGGCCTCAAGCTTGGGGTCGGGCACTTCGCGCGTGGAGAAAACCTGAACCTCACGCGTCTCCACGCGGAAGTCCGTGGGCCGTGCGTAGGAATAGAATTCATCGCTCGCCGCCACAATGCGCCGGTTGTAATCCAGGATGAACTTCTCCGGGTCGTCCTGAGCTAGGGCCGGCGTCTGGCCAGGACGGAAGCCGTTGCGGCAGGGCCAGTCCCGCGTGTATTCCACGCCCCACTCCAGCGGACGCACCACGCGGTTGTTGTCCACGGAAGTCAGCCGGTGTTCCCAGTCGTACATCCACTGTGCGTAGCGCGAAGGCATGGTCAATCTTCTAGTGTAACAAGCGAAAACGCTCGGTTTACGCGGGAATCATTCAACGGTAGCAATAGTCGTTTGGCAGTTAGCATTCGCTCCCTAAACGGTACAACTCCTTAAGAAATGTGCCGGAGGTGTGACGTCGGTCACCGAGAAACAGACGCCCGCACGATATTCCATGAGAGACGGCGCAATCAACATAAACGCTTGAGGTGTAGCTACATTTGGAGTTACAATGAAGTTCGAATGGGACGAGGCCAAGAACCGGGAGAATATCAAGAAACACGGATTCGACCTCGCAGACGCGGAAGAGATGTTCCGTGGCGTGCTTGTCATCGATCCCGACACGCGCGAAGACTATGGGGAAAAGCGCTGGGTAGGGCTCGGAACGATCGGAGGTCGTGTCGCGTACGTGGTTTTTACCGAGCGCGACCCAGACACCATTCGCATCATCATCATTGAGAAAGGCTAGCCATCGTGAACGCAAAGAATACGAAAAGGCGATCCAGAACTGACTGGAAACGAATTGACGCCATGAAGGACTCCGACATAGATTTTTCTGACATGCCCGAACTCGGTCCTGACTTCTTTGCTCGCGCGATCATCTGGCCGGGACCGAAAAAGCAAATCACATTGCGCATCGATCCCGACGTGCTGACATTCTTTCGTAAGCATGGCCGCGGCTATCAGAGCACGATCAACGCGGTGCTGCGCAAATATATGGAAGCAAGAAAAGAGGGGACAGCAGCTGTCAGGCCTCGGACCTCAGCCAACCAGCACGTCAGCGGCCGCTGACCGATTCCCGAGTGCGAAGTCCGAAGTCCGACGCCCTCTTCTAGCTTCCGTACCGTCTCGGAACCCGTTTCGAAATATTGCAGAGAATCTCGTACGGCGTGCTGTTGGCCAGTTCGGCATGCTCCAAAGCGTCAACGCGTAGGCCTTCGCCCGCGCCGAGCAGGATCACATCGTCCCCCACGGCCACGCCCGGAATGCCAGTGACGTCCACCAGCGTCAGGTCCATCGAGATGCGGCCCACGATCGGAGCGTAGTGCTCGCGCACAATCACCCGTCCCTGATTGGAGAGCTGACGGTTGTATCCATCTGCGTAGCCCACCGGCAGCACCGCAACGTGCGCGGGAGCTTTGGTTACGAAGGTCGCGCCATATCCCAGCGCCTGATTGGCCCCGAAATCGCGTAACGAGAGAATACGCGTCTTCCAAGTCATTACAGGCTTCACCGGCAAACGTAGCGTGCCACCGCTAACTTCGCGCCCTGCCCGTTGAAAGGGCAAGTAGTAACCGTAGAGCGCAACTCCCGGACGAACCATGCTGTTCCAAGTCTCACGCCGCGAAATGACGGCCGCAGTGTTTGCCATGTGTACAAACGTCGGCTCCATTCCCGCCTCGCGCACCATGCGACGGACCGAATCAAAGCTGCGCTCCTGCTCGGCCACCGATGGCGCGTCCATGATTTCGGAGGACGCCAGATGAGTGGAGAGTCCCTCCAGCACCAGATGCTGGGCTGCCTTCAATGCGGTGAGCACTCCAGGAAGTTGCTCGATGCCGACACCCAGCCGTCCCATTCCAGTGTCCACTTTCAAGTGCACCGGATGCCGCGCCACGCCCAGCGCAGCTGCAGCTGTATCCAGCGTCTCGATATGCCAGGGTTCCCAGACCGTGGGAGTGAGATGCAGACGGATAATCTCGCTCTCCTCACCCCGCCAGAAACCAGTCATCAGGAGAATATTGGCGCGAACGCCTGCCTCGCGCAGGGGAATCGCCTCGTCCAGCGAAGTCACTCCCAGCCACTTCGCCCCTTCGGCCTCAAGCGCGCGCGAGCACTCGACCGCGCCGTGACCGTAGGCGTCAGCCTTCACCACGGCGCACACCGTGACGCTCGCTCCTATCTGCTTCTGCACCGTGCGGAAGTTTTGCCGCAGCGTGGTCAGTGAAACTTCCGCCCAGGTCGGGCGCGTTGCCACGCGGCTCAGGATTTCTGCTGTGCTTGCCACTTTCGCGATTATAGCGGGAGCAGCCCACGCGCCCAGGTTACGCCGGGGCTACTCCCGCCCGCAATCTCCTTTCGTTTCCAAGGTTCTGTTGCCTAGCCGCCCGACAGCCTGAAGTTCACCGTGATCTGGGTTTCAACTTCCACAGGTTCACTGTTCAGAATATAGGAGCGGTAGCGCCATTGGCGGACCGCATCGATCGCTGCCGAAACCAGTAAAGGATGCCCCGAGAGAACCCGGAGGTTCTGGATGGTTCCGGCCTTGCTGATCGTCGCTGTCAGCACGACCGAGCCTTCAATCCGCGCATTTCTCGCTAACGGTGGATACGTGGGCTCGACACGGCGAATCAGGTTGCCCTGCAACATGCTTGACGTTCGGAACGTTGGGGGCAAAGACCGAGGCGGTATCGGCGGCATGGGCCTCGTCCCGGTAATCGGGATAGGAAAACCAGGTCCCGATCCAATCCCAGGACCCGAATCGCCGATAGGTTCTCCGACGCTACCGATCGGAACCGATGTTGAGTCATCGCCCTTCGCGATGGTGGTCGGCACTCGCGTCGGAGCCATGATTCGCCCGGTGTACGGAACAATCTGAATCCCGGAACTGCGCATATGGCCGAGCGGTCGCGCAGGCCCTGGATCCGGCCTCCCCAAGCTCACTGGCGTTGACACCGTCCGGGCGGACGGCAGCCCGACTGACTTCCAAAGCGGCAACAGCAAGAGACAAACGATCACCACGGCCTGCAGTCCGAACGACGTCAACGTGGTCCAACTGCGGCGAGTGCGTTGGGCCCATGAAGTTTCCAGCATGCTATCGGCAAACATAGTGTCCTCCAGCGTGAAATCTGTTTGCTGTTATGGACACCAGGAAGACTCCCGCGGGCGATGCCGGCGAAAAAAATAAGGCCGCGTTTTCACGCGGCCTTCTGGAACTTTATGGACACCACAGGTGTCCGGTGGAACTACTTCGGCGGTTCGGTCGGCTTAGGCGCCGGCGGCTTCGCAGCCCCCGCACCCGGTCCCGGCCTCGGAGCAGCTGGCTTTGCGGCCCCTGTGGAAGGTGGCGCCGCTACGCCCGACTGCACGTTGTAGGCGTCGACGACCGCCTTGGTGATATCGGACGCCTCACCCCACCAGAGCACATTGCTCTGCGGCCAGGGCTTGGACGTATCCACAATCATGCCAAAGCCGTTCTCCTGCGAATACTTCACGATCATGGGAGCCATCTTCTGCAGCACGCGGCTCGCGATCTCCTGCTGCTGGTTGCCGAATTCTTCCTGGGCATCCTGCACGGCACGATCGAAAAGCTTCTGCTTGCTCTCGATTTGCTTCTTCAGTGTGGCCAGCGCATCTTCGTTCAGCTTGCCTTCCTGCGTGGTCATCTGCTTCTTCAAGCTCTCGAGCTCGTCGTTTTGGCTCTTCAACTCGGCCTGCTTGGGCTCGAACTTCTTTTGCAGAGTCTCGACATCGCGGCGGCCTTCGTTGCTGCCGAAAATGGCTTCGGTGATGTTGATGGTCCCGACCTTGGTGCCGGTACTCGGGCCAGTCGTGGTCGCAGGCGCCGTAGCAGCGGGACTGGCAGGCGTGGCAGCTGAGCTGGACGGGGTGGCGGCGCTGCCGGTTTGGGCTAATGCGGAAAACGTGAATGTAACCGCAACAGCCAGAACTACTCGCAGAAACTTGCTTGTCATTGGATCGGTTGAACTCCTTGGAACATGGTTCCGGGAATGAACTTCGAAAATCGCTCTCAGATCGCTTCTTCAGTCAACGCTGGGCCGCACTGAATGAGGTCTCCGCTGCGGTAGCGGCCGCCATCGGAAAGGCGGCTTCGATTGCCAGCATCACACGCCAGACCGCAGGCGTGTCGTCCACCTCTCACAGCTGACTGGATGGCGTGGAACACACATAATTATAGAGACCTCGGTCTTAGGCCGTCAAACCAAGTTACCGCCGCCAGTTTAGAACGTCGTCGCCACCGTGAACCGGAACGTCTTTCGCGGCTCCCTCAACTGGAAGCTGGGGGCGTACGTATTCACCGCGAGATGGTAAGTGTAGTCGCCCGCCGCACCCGCCGGGAACATCGAGCGCGCAATCGGAATCGGCGGATTGGCTAGCTCATTCAGACGCATTGGGTTGTAGGCCCAGTAAATACGGAACGGCGCATTGACCACGGGCAAAAACATTTGCAGTTCGATTCCCGTGGACATTCTCACCTGCCAGTTCGACGAACTCAAAACGCTGAGATTCTGCGAAGGCCTCGGCGCCAGGATACTTCCACCCTGACAGTTGTAGCCCGCATCCAGAATCGGACAACCGAACGGTGTACCGATCACCTGGTCGTATTGCACCGTGGCAATCTGCAACTGCGAAGGCCGGAGGATTGGGTCGATTCCCGCATCGACGAAAGGCGCAATCGCCACCGGGCCCGCGATCGTAATTCGATACTCCAGGTTCCCCACCACGCTGAGGTCGCCGCCGGGAAACACGATCTGATCGACCGGGATGGGAATCGTCCAGTTGCCCTGCCGCGGGTTCGCCGGGTTCTTGGGGACGGGAGTTCCATCCGGGTTCGTTAACGTGATTACGTTGGAACTGGGCAGGAACGCTACTGGAGAAATCGATCGGATATCAAAGCCACGAAGGTCGTTTTCACCACCCATGAAAAAGCGTTGGAAGGGCGGCGCCACCAGGCCTCCGAACCCGCTGATGAACGATCCCTGTACGTTGAACCCGATCGTATTGCGGCGGTTCTGAACGGGAATGAACTGTTTGTACTGAACGATCGGACGGACCGACCGGACGGTTCCGCCCAGCCCGGCCATTTGCATCCCCAGCGTCATCTGGTGCCCATGATGGGGGGAGATTCCGCTGTCCAGGGTATTGAACGAGAAGTTCGGAAAGATCGAACTGGTGATGATTCCATTGACCGCGTTCGGTCCCGAGATGCCCCGAAAAGCTATGTAATCGAAAAGGCTCTTGGATGCCGTACTCAGAGCGATCAAGCTCGACCGGTCCAGCGAATACGTTATTCCCACACGCTTGAATGATCGGCGCAGAGGATAACTGAGCGAAGTGGTAAAGCCAACGCTCGATTGCGTGTAGTTTTGCAGGTTCTGCAACTGCGCCGCCGGCAGATTCAAGTTCTGTCCGCTGAAGATGGAAAGCTGTCGCGCCTGGTTGTAGCTGTACTTGTTGCCGAACACGGTGAAACCGAACTGCAGCGGGCGATCAAACATGTAGGGCTGTGTAAATCCGAACATGACGCTCCGCGCCAGGTTTCCCAGGCTGATCTGGACTTGCAGCGTTTCGCCGCGTCCCAGGAAATTGTTCGTCGAGTAATTTAACCCGATGAAGGCTCCCTCCAGCCCGCTGACGCCGCCATTCAGTCCGATGCTGTTCTTGCCCTTCTCTTTCACTTTCAGCGTCAGGTCTACCTGTCCATTCTTCTCGTCCAGCTTCTTGTCGGTCACGTTAGGGTCATCCGGCTTGAGCTGGTCGAAATAGGAGAGCTGGTTCAAACGCAGCAGGCTCAGTTCCCACAGCCGGGAGTTGTAGACGCCGCCTTCTTCGAGAGCCAGTTCGCGGCGGATCACTTTATCGCGCGTCGTTGTGTTGCCCGTGAACTCGATGCGCCGTACGTAGAACTGCTTGCCCTCATCGATGTCGATTTCCAAAGAGGCGAGCTTCTTTTCGTCGTCAAATGTAGTGGAGGGGACACCCGTGTAGTTGATATAGCCATATTCGCCGTAGGCTTTCCGCAGAGCTTCCAGACCTTTGGCGATTTTTTCGCGGCTGAAGATGTCGCCATCCTTGAGCGGAAATAGCGAGCGCAGCGCGGCCGTGTTGGAAATCGCTTTGTTGTTCTTGAAGGTAATCTTGCCCAGCCGGTACTGGTCGCCTTCGTCGATGGGCATCGTAATATCCACTGCCTTGCCGGGCCCCGCCTGCAGCAGCGGGATGTGTACGCCCTTGTGTCCGGTGTCGTGGATTTCAGTCTTGGGATCGGTCACATTGGCTTTGAAGTAGCCGCGGTTCTGAAACTCGGCCCGCACTCGCTCGGTGTCTTCTTCCAGTTTGGTGGCGTCATACGTCTTAGCGAAAAGATTTTCCAGGAAGATCGAATGCGGAATCCCGACCGGCTTCAGGTTCTTCATGGCCGATCGCAGCATTCGCGACTTAATGTTCTTGTTGCCTTGAAACGTGATTTTGCCGACCTTGACCTTCGGCCCTTCTTTCACCACAAACGTGATTCCCACCGCGGCGGGCGGAATCTGCCGAATTTCTGAGCGGATGTTTGCGAACTGCCGCCCATGTTCGGAAAGCAGATTCTTGATGGAAACTTCCGCCTTCTTGATGCGGGTAGGATCGTACTGACTTTCCACCACCAACCCGACTTTGTCCTGTTTGAATCGGTCCAGCACATCGCTGTTCGAAACCGAACTTAGACCCACGTAGCTGATTTCGCGGATCGTCGGCTTCTCCTTCACGGTGACGATGATGCGCCAGCCTTTGGGGGTCTGCTCGCGGGTGAAGCGGATATCTTCGAAGTACCCCGTGTTCCACAGGGAGTTGAAGTCGCGTTCCAGGGCAGCGGCGTCGTAAACGTCCCCTGGCTTGGTGAAAATGCGGGCCCGGATCGTCTCCGCAGGAATGCGGCGATTGCCGCTGACGTTAATCTCTGAAACAACGTCGTTCTGCGCCAAGGTCAGAGTTGCGGTCACCAGCAACAGCATGGCTAGCATCCTGCTCAACCCGCGCACACTCCACCTCACCCTTGGCCAAGGCCGTTGAAATGAAGAAGATGGCACCGACGTGACCCTCAGGAAGCGGGGTCGCTTGGGCACAACAAGGTTCTCCGAATGAAAGCGAAAAGGAATCGCTACGACCTCAGCCTCTGGGATGTAAGAAAACTGTCATTATACGGTAGAGCAGTGGAAAGCGTCCAAGCTGCAACTCTTTCTGGATCGAATCCTGCCGGTTCAACAGAACCCGCGGTTGCTTCATCGGGATGGCTTGGATAACTCTACCTCAACCAAGACGGAATAAAACGTTGCCGAGTTGCCCATGTCGGTAAGTTTTTCTGAAGTCAGGGCATTGATGCTCTTGAAACCGGGGGTCATCTTCGCCCAATTGAGGCTGGCAGAGACGACTCCAGGCTGAACTTTGCCGTCGACTCGCGCCTTAAGCACGATATCACCGCGACGGTTGAAGACGCGAACCGGGTCGCCATCGGCGATGCCCCGCGCACGGGCATCCTCGGCACAAATCTCCAGCAGGCCCGTTTCTTCCATCTCCTGCACCGAAGGCACATTGGTAAACGTGGAATTCAGGAAGTTGTCAGACTTGCGGGCCAACAACTCCAGTGGCAGAGAATTCTCCCTCTTTCCATGTCGCGACTCCGAAGGAGGAGTGAAATCGGCAACCGGATCGAGTCCCAAGGCCTTCACCGCCTCACTATAAAGCTCCGCCTTGCCCGAAGGCGTCCGGAACCCGCCCTGCGCGAACGGTAGAAACGGCTCGGCTTGCGCGGAAATGGGTTGTGTGGGACCGGGTCTTTGACCCGGTCGTGCGGAGCAAAGCTCCGCTGCTGCGTCCGGCGCCCCAAAGTTCAGCCGCACCTGCCCCTCCTCCAGTCGCTCGCGACTGATCCCCTCCATCCACGGATCTTTCGAATCCAGGGCGAGATCGATCATCTCGTCCACACTCTCGCGGAAGCAATCCTCGTCGAACCCCATTCGTTCCGCCAGGACCCGAAACAGCTCGACGTTCGAACGGCACTCTCCCAGGGGCTCAATCGCCTGATTCGAAACCTGCAAATAGTAGTGCCCGTATCCTTTTTGCAGATCTTTGTGCTCAAAGAAAGTTGTCGCCGGCAGGACGATATCTGCATAGTCCGTGGTGTCGGTAAAAAACTGCTCATGCACCACCGTGAACAAATCCGGGCGCAACAGGCCGCGCACCACTTCGTTGTGCTCCGGGCAAACCGTTGCCGGATTCGAACTGTAAACGAACAGCGCTTTCACCGGCGGATCATTCTGTGTGTTCAGCACCCGCCCTAGTTCCACCATGTTGATGGTTCGAGCCTCGCGTCCGAGCGCGGTCTGCATCAGGTCGAGGCGCTTCAAGGCCTCCGTATTCAGGTCCACCGCCCCGCTCAGTGACATCTGGAGCCCGCCGCCGATTTCTTTCCACGATCCGGTAATGCAGGGCAGCATCGCGATGGCGCGGGTCGCCATCCCGCCGCGCTCGGAGCGCTGCACGCCGTAATTGAGTCGGATCACCGAAGGTCGGACGGTGGCATACTCGCGCGCCAGCTTGCGAATATCCTCGGCAGCAATTCCCGTCCATTGGGCAACGCGCTCCGGCGAATACTCCTTCACTTTTTCGCGCAGTTGCTCGAAGCCCAGCGTGTACTTTGCCACATAGTCGGGGTCGTGAAGATTCTCACCGATGATGACGTGCATCATGCCCAGCGCGAGCGCCGCGTCCGTCCCGGGATTGATCGGCAAATACCAGTCGGCGCACTGCGCGGTCCGCGTGCGGTACGGATCGATGACCACCAGCTTCGCGCCATTGCGCCGCGCCTCGGCTATGAAAGGCCAGAGGTGAACGTTGTTACCGTGGATGTTGGAAGCCCAAGCCAGGATGTACTTGGAATGGCGAAACTGCTCGGGCTCAGTCCCCAGCTTCACGCCAAGCACGGACTTCAGACCCGCCTCTCCAGCGGCTGAACAGATCGTCCGATCCAGCTGCGAAGCCCCCAGCCGGTGAAAGAATCGACGGTCCATCGAGCCGCTGTTCAGCGTTCCCAGCGTGCCGCCATAGGAATAAGGCAGGATCGCCTCGCTCCCAAACTCCGCGGAAATCGCGCGCAAGCGCGAAGCAATCTCCTCCAAAGCCTCATCCCAGGAAATTCGCTCCCAGGCCGTGGATAGGTCTTGATGGTGCGGCTCTTGATTGTGTGGGACCGGGTCTTTGACCCGGTCATGCGGAGCGAAGCTCCGCTGCCCCGCCACCGGCCCCTTAGGCCGAACCCTCCGCATCGGATAAAGCACCCGATCCGGCGAATACACCCGATCCAGATACTTCGCCACCTTCGCACACAAAAAACCGCGCGTCACCGGATGCTCCGGATCGCCCTGAATCTTGGTAGCCCGCCCGTCCTGCACAGTGATCAGCACCCCGCAAGCATCGGGACAGTCGTGCGGACACGCGGCATGGACAACCTGCTTCATGAGCCTTCGATTATAGGGGAGCGCAAGTAATGTGGGGACAGCCACCCTCGCCTGTCCCCCCGGCCGCAGGCCAAGGTTCGTAACCGGTCCTATTTTCGATGCACCGTTTAAAACTCCGAAGGAAGCACCTACTTCAACTCCAGCACTTCTTTCTCTTTCGCCTTGCTCATCTCTTCCATCTTCTTGATCTCGCCGTCGGTCAGTTTCTGGATCTCGTCGAGCGACCGCTTCTCTTCATCTTCGGAAATCTTCTTATCCTTCAGCGCTTTCTTGGTGGCGTCGTTACCGTCTCGTCGAATGTTGCGAACCGCAGTGCGATGCTCTTCCAGAACCCGGTGCAAGTGCTTCACCATG
>Ga0209890_10001634_pt1 | contig 10105 bp, 3 predicted proteins | sample OrgsoiDNA2013049_FD_185799 | JGI IMG/M metagenome (GOLD analysis project Ga0209890, IMG submission 185799) | Permafrost soil microbial communities from the Arctic, to analyse light accelerated degradation of dissolved organic matter (DOM) -... | ecosystem: Environmental > Terrestrial > Soil >... | reverse complement strand
TGTCCCGGACCAATTTCGGCGAAATTGTTACGACAGCTGGCGTTGGTGCAGGCAGAAGTGCGAGATATCTGGTGTAATCGCGCCTTTGTGAGGTGGGCTTCAGGTTTGGGTAATATAGAGATGATGGGGTTTCCGAGCTTCGCTGACATTTTTGCGCCCCGGCGTTGGGTTCGCCGGGCATTGCTGTGTGCCGTGCTTGGCCTTGCCACCGGTTGCCTGAACCTATTCGCTCAGACGCGCCCGCAACCGCCGGTCCCGCAGTCAGAACTGGGGCGTCAGAATATGACGCACGTTGCGGCCTCGGTTGGGCAGCTTGTCGCCATCCTGCACAAAGATCCGGGTCTAATGGTCGCGCTGAAGGGTTGGATTGCCAAAGACGCTACCGACCATGGTCAGCTAATTTCGGACTCTGACCTTACGGACGAAGCGATCTTCGACAGGCTGGAAAACGACATCACCTTTCGCTCGGTAGCCACCGCACTGGTGCAGAAGTACGGTTACCTGCAACCGTCAGTCAACCCCGAATCGCCGTTGGCGAAGGAACAGGAACTTCTAACACAGGAGCGCGTGAAGTGGCAGGTTCAGGACGAAGAGGCGGCACGGACAAAGGCGCGGCAGTTGCAAGAACAGGAATTGAACCAGACGCAGTATTGTGACCCACGCAGCCGTAACTGTCCGGTTCAAAGCAACAGTAGCAACCCCTCGATTCAGCAATACCCGCAACAGCAACCGGGAACGAATCCGCTCCCCAGCGACATACCCGGACTACAGAACCCTCTGACCGTTCCTCCTACTGTGCCCTACGCTCCGGGCACGCCGCCTACGAACGACGTTACCGAGTTGCTGAGAACCAATGGCGGAGACTCGACGTCGATGGGCCAAACGCAGACCGGAAGCACATTCGGAGGGTCCTCCGCGTACGGGCAAACCTCTGAAGGGAGCCAGGAGGGCGGGCTAGCACAACGCCGTTCCATGGGCGCCATGCAGGCGCAAGGTCAGGGCGTGGGCGGGAGCCAGCTTGAAGACTTGTCCATGACCTCCGACTTCGCGGGAGAAGACTTCAGTCAGGGTTTGAACGGGAGCCGCTACGGAAATTCCGGAACCAACAGCGCAGGTTCCTACAACGGCGGCTCTAACCCCTCCGCGCGCGGTGGATCGACCTATGACCTCGGGAACAATCCCACCGCGCTGTGGAACGCGCGGCGTGCCCGCGAGTCCGTCAGCCCGACTCAGCGGCTGGTACGACGACCGAATCCTTACCAGGAGATCCCCTCGCTGTATGACATGTATCTGCAGGCTGCGGCGCGGCCACCGGCCGTCGAGCGCTTCGGCATGCAGGTATTTGAAAACGGTACGCGGGATCTGCAGATGATTCCGATGGATCTTCCAGTTGGACCCGAGTACGTGCTTGGGCCTGGGGATGGTGTATCGGTCGATCTGTGGGGCGGAGTCTCACGGCGTTTCTATCGGGTGGTCGATCGAGAAGGTCGGCTCAGTCTGCCAGAGGTCGGACCGCTCTTGGTGGCGGGCAAATCTCTGGCCGAAGTGCAGGAATCAGTGCAAAAGACCCTGCGCACGCAGTTTCGAGACGTTTCCGCGGACGTCTCGCTGTCTCGGCTGCGCGCCATTCGAGTGTATGTCGTTGGCGATGTGGTGCGACCGGGCGCATATGACATTGGATCGTTGTCGACCCCACTGAATGCTTTGTTTGCGGCGGGAGGTCCCACGGGCCGAGGATCGCTGCGCATCCTCAAGCACTATCGCGGGGACGTTCTTGTGCAGGATGTTGACGTTTACGATCTGCTACTCCACGGAGTGAAGGGCGCCATCCAGAGACTCGAAAACGGCGATACCGTGATGGTTCCACCGCTCGGACCCGAGATCACAATTGAGGGAATGGTTCGGCGGCCTGCCATCTATGAGCAGAAGGACGAAAAATCTTTGGCGGATGTGCTCGCTCTGGGTGGCGGCCTGCTGCCCTCCGCAACCTTGCGCCACATCGAAGTGCAGCGAACCGTCGCGCATGAGAAGCAGACGATGCTGAACCTCGACGTTCCGCAGGATGATCTGCCGGACCAGGTTACCAAGCGCCTGGAGTCATTTCAGATTCAGGATGGTGACAAGATCCGGATTTTCCCGATCGCTCCCTATACCCAGGATGTCGTGTATCTGGAAGGACATGTCATCCGGCCCGGCAAGTACTCGTTCCGGGACGGAATGCGGGTCACGGATTTGATCAGTTCCTACAAGGATCTGCTGCCTGAACCAGCTCTGCAGTATGGCGAGATCATCCGACTGAGCCTGCCGGACTACCGCCCGACGGTGCAGAACTTTAGCGTGGCTGACGCTCTGTCCGATCCCGCAAAGGCTCCAGAATTAAAGCCGCTGGATACGGTCCAGTTCTTTGGCCGCTACGACTTTGAAAATCCGCCAGATGTGTCGGTTTGGGGTGACGTGCGCGCGCCGGGAACCTACCAAACATCGGGCGACATTCACCTGAGCGACGCGATCCATCTGGCTGGCGGCCTTTCGCCCGACGCGGCGACCGGAGATGCGCAAGTGTTTCGCTACATGCCCGACAGTACGTTGAAGATTTTCAACGTCAAGCTGAGCAGCGCGCTCGACGGCAGCCCGACGGACAATATCGTTCTGAGCTCGCGCGACCGGGTGCTGGTGCACAAGAACAGCGCCGCCGCCGATCCTGCGACGGTTTACGTAAAAGGTGAGGTGGCTCGGCCCGGGCGATATCCGCTCACGACCGAGATGAGAATTTCGGATCTGATTCGCGCGGCCGGTGGCTTCAGGCAGAGCGCCGATACCAAGACCGCCGACCTCACACATTATTACTGGAAGGACGACAAACAGGTCACGGGCGGTCAGGAAAAGATCGTGCTCGCGGATGCGCTGGTCGGGAAACCAGACGGCGACTTCGTGCTGAATAACGGTGATGTGCTTACGATTGCACAAATGTCGGGCTGGTCCGACCTTGGGGCCTCCATTACGTTGCGCGGAGAAGTGGTGCATCCGGGTACTTACGGAATTCATCCTGGAGAAACGCTGAGTTCCGTGCTGTTGCGCGCGGGCGGTTTTGCGCCGGGGGCGTATGCGTACGGTGCGGTGCTGCTGCGATCGGAAGTGCAAAAGCTTGAACAAAGGTCCTACGGTGAGCTGATGCAAAGGGTGCGCGAGCAACAGGCCAACCTGAAACTCACGGCCACCAGCGCAACCGATCCAGATCAGAAACTTTCGGCGGAATCCGCTTTGGTGCAATGGCAGACCACTCTCGACAGCCTGATGAGTAGTCCTCCGACTGGGCGCGTCACGATCCAGGCTTCCACGAACATCAAAAGCTGGGCGCGTACTTCCCGTGACGTGACGGTCCGCGCTGGCGATGTCCTCGTGGTTCCGAAGCGTCCGAGTTACATACTGGTCCAGGGCCAGGTGTATGGCCCAACGGCCGTGGCGTATCGGCCGGGCAAAAGCGCCCGATGGTATCTGATGCAGGCTGGCGGCACGACCAATATGGCAAACAAGAAAGCCACGTTCGTGATTCGAGCCGATGGTACCGTGATCGGAAGTCACAGCTCGTTCTGGGTTTCGGGCGACGGATTGAACGTGCCTCTGCAACCCGGGGACATGGTGGTTGTTCCCGAAAAGGCGCTTGGCGGCCCACCCGTCTGGAAAACAATATTCGCGAATGCGCAGGTTCTGAGTTCGGTCGCTACCAGCGCTCTTATACTTTCCACCTATTTCTAGTTTCTAGCTACGGTTTATTGGGGACGTTTGTGAATCTTCTTGTGGGAAGTGTTTGGATCCGAACGATATGCTTTCTGGCGACTTCGGCGCTCGCATTTGGGCAGTCCAGCACCCCCGTTTCTCCGTCGAACGACGATGGGCGTCCGGCGCATCCGGCTGCGCAGCAGACGGGGGGAGCCAACGGACCCGCTGCGCCGGATGCTCCAGAAACTCCCCAACCCAACGAGCCTCAGAATAAGCTCTTCACCCTGCCTCAAGCGATTCTTCACGATCAGATCGGCATGTGGACTAGCCCATCGAAGGCCCGGTTCTCCGACGCAACATGGCTGGTTCCCCTGGGAGGGCTGACGGCTGCGCTGTTCGTCACCGATAGCGATTACAGCCGCCATCTTTCTAACGACTCGAACAAACTGTCGCGCTATCTCCACATCTCAGACTATGGCGCGTACTCCATGGCGGGAGGAGCGGGCGGCCTCTACTTTCTGGGACTTCTGAATCATAACGAGCACCAGCGTGAGTCCGGCTTTCTAAGCGGAGAGGCGGCTGTCGACAGCCTGATCGCTGTGGAGGCGCTCAAATTTGCCACGGGACGTCAACGCCCGATGCAGGACAACGGCACCGGACAGTTCTGGAAAGGCGGTTCTTCTTTCCCGTCCGAACACTCCGCGGCCGTGTGGTCCATCGCAGGGATCATGGCCCACGAGTATCCCAGCCCACTCATGAAGTTCCTCTCCTACGGGATGGCCAGCGTGGTCAGCGTGTCGCGGATCAATGCCAAACAGCACTTCCCTTCCGATGTGCTTGTGGGCGCGGCCATCGGATACCTGACGAGTGAATACGTTTACCGCAAGCACCACAATCCCGAAATCCGGGGAGGAACCTGGGAGATGCCAGCCTTCCGACCGGACCGTCTTTCGCACTGGCAGGCGAAGTACATGGGATCGCCCTACGTGCCCCTAGACAGTTGGATCTATCCGGCGCTGGAACGTCTCGCGGCCCTTGGGTACGTCAATAGCGCAATTGCAGGCATGCGTCCGTGGACGCGAATGGAGTGTGCCAGGCAGGTAAGCGAGACTGCGGATCGCATCACTGATGACGACGCTGGCGATGGCGAAGGCGAAGCGGCGCGGGTGTACCGGGAACTGGCGCAGGAGTTCAGCCGGGAAGTAAGTTTATTGGGTGGCGGAGACAATGCTGAAATTCACCCGGAATCCGCTTATACCCGCGTCACGGGAATCTCGGGTAAGCCCCTAACCGACGGATATCACTTTGGCCAAACAATCGTGAACGACTTTGGCCGTCCCGAAGAGCAAGGCTTCAATAATGTTTCGGGCCTGTCGGGATGGTTACAGGATGGTCCATTTGCAGCTTACTTCAGTGGTGAATTTCAACACTCCCCCTCGGCCCCCGCTCTCCCGCTGTCGGCACGAGAGGCAATATCTCAAGAAGATTTCAGCCACGACATTCTTCCACCTCCATATCCAGTCCCATTAGACACACCAACTGCGTCAGTCAACCGCGCTCGTCTTCTGGATTCATATGTCGCGATGAATGTCTCCGATTGGCAGTTTTCCTACGGAAAACAAAGCCTATGGTGGGGACCCGATGAAGGTGGGGGAATGATGCTTAGTAACAACGCAGCCCCCCTGACAATGTTCCGCATCAACCGAGTCACGCCCTTAAAGCTTCCGAGTTTCTTGGGAGTCTTGGGGCCTATGCGAGTTGAGTTCTTCCTCGGGAAGTATTCAGGTTACGAACTGATGCTTACGCCCTTGGGCCTGGTCGGTCAGTATGGCGGGTCCTTCCAGCCGCAACCCATCGTTCACGGAGAAAGATTCAGTCTTAAGCCTACACCTAATTTCGAGTTCGGTCTGTCGCGGACCACAGACTATGGCGGCCCCGGCTATCCGTTGAACTGGCATACGTTTCTCAGAAGCGTGTTTTCAACGGATCAGACTCTTCCGGGCGCGGCCAATAAACCGGGATCGCGGCGGTCCGGTTTGGACTTTAGCTATCGCGTTCGACACGGCCTGATGTTCTATGCTGACGGCTTCACGCAGCATGACACGATCAGTCCTATCGTCTCTCCAGACGTTGCCGCCTGGCTAGGAGGAATTTACATACCTCGACTGCCGAAGATACTCAAAATGGACTTCCGGGCCGAAGGCGTCTACACCGATCCACCAATTGGAGGAATTGTCGGGTCCGGCTTCTTTTATTACAACGGAACTTGGATCTCGGGCTTTACAAACTCTGGTAATCTTATGGGGAATTGGGTCGGCCGGGAAGGCCAGGGCGTACAAGCCTGGACCACATATTGGTTCACCCCCCGAAATAAACTACAATTTGAGTTCAGGCATCTGAAAGTCAGTCGTGAATTCGTTCCGCAGGGAGGAACGTTGACTGACGGCAGCGTCCGGGCGGATTTCTGGGTACGATCGAGTTTTAGCCTGTCCGCCGTCGTTCAGCATGAAGCATGGACGTTTCCGGTGATCTCGCCCAAGAAGCAGTTGAATGTGGCGACCTCGGTCCAGATAACGTTCTGGCCGAAGGGATTTTCGCGGAAGAACGGGAACGAATGATTTCGGCGATGCAGACTATTTAACCATGGCGACAAAGGAAATCGCGACGCGTCAATACGTCAGGCCCAACCTTGAGCCCGAGTTGGTCTTAGAGGAAGAGCCTCGTGGAGCGGGAAGAACGATCGCCCATTTGACCTTGCTGTGGGAGTACCGGCGATTTCTGTTTCGCTGCGCCGTGATTGGATTGGTAGCCTCGACAATTGTCGCCTTTCTAGTTCCCCCACGTTACACTTCGACGACCCGGCTGATGCCTCCAGATCAAGCGGGGCAAGGAATGGCGGCGATGCTGTCGGCCATGGGAAAGGCAAGCGGAGACATGGGAGGGATCGGCGGAGACTTGCTCGGGTTGAAGACGACCGGCGATATGTTCGTTGGAGTACTGCGCAGCCGAACGGTGGCCGACGACGTGATCAACAAGTTTGATCTCCGAAAGGGATATGGGGTCCGCCGTTACGAAGATGCCCGGAGAGAGCTCGCTGCAAGCACGGACGTCTCTTCCGACCGCAAGAGTGGAATTATTACCCTCACGACAAGTGACCGAAACCCCGATCGCGCTGCGGAGCTAGGAAAGGAATACGTAGAAGCGTTGAACCGCATTGTCATCACACTGAACACGTCTTCCGCACACAAAGAGAAGGTCTTTCTGGAGGAACGTCTGGGCCAGGTGCAGCAAGGTTTGGAAGAGGCAGAGATTGATTTCAGCCAATTCGCCAGCAAGAACACCGCCATCGACGTAAAGGAGCAGGGGAAGGCGATGATCGGCGCGGCGGCGGAGTTGGAGGGACAACTAATTGCCGCCGAGACCGAACTGGAAGGTCTCCGCCAGATCTACACCCCGAGCAATGTGCGCGTGCGGTCGATTCAGGCGCGTATTGATGAATATCGACGCCAGTTGCAGAAGATGGAAGGAAAGGTTCCCGGCGGTGCGGAAGGCGCACCTCCGCCTAGTGGGAATACCCCCGAGCCGAGTCAGGATCCCTATCCCTCAATTCGCCAGTTGCCAATTCTCGGTGTTACATGGTCCGATCTTTATCGTCGCACAAGAGTGCAAGAGGCTGTCTTTGAGACGCTCACCAAACAGTACGAACTCGCGAAGGTGGAAGAGGCCAGAGAAACTCCGAGTGTGAAGGTTCTTGATGCGGCCGATGTGCCAGAGAGAAAATCATTTCCTCCGCGACTGCTCCTGATGATCTCCGGAGCCGCGTTCGTTTTTGTTCTCGCCTGTGTGTGGGTACTGGCCCACGCCCGATGGCGGCAGGTTGATCCCCAGGATCCCGCTAAGGCGTTGGCACAGGAAGTCTTTGGGACCATTGCTACGAAGTGGCCCTTGAGGTCGCAAACTGGTGCTAAGGCGCAGTCGATACTCCAGAAGTTTTTTCATCGTTCGCAAGGGAGTAACCACGAGAGTTAGCCGCTTTCGGTGATTCGTCCGCTGCCAGCCTTGGAGCTTTCTCTATGAAGAGCAGAAGTGTTACAGATTTTTCTCCCCTGAACGAGCGGTCACAAAGCAGTGTGGGCATGGAGCTCATTCCGTGCTCGTTCTGTCCGTTGTGCGGAAAGGAAGGGCGGCAATTGTATGAAGGGCTCGAGGATTGGTTATTCGGCGTTCCAGGAAGGTGGGGGATTCGCGAGTGCTCAGATTGTGGAGTCGCGTGGCCTGATTTGCAGCCTGTGGCGGAAGACATCCCAAAACTCTACTCTCGCTATTACACTCATCGTTCCTTGCCCAGTACTCTGTTTGCAACTCTCCGCCGGGCAGCGTCGCAGTGCGTAATAGGGCGAATGGGATATCCCGTCGAATACTCCAAAGAGATTCTCCCCCGACTGCTGTCCTACGTGCCGTCCATTGAACGGGCTGGCGCTCTCGATGTGATGGGCCTAGCGCCGTGCAAAATGGGGACCCTGCTCGATGTGGGATGCGGGAATGGAGAATTTATAGAACGGATGCGGGCCTTAGGGTGGAGCGTGACTGGAGTCGATCCCGATCCTGCCGCAGTGGAATGGGGCCGAAGCCAGGGGCTTGAAGTTTTCCATGGAACGGTTTCGGATGTTCCCGTCAGCATGCGTTACGATGCAATAACTTTAAATCATGTGCTCGAACACGTAGCTGACCCACGCCGATTGCTCCGCGAATGTCGTAAGCGTCTCCGTCCGTGGACCGGAACTATGGTTATCACCACCCCCAACATCAAGAGCCTTGGCCATTGGTGGTTTAAGGGATGCTGGCGCGGCTTGGAAGTACCGCGCCACTTGTTGCTTTTTTCGCCGGCCGCACTGTCCGACTGCGTCGCTGGAGCCGGACTTTGTTTGCGTTCCATTCGTACAGAAACTCGACTGGCTCGAATGATTTATTCCCCAAGCGTTTACGCTCAGAAGGGAAGTTGGAACGTTGGAGAAGGAGTCAATTTCAATCTCAGCACTAAATGTGCCTCTTATGCATTTCAACTCCTGGAGGATGCGATGATCCAGTTCAAGAAGGACATCGGAGAAGAGATTTATTGCGTGTGCACTGCGCCAGCGGAGAACGATGGCAAAGGGAAGTGATACACGGGGCCGGATTCGAAATGTTGGCTTAAACACTAGCTACCAAATTGGATCCCAGGTAGCCCCAGCCATAGCTGCAATCGTGGCGATCCCATTTTTGCTGCGGCATCTTGGTTCCGAAGTGTTCGGAATCGTGACTATTTTCTCCACGGCCCTAGCTTACTTTACGATGCTTGACCTAGGGCTGGGGCGGGCTGCCACCCGGTTTATCGCTCAAAGTTTGGAGGCTGACCGACCGGATGATCTACGTCGCTACTTCTGGGGTTCGATTGTTTTACTCACCGGGGTGGGGGGGATCACGACTATACTCGCTCTTGCGGCGGTGCCAACCGTTGTCTCAAGCCTATTGAAGATTCCTCCGCTTTATATCCATTCCGCATCCGAATCGTTGTACATTATCTGTGGCACAATTCCATTAGTAACTTTGATGGCGACGCTGCGAGGCTTTCTGGAGGCGTCGGGTCGGTTTGCGCTCATCAGTATTATTACTGGATGTGGAGGCGTCGGGCTCTATCTTGTACCAGCGCTTATCGTAAGCATGGGAGGGGAGTTGGTCGGCGTGGCTGCCGCACTCTGTCTGGTCAGGGTAGGAATGTGTGCGGCTCTAGCACTGGGGTGCCTATTTCTCGACAACCGGCCAAGTTTGCAGCCTGTCTTCGACGTGATCTCGGTGAAGCGGATGTTATCCTTTGGCGGGTGGCTTTCCGTGTCGAACATCGTGGGTACAGCGACTGTCTATTGTGACCGCCTCCTCCTCGGCGCGTGCGTGGGCATGGCTGCGGTAACCAGCTACGGAATGCCTTTGGACGTGATTAGCAGGTTGCAGGTACTCATCGGCAGTTTTTGCGCAGTCCTGTTCCCCCTCATGAGCCGTCTGGACGAATCAGGATCGCACCAATTCCAGACTGTGTATCGCGGCGCGATCGCTGTCGCCCTCTCGCTGATGACAGTAGTAGCGACTTGGTCTGCAATGGCTGCGCCTGGGGTTATGAAGCTTTGGCTCGGAGGCCGAAGTACTTCCGACTCGGTCTTTGCTGCCCAGGTTTTTCTGGCAGGGGCGGTTGTGCAATCGACGGCGTCGATTGCGTGGACGGCTTTGCACGCTCGCGGCCGGTCTGATCTCACGGCATGGATACACTTGGCCGAGTTCCCCCTTTATTGCGGTGTATTTTATTTTGCGGCTACGCGTTACGGCGTCCGGGGCGCGGCCCTTGCATGGTTCG
>Ga0209890_10001629_pt1 | contig 10121 bp, 6 predicted proteins | sample OrgsoiDNA2013049_FD_185799 | JGI IMG/M metagenome (GOLD analysis project Ga0209890, IMG submission 185799) | Permafrost soil microbial communities from the Arctic, to analyse light accelerated degradation of dissolved organic matter (DOM) -... | ecosystem: Environmental > Terrestrial > Soil >... | reverse complement strand
TCCGGCATGGAAAACCTCGCCCCCGCTTTCGAATGGGCCATCCAAAATACCCGTGACCCAAAGACCGACCTGTGGAGATTTCACTACGGGGCCTGGCTGGCGGGCAGAGGAAAATCAGAAAATGCGATCCGCGAACTCTCTGCCTGTAAGATCGGTGTGGCCAGAGCACTGTTAGCGCGGCTTTACCAAGCAAATGGTGATACCAGGAACGCGGCAGCAGCCTTGGAAGCGATTCGGGAACCCTGGCTTCAGTTGCACCCGCAGGTGGTGGTTGAACGGGACAAAATACTGCGTGCCCTGGGGACACAAACGCTTGCTGAGCGTGAGCAGTTGCTCAACAAAGTAGGAGCGTTGAAGGATGAGTGGATCATCGAGCGAAAGGTGCAGCTTTTGATCGACAAAGGCGAAATTCAAAACGCCAGGGAATTACTCTTGTCTGTTCCATTCCAGAAAGTACATCAAACCTACACCCGTACTGGAATGTGGCTGCAAATCTGTGAAAAGCTGAAAGAGCCCTGCTATCCGATTCCTCAAGTCCTTGGAGAAGATCGCCTGGCCCGATTTGGCGCCTACCGCGAGTTCCAGTAGTGTGTCCACGCTCAGAGTGCCCGATAACCGACGATCACCGGGGTCGGCTTGGGTCATCAAGCGCTGATTTCTGGGACGACGTCGAATGCGACGGTGAGGCGCGGCTGATCGCTGTGAAAGGGCAGCGTGCCGTGCCAGAAATACGACGGAAAAAGCACAAGCAGGCCAACTTCGGGACGAACCGACAACTCAGCGTCCAGCGAAGGCGTCGTGACCATCCCCGGCGCGCCAAAGCTGAGAATCCCTTCGGCCGTGCGTGCCGCTCGCATGCTATCGGGCAGCTGAATATAGCAAGCCGAGGAAATCCATCCCCGAGGATGCACGTGGCTTGTGTGATAGCCGGCGCGGTGCAGACGTACCGACCAGCTTCCGTTGTATCGTGAAGCGCCCCGATTGCGACGGCGTAGGGGATCTTCCCCTTGGCCGATGTGCTCACGGTAGCGCGCGATCGGTGCGGCAAACGCGTGGAAGAGCCCCTGAATGACGGGATCCTGACTGCGCGAAAGATCCTGAGTGGTCTCGGTGCCCTGGCGCAACGATTGGTAGAGGAGTCGATGGCCGTGCGGATTGTGCAGGACGTTCAAGCGCGAGGTGAGTTCTGTCAGGAAACTGGTGAGATCAGACCACCCCGGAGGTGTTTCGAGGGGCTGCGACAGCACCATTTTGTCGTAGTCGCAGAATGCCTCGTACCGAGGATCGTTCAATAGCCGCAGCGCAGTGGTTTGCATGGCAATGAGGTATTGATCGTCGGGAGTAGCCTGAAGCAGGGTTGCGCACTCGGCCATCGCTTTGGCTCCGTCCCCCACGCCCAGGTACGCGGCGCAAAGGAGTTTGCGAGCTGTCAGATTGTTGGGCTGCGCTCGCATCGCCTGTTCTGCGAGGTCTAAGGCGGTGGCGGGTTCAAACTCCAGCGCCGCCAGTCCCGCGCGGATGAGCAACATGGGGGGGGCCTGGGGTCGTGCGGCGCGTTTGGCAAGGCACGCGTAACCGGCGCGCGCGTCACCAGCTCCCTGCAGCAGGGCGGCTTTTGTGGCCCACAGTGCATCGTCATGCTCGTATTTTTCGAGTGCCTGATCCAGAACGCGCGTAGCCTCGATGATATTGCCGGTGCGCATCCAAATGAGTTGCGCCAGACTGTTGTGCGCCTCGGCGAGGCGCGGCTCCAATCTGACGCACTCGCGCAGGGCCAGCTCGGCTTGGTCGAAGCGCTCCAAAGCGATGAGGCTGCGAGCATGCGTGTGGTGCAGCGCCGCCGTCGGTCGGGTGCGGCACAACGTCTGACGCACTACGCGCTCAGCTTCCTCCGGCTGGTTGGCCGCATTCAATGCGACAGCCAGGGTATGGGTTGCCATGTGATTGTCCGGAGCGAGCGTCACGAGACGACGATAGAACGCCACCGCTTCGCTTTGGCGACCCAGAGCGGCGTATGCCGCCACGTGCAGCGCCGACAAATCGTCATCGACCTTGCCGCTATTGCACCAGGGTGTCGCAATCTCGAGCGCCGATGCCGGCTGGCCCGTGTCCAGGTAGTGGCGAACCAATAGAAGTGCGGCCCGAGGGTAGGGAGGGGAGCCGTTGATTGCACGCTGCAACAAGGGTACGGCCTCGGCGCTGCGACCCGCAATCAGCAATAACTCCGCAAGGGTGGTCAGTGTGGGAGTCCATAGGGGGTCGATTTCGAGCGCGCGCCGTAGCAGCGACTCGGCTTGGGCGGGGTCGCCCAAGGCTTGTTTGGTGCCGGCAAACAGCCGCAGGCCTTCCACGTAATCAGGATTTGCGGTCACCAGGGACTTTAATTGCGAGTGCGCTGCGCTGTATTGACCGGATTGCAGCAGGCCGCTGATGCGGCGCATGGACTCAGCCAGCATAACTGACATGGAAACCTCGGCTTAAGGAAGCTCGCGTATGCGCATGCGCCGAATGGCGAGGGCTCCGGAGTGATCCCCCTGGATTCCGATCAGGCCCGTCGTCGCCAAACCGTAATGGGGGTAGGCCGCAAATTTGCTCGCGGCAACCTTGCTCTTCCAATCGGCGCTCCCGATCTCATAGTCGACGACCTTTTGGCCGTTGAGCCAGTGCTCCACATGCGTGCCCTTGACCACGAGCCGTGTCTTGTTCCAATGATCGAACGGCAGCACAATACCGGCCGGTGCACCGTAGAGCGCGTAGGCGGACGCGGCGGACGTCAGACGGTTCTTTCCGTCAAGCGCGTTGGCATCATCGAGAAGCTGATACTCCGGAGCGCTCCAATAGATGTGATCATACTCGCGCGTGCCGCGATAGAAGATACCGCTGTTGCCGGCCTTCCCGATCTTCCATTCGAGTTCAAGTTCGAAATTTCCAAAGCCTTCATTCGTGACCAGATCATCGACGCTGCCCTCCTTGGAAAGCACCCCGCCTGCGACGTGCCAACCGGCCGGCAGTCCAGGCGTCTTCGAGCCGCGCCAGTCCCGCGCGCTGTCGTCCTGCAACAGCGGACGCCACGACGACCCGGCAATCGCAGATAATGATGCAATCGACAATAGTGCTCCGCCCGTGAGCCCGAGAATCGCGATGCGCCGATGCATGCTATTCACGACAGACCCAGCGTCTTGAGCAGCGCGGGCGGCGGCCCATCGAAGCGCGCGAGCGCCACATTGCCGATAAAATTCAAGTCTTTTCGGCCGGCGGGCGTTGAGTAGAACCCGCCGGCGGTCAAGTCGCGATAGAGCGCGAAGAAGTGCGCGGCAGCACGTCGTACGGTCGCCGCGCGCGATTCGTCGCAGATGTCGTCGCAAATGCCGTGTTGCTTGCCTAAGTCGAGGTCCGAAAATCCCTTGCCGAACCGGCGCACGGCCTCCTCGTCCAACCATGCGAACCCGCCGAGCACGACCGTCCGGTCTCGTTGGTGGGCGGGATACGGCGCACTCACCCACTCGTCGATGAACTCGACCACACCGACGGCCGAGGCGCTCGGCGAGTGGTCGTCGGCCGGGACAATGATGTCCGCCACAATTGCCGCGAGGCGCCGCTGCGCCGCTGTCAACGTCAGCGGCCATACCTCACCGGGCCGGTAATTCGTCAGAAGATTTGGATCCGTCCCATAGCCCCGTGCGGTGAGCGCCGGGTCGGCTCGCGCGGCGCGTTTTTCGAGAAGCGGCCAGGCGGCACTGGCGGCCAGAACCCACTTGATTGTCGTGCGCCGATCCATCTAGAGCTCCTTGCGCCGCATGCGCTCGAGAATATGGTCCGCGGCGCGCCATGCCAAAGCCATTATGGTGAGGGTGGGATTCTTGTCCGCGTTCGAAGCGAACACTGCGCCGTCGGTGATGAACAGATTGTCAACGTCCCAAGTCTGGCACCACGGGTTGGTGACCGAAGTTTTGGGATCGGATCCCATGATTGCCCCGCCGACTTCGTGAATGATCGACCCGCCGGGAGCGATGGCCTTGGCGCCGTCGGTCTTCGGAGGATCGCGCGGCTTGCCGCCCATGGCGTCGATGATGTCCGCGAAGGTTTTTTGCATATGTGCGGCCTGCCCCAGCTCGTGCGCTGACCATTGCCAATGGAAACGAAGCACCGGAATTCCCCACTTGTCCTTGACCTTCGGATCAATCTCACAATAGGACTGGTCATTGGGGATCATCTCCCCGCGCCCATCGAACCAGACGAAAGATCCGTAGTAGCGGCGAACGTCTTCCTTGAACTTCGCCCCATAGCTGCCACCCGTCAGCCATTCAAGGCCGGCCCCGGTTCCGTACCCCGGCATCCGCTTACCGCCGCCGAATTCAATGTGGTAGCCGCGAGCGAATCCCAGTTTGCCGGCATGCTGCTCCTGATAGAGCCACCAGGGAACATACATCTGATGGCCATCGGCGGCATCTTCGTTGAGCGGGGGCAGGTTCTCGAGCAGGGGAATCTGTCCGCTCAGGCCGCTGCCGACCGTATCCATCAGGTATCGCCCCACCTTGCCGCTGGAATTCGCCAATCCATTCGGAAACTGCGCGTTTTTGGAGTTGAGCAATATACGCACGGACTCGCACGCACTCGCCGCCAGTATCACCGCCCTGGCGCCGACATGCCGCTGTTTCCCGCTTAACCGGTCAACGAAGCTCACGCCGTTTGCTCGGCCGTCGCTCCCGAGCGTCACCTCGTAAACCATCGCGTCGGTAGCGATATCCAGGTTCCCGCTCATCAGCGCGGGCGGCAAATGCACGGTGGTCGATTGATAATTGGCGCGGATGGCGCAGCCGCGCCCGCACGGTGTCGCCCACAAACATGCCGCGCGGTGACGCATATCCTCGGCGAGGATCTTTTGCGCCGTGGCGTTACCCGGATGCAAGCGTGCCGGCGAACGTCTGAAATCAAGCGGCTGAGTCAGGACCGCGCGATGGCCCGGTATCACCGGTATCCTCAAGCGCTTCGCTCGCTGCGCGATCAGAAGGTCGCTGACCAGGGGCCTCGGCGGCGGCAGCAGGCACCCGGGCGAGGAATTCGGCGTGTTCTCCAGACCCTCGTTGCTGCCGTATACGCCGATCAGCAACTCGACCTTGTCGTAGTACGGCGCGACGTCCTCATACCCGATGGGCCAATCAATCCCAAGGCCATCTCGACTATGAGGCTTGAAGTCGTAGGGACCGTTGCGCAGCGAAATGCGCCCCCAGTGATTCGTGCGGCCACCCAGCATGCGCGCCCGCCACCACTCGAAGCGGCCCGCATCCTCTTCGCTCGCGCGCACATAAGGCTCACCAGGTACGTCCCAGCCGCCGTCGACCGTCGCGTCGTAGAAGCCAAACGGTTTCTCCGGAGTACCCTCAGCTCCAAGCGGCGCCATATCCGGCGTCTGGAACATGGGAGTCTCGGATTCGGGCGAGTAATTGCGCCCGGCCTCGAGCATGAGAACCTTCGCACCGTCCATGCAGAGCGTATAGGCCGATTGCCCGCCTGCGGCTCCGGAGCCGACCACGATGACATCGTAGTGGTTTTTTTGGGTTTTCGCCGTCACGAAGGGCATTGCTGATATCCTAGCTCAAACTCGAATGTGAGGCTCAATTGACCGCGGATCGGATGTTTCCCCGCGCCTGCCGGCACGGCCTTGGGCCGGCGCTCTGGCTGGCGCTGCTGCCGATCGCATCGGCCCAGTCACCCACTTCGAGCTTGGGCCTGGATCCGCCGCAGGTGCTGTTCAAGGATCTGTTCATCGCGGTACAAACCGCGCAAGTTTTTCCCGACGGCAAATTGTTTCCCGACGCGGTCCCCAATACAGCGCCGGATGACATCCTGAAGCAATTCCATGCCGAGCAACCGAATTCGCCGGCCGCGCTCAAACATTTCGTCGAAGCGCATTTCGCTTTGCCATCGGAGGTCAGTGGCGCGCCCTCGCCGCCCAACCGGATATCCATCACCGAGCACATCGACGGTCTCTGGGATGCGCTGACCCGGAACTCAACCACCGCGCCGGCTTATTCCTCCTTGTTGACCCTGCCGCATCCCTACGTGGTTCCGGGCGGCCGCTTCCGTGAAATGTACTATTGGGATTCGTACTTCACGATGCTCGGACTCGCCGAAAGCGGCCGCCGGGACTTATTGGAGGGCATGGTCCGCGATTTCGCCTCTCTGATCGATACCTTCGGACACGTGCCGAACGGCGCGCGTACCTACTACCTCAGCCGATCGCAGCCGCCGTTCTTTTTTGCCATGGTCGGTTTGATGTCGCCCAATGATTCGGCGAGCGCTTTCGCCGCCTACCTGCCGCAGTTGCGGCGCGAATATGCCTTTTGGATGGAAGGTGCACAGAGCGTGAACCCCGGCAAGCCGCACCGGCGCGTCGTGGCGATGCCCGATGGCTCCGTCCTCAATCGCTTCTGGGACGATCGGGACACGCCGCGCGATGAGTCGTACCGCGAAGACACGGAACTCGCCGGCACGAGTGGACGGCCGGCGCCCCAATTGTTTCGCGATATCCGCGCCGCGGCGGAGAGCGGCTGGGACTTCGGCTCGCGCTGGTTTGCCGACGGGCAGATGCGCGCGACGATCGATACCACGGAAATTGTACCTGTGGATCTCAACAGCCTGCTGTTCGGCCTGGAGAACGCCATCCGCGCAGGCTGTGCGCACGGCGGAGACAAGTCCTGTGCGCGCGCGTTTGCGGAACGAGCCGCAACTCGACGCCGCGCCATCGACCACTATCTCTGGGATGAGGACCAGGGCGCTTATCTTGATTATCACTGGACCAAGGACACACGCATGCCGCGGGTGTCCGCGGCGACGCTTTACCCACTATTCGTATCGTTGTCCTCCAAGTCCCAGGCGGAGGCAGTGGCGAACATCACCGCTCGCGAGTTGCTCAAGGCCGGCGGCATCGTCACCACGACTCTCGCGACGGGTCAACAATGGGATTCTCCCAACGGTTGGGCACCCCTGCAATGGATCGCCATCTCGGGATTTCGCGACTACGGTGAAGCGCCGCTCGCTGCGATGATCGCGTGCCGGTGGATGGCCATCGTCAACGACGTTTACGGGCAAAGCGGCAAACTGGTTGAGAAATACGATGTCGTCACCGTGGGCCGCAGCGGCGGCGGCGGCGAATACCCGCTGCAAGATGGATTCGGCTGGACCAATGGCGTCATGCGCAAGCTCATGGCGTTGTATCCGGAGGACGCCGAATTGTCGACGCCGGCTCGCTGCGCTGATCGCTCAGGTGCAGTTCGAGCGGCCCGACAAGGCGCAGTCTTGAAGCTGGGACATGTTGCGCAGGACGCGCGTCAACAAGAGTCCTCCGGCGACCAGTAGCAGAACCAAGACCAGCCCCACCAGCGCGCCGCGACGCGTGCGCGGCGCATCCGACTCTGCGGCAGGGTGCATGGGCTTGGGAAGATCAGGCTCCTCCGGTTCCATCGGCGGCCACTTGTCCGGGTTTCTCATCGCGCGATTCTGACGAACTTGCGGCGTCTTGCAAATGCCGATGGCGGGGTGTTCATTGCTCTCGTTGCAAAAATGCAACAAGCGCACCGAGCCCGGCACCACGGCGGGGCGCCTACCGCGGAATGGCGCCGAAGGTCAACAAGTTGACGCCCGAAGCGAGGTGTCTGCCCCATCCTTCCCGTAGGCTCGATGAGATATAGTGTGGCGGTCAGCCCACAGGGGGTGGGCCGCGCGGTGTAAACCCCGCGCTTAGAATTAGGGATGGGGGGCGCAATGATTCTCCGGCTAAGAATCACCCCGTCAATTAAGAAAACAGTTTAAGGGGAGAGCTATGACAAATCGACGTGTGCCTTTGCAACAAGGAGTTGCTCTGGTATTGGCAATTTCCGGTGGCATCGCGGCCGGTTCCAGTTGGGCACAAACCACCACGAGCCAGCCGGCACTGACTGAAATCATTGTGACCGCGCAGAAGCGCCAGCAGAACATCCAGGACGTGCCCATTTCGGTTATCGCCCTGTCCGCACAAGAGCTCAAGGACGGCGGCGTGAGCGACATCAAGAACCTCCAGTCCTTGACCCCGGGCTTGACCGTCACATCCACGACTTCCGAGAACGTGACGACCGCGCGCATCCGCGGCATCGGCACGGTCGGCGATAATCCGGGTCTGGAATCTTCAGTCGGCGTCGTGATCGACGGCGTCTATCGTCCCCGCAACGGCGTCGGCTTCGGCAATTTGGGAGAAATCGAACAGATCGAAATTCTAGAAGGCCCGCAGGGCGAATTGTTCGGCAAGAACAATGACGCCGGCGTGATCAACATCGTCACCAAGCGGCCATCGACGACTTTTGGCGTGACGGCGGAGGCCACCGGCGGCAATTATAACGATCGAGAGGTCAACGCCTCGGTCACCGGCCCGCTCGGGGATATTGCCGCGGCTCGATTCTATGCCGGATATCAGAAGCGCGATGGCTTCCTCGACGTCAATACCGGCCTCGGACCCAGTACCGACAACAAGACCGATAACCGCAATCTGTACACGATGCGGGGCCAGTTCTTGCTCACGCCCAGCGACGCCGTGAATTTCCTGGTGATCGGCGACTATTCGAAGCGCAACGAGTCATGCTGCGGGGCCACCCAAACAGTCGATGGACCGTTCTTTGGAATCATGAACGCGCTCGCGTCTGTCCCGGCGCTGGGAGGTAAAACCGGTGCCGTGGCCGTTGCTAGCCCGCCCCTGTCGACCACGAGCCGGCTGGCATATTCCAATGCGCCTATCACGCAGCAAGTTCGCGACATGGGGATCTCCGGCGAACTCAATTGGGATTTGGGTTCCGCCAAGCTCACTTCGATTACTGCGTGGCGCGACAACAGCATCGTTGCCGCCAACGATGTCGATTACAGCGGCCTCGATCTAGTGCAAGAGCCCGCCAACAATGGCAACAGGACCGACTTCAAGCAAGCGAGCGAAGAAATACGCCTGGCGGGTAAGAGTGGTCCGTTGGATTGGTTGGTAGGTGGATTTTTCGCGAATGAAGTCCTGAGCAGCAGTACCGCAATCTATGCCGGCAATGCCTTCGACCTGTACGTGGGCGGCGTCGCGTCCGCTGCAGTCACCGGCGTGCCGAACTTTCTGACGATACCGGGCTTTACCGGAAGTCCGCCGGGTGGAACATTCATACCGGGGGTATCCGGCGAACAGGATTTTTATCATCAGACTTCCAAGAGCTATGCGTTCTTCACGAACGAGACCTTGAACATTACTCAGGGATTGGATCTGACCGCGGGACTGCGCTTCACGTCGGAGAAGAAAGACACGGATTCAAATTATGTGTCTCCGGACGGCGGCTCGGGCTGCGGACGGCTGTTGCCCCATGCCCTTGCTCAGACTTCGGGTTTTGAGCAACAGCTTTTGATCGCGCTCGGATGTGCAACCGTCTTTAATCCATTTTTTGCGGGCCAATCAACCAGCCAATCCTTGAGCGAGGGCAATGTGTCGGGCACGGTCAAGCTTTCCTATCGATTCACAGACGATGTCATGGCCTACGTGTCGTGGGCGAATGGCTACAAGGCGGGCGGCTTCAACCTCGCTCGGGTAACGGCGGCCACCGGCCCCGAGGGGGCGTTGACGCCGAATTTGGACACCAAATTTCCGCGGGAAACCGTCCAGTCCTACGAGATCGGCATCAAGAGCATGCTGGCCGACAGAACGCTGCGGCTCAATGCGTCCGTGTTCGATCAGCAATACACGAATTTTCAGCTGAACACGTTCACCGGCCTCCAATTCGTCGTCAGCACGATTCGTAAACTTGAATCCAAGGGCGCTGAATTCGACACGTCGTGGTCCACCCCGCTCCGCGGCCTAAGTCTCTCCGGCGGCGTGACCTATGCATTCACGAACATCACTGAATTCGGCGACTCGCTGCCGCTGTTTGCTCCAAATATCGCCGACCCGACGCTGCCCCGCCTGAACAATCGGCTTTCATTTGCGCCGCTGTGGTCGGGAGTGGCGGCGGTGGCGTACAAGGTTCCCATCTCTTCTTCGCTTGAATTTCGCGCCAGCGCGAGCGACAAGTACAGCTCTTCATACAACACGGGATCGGATCTGGACCCGCGCAAGCTTCAAGCAGCCT
>Ga0209890_10001628_pt1 | contig 10121 bp, 2 predicted proteins | sample OrgsoiDNA2013049_FD_185799 | JGI IMG/M metagenome (GOLD analysis project Ga0209890, IMG submission 185799) | Permafrost soil microbial communities from the Arctic, to analyse light accelerated degradation of dissolved organic matter (DOM) -... | ecosystem: Environmental > Terrestrial > Soil >... | reverse complement strand
TCGCCGCCGGATTGGCAACGCAGTCGTTCTGGCTCAAGCGCCTCGGGCTCGAGCAACGCGGATTCCTGTCGGCCCTCGTGACCTGCTGCGGATTGTCGCTGCTGCTGCGCAGCGATACGATGTGGGCGCATCCGCTGATCGCCGCGCTGGCGATGTCGTCGAAGTTCGTGCTGCGGGTCAATGGCAAGCATCTGTACAACCCCGCCAATCTCGGCGTGATCGCGGCGATCACGCTGATCCCCGGGACATGGGTGTCGCCGGGTCAGTGGGGTAACGATCTTGCGCTGGCGGTCTGGGTGCTCATGCTGGGAACCATCGTCACGACGCGCGCACGGCGGCTGGATGTGAGCTGGATGTTTCTCGGCGCGTTTCTGGGACTGGTCGCGCTTCGGATCATGCTGCTCGGCCAGTCGTGGGCGATCTGGTGGCATCAGCTCGGCAACGGCGCGCTGCTCCTGTTCGCCTTTTTCATGATCTCGGACCCGATGACGATTCCGAACCGGCGCGGGCCCCGGATTGCCTATGCGCTGATCGTCGCGGCCGCGGCTTTGGCCTGGCAGTACCTGCTCTTCCGCCCTAACGCGCTCATCTGGGCGCTCTTTCTTGCAACGCCGCTCGTCCCGTTCCTGGATCGATGGTTTCCCGGCGACGCCTTTTCGTGGCGCGGGCGAGAATCCGCGACGGGGCAGACTAGTCCTCTTCGTGCTTGCGCGACTTCCGGTATTCCGTCGACAGCTGGAGCTGAAGGTTGGCCGGCGCCGGCTCGTAGTGCGATAACTGCATCGTCCAGCTTCCCTGTCCTCCCGTCACCGACTTCAGACGCGCCGAGTAACCGTCCAGCTCGACCAGCGGCGCGAGGCCCGTGATCGCAAGCACGCCCGTCTGCATGCCTTTGGTCCCGGTCACCTGCCCCCGTCGCGACGACAGGTCGCCGGCGATGTCGCCGGTCTTCGCGTCGGGGCAGATCACCTCCACGCTGACGATCGGCTCGAGCACGATGGGCTTCGCTTTTTCGATCGCGTCGAGGAACGCCTTGCGGCCGGCGGAGACGAACGCGACCTCCTTCGAATCGACCGGGTGGTGCTTGCCGTCGTAAATGACGACGCGCACGTCGTGCATCGGAAAACCCGCGATCGCTCCCGTGGCAAGGACCTGCTCGACGCCCTTGCGCACCGCCGGCATGAACTGATGCGGAATGACGCCGCCCTTGGTCGAGTCGACGAACTCGAATCCGGTGCCGCGCGCCCGCGGCTCGATGCGCAGCGAGACTTCTCCGAACTGGCCGGCGCCTCCGGTCTGCTTCTTGTGCCGGTGAAAGCCTTCCGCCGGCGCGGTGATGGTCTCGCGGTACGGTATGCGCGGCGGCCGCGTCTCGATCTCGAGCTTGAACTGACTCGCCATGCGCTCGAGCACCGAGCGCAGATGCAGTTCTCCCAGTGCGCGCAGCACGGTCTCGTTGCTGTTCGGATCGTGCTCGACCACCAGCGTCGGATCCTCCGCCGTCATTCGATGCAGGACTTCCCAGATGCGCTGCTCGTCGCCGCGCTTCTTGGGCGTCAGCGCGACGCCTTGCATCGGCGTCGGAAATTCCAGCGGACGCATGTGAATATGGTCTTCGTCGTGCGAGTCGTGCAGGACGCAATCGAACCCGATCTCGTCGACCTTGGCCACCGCCGCGATATCGCCCGGCACGGCGTGGTCGATCTCGACGTTCTTCCCCCCCTGCAGCATGAACAGATGGCCGACTTTGAACGGTTTGCGGCTGTCGCCGACATAAAGCTGCGTGTCCCGCGTGACCGTCCCCTGATGGACGCGGAAGACTCCGAGCTTGCCCACGAAGGGATCCATGACCACTTTGAAGACATGCGCGAGCACGTGTTTCTTGGGGTCGGGCTCGGAATGGAATTCGACGGCGTTGTCTCCTTCGCCCTTGATGAATAGAGGCGGATTTCCCTCGGCGGGATTGGGCAGCAATTTGACGAAGATATCCAGCAGCTCCTGGACGCCGACACCATTGCGCGCCGAGACGAAACATACCGGCACCAGGTGGCCATCGCGCAATGCCTTTTCGAACGGTGCATGCAGCTGGTCGGCGGAGATCTCGCCCTGCTCGAGGTAGAGCGACATCAGAGCCTCGTCGACCTCCACGACCTGGTCCACCAGGGCGCTGTGCGCGTCGGCGACGGAAGAAAAATCGGATTCGCCCGCGGGGTTGAAAAAACAATCGACGACGCGCCGGCCATTGTCGGAAGGAAGGTTGATCGGCAGACATTCCCTGCCGAACGCGGACTGGATGGCAGACAGAAGACCCGGAAGATCGACGTTCTCGGCGTCGATCTTGTTGACGATCACCAGCCGGCACAACTTTCTCTTCGCGGCCCAATCCATCATTCGCGATGCGATCATCTCGATACCGGACGCGGCATTGATCACGACCGCCGCCGTTTCCACCGCGTCGAGCGCGCCGATCGATTGACCGATGAAATCCGGGAATCCCGGCGTGTCGATCATGTGCACGCGCGTCCCCTGCGTGTCGAGATGCAGCACCGACGATCGTAGCGAGTGTTTCCACTCCCGTTCCAGCGGATCGAAATCGCTGATCGCCGAGCCGCGCTCAACGGATCCGGCAACCTGGACCGATCCCGACTTGAGCAGCAATGCTTCGGCCAGCGTGGTCTTGCCCGAGGCTCCGTGACCGACCAACGCCAATGTACGGATATTTTCCGTGGCAAATTGCGCCATGCTCGTAGCCCCCTTGACGATTTCCATGATTCTACCTTGGCGCGATTGACTTGCGTTTCAGTCGATCGCGCCCGGCCTGACGGCCCGTGAAATCATGCCATTGGCGCGAGGCTAGTCGAACCGGCAGTCATCGAACGAAGGCCCTATTTCCCCGGGCACGAAACGCAGCGCACAAAAAAACGCGGCGCGAAAAATTCGCGCCGCGTTTTTTCAACGAGGTACAGCGTGTCAGGCAGTATGCAGCATGAGCAGTTCGCGCAGGTTACGCAGCAGCTCTTCTTCCTGATAAGGCTTGCCGAGGTACGCGTTGACCCCGAGCTCCTTGGCCCGGTTGCGATGCTTTTCTGCGGTGCGCGAAGTAATCATGATGATGGGGATGTGCGCAAGGTTGATGTCCGCCTTGATCGTCTTCGCGAATTCGAAGCCGTCCATGCGCGGCATCTCGATGTCGAGCAGGATCGCCTCGGGCATGCGCTCGGCCAGCAGCTGCAGCGCGTCCATTCCATCCTTGGCCGTTACGACGGCAAAGCCTTCGCGAGTCAGCAGGCGGCTGGTAATCTTGCGCACGGTGAGCGAATCGTCGACGATCATGACCAGCGGCGGCCCGGCAGCCGCTGCCGCGGCGGCAGCGGCGGCGGCCGCCTGCGCCGTCTTGACCACCATCGGCGCCTCAGCGGCGGTATCCAGGCGCTGCGCAAGCTGCACCGGATTGATGATCAGCACGACTTCGCCCGTGCCCAGCACCGTCGCGCCGGCGATCCCGGAAACACGCGCGAGCTGCGGCCCGATGTTCTTCACCACCACTTCCTGGTTGCCGATCATCTCGTCGACGTGAACGGCGGCAAGCGTATGTCCGCTGCGCAGCAGGAGAACCGAGTTGTAGCGCGTGGTCTCGGGGTTGTGGCCCGCGCTGCCGAGCAGCCGCGGCAAATAGAAAAATGGATACTTGCGGCTCTGCCACGAAACCTCTCGCGTCAGGTAGAGATTGATCAGGTCCTTGTCCTTGATCTGCTGCACCTGCTCGACCATCGGCGCCGGCAGCGCCCAAAGCCTTCCACCTGCCCTGACCAGCACCGTTTGCGCAACCGCGAGGGTCAGCGGGAGGTAGGCCGTGAAAGTCGTTCCTTTTCCGGGAACGCTGGCGACGTCGACGCGTCCGCCCAACGCCGCGATGTCCGAGCGAACCACGTCCATGCCCACGCCACGGCCGGAAATCTGGGTCACGGCGCTGGCCGTGGTGAACCCCGGGGCGAAGATGAATTCGATGAGCTGCGCCTCGGTCGGGTCAACCTCGGCCGTAATCAGGCCTTGCGCGCGCGCTTTTTCGCGGATCCGGCCGAAATCGAGCCCGGCGCCGTCGTCGGTCAGCTCGATCGCGATTTCGTTGCCCTGCTGGCGGACGTTGAGCGTTATTTCGCCGGTTTCCGGCTTGCCCGCATTGCGCCGTGCGTCGCGCGTTTCGATGCCGTGGTCCAGCGCATTGCGCAGCAGGTGCTCGAGCGGTCCGACCAGCTTTTCGAGCACCGAGCGATCGAGCTCGACCTGCGTCCCGCGTATTTCCAGATTTGCCCGCTTGTCGAGCTCCTTCGCCGTCTGGCGGAGAATGCGGTACAGCCGCTCCGACAGGCTGCCGAAAGGCACCGTGCGAATCGAGAACAACTGTTGCTGAACGTCGCGTGAAAGCCGCGCCTGCGCCAGCAGCGCCGCATCGGCCTCGTCGAGATTCTTCAACAGCGATTGCTGGACGGTCGAAACGTCGTTGACGCCCTCGGCGAGGCTCCGCGTCAGCTCCTGAAAACGCGTATAGCGGTCGAACTCGAGGGGGTCGAATCCTTCCGCGGCCTCGTTGACCATCGACATCCGCGACTGAATTTGCGATTCGGCCTGGATTTCGATTTCGCGGACCTGCGAGCGCAGCCGAATCACGCTGTTGGTCAGTTCAAGCAGATTGCCCTTCAGCGCGCGCAGCTCGCCTTCGACGCGGGCGCGCGTTATGGCGACTTCGCCCGCCTCGTTGACCAGGCGGTCGATCAGATCGGCGCGCACGCGCAGCATCGCCCGCGCCTCGGGATCGGTGCCGGCGGCCACAGCGCCGGGCACGTGCGCCTGAGGAGCGGCCGGCAATGCGGACACTGCTGCCACGCTCGTGGGCGACGCAACCGATTTCTCGGCTCGCGCTACGCCAACGTCCATCGCGGCGGCACCCGCGCCGACCCAGGGCAACGCGGTGTCGACTTCGCCTTTTTGCAGACGATCGAGCACGAACGCGATATGGTCGAGATCGTTGTCGAGCGCTTCGAACAATTGCGGCGACGCCGGCGCGAGCGCATCGCCGGGCGCCAGCCTGCTTTCCATTAGATGCGCGAGCTCGCCCAGCCTCATCGCTCCGGCCATGCGTGCGCTTCCCTTGAACGTGTGCAGCGCGCGCTGCAACGCGTTCGACGCATCCTTGTCGGCAGGCTTGCGCTGCCAGCCGCGAAGCTGCTCGCCGATCTGCGGGAACAATTCCGCGGCTTCCTCGAGAAAAATCGGCAGGACCTGGCGGTCGACGTCGTCGTGAACGTTGACTAGCGTTTCGTCGGCGGCAGGCGCGCGTGCTGCGGGCGCCGCGACAGCCGTCAAAACGGGGGCTGGAGCCGGTGCCAATGTCGGGGCCGAAACCGGTGCCAACGCCGGGGCCAACCCTGGCGCCGCGGCGCGCGGAGCGGTCGTGAACGGAGGCGAAGGCGCGGCGGAAGATGCGGGCGCGGTGGCGGCCGGGGAGCTTACAACCGACGTCAGGATCGGACGATCGGGCGCGGCCGGCGTCGGCCGCTCAGGCGCAGCCATCTCGACCGGCGGCGGCGTGCTCGGCTCGGGCGCGGGACGGGGCAACGGCGTTTCGTCCGCCTCGGCCACGCGGGCAGCGACGGTTTCGCTGTCGCGGTCATCCGGCTCCGGACCCGACTCCTGACGAAGCGCATCGAGCTCGGCAATGATTTCCGCGGCTTCCTTTTCGTCGCCCGGGCGAAAGCCGTCGCGCGCGCGGACCCGACCGCTGAATGCGGCCAATCCTGCGATCGCTCGCGCCAGCACCGGCTGTGCGGCACCCGGCAGCGGCGCACCGCGCTCCTGCAAACCGAGCAAGCAGGACTCGAGCGCTTTCGCAACCGTCGCCACCAGCGGAAATCCGCCGGTCCGATGGATGCCGCAAAGCGTGTGCCCCGCGCGCACCATCGCCTGCGACGGTGTCGCTACGGAATCGGATTGGAGCACCTGCAGTTCGGCGTCGAGCGTCGCAAGATGCTGTTGCGCTTCGTCGCACAGGATGCGGAAAAGCGCCGTCGACAAGGTGACGTCGCCGACGGTGATCTCATCGGGTTCTGCGGCCGGCGGCACATCGCTGATCGGCTTGATCGAGGGCGCAGGCGCGGCCACGGCACTCCCCGATGTGAATTGCATGACCTCGGGACCATCGATGACCGTCATCGAACCGCCGGCGGAACGATCGATGTCCGGCAGCGGCGTTTCGTCGAGCTCGATCACCTCGATTGTCGACGCGTTCGGTGCACTCGAGATCGCACGGGCAACCGCCGGGGCGGGGGCGGTCAGTGGCGCATTCGCGGCGATGGGCGCAGGCGGCACCTGGGGATGAGGAAGTGCCGACTCCACTATTGCCAGCGCCGTGCGAAGCCGCGTCGGATCGGGCTTGACGCGTCCGGTCCGCCGCAGCATATCGACCCACACGCGAAAGCTCGATAGCGCGATATCGATCAGCGACAGCAACGCCGGCGTCGCCGGCCTGTCATCCTCGAGCAGGCGGTTGTGCGTTTTTTCCACTTCGAAGGCAAGGTCGCCGAGCTCGGTCAGGCCGACCATGCGTCCGCTGCCTTTCAGCGTGTGAAAGCCGCGCCGCACCGTGGTCAGAGCCTCGCGATCGTCCGGACGCGCCTTGAGCTGCAGCGCGCTGGCGGCGATCGTGTCGAGAACTTCGTCGGCTTCGGTGAGGTAGATATCGAGCAGCTCGGCGTCGAACTGCGACGCGTCGGTCTCGAGCAAACGCATGGTTTCCGCGGAAGGCGCGGGCGCCGGTGCAGACGAGCGCGTCGCGGAGATCGCCGCCACGGCTTCCTGCAATGCCGCGGTGTCGCCGATACGCGCGTGCGAGAGCTCCGCCAGCGCCGCGTCGGCGCCTTGTTCCAGCTGCGTGTCGCCGAGGAGCTTGGCGTCGTCCTTGAGCGTCGTCAGGTCGACCGCGAGGCGCTCACGCGCCGGCGCATCGCCCGGCGCGCGCTGGAACGCGGCCAGCGTCGCGGGCAGCGCGACCTGAAGATCGGCCATGGCGGTCTCGACCGTATCGTCCTCGGCCGCCGGCGCCGGCGCGATGCCCATGCGCTGCGCCAGCAAGGGCTCGATCAGCCGCTCGCGGTCGGGCCTCTGCTGCTCCACCGCTTCGATGTAGAAGCCGAGCCCGGAGAGCGATTCGGCCAGCAACTCGAGGCCCTCGTTCTCGACCGGCGTATCGGGCTTCGCATACTCGTCGATCTGCTGCTGGCAGAGCGCGAGCAGCTGCTCCGCCCGATCCAGGCCGAGCATCTTCAGTGCGCCGGCGATCTGCTTGCTGTCGTGGGACAGCGTCGCCAGCTCGGCGCGCTTCGAGTGATCGCGGAAAAATGCGTCGAGCACCTGCTCGATATGACGCAGGTTCGCCTGGATTTCGCGCGCGACCTGCGCCAGCAGCAATCGCTCCTGTGCGCGACGGGCCATTTCATCCAGAAGCGGTGCGGACCCGGTGCCGGCGATCGGTTTGTTCTGTTGCGCAGCGTCGAGCCGCGCGATCATCGCGTCGACCTGCTTCGGCAAATCGGGCGAGAGCGAGGCAAAGTTCTCGATCGTCGATTCCGCGAGCAGTATCGCGGTGGCGTATTCCATCGCCATCGCTTCCGGAACCGCCGCCACGCCGATCTTGTCCAGCCTGCTCGCCAGGGTTGCCGCAAGCCGCGACAACGACGGCTCGCCTATCGCCGCGGTCTTGTCCCGCAATTGCGACAGGTTCTGCTTCAGCTTGGGCAGATTTTCCGGCCGCCCGCCGGTCAGCTTCAACCACAGGTCCTTGGTCGACGAGAGGAGGTCCCGCGCCTCGCGCAGCAGCGGCTGCACGCGGACGACGTCGGCGGACAGCACTTCGGCGGTCGGGATCAGGCCGGGCAATCGGTACGCCCGCTGCACCGCCTGTACCTGCGGTCCCACCGGCGCGCTGATCGCAACGTAGTAAAGCACTTCGCGGCGCATGCGGTCAGCGACCTTGGCCGAACCCTCGACGAAGCGCCGGATCTGCAGGTCGACGCGGCCGCAAAGCTGCTTGATGCCAAAGCCGCTTTCGACGCCCTTTTCGACGATGCTTTCGAGCAGCGCCCCGACCGTCCACCAGAACGAGCGCTGCGCGGAATGGGTCTGAACGTCCTCGATCCCCTGAATCGCATCGCGCATCGCGCGAGCGGCTTCCTCATCGCCGTGCAGCCAGGCGAGAAGGCCGCGCTGATAGAGCCGGCGTTGCTTGATCAGGAACGACGGCAGCTTCTGCGACGACACCGTTTTCACCGACGCGATTTTCGGCGCGCGCGGAGACAGATCAGGATAGAAAAGATCGGTCGGCGCCGACGCCTTGATGCCGCGCGCCTGCTGCATTAGCTCGTATTCGGGAAACAGCTTCAGCGGAACCGGATACGCACCGCCGACCAGCTCGTCGAGAAAGATCTTCAGCTTGCGGCACGCGCGGTCGATCAGATCGCAGACGTCCTGCGCTTCGCGCGGCGGCAACTCCTCGAGCCGGTTGAGCTGGCGCTCGAGCTCGTCGGTGTAAGCCGTGACCGCGTCCAGTCCGACCATCTGGATCGCGCCTGCTGCCTGGTGGACGTGCGAGCGGGCGTGCTTGAGCGCGGTTATTTCGCGCGGGGAAGCCTTGAAGAGGGCGAGCGCGTCCAGACCACGCGTGAGCGCCTGGTCGATTTCTCCCTGAACCCAGGTCAGCGGGCCGAGATCGAAGTCCGGTGCGGTGTCGGTAGGCACGTTACGTCATCTTGCCGTTCTTGAATCAGACGGCGAATACGGTACCGCATGCAAGAACCGCGCCGTTCCACGGGCGCAGGGCCTGCGCCGTGTTCATACCTTGAAGCCGGCGACCGAGCTTCGCAACTCCGCGGCAAGCTTGGTCAGCTGTCCGATCGACACGTTGGTCTGCTTGGTGCCCTCGGTGGTTTCCTCGGTGATCTTGAGGATGCCTTGCATGCCCCTCGTCACGTCGGACACCGAGGCCGACTGCTTTTGCGTCTGCGCGGAAATGCCCCCGATCAGCTCGGCCAGATCGCGCGAGACCTTGCGAATTTCGTCCAGCGCCTGCCCTGCCGCGTCAGACAGCTTGGTTCCCTCGACCACCCCGACGGTGCTTTTTTCCATGGCCGCGACGGCGTCCTGGGTGTCGGCCTGAATGGTCTTCACGATGGCCTCGATCTGCTTAGTCGCTTCGCCCGAGCGCTCCGCCAGCCGTTGCACTTCTTCCGCGACCACCGTGAATCCGCGTCCTGCTTCACCTGCCGATGCGGCCTGGATGGCGGCGTTGAGCGCGAGCACGTTGGTCTGCTCGGTAATGTCCGAGATCAGCTCTACGATCTCGCCGATTTCCAGCGACGATTCGCCGAGGCGCTTGATCCGCTTGGCGGTATCTTGAATCTGGGTGCGGATTTCGTTCATGCCGGCGATCTGGTTGTGCACCGCCTGGCCACCTTTTTCAGCGGCCGCGAGCGACTGCTGCGCGACCCGTGCCGACTGGGCGGCGGTTTGCGATACCTCGTTGATCGACTGCGCCATCTGCAGCACCGAAGCGGATGCCTGCTGGATCTCGCGGTTTTGCCGCTGCGACGCTTCGTAAAGGCGGTTCGAGATCGCCTGCGCATCGGTGGTCGCCTTCGCCACCTGGTCGGTCGCGGAGTTGATCCCGCGCACCAGCGTGCGCAGCTCTTCGATGGTGAAGTTGATCGAATCGGCGATCGCCCCGGTGACGTCCTCGGTCACCGAAGCCTGGACCGTGAGATCGCCGTCGGCGAGATTTCCCATCTCGTTCAACAGCCGCAGAATCGCTTCCTGGTTGCGCTTGTTCTCCTGCTCGCTCTCGTACGCTCGCACGCGCGCGTCGTCGAGGAAGACCTTGCCCAGCGCGATGAGCCAGAGCAAAGCGAAGAAGGCGAAGGTCATCGCGGCCCAGAAGGTGAAGTTGCGCGACCCCGTCTGGCTGTCGAATTCGGCGGTCAGCTTGTTCGCGTCGGTCAGCAGCGGTTCCGATTCCTGGTTGATCACTCGCGCGGCGCGCTTGGCGACGACCAGCCGCGACATGTTCTGGAGAA
>Ga0209890_10001627_pt1 | contig 10123 bp, 20 predicted proteins | sample OrgsoiDNA2013049_FD_185799 | JGI IMG/M metagenome (GOLD analysis project Ga0209890, IMG submission 185799) | Permafrost soil microbial communities from the Arctic, to analyse light accelerated degradation of dissolved organic matter (DOM) -... | ecosystem: Environmental > Terrestrial > Soil >... | reverse complement strand
ATCAAGATAGAAGTGGAGCTGATCGCCCCGATCGCGATGGAACAGGGCCTGCGCTTTGCCATCCGCGAGGGTGGCAAAACCGTCGGTGCAGGTGTAGTTGCCAAGGTTTTAGCGTAGTATTCGGCACCCTTTAAAGGACGGGGCCGCATCGGCCCCGTAGATTCGGCGCGTAGCGCCCAACGAGTTAAGAGCGATTGCACAATTGCGGCGCCCGGCGCCCTGGAACGGATTTTATGGCTAATCAAAATATTAGGATCCGGTTGAAGGCTTTCGATCACCGTTTGATCGACAAGTCGGCCCGCGAAATCGTCGATACCGCGAAACGCACCGGCGCGACCGTCAAAGGTCCCGTGCCGTTGCCCATCAAAATGGAGCGCTTCACGGTATTGACTGCGCCGCATGGCGACAAGGATGCGCGCGATCAATTCGAAATCCGCACGCACAAGCGCTTGATGGACATATTGAACCCCACGGACAAGACCGTGGACGCCCTGATGAAGCTGGAATTGCCGGCCGGGGTCGACGTGCAGATCAAGTTGAATTGAGGGGCTAAAACTTGCGCGGGGCCCATCGCGCACATATACTCCCGCGTCCATTTTAGAGGTCGGAGCGCGTGGGCGCAGACGCCAGCTACCTACGGGTAATTGGGGTCCTTTGCCTAAACCGCCGACTGATCGCAACGAATGCGGGAGCCGATGGCTTCCCGCGGTATGAGGATTGACAATGACCATTGGTCTGGTTGGCCGCAAGTGCGGCATGACCCGAGTATTCACCGACGCCGGTGTGACTGTCCCCGTGACGGTCGTCGAGGCGTTGCCGAACCGCATCTCGCAAGTCAAAAGTGATAAAACCGACGGCTATCGTGCGGTGCAGGTCACTATTGGTGGCCGCCGCCCGTCGCGGGTTCCCAAGGCGCTGGCCGGTCACTTTGCCAAGGCCAATGTCGCCGCCGGCTACACCTCGCAGGAATTTCGGTTGAACAAGGGCGAGGGTGAAGCGCTGGCAACCGGCGCCGAGCTCAAAGTCGACATGTTCACCGCCGGTCAAAGCGTCGATGTCACCGGTACCACGGTTGGCAAGGGCTTCGCGGGCACCATGAAGCGCCACAATTTTGCCGGCGGCATGAAGACTCACGGCAACTCGCTGTCGCACCGCGCGCCGGGTTCCATCGGCCAGCGCCAGACACCGGGACGCGTATTCAAGGGCAAGCGCATGTCGGGCCACATGGGCGTCAAGAATCGCACCATTGAGAATTTGCGCATCGTCGAAGTCGACGTGCCGCGCAACCTTTTGCTGATCAGCGGCGCGATTCCCGGCTCGGAAGGCGGGCGCGTCATCGTCCGGCCGTCGGTCAAGGCTGCCGGGCAGCGTCGCCGCAAGAAATTGACGCCGAACAAGGCCCCGGTTGCCGCCAAGGGCGCCCCGCAGCCTAAGGCCGCGCCCGCTGCGAAGGGCGCAGCCAAAGCTGACAAGAAGTAAACCCTTATGAAGCTCCAGCTAAAGAACGCAACTCCCGCCAGTGATATCCAGTTGTCGGATGTGGCATTCGGTCGCGCCTACAACGAAGCCCTGGTTCACCAAGTCGTCACCGCGTATATGGCGGCCGGCCGTTCCGGGACCAAGGCGCAGAAGACACGCGCTGAAGTGCGCGGCGGCGGCAAGAAGCCCTGGAGCCAGAAAGGTACGGGTCAGGCGCGCGCGGGCTCGATTCGCAGCCCCATTTGGGTGGGCGGCGGACGGGCCTTTGCGGCCCGGCCGCGGGATTTCTCGCAGAAGGTCAATCGCAAGATGTATCGCGCCGCCATGCAATCCATGGTGTCCGAGTTGGTCCGTCAGGATCGCCTGGTGGCCGTCGAATCCCTCGAGCTCTCCGCACCGAGAACGAAGCTTCTCATCAGCAAATTGGCCGAGTTCGGATTGACTCGCGCATTGATTCTCGTCGAGGCCTACGAAGAGAAGCTGTTTCTGGCGGCGCGCAATGTGCCGTACGTGGACGTGATGCCGGTGGCCTCGCTCGATCCCTTGAGCTTGATCAAGCACGACAAGGTGATTGCCACGGTCGGCGCCTTGAAATTGCTTGAACAGCGTCTCGGAGGCGCGAATGAATAAAGAACGCTTGATGACCGTGCTGATCCAACCGCACGTCTCGGAGAAGGCGGCGAACGTCACCGAGAAGGCGAATCAGTATGTGTTTCGCGTGCGTGACGATGCATCGAAGGCCGAGGTGAAAGACGCCGTCGAATTGATGTTCGAAGTCAAAGTCGAGGGCGTCAATTTGCTCAACAAGCCGGGCAAGACCCGGCGCTTCAAGAATGTGGCCGGCAAGCGCAACGGTTACAAAAAGGCGTACGTGCGTTTGGAAACCGGGCAGTCGATCGACTTCACCGGCGGCGCTTCGAAGTAAGGACCAACGGCCATGGCACTCATTAAAATGAAGCCGACCTCCCCGGGAACGCGGTTCGTGGTCAAAATCGACCGCTCGCACCTGCACAAGGGCGGCCCGCTCGAGTCTTTGACCACGAAAAAGAATCGAACCGGAGCCCGCAACCATTCCGGCCGGCAAACCACGCGCCATATCGGCGGCGGACACAAGCAGCGCTACCGCTTGGTCGACTTCAAGCGCGACAAGGACGGCATTCCCGGCATTGTCGAACGTCTGGAATACGATCCGAACCGCACCTCGCATCTGGCGTTGGTGCTCTACAAGGACGGCGAGCGCCGCTACATTCTCGCTCCGAAGGGCGTGAAGGCCGGCGATGAGATTCGCTCCGGCGCCGATGCGCCGATCAAGCCGGGCAATGCATTGCCGCTGCGGCACATTCCCGTGGGCAGCACCGTACACAACATCGAATTGAAAGTCGGCAAGGGCGGCCAGTTGGCGCGCAGTGCCGGCGGCTCCGCTCAGTTCGCCGCGCGCGAAGGTGTGTACGCGAGCGTGCGTCTGAAATCGGGCGAAATGCGCAAGATCCACGTCGATTGCCGTGCCACGATCGGCGAGGTGGGCAATGACGAGCACAACCTGCGCGTCTTCGGCAAGGCCGGCGCGGTGCGTTGGCTCGGCGTGCGTCCGACCGTTCGCGGTGTCGTGATGAACCCGGTCGATCACCCGCACGGCGGCGGCGAGGGTAAGTCGGGGCAGGGCAACCCTCATCCTGTGAGCCCGTGGGGCCTGCAGACGAAGGGCAAGAAGACGCGCCGCAACAAGCGAACCGACGGCATGATCGTTCAGCGCCGCAAGAACAAACGACTGTAAGACTGGAGATATACCTGTGCCTCGTTCGCTCAAGAAAGGTCCGTTCGTGGATTTGCACCTGGCAAAGAAGGTGCAGACGGCCAGTCAAAAGAATGATCGCCGCCCGATCAAGACCTGGTCGCGCCGTTCCATGGTCATCCCCGATATGGTCGGACTGACCATCGCCGTGCACAACGGCCGTCTGCACGTGCCCGTGCTGGTGTCCGAGAACATGGTCGGCCACAAGCTCGGCGAGTTCGCGCCCACGCGCACGTTCAAGGCGCATTCCGGCGACAAGAAAGTGTCGGCGGCGGAGTAGGGCATGCAAACGAAAGCGGTTTTACGGTACGCGCGCATTTCCCCGCAGAAATGCCGCCTGGTGGTGGACACGATTCGGGGCAAGTCCGCGACGCTCGCGGTCAATACTTTGAAGTTCATGCCGAAGAAAGGGGCGAAGATCGTCCTCAAGGTGTTGGACTCCGCGATCGCCAATGCCTACAACAATTTCAATGCCGATGTCGACGATCTGAAAGTGACGCGGGTCGAGGTCGACCCGGCGCCGATGCTCAAGCGGTTTCACGCGCGCGCCAAGGGGCGGGGTGTGCGAATCGCCAAGCGCAGCAGTCATATCCTGGTTCAAGTGTCCGACGGCAAGCGAGAGGCCTAATGGGTCAAAAAGTAAATCCGATTGGTATTCGTCTCGGCATCACGCGCGACTGGACGTCGAAGTGGTATGCCGGATCCAAGACGTTCGCCTCGAACATCCACACCGATTACTTGGTGCGGAAGTACTTGAACAAGAAGCTCGCCGATGCCTCGGTGAGCCGCATTCATATCGAGCGCGCCGCGCGCCGTGCCAACATCACCATCCACACGGCGCGTCCGGGCATCGTGATCGGCAAGAAGGGCGAGGACATCGAGAAGCTCCGCACTGCGGTGGCCAAGATCCTCGGCATGACGATGAATGACGTGCGGCTCAACATCGCCGAAATTCGCAAGCCGGAGCTCGACGCCAAACTGGTCGCTGAAGGCATCTCGCAGCAATTGGAAAAGCGGGTGATGTTCCGCCGCGCCATGAAGCGTGCCGTGACCAATACCATGCGTTCGGGTGCGTTGGGCATCAAGGTCCGCATTTCCGGGCGCCTCAACGGCTCGGAAATCGCCCGCACGGAGACCAATCGCGAAGGACGTGTTCCCCTGCATACGTTCCGCGCCGATATCGATTACGGAATTGCCGAGGCGCAGACGACGTACGGCGTCATCGGCATCAAGGTTTGGATATTCAAGGGCGAAGTATTCGATCAGCCGCAAACGGACGCCGTCGAGGCTGATGCGGAGGGTGCGCCTAAGGCCGCCGAGGCCCCGGCACCTTCTTTAAGCTGAATTAGGTAACAGAGCATGATGCAGCCGAAGCGGACCAAGTTCCGCAAACAGTTCAAGGGCAAGATTTCGGGCAGCGCGCAGCGCGGCAACTCGGTCGCATTCGGCGAATACGGCCTGAAGGCGACGGACCGGTGCCGCATGACGGCTCGCGAGATCGAAGCGGCGCGGCGTGCAATTTCGCGCTACGTCAAGCGCGGCGGCCGCATATGGATTCGCGTGTTCCCGGATGTGCCCATCACGCAGAAGCCGCTCGAGGTGCGCATGGGTTCGGGCAAGGGCAACGTCGAGTATTGGGTGGCGCGGGTGCTGCCCGGCAAGGTGCTGTTCGAGATCGAGGGCATGAGCGAGGAAATCGCGCGTGAGGCATTCCGCTTGGCCTCCGCGAAGCTGTCCGTATCGACGATGTTCGTCAAGCGCCAGGTGCGTACATGAAGGCCAAGGATTTGCGTGCAAAAGCGGCGAAGGATCTCGGAGAGGAGCTTCTCAAGCTGCGCCGCGAGCAGTTCAATCTGCGCATGGCGCGAGCCACGGGCCAGCCCGCGAAGCCGGATCAATTTGCGAAGGTGCGTAAGAACATTGCGCGTGTGAAGACGGTGCTCGCCCAGTCCAGGGCAAGCGGAGGTAAGGCGTGATGTCGAGCGAAGTACAATCAACCGAAGCGGGCGCGGCCCAACCCGGCGCGGCGCAGCGCGCACCGGGCGCGGCGCCCATCCCCGGACAACGGCTGCTCACGGGCAAGGTCGTCAGCAACAAGATGGATAAAACCATCGCGGTGTCCGTCGAGCGTCTGGTGAAACATCCGATCTACGGAAAATTCATCCGCCGCACCATCAAGCTGCTCGCGCATGACGAGAGCAATGAGTGCAAGGAAGGCGACACGGTCTCCATCAAACCGTGCCGGCCGATGTCGCGTCGTAAATCCTGGGTGCTGGTGCGCGTTGTCGAACGCGCCCGCGCCGAATAAGGGGCCGACATGATCCAGATGCGAACCATTTTGAATGTGGCCGATAACAGCGGCGCCAAGCGGCTGATGTGCATCAAGGTGCTCGGCGGCTCGAAGCGCCGCTATGCCGCCGTCGGCGATGTCATAAAAGTCAGCGTCAAGGACGCGATTCCGCGCGGCAAGGTCAAGAAGGGCGAGGTGTATGACGCCGTCGTCGTGCGCACCCGCGCCGGCGTACGCCGTGCCGATGGATCGCTGATTCGTTTCGACACCAACGCCGCGGTGCTCTTGACCAACAAGCTCGAGCCGATCGGTACCCGTATCTTCGGACCCGTGACGCGCGAACTGCGCAACGTGCAGTTCATGAAGATCATCTCGCTGGCACCCGAGGTGCTGTGATGAAAAAGATTCGCAAAGGCGACCTGGTGGTTCTGATCACCGGCCGGGACAAGGGGCGCAAAGGCGCCGTCATCGAAGTGCTGGCGGACGATCGCGTGCGCGTCGAGGGACTCAACATGTCCAAGAAGCACCAGCGGCCGAACCCGCAAGCCGGTGTTCAGGGCGGCATCATCGAGCGCGAAGCACCCCTGCACGTGTCCAATGTGCTGGTCTTCAATCCGGCGACGCAGAAAGGCGATCGCATCGGCTTCAAGGCGCTCGAGAACGGCCGCAAAGTGCGGGTGTTCAAGTCGAACAAAGAAATGGTCGACGCCAAGTAAGTGCGACCAGTTAGCGAGTGAAATGACATGACAGCCAGACTAAAACAGATTTACCGCGAAAAACTTGTGCCGGAGCTCAAAGCGAAGCTTGGGCTCAAGAACACGATGCAGGTTCCGCGCATCCTCAAGATCACGGTCAACATGGGCGTGGGGGAGGCCGTGGCCGACAAGAAGGTCATGGACGCCGCGACCGCCGACATGGCCAAGATCACCGGGCAGAAGCCTGCGGTCACCACGGCGAAGAAGTCGGTGGCGACGTTCAAGGTGCGCGACGGCCAGGCTATCGGCTGCAAGGTGACCTTGCGCGGCGACCGTATGTACGAGTTCCTGGATCGTCTCGTGAGCATCGCGATCCCCCGCATCAGGGACTTCCGCGGCATCAGCACGCGGTCCTTCGACGGCCGCGGCAATTACAGCCTGGGCGTTAAGGAGCAGATCATTTTTCCCGAGATTCAATACGATCAGATTGATCAAATTCGTGGCATGGACATAACCATTTCCACGTCAGCGCACGATGATAAACATGGACGCGCGCTTCTAGAAGCTTTCAATTTTCCGTTTCGTAAGTAGGGTAATAGCTCATGGCCAAGACGAATATGCTCATGCGCGAGAAAAAACGCCTCAAGATAGCGAAGAAATACGCTGCGCGACGCGCTGAACTCAAGGAGCTGATCCGCGACCCGAAAACCGGAGCGGAAGGGCGCGAGGCGGCACAGGCGGAACTGCAGCGGCAGCCGCGCGATGCGGCGGCAACGCGGCAGCGAAATCGGTGCTCGATCACCGGGCGTTCGCGCGGCGTGTACCGCAAGTTCGGATTGGCGCGCACCAAGCTGCGCGAGGCCGCCAACCGCGGCGAGATCCCAGGCCTGTCGAAGGCGAGTTGGTGAGGCGCGCACAATGAGCATGACTGATCCGATTGCCGATCTTCTGACGCGTATTCGCAATGCGCAATCTGCGGGCAAGCCCACGGTGGGCGTGGGCGCATCGAAGCTCAAGCTGGCCATACTCAAAGTCCTGAAGGACGAGGGTTACATCGCGGGCTTCGGCGTCGACTCTGCCGGTGCAAAGAGCACCTTGTCGATCGAACTCAAGTATCACGACGGCCGTCCCGTCATCGACCGCATCGAGCGCATCAGCCGGCCTGGCCTGCGCATCTATCGCGGCAAGGATGAGCTGCCGAAAGTGCTGGGCGGCCTGGGAGTGGCGGTCATTTCCACCCCCCAGGGCATCATGTCCGACGCCCAGGCGCGCGCGGCCGGCACGGGCGGCGAAGTGCTCTTCGTTGTGCAATAAGGGAGTTTTGCTGCCATGTCACGAGTCGCAAAAATGCCGGTCGATCTCCCGCAGGGTGTCAGCGCCACGATTGGCGCGGATGCCGTCACGGTGAAGGGCGCCAAGGGCACGCTGACGCTGGCCCTCAAGAGCGGCATCAAGGTTGTGCAACAAGACAAGCATCTTTCGGTGGAAGCGAATACTGCCGAAGAAGGAATGAATGCCATCGCGGGCGCCACGCGCGCGCACCTCGCGAACATGGTGTTGGGCGTCACCAAGGGCTACGAGAAGAAACTCGAGCTGGTCGGCGTCGGTTACCGCGCGGCCGTTCAGGCAAAGAGCCTGACATTGACATTGGGCTATTCGCACCTGATCAATTACGCGATTCCGGACGGCGTCACCATCGAAACGCCGAGCCAGACCGAAATCATCGTCAAGGGCATCGATCGTCAGCGGGTCGGCCAGACCGCCGCGGAGATTCGCGGCTTCAGGCCGCCGGAGCCGTACAAGGGTAAGGGCGTGAAGTATTCCGATGAAAAGATTTCGCTGAAAGAGGCGAAAAAGAAGTAAGCACATGAAATTGACCAAACAAGATACCCGATTGCGTCGTGCGCGGCGGGGCCGCGTAAAGATCAAGGAGCTCGCCGCGCTGCGGCTGTCGGTGCACCGCACGCCCCAGCACATTTATGCGCAGATCTTCGCCCCCGAAGGCGACAAAGTGCTGGTTGCCGCCTCGACCTTGCAGAAGGACGTGCGCGGATCGTTGAAAACCACCGGCAACATCGAGGCTGCCAAGGCCGTCGGCCGCGCCATCGCAGAGCGCGCCAAGGCGAAGGGCATTGCGAAGGTGGCTTTCGACCGCTCCGGTTTCATGTATCACGGGCGCGTCAAAGCGCTGGCAGAGGCCGCCCGCGAAGCGGGTCTCGAGTTCTAACCAAAAGGTCTGAAGGCATATGGCGAGAGTAGAAAAACCCATGTCCGGCGACGACCTGCTCGAAAAGCTGGTCGCGGTGAATCGTGTCGCCAAGGTGGTCAAGGGCGGCAAGCAGTTCGGCTTCACCGCGCTCACCGTGGTGGGGGACGGCGCAGGCCGCGTCGGCTTCGGTTACGGCAAGGCGCGTGAAGTGCCGGTCGCAATTTCGAAGGCCATGATGCAAGCGCGCAAGAGCCTGGTGTCGGTCTCCTTGAAGAACGACACCTTGTTCTACGCGGTCAAAGGCCGGCATGGGACCACGCGGGTCTACATGCAGCCGGCCGCAGACGGTACGGGGGTCATCGCCGGCGGCGGCATGCGCGCGGTGTTCGAGTGCGCCGGCGTGCGCAACGTGCTCGCGAAGAGCTATGGCTCGCGCAATCCGATCAACGTCGTGCGCGCGACCATGGATGCGCTCGCCAAGCTGCGCACGCCGGACGACATCGCGGCCAAGCGCGGCAAGAGCGTCGCGGAAATCGTGGGCTGACGTCATGACCGACAAGTCAATCAGAGTCACCTTGATCAAGAGCATGTACGGCCAATTGGCCAGCATTCGCAATTCTGCGAGAGGCCTCGGGTTGCGGCGGATCGGCCACAGCGTCGTGGTTGCGGACACGCCGTCGAATCGCGGCATGATCAACGCGGCGAGTCATATGCTGAAAGTCGAGAGCGCATTGGGTACGGGAAAGGCTTAAATGATGAAATTAAATACCATCAAGCCGGGCGCAGGCTCCAAGCGGACGCGCTTGCGCGTGGGCCGGGGTGCATCCGCCGGCCAAGGCAAGACTTGCGGGCGCGGCGTCAAGGGACAGCGCGCGCGTAAGGGCGGCTACCACAAGGTCGGATTCGAAGGCGGTCAGATGCCGTTGCAGCGGCGCTTGCCGAAGATCGGCTTTCGCTCCGCCATGAAGGCCTCGCGCGCCGAACTGACGCTGTCCGATCTGATGCGCGTTTCCGGCGCCGAAGTGACCTTGGCCGGCCTGATCGAGGCAAACCTGGTCCCGGAAAGCACGAAAATCGTGAAGATCATTTTATCGGGCAAAGTCACCAAGGCCTATGTCATCAAGGACGTTGGTGTTACGGCAACCAAAGGTGCCAAGAGCGCGGTCGAATCGGCCGGCGGGCGCTTCGAGGTTTAAGACACGTGGCAACAACCACCAACCCGACCGCCGCTCTCGGAGACATGACGCGCTTCGCCGAAATGCGCAAGCGTCTGTGGTTCCTGCTGGGTGCACTCGTGGTTTACCGGATGGGCACGTTCATCCCGGTGCCGGGCATCGATGCGGCGCGATTTGCCGCGTTCTTTTCGACTCAGAACGGCACGCTGCTCGGCATGTTCAACATGTTTTCGGGCGGCGCCTTGCAGCGTTTCAGCATATTCGCGCTGAATGTGATGCCCTACATCACCGCCTCCATCATCGTCCAGATGGCATCGATGGTCTATCCGCCCTGGGCGCAGATCCGCAAGGACGGCGAATCCGGACGGCGCAAGCTGATGCAGTACACGCGCTACGGCACGGTGTTCCTGGCGGCATTCCAGGGTTTCGGCGCGGCCCTGGCAATTCAGAATTCCGGCGGCAATCTGGTGCCGAATCCCGGCT
>Ga0209890_10001626_pt1 | contig 10127 bp, 11 predicted proteins | sample OrgsoiDNA2013049_FD_185799 | JGI IMG/M metagenome (GOLD analysis project Ga0209890, IMG submission 185799) | Permafrost soil microbial communities from the Arctic, to analyse light accelerated degradation of dissolved organic matter (DOM) -... | ecosystem: Environmental > Terrestrial > Soil >... | reverse complement strand
CCTGCTCGGCAGCCCACTCCTTCAAGTTCATGCCCGAATCATCTCATCGAGCACTACTGAGCGCCATAGGGCGCTTGCCCGTCATCAGTTGCTACCCCCTTGAAGTCGGCATTCACCCCGGCCCGCCGACGACATCTTCCCAAGCCGGTAGGTCGGTGGACGTGCCACCGGTCATCTCACATATCTCGTAGGGGGGCCGTCGCTGAGCGGGCGTTGCGTCGCGGCCCACGCAGCAAGGTCGACGTGCCGCGCCACGAACCTTCATTGGCGCTGTCGTGGCTGCCCGGAACTGAACTCCCGGGTCGGTGGCGCCCAGGGCAAACCCACCTGTGCCAGGAGCACCGGGCCACTGGTCCACACGATCCCCCGGGTAGTGGCGGGGCGTGAGGGATACCGCAGCAGGAGGGGAACGTGAAGGTGAGGCAGTGCCGGCCGATCACCGGGAGGTAGACGTGCTCGGCGCCAGCGCGCGCCTCATTCGCCCTTGCGCGTGGGCGAAGGCCTGGAGTGCAGCGCCGCCAGCGCCGCGCTGACCACGACAGTGCGGTCCTCGTCGTCGAACCCGGGCCAGGACCCGCGGGGGCCGGGATGGCCGTGTGAGGTCGCAAACACGGCACCTTCAATGGCCGCGACCGCGCACGTCGCCCGTAGCAAGGCCAACCGATCGTCGGACTGGGCCAGGCCACGCACGATCTGCGCAAAAACCCGGTCGGGTTCGCAACGGACCTTAAGCCGCAGCGTGGCCGACGGGTCGCCGTGCAGGACCCCCATGACTTTGGCGCCCTCGCCTGACAACACGGTCAGCAGGTCGCTGAGGAGGTCAACCTCCCCGAGCGAGCCCGAACTCGCTTTCGCGATCAGGTCGGTGAGCCCGTCGATAAGCGGCTCGACGAGGGCGTCGAGCAGGGCGTCCTTGGATGAGAAGTGGTAGTACATGGCTGCCGTCGTCAAGTCGAGGCGCTCCGCCAGGTCGCGGATGGAGGTCCCGGCGAACCCACGCTCGCTGATGAGCTCGAGGGCCACAGCGAGGATCCGGGCACGCGTGTCCACCGCGGTGGTCCTGGCCGGGCGTGACATCCGTCCTCCTGATCGGGTCTGACCTCGTGTAGGTTACCTACCGAACGTTCGACAAGTGCGAATCCAAGGAGTCTATCTTGGCCGGTCTGGCACGGTGGTGCTTCCGGCATCGTCGCATCGTCGTGTTCGGCTGGGCGGCAGCCATCGCGGCGCTGGTGTGGCTCACCGGATCCATTGGCACCGCATACTCCGACAGTTTCTCGTTGCCCGGCACCGAGTCGACCAGGGCGCTCAGCCTGCTGAGCTCGAACTTCCCCGCGCAGGCCGGCGACTCCGACACGATCGTCATCCGTGCCACGAGCGGGAGCGTCCACAGCCCGCTCGTCCAGTCCAGGGTTTCCTCCATGCTCGAGCGCGTGGCCAAGTCGCCATCGGTGGCCTCGGTCACCAGCCCCTACACCGTGGCCGGCGCTGCCCAGACAAGCAAGGACGGACGTACGGCATTCGCGAACGTGAACTTTGCCAAGCTGGCGCAGGCCCTGCCCAAGGCCGACGTCCAGCACGTCATCGACCTGGCAGAGTCGGCTCGCTCAGCCGGCCTCGACGTCGAGCTGGGCGGCAACGCGATCAAACAGATCCAGCAGACCCCACCATCCAACAGTGAGCTCGTCGGCCTCCTCGCCGCGGGGATCATCTTGTTCATCGCGTTCGGGTCACTTTTCGCGATGGCCCTTCCACTGCTGACGGCCGTGGTGGCCCTGGGCAGCGGCCTGCTTGCCGTCGGCCTGCTCTCCCACCTGGTGAGCATCGGGACGATCGGGCCGACGCTTGCCGGGCTGATTGGCCTGGGCGTCGGCATCGACTACGCGCTGTTCATCGTTACCAGGCACCGCGCCGGCATCCAAGGCGGCCTCACACCCGAGGAAGCCACGATCCGCGCCCTGGACACGTCCGGGCGCGCGGTTCTCTTCGCCGGAGGAACGGTCTGCGTCGCGCTGCTCGGACTGTTCGTGCTCCGACTCAGCTTCCTCAACGGGCTAGCGGTTCCAGCTTCGCTGACCGTGGTGTTCACCGTCGCCGCTGCCACGACGTTCCTACCGGCACTGCTGGGCTTCCTCGGTCCGCGGGTGCTCGGACGCAAAGAGCGCCGCCGGCTCGCGGTGGAAGGACCGCATGAGCCACACGCCCGAGGGTTCTGGGTCCGCTGGGCCGCACTGGTGCAGCGACGGCCCAAACTACTGGCGATCGGCGCGACCGTGGTCATGCTCGTGCTCACTTTGCCGGTCCTGTCGCTGCGGCTCGGCTCCTCCGACTCGGGCAACGATCCTTCCGGGAGCTCCACCCGTAAGGCGTACGACCTGCTGGCCAACGGCTTCGGTCCCGGCTTCAACGGGCCGTTGCAGCTGGTGGCCGAGGTGAGGTCTCCCGCCGACAGTGCAGCACTGGCGGCATTGACCCACAAGCTGCGCAGCGAGTCTGGGGTCGCCTCGGTCACGGCCTTCCCGACAGCGCCCGGAGCCAAGCTAGGCATCGTCCAGGTGGTCCCGACGACCTCGCCCCAGGATGCGGCGACAAGCGACCTCATCCAGCACCTTCGGCGTTCGGTGATCCCGTCAGCCGAGCAGGGGACCTCACTGCAGGTCTATGTCGGGGGGACCACGGCCATCTTCGATGACTTCGCGAACGTCCTGACTTCCAAGCTTCCGCTCTTCATCGGTGTCATCATCCTGCTCGGGTTCTTGTTGCTGACGCTGGCTTTCCGCAGTCTGCTGGTACCTGCAACGGCGGCCCTGATGAACCTGCTGGCCGCCGGCGGGTCCTTCGGTGTCGTCACCACGGTCTTCCAGTGGGGCTGGGGCACCGACCTGCTCGGGCTCGGAAAGGCAGGTCCGGTCGAGGCGTTCCTGCCGGTGATCATGCTGTCGATCCTCTTCGGCCTCTCCATGGACTATCAAGTGTTCCTGGTCAGCAGGATGCACGAAGAGTGGCTGCACACCGGGGACAACCACCTCTCGGTCAGCCGAGGCCAGGCCACCACAGGGCGGGTCATCACAGCGGCCGCCGCGATCATGATCTGCGTCTTCGTTGCCTTCGTCTTCGGCGGCCAACGCGTCATCGCAGAGTTCGGCATCGGGCTGGCATCGGCTGTGTTCCTGGACGCTTTCGTGTTACGTACGGTGCTCGTCCCCGCGATGATGCATGTCCTCGGAGAAGCCAACTGGTGGCTGCCCAAGTGGCTCGATCGACGACTTCCCCACCTCTCCGTCGAACCCGCGGACGAGGCACTGGCTCACTGAACCACATCCGTCGGCCCCCAGGTGCCCGCGTCACCACTGAAGGACCCGCCCTACCCATCCGAACACCACGAAATGGTCACCGTCGGTCGCTGACGGCGGTTCGCCATGGCGTAGCGGCCCTGCCGCCACGAACAACTGCGCCCGGGTCATCAACCCCAGGCGCCGGCTCGGTACCGCGAAGGAATCAGGGGCGGGGCAGGGTCGGCAAGCCGAAAGGCCTCCGGGCCGAAGCGCCGGCCTGCGATGAGCTTCGACCGGAGTCGAATGTAGGTTCCGACGATCAGGATCGAGCCCGTGGTCGACATTGCCACCCTTGAGCGTGGTTCAGAGCTGTTCGACGACCCCCGTTGCCAGCCGCGTCGTCCCAATTTCTCGAACGCCAGGGCCACCATCTGCTGTTCGCCTGGGAGGGCACCAACCGCCCCGTGGGATTCATCTCCGATGCCGAGTGATGCCCCCGGACAAAGGCACGCAGATGTGCGTGAACGAGCTCGCCGTGGCCGAGGCTGCGCGACCGCGGTGTGGCGGCCAGCGTTCTCCAGGCGCTGGCCGCCCTGGCCAAAGAAGCCGGCTGCTACCGGATGTGGGAGGTCTGCGACCCGGACAACGTCGCCGCACTGGCCACCTACCGCCGGGCCGGGGCCCAGCAGGAAGCCCCGCATTCGTGGTCTCCTGGCAGTTCTGAGGCCCGTCCGGGCCGCCAATCCAAGGGCCAACGGTCACTTGCACGCCCGCGTCCTGGGCCGGGAGCCGGCCGAGGGGAGCATTAGACGACCGGCTGAACCCGGGGGTCGCGCAGCGGTGCGGGCCTGGCCCACCACCGCTGTGGCCATGAGCGGTGGTACGACGAGCCGGGTCCGCGCTCTGCCGGCGTCCTGCGCCGCGGTGGGCCGGCTTGGCCAGGCAGCAGATCGCAAGGTGGATCTGCTCGGCCATCCGTACACCGGCCTTGACCACCTCGACCCGGCCGCTTAGACGTGGCGGGACCGCACGGATCGCGACGAGCACCGGCGCTGATGCCGCCGGCGCCGGTAGCCCATCGGTTGCGGCTACCGGGCAGTTCAGCCCACCGGGGCGCCCGCGGGCTCAGGCTGCGGGCTCGGGGCTGGTCCGGACTGTCCCGTGCCGAACCGGACCCCCTTGGCCTCGGCGCCGATGAGTGTCAGGGCGATCACGGCGAGCAGCACCGGGACCACCGTGACGGTGAGGGCGAAACTGTATCCGTGGGTGGCGGCGAGGTGCTGCTGGATGGGCAGGTTGAACGCGGCCAGGAGGTTGCCCAGCTGGTAGGTCACCCCGGGGTAGAAGCCGCGGATCTCGTCCGGCGACAGCTCGCTGAGGTGGACCGGGATCACCCCCCACGCGCCCTGAACGCACATCTGCATGAGGAACGAGCCCAGGCAGATCAGCCCGAGCTGGTGGGAGTAGGTGAACAGTGGGACGATCGGCAGCCCCAACGCCGCGGCGAAAATGATAGCTCGGCGACGTCCGATGTGCTGGCTTGCCGTCCCCACGATGGACCCACCGATGAGGGCCCCGATGTTGTAGATGATCGCCACGCTAAGGGCCGTGTTGGACGAGAAGTGCAGACCCTCCTTGAGGAAGGTGGGGTAGATGTCCTGCGTGCCGTGGCTCATCCAGTTGAACGCCGTCATCAGCAGGATCAGGTAGACGAAGCGGCGCAACACCGCGGGGTGGCGCATGACCTCTGAGGGTTTGCGGCTGGTGAGCTTGACCTTCTCCCACACCTCCGACTCCTTCAGGCGGGTCCGCAGGGTCAGGCTGATCATCGCGGGCAGGAGACTGAACGCGAACAACCCCCGCCACCCCCACGTGGTGAAGTGGGTGATCCCCAGGTACGTCAAAGCAGCCAGCAGGTACCCCACGGCGTAGCCCTGCTGCAGCAGTCCGGAGAAGAAGCCCCGCCGCGCCAGGGGGATCTTCTCCATCGCCAAAGCCGCTCCGAGCCCCCACTCCCCACCCATCCCGACGCCGTAGAGCAGGCGCAGACCCAGCAGCCAGCCGTAGGACGGGGCGAAGGCGCAGGCGAAACCGACCATCGAGTAGAAGCTGACGTCCACCAGCAGGGGCAGTCGGCGCCCCTTGCGGTCGGCCCACACCCCGAAGATCACGGCGCCCACCGGGCGCATCAGCAGAGTCGCGGTGGTCAGGAACGCCATCTTCGTCAGTGAGACATGGAAGTCCTTGGCAATGTCGGCGTAGACCAGCACCACGATGAAGTAGTCGTAGGCATCCATCGTCCAGCCCAGAAAGCTCGCGAAGAAGGCGTTGCGCTGGTCCTTGGTGAGCGGTTCCCTGCTGGGTGCGTCCACAGCCATGTCCACTCCTCATCTCAGTGTGACCTAGGTCACATGGGTTCCGACCAGATTGGCAGAGCTGGCACGTCGCCGCAAGCACCGAGCAGCCAAGACAGTGCCCCCCAGGGCTGGACGACCACCTTCGCGCCCGAGTTTGGGCCAACCGATCAGTGGTGGGCCCAGCGCGGGTACCCCGCGAAACGAGGGGGAACCTACCCCGGGCGACCGGCATCTCAGCCGAGCCCGACGTCACCTCCACCGAGCTGACAAAGGCGGGCGCGGCCGGTGCCCGCCGAAGGATCGGCACATGAGACGCGCGCCAGTGCTCGGTTCGCGGTTAGCCGACCCGTGAGCACGATTCCGGTATGGGGTTGACGCCAAAGGGATGCGTGAAACGGGATGTGGGAGATCATGGCGTACTGAGGGGTCGAAACCTTCTGGGACACTTTGTCCCGTGTCCACCGACGAACTGAGGCAAGACCACCCACGAGATGGCCCTCGGCACGCAGCCTCCAGAGTTCCCGAGGTGAGCGTCGCCTTCTGGATCACCAAGGCGCTGACCACCGGGATGGGTGAGTCCAGCTCGGACTACCTGGTGCACCGGCTGCCTCCAGTGGTGGCAGTCGCCCTCGGCGGCATCGCCCTGGCGGCCGCGCTCGCACTCCAGTTCGCGGCGCGCCGCTATGTGCCCTGGATCTACTGGCTCGCTGTTGCCATGGTCGGTGTCTTCGGCACCATGGCCGCAGACGTCCTGCACGTCGGGCTGGGCGTCCCCTACGTCGTGTCGACCACATTCTTCGCCGTTGCGTTGGCCGTCATCTTTGCCCTCTGGTATGGAACCGAGCGGACACTGTCAATCCACAGCATCCGCACCCGTCGTCGCGAGGCCTTCTACTGGGCCGCGGTGATGACGACCTTCGCGCTCGGCACGGCGACCGGCGACCTGACCGCCATCACTCTGCACCTGGGTTATCTCTCGTCGGGCGTGATGTTCGCCGTCGTCATCGCCATTCCCGCCCTGGCCCACTGGCGCTTCGGAATGAACGCGATCCTGGCCTTCTGGTTCGCCTACATCGCGACTCGGCCACTGGGTGCCTCTTTCGCGGACTGGATGGGCGTGTCCCATGCCAGAGGCGGTCTCAACCTGGGCGCGGGTCGGGTTAGCCTGGCCCTGGCCCTGCTCATCACAGCCTTTGTCATATATCTGAGCCTCACCCCTACCGGCCGGGACAACACGAGCGGACTGGCCGCCGAAGAGTCACGCTGCCATCAACCCAAAAGTCCTTAGCGGGTGGAGATACGAATCCTCGCCTGAAGCATCGGGCCCCCGGGAGCACCCGTCGCCGTTGTCATGAACACCCAATCATGAGTCAGTGGGCACGTACTGGCTCAGCGATGCAGCGGGACTGGCGGCGAGGGTTCGTAGGCCTCGACGCGATCGCCTCGCTCACTGTGCCGTGTGCCCTGTGCTCCGGGGCGATCGGCATCGGGGCCGGCGCATGGTTCAAAGCCCGCCTCGGTGTGATCTGGTCGGGCTCGTCGGCGGCCTGCTCACCGGAGCGGTGCTCGTTCTCGCCTCGGACACCGAAGAGGATCGCGTCCGTCTTCGAGTCACGGGCACCCATGCGCCCGCTCGGTAGAAGAGCTTCCACCAGGGTTGACCGCTGGCCTTCGTTCGAGCCATGGCCGCCATCGTCGAAGTATCTAACCTCACCACGTCCCCCAGACCCGGCCAGGCCACGAACACGGTCCGCAAGTCGGCGGGAAACCACACATATGGCCAAGGAACATGCCCGATCCTCGACGGCTGCCGTCTGCTGAGATCACCGGTGACTTGCCCGTGCGGCACTCGACCCGTACGACACTGCCGTCGTCAACGGCCCACACCCCCGGCAACTGCACGGCCACCCTCGCCTGCCCGCAGTTGCGTCGCGGTGCTGGCACCTCGTCAGCCAAGCTCGAACTCGTCAATAGTGAACGAGTCGGGGCGGTAGTCGCTGTAGCGCAACCAGCCAGGTCGCACGCGCACGTGCTTGAGGTACGCGCTGGCCGCGCGCTGGCGGCCGTCAGGCTACTGCTCGAAGTAGGCGGTTGTGCAGCGGACCAGATCCTCGCCCAGCGGCAGGTCGGCCAGACCCTCGTACTGAGGTGACCTCGTCGTCCCAGCCGATCACGAGCGCGACCCGCGGGTGGGAGTTGATGTTGCGGTATTGCGCGACGAGGTCGAGGTATCGAAGACGACCTTTCCCCCGGCCGTTGCGGCTAGGCCGACCAGTGCGGCCTGGGATGACCTTCATCGTCTCGCGTCGCGACGACCGCTAGTGCGCGTTGCCGCACGAACTCGACCAGCTGCACCGTGTCCATCGATACCTCGTCCATTGGTACCTCGTCCATCGATACCCCGTCCATCGATACCCCGTCCATCGATACCCCGTCCATCGATACCCCGGCCATCGATACCCCGTCCATCGATACCTCCGTCTGCAGGTAGACCGTGCCGGAAGTGGTTCCACTACGAGAACGGGCCAACCTCCCGTCGACCTTTCCGCTGGTGGGCAACGTCTTTGTTGCCTCTGCCGGCTGCGCGTCACTTCTTGTCGGCGACCGGACCCTCAGAGGTTGCCGATCGCAACTGCCAGAGATGGCCGTCTGGATCGGCGAACACGGCGGTGAACCCCCATGGCTGTTCGGCCGGTTCCATAACGATCTGGGCACCGGCTCCTCGCGCGCGATCAACCATGCTTTGAACGTGGCGGCGGTCGGCCAGGGTCATGACCAGGAGGCACTCACTGTGATCTGAGGATGCTGTTGGGCGGTTGCCAGTCACCCACCCGAAACCACCGGTAGGGATGAACATCACGCAGACCCCGTCATTGAGCGCGAACTGCAACGGTTCAGGGACTCCGTCCTCGCCAGGATCGCCGAGAGGACGAAAACCAAGACCCTCGGCGTAGAAGGCGAAAGTCGTTCGCCTGTCGGCAACCGGCAAGGCGACCACGATGGATGGTTGGTTGGCCAACGATTCGGTCATTGCTGCTTCCTACTCCTCGTGTTCGGCGTACAACAAGCTCAGGGCACAGGCAAGGCAAAGGATTGTTCTTCCCGGCCAAGCCGGTGTTCTGGCTCGTGGTCAATGTGGACAGTAGGTCAACGTGCCAGCGGCCTGCTGTAGTGAGCAGCTACCACCGGGGAACGGTGAGTCTCTGGTGACGCTCCCCCTGGGGTCATGGTCCAGCCCGGTTGGGAAGTCCGCGAGCCCCAGCCACCATGGATCACCAGGGTAACCGTGTGTAAGACGGTGGGGCGCCGCGGATCGCGGCCAAGGTACCGCATGCCCAAGAGTGAATCAGGTCGTCGTTGCGGGACATCACCAGCCACCCGCGCCGCCACCTCGGCTGGCCCAGATACATCCAGGTCCGTTTCGAGCGCGGCCAGTTCGCCGATCCTTGCGGCGGCCACGGGGATGTCTCCCCCACCAGCCGCAGAGACCTCGCCCGCAGGCGGGCCCGACCAACCGGGTCATCTGGCCGATATCGCACTCACGTCCGAGATCGCATCGGCGTTCTTACTCGGACCTGCCACTGACCTCACCAGCGGTTTCACCAGATCGGGGCGGTGCCTGGCCACGAATGCCCCATCGCTGTGCCCGACGACGTCGGCCGCCCACATGCGTCCACGGCGCGTCATGGTCCAAGGCGGCAAACAACTCATCTGCGCCGCGACCCGGGTCGACACGGCACAGCTCGACCACTGTGCCGTCCAACGAGGCGTCGGGGAAGAACGGCCACGACAGCTGCGGACAGCGTGGGTCGTTGGGTCTCAGATCGGATACAGGCACAAGGGCTCAGTCATGATGTCCGCCGCGTAGTGGACAGGCCCGGCGGATCGCACACCGATCATGTACGCGTGGACGATCGCGGGATCCAAGACCAGGGCGCCAAACCTGCCTTCGCGGACCTGGGCCCCGGCGGTAGGCGCACCAGCTCGACAGGCGTGACTCGAGCCGCAGCCAGGCAAGGCCTCACTGCGGACGGTCGAGGCGCAGCCTCACTCAGGCGTCGTCGACCAAATTGCCCTGGTGGTGCAGGAGCCGCCACACGCCGGCTGAGCGTCGCCACGGCGGGCTGCGCCGAGCCCGCCGGCCTTGCCGGTCCGGCACGTAGGTCAGCAAGACGAGGTCGGGGCCCACGAGGGCACCTGCCATCTGCGTCTGGATCGCGCCCTCACCACCAGAGGGGTCGCCGGCAGGAGCAGCCACGATCTCCCAGCGCGTCCAGCACCGGCCCCGACGCCCCGATCTCGCGGAATTCTGGATCGAGCAGCTCCTCGACCTGGCGGGCTGACCGGCGTACTTGGAAGGGACAGCAGCGCCAGCTCGCGCTCGATCACAAGGTGAACCTCTCCGAAAGCCATAGGTGCATCCTGGCGGACCTGACACAGCCGAGCTAAGGAGTGTGCAGGAACCGCTCAAACGGCAGCGGACCGTCGGCGACGC
>Ga0209890_10001625_pt1 | contig 10132 bp, 14 predicted proteins | sample OrgsoiDNA2013049_FD_185799 | JGI IMG/M metagenome (GOLD analysis project Ga0209890, IMG submission 185799) | Permafrost soil microbial communities from the Arctic, to analyse light accelerated degradation of dissolved organic matter (DOM) -... | ecosystem: Environmental > Terrestrial > Soil >... | reverse complement strand
CGCGGTCGTCGCCGCTTCTCCCAGCATGTCGTAGGAATAGCGAAAACCCTGCGCCTCCATCGTTCGGGCGCGGGCGAGCGCTTCGCCGATGGTCTGTCCCATGACGAACTGTTCACCCATCATCCGCATGGCGAGATCGACGCCCTTGCGGATCAACGGTTCGCCGCCTCTGGCGACCAGCCGGATCAGCGCATTCGAGAGCGTGCTCTCGCTCGTAGTCCCCGTCAGTTTGCCGGTGACCACCAGTCCCCAGGTCGCGGCGTTGACGAACAGCGACGGGCTGTGGCCGAGGTGGGAGCGCCAGTCGCCGCCGCCGATCTTGTCACGGATCAGCGCATCGCGCGTGGCGCTGTCGGGAATGCGCAGCAAGGCTTCCGCCAGGCACATCAGCGCCACGCCCTCCTCGCTCGACAGCGCGTATTCCCTCACCAGCCCTTCGACGCCGGCGCGCTGCTGCTTGGCCCGCAGTGCCTCGACCAATTTCCGCGCGGTTTTGCGCGCGACGCTGGACGCTGCCGCCGGGAGGGTTGCGGCTTCGATCAGCGGCGGGAGGCATTGCGGCTCCGGCCTGCGATAGGCCGCGGTGATCGCCGCGCGCAAGCTTGTCTGCGCCTGCACCTCCCGCCGAAAGGCTGCAAATGGCAATTCGAGCCCCGGCTCGCTGGGCATTTTCAAAACCCTCTTGGAACTTCGCGGTCGAGGGCCGGCGCGCATTCGCGCTGGAAACGCCACCCTTCGAATCCTTGCATTGTACAACGCCGCGATGTCAGGCGGCTCGGTATTTCAGGCCGAGCGCCGTGCTTCCGATCACCGTCATCAGAAGCGCGATCAACCATGTTCCTGCCGGTGACGGGATGCGCACGAGCGCCCGGACCATGAATTTCTCGGACGCGCTTGGGCCTGGCGCTACCGCGCGAAGGCGCCGCCCCAGTGCGTGGAGGCATGAGAATCCCGATAGCAAGGGCGATACATGGCCTCGAGCTGGCGACCGCTCAGGAAAATCATGTGGGGCGTCAGCCCTCCGCGCTGGTCGATCCAGCGCCGGACCTCAAATGGATACATGGAATACAGCGTCTGCGTTGCTTCGGGATTGGATATTTGGCGGCCTTTGGAACCGGGATCCCAAGCGGCGTGAAATCCGAGCTTGGCGCGGGAGGTCACGCAGATCCTGTCATGAGCAACCGTACCGAGAACGATGGTGCAGGCCGAGGCACAAAAACCGTCGATGATCACCATCTGGCCCGTGCTGCGTACGCCCTGATATTTTTCGACGTAGGCGTCGATTCGGCCGCCGCGGTCTTCCACAATCCGAACCACCGCCTCACCTGCTCGAACCCCTGTGAGCAGGAGAGCCGCCGCCAGCAACGCTGTTAGGCATTTTATGGCCATTGCCAACCCCAAACTAACGGTCTCGAATCTGACTGCATCGACGCTAGTTGGACAGCTATAAAGGCCCGACCAGCCGCTATTTGGGCTCGATGCCGTCGAGGAGTGTATATTATTCGTGGCAAAAATATATTCCTGCGCCAGGCTGACTTTCATCCTGTTCATGCGGCCCCACACAGCAAGCACCGCGGGCGCGCATAATCGGGGCCGGATCGACATCAAATGCAATCAGGCGCGTAACGACGGCGAGAGCTTGAAGACAAGTTCACGATTTCGCGTGCCTGGGAATATCGGAAATCCGATCCGAGTCTTTCCATCAGAAGGCCCACGCACAATACGCACAGGGTCAACAACGTGAGGGTTTCGACGATGACCAATTTCAAACTTCTTAGCATAGGTGCTGTTCTGGCGACAGTGATCGCAACTCCGGTATTCGCACAGCAGGCCGTCCAGGAGCCCGGCATGCAGGCTTTTTACCAGAGCTTGGGTGTTGGATCCCATTCGAGCGCGCCGACGGCGAGTGCAATGGCATCGGCATCCGGCGGCTCATATGCGGTCGCGCCAGCGAAACGCATTTCGGCGAAGCACAAAATGTGAGACGGCCGCACCAACAACAGCTGCCCAATCGGTGGCAAAGGCGGTCTAACGACGGGTCGCCTTTGCTATTGGGCACGCGTTGACGCCGCCTTGCGCAAAATTCCGCCGGGATTCCATGCGGTCCCGTTGAAAGCATCGCCACGCGCAAAGCCGTCATGGTCGCCTTGCGTCGGCGCCATCATTGCTGATGTCGGCCGCCGTGCCCGTCCCACCCTCCTGGCCATCCGATCCCAACGATACGATCTCGTAGGGGCCTCGCTCGGCGGGAGCGCGGTAAACGTAGATATGCCCCCACGGATCGGCCGGCACCGCGCCGGTCTTGAGATAGGGTCCGTTCCAAATCGTGCTGTCGCCGGGTCGCTGCGCCAAAGCCGCAAGACCTTCGCTGCCGGTCGGGTACCGGCCGACGTCGAGATAAAACAGGTCGAGCGAACTGGCGAAACTCTCGATCTGGAGCTTGGCCGCCTTGACTTTGGATTCCCCGAGATAGCCGAGCACGCGGGAACCTACCAGGCCCATGATCAACCCGATGATCGTTATCACGACCAGCATCTCCACCAGGGTGAAACCCGCCTCGGCCCGTCGATCGGCACGGCGGCTTGTGAGTTTTACACGCTGCTTCATCGCTCTCCTCCCCTGCCGCGCGATCGTCAATCCGCTCGCCGTCGGTCATCGCACGGATGTGACGCGAAGGACTTCGGGCACCGCGGTCATCCCAGCCCGGCATTTTTCGACCGCATCGTCCAGCATGGTCGTCATGCCGGCGCGAATGGCGGCGTCATCAATAACGGATGCGTCGGCCTCGGCGCCGACCAAGGGCCTGACCTCGTCGGTCAACTCCAGCAATTCAAAAATCCCGGCGCGCCCGCGATAGCCGCTGCCGCCGCAGCTTTCGCAACCGACCGGACGATAGATCGCCTCGCGGGCGGCGAAGCCCAGAAGCCGATAACGCGGATCGGCAACCAGGTCCTGTTCGGTCAACTCATGCTTGCCCTTGCAACTGCCGCAGAGGACGCGGACCAACCGCTGGGCGATGACGGCTCGCAACGTCGATCGCAGGAGAAATCCCTCGACACCGAGATTCAGAAGCCGCGGCACGGCCGCGGCGGCAGTTTCGGTGTGCAGCGTCGACAGCACGAGATGGCCGGTCAATGCCGCGTGCACGGCGATGTTGGCCGTCTCACTGTCGCGGATTTCGCCGACCATGATGACATCGGGGTCCTGGCGGACAAAGGCGCGCATCGCCGTGGCGAAGGTCAGGCCGATCGCCGGCTTGACCTGCGACTGGTTGACGCCCGAAATCTCGTATTCGACGGGGTCTTCGATGGTGAGGATCTTCCGCGTCGGCTCGTTCAGGATCGACAGCATGGTCGCAAGCGTCGTGGTCTTCCCGCTCCCGGTCGGGCCGGTGATCAGGATCAACCCATGCGGCAGCGCCAGCAGACGGCGCAATGCGGCTTCGTCGCGGCCGACCAATCCGATCTTGCTCAATTCCAGCAAGCCGCGATCGCGTGGCAGCAGGCGGATCACCACACTCTCACCGTGCTGCGTCGGCATGGTAGCGATGCGGATATCGATCTCGGTCCGTCCGGCCCGCGCCCGCGCGGCGCCGTCTTGAGGCAGCCGGCGTTCCGCGATGTTGAGGCCCGCCAGGATCTTGATACGCGACACGACGGCCTGCGGCGGCGCGTCGCCAGAAAACGGTACGGCGCGGAGGATCCCGTCGACCCGCATCCGCACGACAAGTCCGGTCCGGAACGGCTCGAGACGACGACATCGATAGCCTGCGCGATCTCGCGAGCGGGGCTCCCGTGGTGCGGGCCGTCAACGATTTGCTCGAACGCGTCATGGAACTGCGGGCGAGCGACATCCAAACTCAATTAAAAACCAGTTTAGGATTCTCAAATCGAATTTACGTGATCGGACTCGGGCCGGGGATTGAAACTGTCCGAGCGAACCCACCGACGCGGCAGCGAACATCCGGGAAATGACGATGAGCGCAATTCTGATCACCGGCGGATCGGGCTTTATCGGCAGTCATTGCATCCTGCAGCGCCTGGCCGCGGGCCATCAGGTACGACGTGCGCGCCTTGCTGAAGGCCGGCGTCTGAAATCACTATCAGTTTACGGAGAACGAACAGAGTCCGTGTTTTCACGGTTAGACAATCGTAACTAAGTGAGAAGCAGAAGGCCACGCGGGCATTACACCGCATGGCCGTTGCAAGACTGTTTCCCTGGGCCCTCCATAGATTCCGTGCCGGGGCGCATGGTGTGCGGGAGGGTTGTCTGTCCAGGGTGTGATGGCATTACCCACGGTGCAGACGAACGAACACGCATCAACCGACCTGCCCGCTTCAAACGGCGTCTTTGGCAACCTTCAGAGGTGACGCCTTGACCGACTTGCTGGCTGGCTTGGCCGCGAACTCCATAGGCTCTTTCGTGAAAGGATTCACTCCGCTGCGGGCTTCTGTAGCAGGCTTGTTGACGACCGACATTTTGACGAAGCCGGGAATGACGAACTCGCCGGATTCATTCAGCTCCTTATAGCCTACAGTCGCCATCTGCTCGATGACGGCCTTTACGTCTCCCTTGGAAACCTGCGTTCCCTCTGCAATTGCATCAATCAACTGATTCTTGGTCATCTTGGCCATGATGGATTCCTTTGTGGAGGCTCAGAACAATTTAAAACGCATGAGCTGGCTGGGTGCGTCACTCTGCTCGCGGCAGAGCCACGCAGCTCGCTTCTCGTTCATGCCTATGGTCATGAAGTCTCCGGCTTAAAACCTATCGAGGCCCAAAACGCAAGGAGCAGCCCGGCATGCTTCCACACCTGGCTTCCACTCACCCACGCTTTCCCCAGGTTGAACCACCGCCCAAATCTCCGCTTCGGACCTGATGGCTCGCAGTCCAGAGAGTTTGGAGATAAAGTTTACCCTTGTGGTTGGAGAGAGGAAGTGGGTCCAACGTCATGCGGATATATGCGCGCCGCCGACAGGATTACGACGGAGTCGATGGTCGAAATCCAGCCCTGCTCCGTGAGAAACTTTCCATATTCGGCATGTCGCTTGAAGAAATGTCCTTCGCCACTCTGATCGAGCGTGGGCTCGGCTGATATCGAGAAGACGATGTTTAGCTTGCGCGCAACCGGTACCCGTCGAGATGATCGACTTCGCCGTTAGACGAGCGATGATGGCGCCTGCGTCGCCGAGTGCAAGTCGAGCGTCACTGACGATCTCGCGGGCGGCCTCGAAGCGCCAATCCAGCGCCGCAGCCAACGGCGGGTGCCGGGGGAGCGCCGCTATTCGCCCGGGCATATGCAGAGCATTGATCTATAATTGATATCGGAGCATTTCACCCCGTCTAGTCCGGACGCCGTAACCGTCGATACACTCTTTCGAGCGCAGCGACGTCGACGTGCTATTGCAGCGCCGTGACCGAGTCTGGCGCGACCGTTTGGCCGCCGCCTCATTTGGCACAAAGCAGACGTGCTGAAGGCCAAACCGGATGTCCGCTTCCGAAGGTAGTGCGGACATCGCCAAGTCCCGCGCATCCCCGGTTTACGCTGGACGCCGCCAAATTCGGCGGGGCTCTTCCTGGTTTTAAAAATTTCTATCGGTAGAAAGCGGACAATTTAACGGGGGCTTTTCTGGGTTTCTTCTAGGTGCCCGAGCGCGACGGCGGCCGGTTCGGGGCGCATTACTTTCTTTCAGGAGAGGCCTCTGCCAGCCTATGCCCTGATTGCGACCAACTCATGCGGCCGGGCCCCGGGGAGCGGGCCGACGGCGCGGGTCTTGAAGTGGTCGAGCACGAACAGCCGGATCGCGGATGACAGGTTGCTGCCCTGCTGACGGCTGCTGTCGATCTCGCCGACCAGCTTGGACAACGTCACGCTGCGCTCCGCAGAAATCTCCTTCATGCTACCCCAGAACGCCTCTTCGAGGCTGATGCTGGTCTTGTGGCCGCCGACCACGATCGAGCGCTTCACGACAGGTGATTTCATTTGTAGGGCTCCTACGCGGTTTGGTCCCATCATCCCTGATACCTGGCTGACGGTAAATCCGTAGTACCCCGGGGGCGGCACTCTGCGCACCCGTTCGGCCTTCTCGTAGATCGCCAGAGAGCGACGGCGGCCGCCAGGCAGGATGGTAGAGCATCAAGCACTTGGGCAAACCGTACTTGAGAAATAGCCGGACGGTGCTTCAACCGAGGAACGTCCTCCCGCCCGGCTACCCAAGCCGAGGACTAATCGGCTTCATTTTCCAAACGTTCGCAACCAATTTAGTTCAAAAAAATGGCCCCGGTTGAGGGGCCATCCGCCTTACATCTTTTTGTCCATCATCATTGGCTTCTTCATCATGTGGTGATGATGGTGGTGATGCACGTGCATGTGGTGGTGGTGCATCATGGGCTTGTCCATCCCTTCCTTCATCATCGGCTTGTCTTGTGCGACTGCCGGGGCTGCCACTGCGATCGTGGCCAGAGCCGCCAAAACGTAAGAAAGCTTCTTCATTTATCTCTCCTTGGGGGGTGATTAACCTCTACCAAACACCCGGCGGACAAATTTGTTCCACTGATGGAACAGTCCAGTTTTGCCAGAAAGATAAAAGGCGGGAGTTTGGAGCTCCCGCATTCTGGAAAGCCGTTGGGTTATGAGATCGGGGTTTTAGCCTGCGGCCTTGCGACCACGTCGGCAATAGACGCGGCCCTGCTTTTCATCCATCTCTTTCGAAGTACAGTTCTTGTTGGCCTGAATGAGCGTGGTCTTGCGCATGCAGTCAGCGCATCACGGATCAAATCGTTTGCGAACTTGAAAAAGGCGTCAGGTCAGTCGCGCTGGAGCAGAACGGCGGGACCGTGATTAGCGTCTACAGAGGACGTTCGACTCTCCTGATGCGTGTGCGCGGCAGCGGTCAGACAATTCGTGCTCTGCTCGGTTTGTCACCGCCGCCTTCGGTCGCATTGGGGCGAAGCGTCCGTCATCCCCCAGGCAAAGCCAGCGGAACATGTCGAAAATGATTCACTCCGGACATGCGCCCATGTACTTTACGCCATGTACTTTACGCCATTGAGCAAAGTTTTTGGTGGGTGTATGCTTCCCGACATAATCTGATGGGCCGCCCTGACGAACGTGGATCAACCGATCTGGGAGGTGGCATGCGCGCTCCAATGTTGATCGCAATCTACGCACTCTGCTGCATCGCTATGCCTGTAGCACTGCGGGCAGAGCAAACGAAGAAGCTGCCTCAAGTTGGATTTTTGTCCAACGTGCATCGGGCCGACTATGATCCGACAAAAGACCCTGTGGATCCGACAAAAGACCCCGAGAGGCCGGCGTTTCTGGATGGATTGCGGGAGCTTGGCTATATCGAAGGAAAAAACATTCACGTCGAATTTCGCTATCCTATAAAACCGGAAGATATCGCCGAGATGGCCGCCGACCTGGTCAACCGGAAGGTCGACATTATCGTTGCCGGTGGGCCGCAGCCAATCGATGCCGCGAGACATGCAACCAGCACCATACCGATAGTTATCATCGCGTGCGACCGCGCCGACAGGCTTGTCGCCAGCATCGCCCGACCCGGAGGCAACATTACGGGAATGTCCTGTATTTCATCGACCCTTGCAGCCAAACGGCTGCAACTCCTTCAAGAAGCATTGCCGGGGCTCTCGCGAGTGAGTGTGCTTTTCAACGCCGCTGTGTCCGCCAAGGTTGAGGAGTTTCAGGAACTTCAAGCCACCGCAAAGACGCTAGGTATTGAGTTGCAGCCCGCAGAAGTTCGCGACTTGGCTGGGTTTGCGACTGCGTTTACCGCGATAAAAAGCGGGAATGCGCAAGCGCTCCTCGTTTTGTCTGAGCCGCTGACCTTTCAGAACTTGAAGGAGATCGCCGCGTTCGCTGCAGGGCGGCATATGCCGTCCATGTACAGGTTCAGAGAGTACTGCGATGTGGGTGGATTGCTGTGCTATGGCACGAATCTTCAACATCTGTCTCACCGGTATGGTTATTTTATCGACAAGATTTTAAAGGGCACCCGGCCCGGAGACATTCCTATCGAAGAGCCCACGAGTTATGAATTGATCATCAATGCGCGGACAGCGAAACTGCTGGGTCTGCCGATCCCGTCTTCAATTTTGGTGGGCGCCGACGACGTGATCGAGTAGATCGGCTTTTTGCTGCAACGCGGAGACCCCAGTTGGCCCTTCGCATCATTTCGCTACTACGCAGCGACTACATCGCTTTAGTAGTGAAGCCGACATCAAGCCACCCTTACGGAGCGCAAATTAGACATGCTAGAATTTTGGAGATGTAGCCGCCGTCGGTGCCAGAAACCTCTCTAAAGTCGATTCAGATGTTATCCACGCGTTGACGCAGGCCCGACATCAAAGTTCATCGCGCGATCAGGACAACCGCGCGAAGCTTACCGAAGGCAGCGTTACCACGTACTTCCCGAACACGCTCTATAGCGCCGGCGCGACGACTACAAAGAACATCTTCGCTAAACCACGTTGCGGTTGTTCCGAACGAAGGAATGCCTCCAGATGTGAAGATAGATTTCTTGGAAGCGAACGAGATCCTGGATAAATCTCCCCGTGGAGCTGCGGCTCTGTTACGGCTTTGCATTCAAAATGCTGCTCATGCATCTTGGCGAAAAGGGCAAGAACATAAATGATGAAATCGGCAACCTCGTGCAGAAGGGCCTCGATAAGAGAATTCAACAGGCCCTCGATGTCGTTCGGGTCGTCGGAAATAGTGCGGTCCATCCAGGGCAGATTGATTTGCGTGATGATAAGACCACGGCGCCAGAGCTGTTTGAATTCGTCAACGTAATTGTCGACTCGCAGATACCGCAGGCCAACGCGAACTTTTTTTCATCGTCATCTCCTGTTGAGTGAACAACAGAAGCGATGAAAGCCGATCAGCTAAATGTAATCGACCTGCGCCCGCTACTAATATGAGAGGCAAAATCTATTTTTATATAACAAAATCATATACTTATTTTTTTCTGGTAGCGGGAGTTCACCCGATCACCCCCCTGGATCTAGGTCTCTTCACCGTCCGCCGCGCCGCTGGCTAAGGCATCGCGGCGGTTTGAGGTTGGCGCGCTGGATGCGGCACTGAAAGAGAAGCGATCGGCGGTCACCATCGTGGTCAATTCGTTCGGTCGACCGTGGACCGAGGATGGCTTCCGGACGAGCTGGGACAAGGCTTTCCGGAAGACGTCGCTTAAAGATCTGCGCTTCCACGACCAGCGCGGGACGGCTGTCACGCGCAGATCGTTTTCAAATTGTTCGGTGCCGGAGATCGCCTCGATCACCGGACACTCGATGATAACCTTGCAGGAGATCCTGGACGCGCACTACTGGGTGGTCGCGTCGAGCTCGCGGAGTCAGCGATTAAGAAGCTCAGCGAGGTGTATGGACATAAATGAATTTGGGATGTGGACCGATCCAGGTGAAGGCGCTCCCCGGTCGCCAAGACTTCTGCGCGAGAGAGCGCTCCACGCGACCGGGAAACGAGGTAACCGCTGCGGTCATCCCACATTCTTTTGGCAGAGGCGGCAAAAGGGATGCGCACGGATGGCGAACAACTTTCTCAAACCGGACATCAAACCGAAAGGCCCGTTCTGAGTGAAGCGTCGTAAGTGCTTGAAAGCTTGGGGGCGCGCCAGGGCTCGAACCTAGGACCCGCTGATTAAGAGACAGGTGAATACTTGGCTTGGATCAGAACTTCAAACCACGTGAAATCAAGTTGTGTTTCGGCGTGCAGGCACGCCGATTGACAGGCGGAGGCCGGACTGTTCTCGGCGCGAGGCGTCGCGTCAAATCGACAGCCAACCGGGCTCGATCACGCAGTTTCCGCAATGCGCCCTGCGCAGCGCTTCTCAATAAGGTCGACCTGCTGGGAACTCCACCCTCGATGTTGCTCGAAGACTATTGCTCGCCGAACTTTGCGGCATCGACGAGTGCGCTGACCGGCGAAGGTGTTCGGCCAACCTTCTCCAAGCTCGCGGCAGTCATTCTCCGCCGCGGATTGTAGCTGAAGCCAGGACGTGGACTGCCGAACAAAAAACGCTGCTTCCCATCAACTGTTTGGCGATTCATCCAGGTTATGATCTTTGCGCGCGTATTCCCGAAGTCAGCTTCCGTA
>Ga0209890_10001624_pt1 | contig 10134 bp, 12 predicted proteins | sample OrgsoiDNA2013049_FD_185799 | JGI IMG/M metagenome (GOLD analysis project Ga0209890, IMG submission 185799) | Permafrost soil microbial communities from the Arctic, to analyse light accelerated degradation of dissolved organic matter (DOM) -... | ecosystem: Environmental > Terrestrial > Soil >... | reverse complement strand
ACCCAGGACAATCAGGATCAGGCTAATGAGTGCGAGGCCATCCAAGCTCCGGGTCCGAGCAATCGACACCAGCGTCGCGATCACGGGGAATGCCGCCGAAGTGCTGAGGGCTGCAACCGGCGACCACCCGCGACCGGTCAGGATCGTATAGGCGACGAGTGGAAGAACCGCATTGACAAGGATCCCTGGGATCAGGCCGAGAAACACATCTGCTCGGCGAACGGCCTCAGGTGATGTGTCGGAAGGAGCTGCTGATGGGGTGTGCGCGGACGGCCGGCCTTCGAATTCAGCCACTTCGTCGAGTGTAGGCAGGTCGGACGCCGAAGAACGCACCTCGCGCAACGGCGCCAGACGGACACGTTGCCGATACAGCAGGTCGACGTTGAGCATCGCAGATACTCTCAGCGCCGCCGGGTTGGAGGCTATTGGGCCTCAAGGGAATCTGCGTTGTGAGGCAGAACGGGTGACCGGCATGGCAAAACTCCCCATCGGGCTGCGACGATCGGAGCTACTGCCTCAACCGTGGCGACGGTGAATGGGAAAGGCCAGGGCGTTTCGCTCATTGGAGCGGGAGAAGGGGCTCTCCCGCGGGGGTACCACTACTTCGCAAGGGACTACCTTCGGCTATCGCTTCGCGTCGGCGGCCTGAGCTGGCGAACTATTAGGCGGAGAGTGCGCCGGGGGTCTCTGCCGCTGGATGTCGGGAATTCGAATCCTCCACCCCACCCCGGTAGAGCACGGCGCGCGTACCCGCACGACTCCACGATCGCATGGGCCAGGATCGGAAAGCGGCTCTCCAGATCATATCGGCGGTGCGCGATCGGGTCACCGCCGCGATCCAGGCGCTGCTTACGCCAGTTGAGCCAGCTCCTCAGCGGTCAGCTGCACGGACGCGGCGGCGACGTTCTCCTCCAGATGGGTGACTCGGCTCGTGCCGGGAATCGGAACCATGACCGGCGAGCGATGCAACAGCCACGCAAGCGCGACCTGGGTCGTTGTCAGGTGACGGCGATCCGCGATCTCCCGAACGGCGTCATGCGCGCGGACGCCGGTGCCACCCGCGATGCTTCCTCCACCGAGCGGGAACCACGGCAGGTAGGCGATTCCCTCCTGCTCGCAGCGTTCGAGCACCGCGGCGTCGCCGCGGTCGATAACCGAGTACGCGTTCGAGACGGTCACCAGCTCCGTGTGGCGCAGCGCGACGTCGAGCTGCCCAGCCGTCACCGCGGACAGCCCGATCCGCTGGACCCGTCCCTCCCGCTGTAGATCGACCATCACCCTGAGCGCATCCTCGAACGTGGCGCGGCTGTTGTCGGCCCAACGCAGGTGGGTCACGGGGATGCTGTCGAGGCGCAGCAGCCGCAGGTCCGCCTCGTTCCCCGCGCGGAGTTCCTCCGGGGTCAGCGCAACGCGCCATGACCCGTCGCGACCCCGGGCCGCGCCGAGCTTGGTCACCAGGACGACATCCGGCGCGTACGGGTACAGTGCTTCGGCGACAATCTCATGCGCGGTGGACGGGCCGTAGTACCACGAGCAATCGAACACCCCGATGCCGAGCTCCGCGGCACGCCGCACCACCCGAATCGCCTCGTTACGGTCGGCGGGCGGTCCGGAGATCCCAAGCCCGGTGAGGCGCATCGTGCCGAACCCCATCCGGGGAACCACGAGATCGCCGAGGCGGACGGTGCCCGAGGCAGCCGCCGGGGCTGTCATGGGTCGATCAGGCCGACGCCGCCATGACGACGGACCTCGCCTGTACTACGTCGAGCCACACCGCGAAGATAGCGGCCTCCGAGTAGGCGATGGCGTCGGCGACCGCCGCCGCGGTCACGCTCCCCCCGAGCTGGACGGCGATCTCAGTTGGCACGCGACTCGCCGCGATCGCCACCGGCTCTCCGGCCTTGCTGAGCAGGCCGGTGAGCGTCTTGCCGATGTTGCCGGCCCCGATCACCGCTGTCGCCATGGTGTCCTCCTCCACTCCTACCCTTTGCCGCTGGACTCAAGGAAACCGGATCAGGTTGAGGCCAGCCAGCGGACCACCGATCTGCTGCATCCTGCCGCCGGCGACGAGCTCGCCGAGGTCGACCGCGAAGAAGCCTGCGTCCTCGAAAAGTCGGACCACTTCGGACTTGGCATCTGCGTCGTCGCCGGAGAGGAAGATCACACGCTGGCCGCCCGACTCGTGCGGGTCGGCGGCGAGAACCGGAGCGCCGAGTGTGTTCGCAACTTTCACGACGCGTGCGCCGGGCAGCAGCTCGGCGACCACCTCGCTCGACGTCCTCCCGTTGAGGTCGCTGCCGTCGAAGTCATTGGTAGCGTCCAGGACGATCTGGCCGCTCCAGGGGAGGCCCTGCACGGCGTCGCGCAGGCGAGGCCATGGCACGGCGAGAACCACGACCCGCGCGCCCGTTGCTTGCTCCACGGTTCCCGCCGACGCCCCGTCCGGAAGTGACGCGATGACGGAGTCCAGCGTGTCGGGACCGCGGCTGTTGGCCAGCATGACGTAGCGGCCCGCCCGCAACGCGGTCGACGCCATCGCCTGCCCAAGTCGCCCCGCCCCGATGATGCCAACCAGCTTGCCATCGCCCATCTCGCTCATGTCTGTCCCCTGTACTCGGAGGCGAAGAGGTAGCTGACCGCCAGGCTTCGATACGGTCGCCAGCGCTCCGTCAACTGCAGCATCCCCGCCACGGTCGGCAGCTCGGCGGCAACGCTCACGGGTGCACCTGTGAGCCGACTCCCTTGTCGAGGCGCACCGACTCCATGACCCAGAAGGCGGTGCTGGGGGTGAACACGTCCGCCGCGGCGAGGACGCCCGTGTACTTGTCGATCACCGGCTTGGCCGCGTTGTTGGTCACGGCGTCGAGATACCCCTTCACTCCGGCCCAGACGTTGGCGCCGTACTTCACGAAGTACGGCGTGGGGTCGGTGGTCGCCAGCGCCGTCTTGACGTTCTCCACGACATCGCTCATGTACTGCTGGTGGAGGATCACGTCCTCGCGCGTGCCCAGCCTGCCGAGGTGGCCGCTGACCAGGTGCTTCCAGGGATACGTGAGGGCATGGGCGGGCGCCTCCAAGTAGCCCGGGATGTCCTGAGTGAGGTTGCTGACGTACACCGGTACCCAGCCCGCGTTGACGATGTCCACCATCATCAGCGTGTCGTGCTCGGGGAGGTGGATGAAGGTCATGTCGGGCGCGTGGCTGGCGCCGTGCCACGCCAGCTCGATCCGCTCGCCGCCGATCTCCAGGGTGCGGCGGTCCTGGAACGTCTCCTCGTTGGCGGGTCGCGCAGCGTCGTCGTCGCGCAGCAGGAGTCGCCGCGTCTCCTCGTGGCCGATGCGCACCGCGTTCTTGTCGAAGAGGAACGACGCGCCGGCGTGGTCGGCGTGATGGTGCGAGTAGATGATGTGGGTGACCTTGTTGCTCACGCCGTTGGCCGCTGCGATCTCGTCGATGGCGCGTTGCAGGTTATGGCCGATGGTCGGCGGAGCGTCGAGGAGAACGACGCCGTCGCGAGTGGTCAGAAAGGCCGCCTGGTAGACGCCGTCGGTGACCCAGTAGAGGTTTCGCTCGACGCGGCCCACGTGGTAGCCCTGCTCGTTGAGGGCGGGTCCGAGTGCCGTGGCGGGAACCGGCGCGTAGTCCGGCAGGGTGTCGGCGAGGGTCGCCACGTCCGAGGTGCTCATTCGTTTCTCCTTGTAGGCAGAGGGTGCGTGCGGTGTCCTGAGATCAGGCGGTCTTGAGGAGGCGAGTTGTGAGCACGATGTCGACGACGTCGGGAACCGTCTCGACGCGGGCCCAGTCGCGCTGCAGCTCACATGCCAGCGACACCCAGCCGACCGGCACTGTTAGACGGCGCTCAGAATTTGCCGGAGCGGCGCGAGGGCTTCGCTCCAGGCGATGACCTCGCCGAACAGCGTGTCGAGCGCCTGGGCTTGATGCGGTCCGGGGGCGAGCTCGGTGAAGTTCTCGAAGTCGGTGAACGCCGACAGCGCGACGTTGGTGCGCACATCGGCCATTTGCAGCTCACCGGCGATCAACCGGAGGTGTTCGGCGGCACGGGTGCCGCCGACAGTGCCGTAGGAGACGACGCCCATCGCCTTGTTATTCCACTCGGCGTAGAGGAAGTCGATGGCGTTCTTGAGCACACCCGACGTCGAGTGGTTGTACTCCGGGGTGACGAACACGAACCCGTCGAACTGGCTGATGGTCGCTGCCCAGTCCCGGGTGTGCGCGTTCTGGTATTGCCCCATCATCGGCGGCAACGGCTCGTCCAGGTGTGGGAGCGGGTGGTCGACAAGGTCGACGAGCTCGAACTCGGCCTCCGGGCGGTGCCGAGCGTGGTCCATCACCCAGCGGGCGACCTGCTCGCCTCGCCGGCCAGGGCGGGTGCTTCCGAGGATCACAGCGATGCGGGTCATATCAGCTCCTCCTTCGGTTGGGTTGGTTGGGCAGCGCTCTGAGGCTCGCTCGCCCATGTCGATCCGCTGCTGAAATTACCTGTCGCCGTCTGCTCGAGGTCCCGCCCGCGCACCAGCGCGATGCAGGCCACGACCGATACTGCGCTGATGCCGGCGAGCACCCAGAAGCCGAGGGCGAAGCCGCCCGTCGCCGCCTGCGCAGGCGACTGTCCTGACGCGAGCAGCGTCGTCGTATGCGTGAACGCGACGGTCGCGGCGATCGCGACGCCGAGCGCGCCGCCGATCTGCTGCGCTGCGTTGATCAGCCCCGACGCGAGCCCGGCCTCCTGCGGCTCGACGCCCGCGAGCGCGGCGATCGACATCGGGATGAACGAGAACGCCATGCCGACGCCGACCAAAAGATACCCAGGCAGGAGGTGCGCGACGAACGAGTCCTCCACCGGAATTTGCGTGTACCAGAGCATCCCGCCCGTGATTAGCCCCAGGCCGGCGGCCATCACCGGCCGCGGCCCGACCCTCGTCACGAGCGCCTGCGAGATGCCTGCCACCAGGACCACCGTCCCGGCTGTTGCGAGGAACGTGAGGCCCGTCTGGAGAGCCGAGTAGCCGAGCACCTGCTGCACGTACAACGTCAGCAGGAAGAAGTTCGAAAACACGACCGCGCCGATGAAGAACCCACACACGTTCGCGCCGGTCACGGTGCGGATGCGGAAGATGTCGAACGAGACCATCGGCGACGGGCTCCGCGTCTCGATCACGAGAAACGCGACGAAGAGCGCTGCAGAGGCGACCAGCAGCCCGATCGTGCGGCCGGTCCCCCAGCCGACCTCAGGCGCATTCGAGATCGCATAGACGAGCAGCGAGAGACTGGACGTGATCGTGACAGCGCCGCCCGCGTCGAAGCCCCGCAGCGCCGGGATCCGGCTCTCGCGGACGATCGCACGCGTCAGCGCGAGCACGAGCGCGCCTACCGGGACGTTGACGAAGAAGATCCACTCCCACCCTGCGTACTTCGTGAGGATGCCGCCGAGGAGCACGCCACCCGCTGCGCCGCTGCCGCCCATGGCACCCCAGATGCCGAGCGCCTTGTTGCGCTCTGAGCCTTCCTCGAACGTCGTCGTGATGATCGACAGCACCGCGGGAGAGACGATCGCCGCTCCGACCCCCTGCACCGCGCGCGCTGCGATCAGCACGCCGATCGTGCTGGCAAGTCCGCAGACGAGAGACGCCGCCGAGAAGATCGTAACCCCGATCATGAACAGCCGCCGCCGACCGAGCAGGTCGGCCACCCGCCCTCCCAGCAGAAGGAAGCCGCCGAACGTGATCGTGTACGCGATCAGCACCCACTGCAGGCTGTTGTCAGACACGTGCAGCGCGTTCTTGATCGAGGGCAGCGCGACAGTGACGATCGTGCTGTCGAGGACCGTCATGAAGAAAGCCACGCACACCAGCGCCAGCGCCTGCCACCGGTGTGGGTCGGGCTCGCGCTGCCCGAGCGCCGAGTCCGGCAGGGTGGATGTGTCGGATGCGCTCATCGTGTTAGCCCTTCGATTACTTCTCGCGTCGTCCGGACGCCGCCCCCCAGGGCCGGCTTCGCCTCTTGCGTGGTCATCTGCATGCGCAAGCATAGACAATCAATGCGTGCGCATGCAACCCGTCTGGTAGAATCTTGCCATGCCCCGGCCGCGACCGACCTCCCCGACCTCTCCCACCAAGGAGGTCGCCGGGGTCGTGTACCGACCCGACGGGCTGAAGCACGCCTCCCCGCAGCGGGCCTCCGCCTTCCTCGGGCTCGTCCGCGCGGGAGAGACCCTCGTCCGAGACCTGGACGCAGAGCTCGAGCGCGACCACGGGATCAGCCTGCGCGCCCACGAGGTGCTCCTCGTCCTCGCCCTCTTCGCTCCGGGGGGGCGCCTCCGGATGGCCGAACTGAACGGGCGCACACCCCTCAGCCAGAGCCGCGTCTCTCGTCTAGTCGCCGAGCTCGAGGGGCGGGGGCTCGTCGAGCGGTCGCCCGCCGACGGTGACGGGCGGGGTGTCCAGGTGTCGATCACCACCCGGGGGATTGAGAAGTTCAGGGCAGCGCAAGACACCCACCTCGCCGGGTTGGAGAGGCGCCTCTACGCGCGCCTCACCGAGCGGGAGACCCGCCAGCTCGCCGCGCTCACCGCGAAGATCCTCGGTGACGAGATCGGGTTCGAGCTCGAGGCGGCACCACCGGCACCGTCGCACCCCTGAGACACGGCGATGGGTCTCTTTGACTACGCGCGCCCCGCCACGCCTGAGGTCCAGTTGGTCGGTGACCGCTCGTCGGCTGCCGCGTATGCGCTGCGCGACTTTCTCACGCGAAACGGACTTCCCTACGACTGGCAGGAGGTGGACGGCACTGGAGACACCGTCGATCCCGCCGATCTACCACTCTGCATCCTCCCCGACGCAGGCGCATCGCGCGCGCGACGGTCGAGCAGGTTGCTGCCGGCCTTGGCATGATCTCGCCGCCCCAGCTGGACGTGTATGACCTCGTGATCGTCGGCGCCGAGCGCTCCAACCTGAGATCAAAATGGCCATCAAGTGGGCCGATGGAGCGGGAGATGGGACTCGAACCCACGACATCCAGCTTGGAAGCTATGCGATGTGATTTGTATTCAGAATCGCGCCCAAACCGGTTTAGAGCGTCAGATTTGAGCTACCGACTCCGGGCTTCTAGCTCGGCGTCGGTCCATGTCGGACGCCGTACCTCAGCCATGAGCCGCGACATCATCCGCCCCGCGCCGGGCTCGCGTTAGCCGATCTGTTCGGCGAGGGCGACGATGATGCCCGCAGGGCCGCGGAGGTAGCAGAGCCGGAAGCTGCTCTCGTACTGCGCCACGTCGCCGAGGAGTTCGGCGCCGTGGGCGCGCAGGCGGGCGACGGTGTCGTCGATGTCGTCGACGGCGAACATGACGCGATGGAGGCCGAGCGTGTTGGGCGGAGGGTTCTCCGCCTCGGTGCCGGACGCCGCGGGGGTGTGGTACTTGGTCAGCTCCAGCTTGCTGTGGCCGTCCGGGGTCCGCATCATCGCGATGTCGCTCCGGACGCCGTTGAGTCCGACGGTGCGGTCCGCCCAAAGGCCTTCGACCTGCCCCGTGCCTTCAAGCTCCATGCCGAGCTCGGTGAAGAACGCGACAGCCGCGTCCAGGTCGTCGACGACGATGGCGACGTTGTCCATCCGCTGAATCGTCACGTCTACGAGTATGGAGAACCCGGTGAGCGTGTCTCCTCCGGCGGGTCAAGGCCACGGTCAGGCTGTGGGTGGCGGAGTGCCGGCGGGTCATACGGTAATCAGCTCGGCCAGGTGGGCGAGTGAGCTGCCCAGATGATCCGGAGGAAACGGCGGGAATCCGATGTGCTCTCGGAGGGAGTCCGGGACTGCTGACCAGTCATAGGAGAGAGTGACAGTGGTCTTCGAGGGTCCAGCTGGCGTGAGGTCGTAGCGCCAGGTCCAGCCGCCGAAGCGCAGAGTGCCGTCGCGGGCGTCCTGGCCTGGCTCCCAGGAGATGGTGCTCGGCGGGTCGAACTTCTGGACCCGGTTGGCCATCTGGTAGTTTCCGTCTGGGTGGTTCGGGTGGTACATGGACATCCGGAAAATCTGCCCGGCGGCGGTCAACGGCTTGCTGTCGAGGGTTTCGCGGACCCAGCCGGTGCCATCGATCGCCGCGTGCTTTGCTGGATCGGCAAGGACTGCGAAGATGGCCTCCGCCGGGGCGTTGATGACCATGGTCGCGCTGACACTATCGTCGGCCACGTGGCTACCTCCTCATGAGCTGAGCTTGTCACCGGTTCTGACTTTCGCCAAGTCCGGAACTAATCGCTGGCGTCGCCACCGCCCGGACGGCCGTCTTCCTCTCGATTGCTCTCCGCGCCTGCCGGCTCAGGGCGGTCGGGATAAGCCTCGCAATGGGGATCTATCCGAAGCGACGGCTATGAGTGCACAACGGCGCCGCCGGGTGCCACCAAACGCGGCGACATATCCAAGCGTGACATGTCTCCAGGGTGCCGTCTGGGGGCACTCCGAGCGAGGACACGGGTTCGTGTGGACAGCGGTTCGTGTGACCTCGGCGTGGCGTCGTGTCCGTCGCCCGCGTTTCACCTGGTCAAGAAAGCAAAGAGTCGCCGGTTCGTATGGGATTGCATCATCGGAGGTGACGGGGATCGAACCCGAACACCATCAGCCGCGAGCAGAGCGGGAGAAGGGACTCGAACTCGCGGCATCCAGCTTGGAAGAATTGCGCTGTTGCGAATGCGTCATACCGTGCATCGCTTGAACTCAAGAGGAGCCCAAGCCTGGCAGCTTGCTCTGCTTAGCAGCGATAGCCTCACGCAGATGAGCGCGGCCAAAAGGAACGGCTGGCGCTGCCCGGACCACTGGACGTGGGCGCCATCCGGGAGCCGCTTGAGTGCTTAGCCGACGCGCTGTGCCACGCCGGGTGTAATCACGCTTGGGTGGCCGAGGATCCTGCGTCCTGACGAGTTTTCAGGCACGCCTTGGAGATCCTCTCGAATTGCCGCGGCGCCGGGGAATGTTCGAGCTAGAACCATCCGGGTTGCATCACGGGGCGACCGACGGCAATGGAAACTCGCCCTGGCGAGTCAGCCAGACGTACTGCTGGCCGCAGTCGTCGCTGGGGTGCTCGCCCGGAGACCCACCTGCGTCAGCCGGAGCGCCGGGAAGGGATCGTCCTCGACCCTCACGCATAACTGAGCGGTCAGTTGCCGCCACGCACTGCCCAGCAGGCAGGAGGTCGCCCACTGCCCGCGCGTAGCCGAGCGGAGCTGTGCTGGCGAGCTGACAGGCAGGGAATGCCGGCATCCTCGCTGGTCAACCCACGGGTTGATCGGCCGGGTTGACCCCCGCCGAAGAGTCCAACCCAGGGGCCGACGACTTCAAGAAGCTGCGGCCGAATCATGGGAACCGTCCACTTCGGACGAGAACCACGATTCACGGAGGACCCTCTGATGACCGCGACGGACTACCTGATCAACGCAGGATTCATCCTCATGGTGTGCATGCAGGCGCATGAGAAGCGCCTGGATCGCCGCGCACTCGTGATCCCGCTGGTACTTGTGTTCTTCGTCGCGCAGCAGTACCTGCACACGATTCCGGCGACGGGCAACGACCTCGTTCTGATCGGGATGCTCGCCGGCGCGGGACTGTCGCTCGGTCTGCTGAGCGGGTTTGCGACACACGTTCGCCCCGGCAGTGACGGTTTCGCGCTCGCTCGGGTCGGCTGGGTCGCGGGTATCCTTCTCATCGCGGGAATCTCGTCGAGGGTGGTGTTCGCGTTCGTCGTCACTCATGGCGCCGAGCCCGCGATCCGCAGCTTCAGCATCGCCCATCAGATCAGCGCGGCGGCCTGGCCGGTGGCCCTCGTCTCGATGGCGATCTGCGAGGTGACCGTCCGCGTGGTGACCGTATACCTCAGGGGCCGTGCGCTCCAGGCAGCGCCTTCCGCGACCACTATCGCCGTCAGTGCCGCAGCCTGATCGACGCCGCAGGGCTGGAACGCCTCCGGGTCCCAAAGATGGGCCGGAGGCGTTCTATCGTCTGCATCGAATGCGTGCGACCGGGGAGCTCACAGCCGTGACCAACGTTCCGACGACCTCGGATGGTGAAAGCGCGCGGGTTGCCGAGGCCCGCGAGCACGCTGCAGACCGAGTCCGCCGTCAACGAGAC
>Ga0209890_10001623_pt1 | contig 10139 bp, 5 predicted proteins | sample OrgsoiDNA2013049_FD_185799 | JGI IMG/M metagenome (GOLD analysis project Ga0209890, IMG submission 185799) | Permafrost soil microbial communities from the Arctic, to analyse light accelerated degradation of dissolved organic matter (DOM) -... | ecosystem: Environmental > Terrestrial > Soil >... | reverse complement strand
GGATTTGCTTGCGACCCATTCGCCGTTGATGAACATCTGGTAAGTCTTTACGTCGGCCTGAACTCCGCTGGGCATCGTGGCCTCCTGGCAGGGGGCTAAAGCCCCGATCTTCCGTGTGTCTTAAACGGCGCGGCTAAAGCCGCGCCCTGATACGAACCCTTCCCAACTGCTTGCGAGCTGCGCTCGCAGGACAGCCGAGGCCGGCCGTTCCCACATTAATCGAAATCAGCGCCGGACTTCGCTCGCCGTAGCTGGCGTGGCGATAGCGGCGAGCTGAATCCGTTGTGACGCCTTACGGCGTCCGTAAACGAAAAAGAAAAATGCGGCCAGACCGATGAAGAACAGCGTGCCTCCGAACATCCACAACTCGTAGGACCACAGCGACGTGATCTGCTGGGCCGGGAAGAATACGAGAGCGATGCCGAGAATCGTGGTCAGGAAGCCGCTAGTCCCAGCGAGAAACAGTGTGGTCCGGCTGTACTGGCCTTTCGGGACTGACTCCGTCACCGCAAACTTCACCAGCGCGCCGAACATGTAAACGAACGGAACCAGTTGCAGCACGACGGCGAGCGACAGCAGCTTCTGAAAAGTTTCCTGAACGCCCGCGCCGACAAAATTCAAAATGACTAGAACGGCCGAAACGATGCCCTGCACGATGAGCGCGGCGTACGGTGTGGCATAGCGGGGATGGACCTTCCCGAGCCATGACGGCATGTAGGAATCGAGCCCGGCGACGAAGGGAATGCGCGAGCAGCCACCGATCCAGGCCGAGCCGATGCCGGCGATGGCCAGACTCAGCATGAGAGCAAAGGGAACGCTGATCCAGCTCACACCGACGCGGGCGGCCATTCCAGTTACGGCCTGCACCACACCTTGCAACACGTTGACGTTCTTGCCGACTGCGATGAGTAAGGTCAGCGTCGCGGCAATGTAGAGAGTGCCGGACAGCAGTCCTCCCCATGCGACGGCTCCGGGGAGAGTACGCCGCGGGTCCTGGATTTCGTCCCCCATGACGGAAGCGAGTTCGAGGCCGACCAGGCCAAAGCAGATGACGCCGAAAGAATTGAGAACGAAGCGCGGGTTGGCGGGGATCTTGAAATCGGCGGCCGTGATGCCGGTGCCGAAGCGCGACCAGATGACAACGCCGAGGCCGACCAGGACAGCGGCCGCGATGAAGGTTCCGACCGCGCCAGCATTGTTGATCCACTTGCCAACCCCGAGGCCGAGGATGTTGAGAAGAGTCAGTAGTGCGAGCAGCGCGAGCGAGACGCTCGCAGCGAAGAGCTTGTTGTCGGGAAGGCCCTGATGACCGGGGCCAAGCACGTAGACCGACACGCCGACGAAATAGAGCATGACGGTCGGCACGTAGAGCATGTTGTTGGTCCAGTAGCACCAGCCGGAAAGGAATCCGTGAAAGTCGCCGAACACTTCTTTGGCCCAGAGGTAGACGCCGCCTTCTCCGGGATATCGGTGGGCCAGTTCGATGACCGCGATGCCTTGAGGCCAGAAGAAAAGAAGAAGCGAGATGATCCAGAGCCAGATGGTGACGCCGCCGTTGGCGGCGATGGACGGGACCACGTTGAGATTGAAGACGGCAACGACGAAGAGCAGCACGAGATCGCGGCGTCCGAGCGCGCGGATCAGGTGGGGCTGTTCGGGTTGGGCGGTGGTAGACACGTTTCGAGTGTGGCTGCTAGCGCTGGTTGCAGAACAGCAGGTTCCTCACCGGGCTTGTGGCCCGGTTCGGAATGACAAAGCTCATTTTGACGCCCATATCCTGTTGGTGCATGCAGGGCGGACAGGAATGTCCGCCCCACACTGACATTTTCTAGTGCGCTACTGCTACGGGTGCGGCACGCTCTTGCTGCGCTTTCGCCAGCGAGGCGGCGATGTCGTTGAACGCGGCGATGTGCTGGTCGATGTCGGCCTCGGTGTGCTGAACCGAGATCGTCCACTGCTCATCCCACCAATAGGGCTGGGCCATCACGCCGCGGTTGACCATACCGAACCAGTAGTGACGCCACAGGTCGATGTCGATCGTTTCCCAGTCGCGGTAGTTGCGAATTTCTTTCGGATAGAACATCAGTGCGCCGTTGGCTCCGGCCTGCGCGATGTAGGCCTGCAGACCAACTTTCGCGATGGTGGCGCGATAGCCATCGGTCAGCTTCTTGCCCAGTTTGTCGACTTTGGCATAGTTCTCGCGGGTGAGGACTTCGCGGAAGGTCGCGAGGCCCGCGGCCATCGAGACCGGGTTCGTGTTGTACGTGCCGCCGTGGAAGACCTTGTGCTGCGAGATCAGATCCATCACCGACCTGCTCGTACCGAAAGCGGCTAAGGGCAAACCTCCGCCGATCGATTTGGCAAGACAGATCATGTCGGGATGAACGCCGAAATATTCGCTGGCGCCGCCCCAACCGAGTTTGCAGCCGGTTTTGACTTCGTCGAAGATCAGCAGCGCGCCGTGTTTGTCGCAGATCTCGCGCAAGCCTTTCAGGAAGCCGGGTTGCGGAATGCAGAGGCCGACGTTCATGAGAATGGGCTCGAGGATGATCGCCGCAATCTCGTCGGAATTCTCTTTAAAGCGACGCTCGACAGTAGCGAGGTCATTGAAGGTGGCGATGAGCACGTTAGCGATGGCCGATTTCGGCACGCCGAGACCGCCCGTAACCCCGGTCGGCGCATGGATATCGCCATAGTCGGGAGCGTGCGGCTTTACGCTGACCAGAGCGCTGTCGTGCAGGCCGTGGTAGGCGCCTTCGAACTTGACGATCTTGTCGCGTCCGGTGGCGGCGCGCGCGAGACGAATCGCGTGCATGGTCACTTCGGTACCGCTATTGCCGAAGCGGCACATCTCGACCGGGAAGCGGGTGCAGATCTCTTCGGCGAGTTCCCATTCCATATCGTGGGGCATGCCGAACATGGTGCCGGTGGAGAGGCGCTTCTCGACGGCCTTCATCACTGCGGGATGGCAGTGTCCAGCCATGAGCGCGCCGAAGGTCAGATTGTGGTCGATGTATTCGTTGCCATCGAGGTCGCGGAACTTACTGCCGCTGGCCTCTTTCACAAAGATCGGCCAGGGATCGTAGGCGCGATAGTTGCTGGCGACGCCGAGGGGTATGCGTTTGAGATTCTTCTTGTGGGCTTCGGCGGATTTGGGCGTGCGCCGCTCGAAAGTGGCGAGTTCTTTCTGCAGATCGGGATACATCGAATTGCTCCGGGAAAACTCAGGCCGGCTATTTCCGGTAGATCAGCGGGCCATTAGATTGCCCGGGCGGTTGGAGCCGCCCGGGTTTGTAGGACTAAAAGTAGAACTTCAAAGCAAATTGTACCAAGCGCGGATCGCGAGCCTGCAGCACCTGGCCGAACGTCGTATTGCTGAAGTTTCCGTCCGGGTTCACGAATTGCGTTTTGTTGAACAGGTTGAAAATGTCCGCGCGGAACTGGAAATACCTCATCTCGGAAAGCGAGATTTTCTTCGATACCGTGATGTCCCACTGGTTCTCGCCCGGTCCGCAGCAGATGGAACGCGGGGTGGTCGAGAACTGTCCTGGGGTTGGATCGGAGAAGCTACCGGCGTTAATGAAGAAGTGTCCGGTCTGTGGCGAACCGTTGACGTTCAGCGTCTGTATCTGTTTCGGGTTTTGGATTTGAAGCGGTCCGGTCAACTGCGGAGCGTCCGCGCCTAAAAAGAACAAGCTGCTGATCAGCTCATTGTCGTTCTGCGTCTGAATGCGAATCGGGAAACCGCTCTGGAATTGGATGATGCCGGAGAGCTGCCAGTCATCCAACACCTTGCCGGCAAAGCCGCTGTACTTCCGAACCGGCAGATCCCACACGTAGTTGATCACGAAGCGCTGCTTGGAATTGAACAGGGAAAGAGCGCGGCTGGATCGGTAGTTGAAGGGGTTAACGGTCTCTTCAAAGCTGGAAGCCCAGTCCAGAGACTTGCTCAACGTGTAGGCCCCCTGGAACTGAAGGCCATGAGAGAAACGCTTCTCGATGCTGGCTTGGAAGGAGTTGTACGCAGCAGGGGCAATGGTGTCTTCGGCAAAGATGTTACTGAATACTGAAACTCCATCCACCGGGCATCCGACGCCGGTCGAGGGCTCACAGTTGGGAGAAGAGTATGGCCGGATGCCAACCAAATCGAGTTGGGGATTGCCTGGCCCGTATGTCGCCGCGGAACCATAAGGCATGTGCACGGTGTATCCGGTGGGGATGCTGTTGGCCGGGAGTACGAACTGGTTGTCTGCAAAAAAAGGACCGCACGAATACGCCGCAGACAGCCCCGTATTGGGGTTGGTTCCTGACGGGCCATAGTAGTTTGTAGAGATGGCATTCAGGTCGAGACAAGTCTGCGGATTCCCTGGATTGATGTCGTGGGACGCCAGCAGGCGGTGTCCCTGCGACCCAACGTATCCCAACTGCAGGACGATGTCTCTCGCCAACTCGCGCTGAATGGTGAAGTTATATTGCGCGGTGTACTGGGTGCGCATCTTGGGCTGGAAATCGCCAAAGAGGAGCATGGGACGAAAACTAGCCCAGTCAGTGGCCGTACCTGGCTTGGGACTCAAAATCCCCGTGAAGGGATTGGGACTCACGCCACCGTTCTGGCCCACGAAAGGAGTGTTGAAAAAGGTGGCCGGCAGGAAGGTGCTGCCGCCGAACGGGGGCTCGGCTCCGAACTGCTCGAGCACCAATTGCTCCATGGGGTTGTAGAACATTCCCCAGCCCGTTCGGATGCTGGTCTTCCCATTGGCTCCAAACAGTTTTCCCATGAAACCATGCGTAGCATTAGGACTATAGGCGAGTCCAATGCGAGGGGCAAGCGCCTTGTAGTAGGTCTGGGTTAAACCACCCTGCACTCCCTTGTCACCTGGGACAACCAGCCCGGTTGGCAGCACTCCGGCATCCGCACAATTGCTCACACCAAAATTGGTTTGTTCTACCGCCGTTAGCGTGCATGGGTACACGGTGGTGTTCTGTCCGGGGCGGAAGGTTTGTACATGGTGAAGGACATCGGTGAGAGGAGTATCCAGTTCCCAGCGTAGTCCATAGTTCAGGGTGAGAGCTGGGTTGATCTTCCAACTGTCCTGCGCGAACAAATACACGCCGGTACTGCGGACATTTTCCCGTTGAGCCGAACCCTGGTTGTAATTGTCCGCTAGACCAAGCAGATAAGTGGCATAGTTGTCGTTGAATTGCACCGAGTTGGAAGTCGACCCATCAAAGTTGAAATTTCCGCTAGTCTCGAAGTAGAGAGTCTGATCAAAGCGGGAGCGCCGGATGTCGGCACCGAACTTCATAGCGTGGCTTCCTTTGACCCACGTCAAATTGTCAGACCACATGAACGAATTGCCGACTTGAGGCAGTTCGCCTTCCCATCCATTGCCGATGGCGAATCCTCCAGAAACATTAATGAAAGGGACACCAGTACGGTTCGGCGGCAGGCCCGTGGTGATGCCAGCCTGTGCGGTCGGGTAACCCGAGCCGGCGATAGCCGCATTGATGGCGGAGGAGTCGGACGTTCCGTTGAAACAGACCGCCTGAGCCGCGGCCGACGAGCACGAATCCTTCACAGCTCCGGTAACCTGCGGATGCTGGAAGGTCAACTGGCCTTCGCGCATATAAGTGAAGCGGAATTCGTTAACCAACGCGTTGCTGATGGTCCAGGTGTGGCTGGGATTGAATTGCTGATAGCGCGAATTCACCAGGGCCCCAAACCCGGGAATGTTCGCACCGGAAGCCTGGAAGTTGTAAAAAGGCTGCAACTGCGCGCCATCGGTGAAGTAGTAATAGAAACTGAAACTCTGGTGATCGTTGATGTGGTGGTCGAGGCGAACGGTAAACTGATTCTGGTTATCGGAACTGGCTGGTACTGCCTGATAGGTTCCGTCCGAGCGGTTTGCGGCGGGGACGAACCGGAGCATGTCGACAGAAACAGGGTCCATGCAGGAGGCTGGAATTGCGTTCGTCGGGAACACAGAACTCCAGGCAAGTGGATTAGTGGTACTGGACCCAGCGGTATTGTACATGTTCAGGATTCCGCCGGAACCGAGTCCAAGGGCCGAGTCACAGTTCGTGCGGCCGTCCAATGCTTCCGCGACAAAAGGATCCGAAATACCTCCGCCAAACGTTGATCCGGACGAGAAGTCTCCCGTCCGCTCCTGGGGTAATGGGACGTTGACGATATCGCCCGACTGCCCTTGGCGGATGCGGCGGCCCTCATAGGAGAGAAAGAAAAAAGTTCTGTCTTTCTTGATCGGTCCGCCGAAGGTTCCGCCGAACTGGTTCTGGTTGAACTGCGGCTTGACTGTATTGAAGTATCCCTGCGAGTTCAGGACTTTGTTGCGGAAGTATTCGTAGATGTTGCCGTGCCACTGGTTGGTGCCGGATTTGGTCACGACGTTGACGACTGCGCCGGAGTTTCGTCCGTACTCGGCGTCGAACGTGTTGCTGATCACGCGGAATTCTTCGATGGCATCCGGCGTGGGCTGAATGGTGGGCAGGTTGACGAATTGATCGTTGGCATCGCCGCCGTTGACGCTGAAGTTGTTGGCGCGGTCGCGGCCTCCGTTGACCGAGACAGATCCGGCGCTGTCGCTGCCGTAAAACGTTCCGCCGCTCGACCCCAACTGCGATTGCACGCCAGGCTGCAGTTGCAGGAACTGGTAGCTGTCGCGGGCGTTGAGCGGGAGTTCGTTCACCGAGCGGTTGTTGACCACGGCGCCAAGCTGGGTGCTACTGGTTTCGACCAGCGGGGCCTCGGAAGTGACGTCGACCACTTCCTGGTTCTGTCCCAACTGCATGGCCATATTCAGCGTGATGACCTGGTTCACATCGAGCGCGATGCTGTGGCGGATGCCCTTCTTGAATCCCGTCAGGTCGAAGCTGAGCGAATACGTCCCGACCGCGAGATTGGGGAATACATAATCACCGCTGTCGTTACTGAGGGAATCCTGGCTGACTCCAGTTGCGTCGTTCGTCGCCGTGACTTTCACGCCGGAGAGTACCGCGCCTGTGGGATCGGAAATGCGGCCAAGAATGCGGCCGCCGGTTCCCTGGGCTGCGAGCAGGGAGGAAAGCGAGAGGCACATGACAAGGGCCAGACACACGGTCTTCAGCTTCTCGGCGTGCAGGCTTAGCTTCGACGAGCGGAGTCGCGGTGACAACATGGGGCCTCCAGACATCTTCGGGAGAGTTTGTTTTTGTTTGAAAGCGACAGCTTGTATCCCGCCACAACCTTGCTATAATCCCGCAAGGTTAGAGAACAGGGGCGGGAACTGTCAAGGATAAAAAAATGCGTCCTTGCCATTGAAATTTCCTATCGAGATGTGGGACTCCATCCTGCTATGGATGACGAACCAGCATGCCTGAACCTTACTTAAAGATCGGCGACGTGGCGCGGAAGGTGGGCGTGTCGCCATCGGTAATCCGCTCGTGGGAGAGCCTGGGACTGGCGAGGCCGCGGCGCACGGAGAGCAAGTACCGGCTGTACACGGCAGAAGATGTAAAGCTGCTGAAGCGGGCGCGGTTCTTGCGCAAGGTGCGCGGCCTGAACGCGGCGGCGATTGTGCAGTTACTGAAGCGCGAGGGCAAGGTCCGTCCGGCGGCGGACGGGAATGCGGGAGCGATCGGAGGGCATCTGCGGCAGTTGCGATCGCGGCGGAAGCTTTCGCTGGCGCAGGTGGCGCAGGCGGTAGGCATCTCGGTGGGATTTCTGAGCGCCCTCGAACGCTCTCAAATGAGCGCATCGGTGGGGACACTGCGCAAACTGGCACGCTTCTACAAAACAAACATTCTGGATTTCTACGAAGCCGGCGGAAGCAGCAAGCGCCAGGTGCGCCCCTCCGAACGCAAGGTTCTCGAAGCGGGCGAGGGCGTGCGCATGGAACTGCTGGCGTGGGGAAACACCGTGATGGAGCCACATCTGTTTCGCATCGCGCCGGAGGCGGGCAGCGGAGATCCTTATACCCACGAGGGCGAAGAGTTCATTTACGTGTTGCGCGGAGATCTGGAAATCGCGGTGGACGGTGAGGAATACCGGCTCAAACCGGGCGACAGTTTCTATTTTGAAAGCGCGACGCCGCATCGCTGGAAGAATCCGGGGCGCAAAGAAACCTGGGTATTGTGGATCAACACTCCACCCACGTTTTAGGAGGAAGCATGAACTGGCAACGCTTCGTGCGTTTGTTGCCTTTGCTGGTTGCGATTCTGTGGTTGGGGTCCTGCGCGAAGAAAACGCCCACGCTCAACCTTCTGGTTTGGGAAGGTTATGCGGACCCCTCGTTCATCGCAGCCTTCGAAGAGCAGAATCATTGCAAGATCTCGGCGTCGTATATGGGATCGAGCGATGAACTGATGGCCAAGCTTCGCGGGGGCAGCGCGGGGAATTACGATGTGATTTCACCGTCGAGCGACGTGGCGTCTTCCGTCGCAACCGCAGGATTGGCGGCGCCGCTCGACCTCTCCAAGATTCCGAGCTACAACCAGCTGTCCCCGCAACTCACTTCCCTGCCCCTGGTGCGTGCGAACGGACAGGTGTATGGCGTGCCGTTCATGTGGGGACCGGATCCAATCATTTACGACACGACGGCGTTCGCGCAGCCTCCGGATTCGTGGAACGTGATGTGGGATCCGAAATATAAAGGCAAGGTTTCGGTGTGGGACGATCTGTCGACGGTGTACATGGCGGCACAGGTTCTGGGCTATGACAAGCCAGATCCGTCGCAGCTTTACAACTTGAGCGACGAGCAACTGGAGGCGGTCAAGAAGAAACTGCTGGAGTTGAAGCCGAATGTCCGCAAGATGTGGGCGACCGGCGGGGAGTTGACGAATCTGTTTGAGAGCCACGAAATCGTAATTGCCATGGGCTGGCCGCTTAATACCGCTGACTTGAAGAAGGCGAATTTTCCCGTCGGCGAGACGATCCCGAAGGAAAACACGACGGGATGGATCGATCACTTGATGATCACGGCGGGCAGCGAGAATAAAGAACTGGCGCACAAATTTCTGGAGTACATGATCGAGGCCAAGACGCAGAAACTGGTGACCGACAAGACGCACTATGTTCCGGCGAATCCGCAGGCGGGGCATTTTATGACTCCGGACGAAGTGAAGACGCTTCATTTGGACGACGTGGAGCGCTACCAGAAGCGGTTAAATTTCTGGCAGAATGTGCCGCGTCGCGCAAAATATACCGAGATTTGGAACGACGTAAAGGCTGCGCAATAGCGAACGACACGACTCATGGCATCCCCGATCACTCCCACATCCGCGGCGGCAACGCCGACCTCGCAGTCCGCCGCGAACTCGACCCTACTCAGCATCCGGAATGTAGCCAAGAACTTCGGCCGCAATGCCGTGCTGCGGAATGTTTCACTGGAAGTTGCGGAGGGGGAATTTCTGACCATTCTCGGGGAGAGCGGTTCGGGGAAGACGACCCTGCTGCGGATTGTCGCTGGATTTGAGACCGCGAGTTCCGGGGAGCTTTGGATGGGTGCGGAGCGTCTGGATCAGCAGCCTCCTTACCGGCGACGCGTGAACACCGTGTTTCAAAGCTACGCGTTGTTTCCGCACCTCACAGTGGAGGAGAACGTAGGCTATGGTTTGAAGGTTGCGAAGCGTCCCGCGGCCGAGATTGCGCAACGAGTCTCGGAGGCGCTGGACAAAGTAAAGATGACGGCACATGCGAAATCAAAGCCGTCGAAGATCAGTGGCGGGCAGCAACAGCGAGTTGCGCTGGCTCGGGCGCTGGTGAACCGTCCGCGTCTGCTCTTGCTGGACGAGCCGCTCTCGGCGCTCGACGCCAACCTGCGGCGTCAGATGCAGGTGGAACTGAAATCGCTGCAGCGCGAGGTGGGCATCGCGTTCGTATTCGTGACGCACGATCAGGAAGAGGCGATGGTGATGTCGGACCGCATCGCGCTGCTGCGCTCGGGTGAACTGGAGCAGGTGGCCACGCCGCGCGAGATTTACGGGCGTCCAGCGACGGCTTATGTGGCGCAGTTCATCGGGCACACGAATCTGTTGAAGGGCGAGGTGCGAGGGGGCGTGGTGCGGTGCGCGTCACTGGAGTGGCAGGCTTCCCTTCCGGATGGGCCGGCGCTTTTTTCTTTACGGCCGGAGCATGTTCGGCT
>Ga0209890_10001622_pt1 | contig 10142 bp, 8 predicted proteins | sample OrgsoiDNA2013049_FD_185799 | JGI IMG/M metagenome (GOLD analysis project Ga0209890, IMG submission 185799) | Permafrost soil microbial communities from the Arctic, to analyse light accelerated degradation of dissolved organic matter (DOM) -... | ecosystem: Environmental > Terrestrial > Soil >... | reverse complement strand
ATTATATCTTCGGCGAGCACAAACCGGGCCGCACCGACATCTGGGCCAACTTCGAAAAGGCGCGGCATGCCCTGCCGGCGGCCGGCGCCGACCACGGCATTGGCACGCCGGATCAGTTGCGAACCCATCTGCGGCACTTTGAGGAATCCGGCGTCGACCAGACCGTGTTCATCCAGCAGGGCGGCCGCAACCGGCACAAGGATATCTGCGAAGCGCTCGAACTGTTCGCGACAGACGTGATGCCGGAATTTCGGGCGCGCGAAATCGTGCATGAAAAGCAGAAGCAGGAACAACTCGCGCCTTATGTCGCGATGGCGATGGAACGCAAGCGCGCCATGAAGCCGATGAGTGACGAGGAGATACCGGTCTACGTCGCGCTCGGGCGAAAAGTCGCCGAAGAAGGCACCGGCACCGAACGCCAAAAACAAAATGCCAAACTGTGGGCCGATGCCGCCAAGGTAACGCTCAGCGATCCCGCGCGCCACGGCAGCAAGAGTTCCGCGACGTCATAGTCGTTTTTGTCTCATCAACGGATAAAACAACGTGCTCGATAAATCAGCTCCGCAGTCCTCGACCCGCGCTTCCGGCCCGCTGGCGGGCTTTCGTATCGTCGAATTCGCCGGCATCGGACCTGGTCCCTTTGCCTGCATGATGCTGGCGGACATGGGCGCGGAAGTGGTGACGCTCGATCGCGTTGGCGCCAGGAAGAACCTGAAATCGGTGGCGGGGCGCGGACGCAAGGTCGTCGAACTCGACCTGAAGGACAAGGCCGCGATCGCGCAGGTGCTCGACCTCCTGGCCAACGCCGATGCGCTGATCGAAGGTTTTAGGCCCGGCGTGATGGAGCGATTGGGACTTGGACCGGACGTGGTGCAGGCGCGCAACCCCCGCCTCGTCTACGGCCGCATGACCGGATGGGGTCAGGAAGGCCCGCTGGCGCAGGCGGCCGGTCACGACATCAACTACATCTCGGTGACCGGCGCGCTTGCCGCGATCGGCGGCAAGGACAAACCGGTGCCGCCGCTCAATCTGGTCGGCGATTTCGGCGGCGGCGCACTCTACCTCGTAGTCGGCGTACTCGCTGCCCTGCTGGAAGCGCAAAAGTCCGGCAAGGGGCAGGTGGTGGATGCCGCGATGTGCGACGGTGCGGCGTCGCTGATGTCGATGTTCTTCGACATGGCGGCCGCGGGCCGCTGGACCGAGGCGCGCGAGAGCAATTTCCTCGACGGCGGCGCGCATTTCTACGGTGTCTATGAATGCGCCTGCGGCCGGTTCATTTCGATCGGTTCGATCGAACCGCAATTTTATGCGTTGCTGCGGGAGCATGCGGGGCTCACCAACGCCGATTTCGACAAGCAGATGGATCGCGATGCCTGGCCCGCGCTGAAGCAGAAGCTGGTCGATGTGTTCAAGCGCAAGACTCGTGACGACTGGTGCAAAATCATGGAGGGCACCGACGTCTGCTTCGCGCCGATCCTGACCATGGCAGAGGCGCCCCGGCATCCGCACAATGCGGCACGCGAGATCTTTGTCACCCGCCATGGCGTCACCCAGCCCGCACCAGCGCCGCGCTTTTCGCGCACGCCGTCGGCGATACGGGACGCGGCCACGGCGGATATCGCGAGCCTGACGAGCGAGTGGCAGGGCGGGAGGTAACACCTCTTCGTCATTCCGGGGCGCGCGCAGCGCGAGCCCGGAATCCATAACCACGACAGGGAGTATGGATTCCGGGCCTACGCCAAGCTGCGCATCCCGGAATGACGAAGGTGCGATAGTGACCGCTAAGCCGCGTCCTCCACTTTCAGCACACCTCTGCGGATCTGGTCTTCCTCGATCGATTCGAACAGCGCTTTAAAATTGCCTTCGCCGAAACCATCGTCGCCCTTGCGCTGGATGAATTCGAAGAAGATCGGCCCGATGGCATTGGCGGAAAATATCTGCAGCAGCACCTTGGTATGGCAGCCTTCGACCACGCCTTCGCCGTCGATCAGAATGCCGTCGCGCTTCAGCCGCGCGACGTCCTCGCCGTGCTTCGGCAGCCGCGCGTCGATCTTCTCGAAATAAGTTTCGGGCGGTGACGGCATGAACGGCAACCCGTCCGTGCGCAGTGTTTCGACAGTCCGATAAATGTCCTTGGCGCCGCAGGCGATGTGCTGGATGCCCTCGCCGCGATAGACGCTGAGGTATTCCTCGATCTGACCGGATTGGCCCGCGTCCTCGTTGATCGGAATCCGGATTTTTCCGTCGGGGCTGGTCAGCGCCCGCGAAAACAGGCCGGATGCGCGGCCCTCGATATCGAAAAAGCGGATCTGCCGAAAATTGAACAGTTTTTCGTAGAAGCCGGTCCAGACGTCCATGCGGCCGCGATGGACGTTGTGGGTGAGATGATCGAGATAATAGAGCCCCGCGCCCTCCGGCCTCGGATTCTTCGCACCCAGCCATTCGAACTCGGCATCATAGGCCGAACCCTTCGCACCGTATCGATCCACGAAATACAACAGGCTGCCTCCGATACCTTTGATGGCGGGGACATCGAGCGTCTTGCGGGCGGCCGGAATATCGGCAGCTTCCGCGCCGAGCGCCAGCGCGCGTTCAAAAGCCCGCTTGGCATCGGCCACGCGGAAGGCCATCGACGGCGCACACGGCCCATGCTCGGCGACAAAGGCAAAGCCGTCGGAGCCGGGTTGCTCGTTGACGAGATAATTGATGTCGCCCTGGCGATAGACCGTGATCTTTTTGGTCTTGTGGCGCGCGACCGGCACGTAGCCCATCAGCTTGAACAGCGCATGCAGTTCTTCCGGCCTCGGATGTGCATACTCGACGAACTCGAAGCCGTCGGTGCCCATCGGGTTATCGGCTGAAATCGTCGCCGCCGGCGCGTCGTGCGGAAATGGACCCATGCTTGTCTCCTTGATTTGTTGGCATGGATATTCGGTCGCCCGGGGCACAATGTGCATGCAAAATACAGGCATTTCGGCTATATGATGCACGCTTTTCGCACAATATGGACGTTTGACGCATGATCTCGGTTGATGCCTTCGACCTCAAAATATTGAGCGCGCTGCAGGATGATGGCCGGCTGACCAACCAGCAATTGGCCGATATCGCCGGCCTCTCGGCCTCGCAGTGCTCGCGGCGGCGCGTGCGGCTCGAAGAAGAGCAGGTGATATCGGGCTATCACGCCGACCTTGCCAGCGAAGCGCTGGGCTTCGGCGTCATCGCGTTCATTCACATTACGCTGGCGAACCATTCGCCCGACAATGCCAAGCGTTTTCGCACGCTGGTTGGTCGCGTCGACGATATCCAGGAGGCCTACTCGCTGACCGGCGATGCGGATTATCTGCTGAAAGTGGTGCTGCGCGATCTGAAAAGCCTGTCGGATATCGTCAACAACGTGCTGATGCCGCACCAGAGCGTGGCGCATGTTCGCTCGTCGATCGTGCTGGATCGTTTGAAGGAAAGCTCGAAGCTGCCGATAAAGGTGTTGCAGCGCTGATTTTGCGGGAGATGGCCGAAATCGAGGGAGATTCGGCATTCGCCTCGCGCGTTTGATTTGCGATGATCGGCTTTGCCCAGACATCACGAGACGAACATGGCATTGCAACTCCGGCCGAACTGCGAATATTGCGACAAGGATCTTCCGCCGCATTCCGTGGAAGCGCGCATCTGCTCTTACGAATGCACGTTCTGCGCGGACTGCGTCGGAACAAAACTCCACAATGTCTGCCCGAACTGCGGCGGCGGTTTTGTCGCGCGGCCGATCCGGCCGGCGAAGGAATGGCGGCCTGGTTTGTGTGTGGAGAGGCGTCCGCCATCGGACAAGCGCGTCCATTTGTCTTATAGCATCGAGGATATCGCTGAACATTCCGCCCGCATCAGGGATATTCCGCCGGCAGAGCGCTGAACGATCACCACCGTCCTTGCGAGGAACGTAGCGACGAAGCAATCCAGCTTTGCTTTGGCTGCCATGGATTGCTTCGCTTCGCTCGCAATGACGGAATGGATCCGCGGCCGACGGAGTCATTCAGCCGCCGTAATCGTGCCTTCGACCTCGCCAAAGCCGACGCGGTAGCCGTCGCCCTGGCACCAGCCGCGCATCACAAGCGAATCGCCATCCTCCAGAAATGTCCTGACGATGCCGCTCGCCAGTTCGACCGGCTCGCTGCCGTTCCAGCTGATTTCCAGAAGGCTGCCGCGCTCGTGCTTGTCCGGACCGCTGATGGTGCCGGAGCCCAAGAGATCGCCGACATTCATGGCGCAGCCGGACGAGGCGTGATGCACCAGTTGCTGCACCGAGGACCAATACATGTATTTGAAATTGGTGCGGCAGATGCGCGCCGGCTCGTTCATTTGCGGCGCGCGCAAACCGACATCGAGCTCAAGATCGTAATTGTTCGGCTGCGCTTGCTGCAGATAAGGCAGCGGCATCGGATCCTGCTTCGGCCCGGAAAGGCGAAACGGCTCCAGCGCTTCGCGCGTGACGATCCACGGGCTGATCGAGGTCGCGAACGCCTTGGCCTGGAATGGCCCGAGCGGCACGTATTCCCACTGCTGGGTGTCGCGTGCGCTCCAGTCGTTGAGCAGCACGAAGCCGAAGATCATGTTCTCCGCCTGGCTCTCGCCGAGCATCTCGCCGATCGGCGACGGCTGCCCGATCACGACGCCCATCTCCAACTCGAAGTCGAGCCGCTTGCAGGGCCCAAAACTCGGTAGCTCCGCATTCGCTGGTTTTAGTTGCCCGCGCGGCCGGCGCACTTTTGTCCCGCTGACCACGACGGTAGACGCGCGTCCGTTGTAGCCGATCGGCATATGCAGCCAGTTCGGCTGCAGCGCGTTGTCCTTGCCGCGGAACATGACGCCGACATTGGTGGCGTGTTCTTTCGACGAATAGAAATCGGTGTAGCCTGAGACCGCGAACGGCAGATGCATGTTGGCATTGGCCATCGGCACCAGCGCGCGTTCACGCAACTCGTTATTATCGCGCAGCTCCGGATTGTCATGGCGCAGCAATTCACTGATCCGCGCCCGGGTGCGCGACCACAGCTTCGGCCCCAGCGCCATGAAGGGATTGAGCATCGGCGCCGCAAACATGCCGAGTTCGCCGACATCCAGCCGCCCGTCTTTTTCGAGTTCCCAGAGGTCGAGGACGTAATTGCCGATCGCGACCCCGACGCGCGGGGCCAGCCCGTCTTTGGCCGAGAACACGCCGTAGGGCAGGTTCTGGATCGAAAAGTCGGAGGTGGCATCGACGTCGATGAAGGAACGGAGCGTGGGATCGTTGGGATAGGGCAATATGATTCTCCAATAAGGGAGTCGTCATGCCCGGGCTTGACCCGGGCATCCATCTTTCGAAAAAGTGGATGGATCGCCGGGTCAAGCCCGGCGATGACGGACAACGCTAGTTTCACCGCTTGTTCGGATCGAACCGCTTCTCAAGTCCCTTCCAGCAATCCGCGTAGTCATCCTGCAAGGTCGGCGACTTCGCCGCATGCGCGGTGACACGCTGCGGATATCGCGTCTCGAACATGAAGGCCATGGTGCCGGTCAGCTTCACCGGCTTTAATTCCGAATTGCTGGCGTGATCGAAGGCCTCGCGGTCCGGGCCATGCGGCAGCATCATGTTGTGCAGGCTGATGCCGCCCGGCGTAAAGCCTTGCGGCTTGGCGTCATAGACGCCGTAGATCAGCCCCATGAACTCCGACATGATGTTCATGTGATACCACGGCGGACGGAAGGTGTTTTCCGCCACCGCCCAGCGCTCGGGGAAAATGACAAAGTCGATGTTGGCGGTGCCCGCGGTTTCCGAAGGCGAGGTCAGCACCGTGAAGATCGATGGATCGGGATGGTCGAAGCCGATGGCGCCGACCGGCGAGAAGGTCCGCAGATCGTATTTGTAGGGCGCGTAATTGCCGTGCCATGCCACCACGTCGATCGGCGAATGCGGCAGTTTTGTCGAAAACAGCGCGCCGCCCCATTTCACGAACAATTCGGTCGGCGTGTCCTTGTCTTCATAGGCTGCAACGGGGGTGAGGAAGTCGCGCGCGTTGGCGAGGCAATTGGCGCCGATCGGACCGCGTTCCGGCAGCGTGAAGGCGCCGCCGTAATTTTCGCAGAGATACCCGCGCGCCGGACCGCCGGTGATTTTGACGCGGAATTTTACCCCGCGCGGGATCACCACGATTTCGCCGGGCTCGGCATCGATCCGGCCGAACTCGGTGACGAAACGCAGGCCTTCCTGTTGCGGCACGAACATCATCTCGCCATCGGCATTATAGAAGTGCTGGTCGACCATCGATTGGGTGATGAGGTAGACGTGCGCGGCCATGCCTGCCTGGGTGCCGGCGTCGCCCGCCGTGGTCATGGTCTGCACGCCCTGCAGGAACGTCATGTCCTGCTTCGGGATCGGCGCCGGGTCCCAGCGCAATTGCGCGATCGAAATCTCCTGTTCGAAACACGGCGCGGTGCGCCACAGACCGGCGTCGACCCTGGTGAAGCGCCCGGAGTGTCGCACCGACGGCCGGATTCGATACAGCCAGGAGCGCTCATTGCTGCCGCGCGGCGCCGTGAATGGCGAGCCGGACAGCTGTTCGGCATAGAGCCCATAGGCGCAGCGCTGCGGCGAATTGCGCCCGATCGGCAGCGCACCGGGCAGCGCCTCAGTCTCAAAGCTGTTGCCGAAGCCGGACATATAGCCCGGCGTGATATTGACCGAGCTCCGGCTGATCGCATCGGATGAGGTGTTGATGTTCATGGTCATCCTCCTTGCAGGCTGGCCCACATTTCCTGATCGCGCTTGTCGGTCCAGATCACGGGATCGTCGATGCCTGAGGCCTCGTCGAACGCGCGCGAGACGTTGAACGGCAGGCAATGTTCGTAGATTGCAAAGCTCGAAAACTTCGGGTCCATCACCTCGCGGGTCGCCGCCATCGTCTCCTTGAGGTTGCGACCCTTGGCGACGGCGGTTTCCGCGGCACCATAGAGCGTGGTGACGAAATCGCGCGTCATCGCGATGGCGTCGCGGCCGGTCGCGATGCCCTTGAGGGCATCGCCGCGCCCCGGCGCGATCGCCCTGGGATTGAAGGCGCGGATCTCATTCAGCGTCACCGGCCATTCGCGCAAATGCGCGTCGCCGCAATAGCAGGCCGAATGATATTCGATCAGGTCGCCGGAAAACATCACCTCGGCATCGGGCACCCAGGCCACGATATCGCCGGAGGTGTGCCCCGCGCCGAGTGACATCAGCCGCACTTCGCGCTTGCCGAGATAGATCGACATGTCGGTTTCGAACGTCAGCGTCGGCCAGGTCAGACCCGGGATGCTCTGGGCATCCTGGAACAGCCGTGGAAAGCGGCCGTATTCCGAATCCCAGTCCTGCTGGCCGCGCTCCTCGATCAGGCGATGGGTTTCCTGCGACGCGATCACCGCTTGCGCCTTGTAGGCTGACGCGCCGAGTACCCGCACCGCGTGATAGTGCGACAGCACCACATATTTGATCGGCTTGTCGGTGACGGTGCGCACCCGCTCGATCACCTTGTTGGCCATCGCCGGCGTGGCCTGCGCGTCGAACACGATGCAGCCGTCGTCGCCGACGATCACGGCGGAATTCGGATCGCCCTCGGCGGTGAAGGCATAGAGATCGGTCCCGATCTCGGAGAAGGTGATTTTCTTCTCCGCCATGTCGGTGGTGGACGCAAAACCTTTTGCCATCAGCTCAATTCCCTTTGCACTTATTGTTGTTGCTGCTGTTGCTGGCTGGCATCGACCATCCGCCGCTGGGCGAGCGCGATGGCTTCGCGCAGCACGTCGATATCGCCGATGTGATTGGCAAGGATCAGGACCAGCGCGGCGTCGAGATCGGCGCTCTGGGCGTCACTCAAGCCGCGATGCGCTTCGACGACCGCGCGAAACGCATCGTCCGGCTTGGCGAAATTCGAGCTGGTGGATAGCGACATAATCAAACCTCAGTGGATGCCGGCGGCACGCGCCAACGCGGCGTCGAGTGCTGCGCGTGTCGGATGCCTGAAACGCGCGGCGACATAGCCGTCAGGCCGCAACAGATAGGCCGTGCCGGGTTCGGCATCGTAGCGCGCGCCGGCCAGGCCGGCGGAATCGCAAAAACCATCATGGCCGCCGATGCGGATGACGCCGACGCCATCGGGCGCATCAATCGCAGCGCCGTTGGCAAACTCGAGCAGCGTGAACCGCGTTCCCGCTTCGATGAAGGCTTCGGTCAAAAACTCAGAATCGCGATCGCGCGCCGCAATCGGCGCGTCGGGCATGGAAGCGCCGGGTCGCGGGCCGCCGCGCCACACCTCGCCGTCGGCGGTGGAAAGCCCGGAGTCATAGACCGAGGGAACCGACAGCCGTCCGCCATTGACCATGCGCTTGCCGAACTCCGTCTCCCTGGCCAGCGACAGCACCGCCTTCCGCAGCCGCGCCTCCTGACGGGAATTGGGCGCCATGAAATCGGTCGAACGGGTCGATTCCCGGATGTTCTCGTCGGCCGCAGCGCTGCGCTCGGTGTGATAGCTATCGAGCAAGGCTTCCGGCGATATCCTTCTCAGCACGCGATCAAGTTTCCAGGCCAGATTCTCGGCGTCCTCCAGGCCCGAATTGGCACCCCGCGCGCCGAACGGCGAGACCTGGTGGGCGGCGTCGCCGGCAAAGATCACGCGGCCGTGGATGAATTTTTCCATCCGCCGGCACTGGAATTTGTACAGCGAGATCCATTCGAACTCGAATTTTTCGTGCCCGAGCATGCGCGCGATCCTTGGCCGCACATTCTCCGGCATCTTCTCGACTACGGGATCCGCATCCGGATGCAGTTGCAGATCGATCCGCCAGATATCGTCCGGCTGCTTGTGCAACAGCGCCGACCGGCCGGCATGAAACGGCGGGTCGAACCAGAACCAGCGCTCGGTCGGAAACTCCGCCGTCATCTTGACGTCGGCGATCAGGAACTGATCCTCGAACACTTTTCCCGCGAATTCGGCGCCCACCATCTGCCGCAGCGACGAGCGGGCGCCATCGCAGGCGACGACATAATTCGCGCATATCCGGTAAGCGCCATCCGGCGTTTCGATCGTCAGCACCGCATGGTCGTTGCGCTGCTCCAGCCCGGTCACCCTGTTGCGCCAGCGCAGGTCGATCGCGGCAAGCTCCCGTACCCGATCCGCCAGATAAGCTTCGGCATAGAATTGCTGCAGGTTGATGAAGGCGGGCCGCTTGTGCCCCTGCTCCGGCAGCAGATTGAATTGATAAAGCGGCGATTCGCCGTGAAAGATCTTGCCGACGCTCCACACCACGCCCTTGTCGACCATGCGGCCGCCGACGCCGAGCCGGTCCCAGAACTCGAGCGAACGCTTGGAAAAACAGATCGCGCGCGACCCCTCGCCGATCCGGTCGGCGTCGTCGAGCAGAACGACGGATTGGCCGCGCTGCGCCAGATCGATCGCCAGCGACAGCCCGACCGGCCCGGCGCCGACCACCACGACGGGATATTCAGCCGCGTTTCCGCCGGGCCGATCCTGGTCGGAATGGCGGCGATAGCCGAATTGAGTTTTGGACTGCTGCGGCATGTGCTCACGTGGTTCTGGCCAATGGCCCGGATCACAGCTAGGATAGTCGCATCTGCAACCATCTAAACTCCCCGCGCCTTCCGCCGTCAACTCAAATTGGAGCGGGTTTTGGCCAAACTTGATCTGTTCCGATTTATGCCATTCCGCCTGAACCGGCTGGCGGCCGAGGTCTCGGCCGCGCTGTCGAGCGAATATCAGCAACGTTACGGGCTGGATATTCCGGAATGGCGGGTGCTGGCGACGCTCGGCTTCCGCGACGACGCCTGCAGCGCGCAATATATCGCGCATTGCACCAGGACGCACAAATCGACCATCAGCCGCGCGGTCACGGCGCTGATGACACGGCAGCTGGTGGAGCGCGTCGAGAACGAAGACGACCGCCGCGAATTCGCCCTGCGCATGACGCGCAAGGGCAAAGCGCTTTACGAGGAGTTGATCCCGCGGCTCAAGCGCAAGGAGCAGGCGATCCTGTCGTGTTTGTCGGCGCAGGAGCGCAAGGATTTTGCGGCGATGCTGGGCAAGATCGAGAAGAGTCTCGATCTGGTGCAGACCAGCAGGCAAGCG
>Ga0209890_10001621_pt1 | contig 10143 bp, 8 predicted proteins | sample OrgsoiDNA2013049_FD_185799 | JGI IMG/M metagenome (GOLD analysis project Ga0209890, IMG submission 185799) | Permafrost soil microbial communities from the Arctic, to analyse light accelerated degradation of dissolved organic matter (DOM) -... | ecosystem: Environmental > Terrestrial > Soil >... | reverse complement strand
GCGGTAGTGGATCAGGTGCTCGCGTTCCAGATTCGCTGTCGCGTAAGACCGCAGGGCTGGGTTGTTGCGTGGCACCAGAAAGCTGTTGTCGGGTTGCCGCTGCAGAAGGAACTGGTCTTTAGGATTCGACCAGATGCGGCCGTCGAAATCGGCAAGGGCAACGCCGCGCCAGTGCAGGTCAGACCCGCCAACCCTGTCGCCGTCGATTTGTATGTGCATGACGACAGCATTCGACTGCTGGATCTCGCCTATCTGGCCCAACTGAACGCGATCGCTGAACCCGGACGAAAGGTTGGTGCCGAACGAATAGCCACCCATGTATCCGGCGGACATGCGGGGCATCAGGAAAAACATAGCCGTGCCACAGATCAGAATCATCAACATCAAGGCAGGAACAACGCGCGCCAGAGAAAAGGCCAGGTGGCGGTGTTCCCAAGGATCGTTGGAATGCCTCGCCTGAATGCTGGCGGCGTGCCCGGAGCGCCGCATTTCCATCAAAACGAACGTGCCCACCGCCATCATCATGAATACGGCGAACGAGAGCAGGAAAATGCTGTCCACGGTGAGCACCGCCGAGGCCAACACCATGAGAAATGCGAGGATCGCCAGCGTAATGTGGTCGCGCTCGCGGCGCAGCGAGAACATCCGAATGACTACGCCGAACAATGCCAGATGGATGGTGGCAGGCAAGAAGTTTCGTGAAAACAGGAAGTAGTCGGCGGCGAAGAAAACGAAATACAGGATCGAGAGCGGGGTGGTCCAGCGCTCAGAAATTACGAACTGCCAACGCTTGGCCAGGAGATAGCCGCGGACGGCCAAGGCCGCTCCCACCAGGATAATCGATGGAAGGTCGAGTCCACCGGTGCTGGCTAGCGTGGCAAAGCCCGTTAGAACGAGCAGATACAGGGCCAGTTCGAAGTAATGGTCGATGGCCCGAGTCAGGGGGATTATGCCGGATTGTGAGGGCTCAGGGGTCATTCTCGATTAAGCAGGCGAATCCCTGCTGTACTTCCTGGCTGAGACTAGCGAACAACCCATTGTTCGACAACCGTCAACAGAAGGGAAGGGTTTGCCGGCAGTTTCTTGCACCGAAAGTCACATGCCGTTTGGCGGCCGGGGCCGTGAAAATGAAGAGTGCGAGCGGCAAGGCTTGTCCCGAGCGAAGTCGAAGGATGCGCTCGCTGCAACTGGCGGGACGCCGGCGCTACAGAGCGACTGCAGCAGAATGCTAGAATGATTCAGGTCAGGCATCGGTCTCACGCGACGTACTCTCGCCAACCCCGCCAGGTCCGGAAGGAAGCAACGGTAACGGGCTCTTGCGTGTGCAGTGAGGTCCCGGTGCCTGGCTTATTTGTTTTTTGGATGAGTGGTTCCTGCCCTCCTGATTACCAAGATTTACACCTCCTTTACGACTCTTTGCGCAAGAAACGTCTCCTCGAGCATCCAGTAGAAGTAGGCTGGACGAACTTCTTGCCCCGGCCTCGAGGAGAAATAATGAACGGTCGTGGTATTTCCCCCACACACGCTCCCCACGTCACCATTCGCGTATCTGGAAAGTTATTTCAGGGACATCTACCGTATTTGCAGCAGCTAGTTCAGTCGGCGGGCGATTGCCAACTGTGGCCGCTGCTGAATTTGTCGCTTTTGGAGGAACTGGACCGCGCTGCACTCCTCTACCTGATCGACGGAGAAAATCACGATTTTGGCATCGACTCGTGTCCAAGTTTCATCCGAGAGGGGATCGAGCAGGAGAGGGGCAGCGCCGCAGCTTGAAGTGCTGCCGATTCCGCAGGAGCCATTCGGGTTCGACATTCGGCTCCCAATCCTTGAGAATACTCAGTTTCATATTTCAGGGAGCCCTCATTGACGAAACCGATCCGCGCCAAAATAAGCGCTCTCGGCACTTATTTGCCGCCACGAGTTCTTACCAACGCCGACCTGGAGAAAATGGTCGACACCACCAACGAATGGATTATGGAACGCGTCGGGATCCGCGAGCGCCATCTCGTGGACAAGGGTGTAGCCGCCAGCGACCTGGCAGTGGCAGCGGTGAAGAAGTTGTTGGAATCGCATCCTTTTGATTTGCAGGAAGTGGATCTGATCGTGGTGGGTACGGTGACGCCCGACATGATGTATCCGTCGACAGCTTGCCTGGTGCAGCATAAGCTCGGGATCGAGAATACCTGGGGCTTCGATGTTTCCGCCGGATGTTCGGGATTCTTGTACGCATTGAATACTGGCGTAAAGTTCGTCGAGTCCGGGCAGTATAAGAAAGTGCTGGTGATTGGAGCCGACGTGAATTCGTCGATGACCGATTACACCGATCGAGCGGTTTGCATCATCTTTGGCGACGGAGCGGGGGCGGTTCTGCTGGAACCCTCGGAGGATGGGGAGGTCGGAATCATCGATCACGTGGCCCAGATCGAGGGCATGGGCGGCCAGTATCTCTTCATGCCGGGAGGGGGAAGTTTGCACCCTGCCACGCACGAAACGGTCGACCAGAAGATGCATTACATTCATCAGGATGGCAAGAACGTCTTCAAGTATGCGGTGAAGAAGATGGCGGAGATGACCGAACGCATTCTGGAGAAGAATAAGCTGACGGGGAAAGACATCGACTGCTTCATCGCCCATCAGGCGAACCGTCGTATTATCACGGCGACCGCCGATCGCCTGGGGATGCCGATGGAGAAAGTCGTCATCAATATCGATCGCTTTGGCAACACGACCGCGGGGACGATTCCTATCGCCATGCAGACTGCGCTGGAAGAGGGAAGATTGAAAAAGGGAGACCTGTTGCTGATTGCTGCGGTGGGGGCGGGGTTTACGTCGGGTGCGTCGCTGCTGCGATGGGCGTTCTGAGGTTTGCTGTCTTGTCATCCTGAGCGAAGCGAAGGACCTATGCAACTTGCTGTCGCCAGCAGAGTTCATGGGTCTTTCGCTTCGCTCAGGATGACAAGTTAGACATTCTTCCCATAATCCTTCAAAATACTTGAGCCTTCATCCACAGGAGCATCTGTTGACGAAACCGATCCGCGCCAAGATCAGCGCCCTCGGCACGTATGTGCCGCCGCGTCTGCTTACCAATGCCGACCTCGAGAAAATGGTCGACACCAACGACGAGTGGATCATGGCCCGCGTGGGCATTCGCGAGCGCCACATCGCGGAGAAAGGAGTCGCTACCAGCGAGCTCGCGGTGGAAGCCGCCAAGAAGGCTTTGGCTCAGCGCGGCATGGCTCCCACTGACATCGAGGCCATCATTGTTGGCACGGTTACGCCCGACATGTTTTTCCCCTCTACCGCGTGTCTGGTGCAAGACAAGCTGGGGGCAAAAGGAGCCTGGGGATTCGATCTTTCCGCGGCCTGCTCGGCCTTTCTCTATTCGGTGCAGGTGGGAGCGCAATTCATTGCCAGCGGCGCGCACAAGCGGGTGCTGGTGATTGGGGCCGACGTAATGTCGTCGATCATCGACTACGCGGATCGCGCCACTTGCGTGATTTTCGGGGACGGTGCGGGCGCGGCGATTCTGGAACCCGCCGAAGACGAGTCGGTCGGGCTGATCGACTTTATTCACGAAGTCGATGGTTCGGGATCGCAGTTTCTGTACATGCCGGGCGGAGGCAGTCTGAATCCGACGAGCAAAGAGACGATCGAGAAGAGGATGCACTACGTTCACCAGGATGGGCAGCAGGTGTTCAAGTTTGCGGTGCGCAAACAGACCGAACTCTGCCAGAAACTGCTGGAACGCAACGGCCTGAAAGGCTCGGACATTGATGCGTTTATTCCGCATCAGGCCAACCTGCGCATCATTAATGCGACGGCCGATCGGCTGGGTCTGCGTCCGGAGGCCATCGTCGTCAACATTGAGCGCTACGGCAACACAACAGCCGGAACAATCCCGCTGGCGATGAATACGGCGCTGGAGCAAGGCAAGCTGAAGAAGGGAAGTCTGGTGATGCTGGCATCGGTGGGCGCCGGGTTTACGGTCGGCGCGACTTTGCTACGCTGGGCGTACTGAGATCTACGTCCCGAAACGACCCTGCCCGTGACGTTCGTAACCTCTCCGGCGTGCAATTCGATGGCTTGACCGCAGTTGGCGCTGCTATCGTTTTGACACGTTTGCCCCACGTTGGGATGCCGGCGAGCGTGTAAGACCATGATTCGCAATCTCTGCTGCTGTCTGCTGCTGGCGCTGGGCTCGGTTGAACTGGCCGCCCAGCAGGCCGATCCTCGCGAAAGCAAACTGCTCGTTCTCGAACGCCTGTGGAATGAAGCTCAGGTGAACCGGGATTCGTCCGCGCTCGATGCCCTGGTATCGAGCCGGTTCGTAAACACCGAGTGGGACGGCGAACTCAGCGACAAGCAGAGATTTCTTGCCGATATCAAAGACCCGCGCTTCAAACCTACGGTCCTCAACATCCAGGACGTCAAGATGAATTTTTTTGGCGATGCCGCTGTCGTGACCGGTATCTATCACACCCAAGGCTCGTACCAGGGCAAGTCTTATGACCACGTCGGACGCTTCACGGATACTTGGGTCATGGACTCCGGGAAGTGGCAGTGCGTTGCCAGCCATACCAGCCTGCTGAAGAAGTAAATCCTCGTGCAACGATCCCGTTTCCGCCAGCCTGTCCCGACGATCACCTCATAAATTCTTTTTATACGGAAATCCGCGCCCGGAGCGGGCCGCCGGTGATCTAATCAAGCGCGGGATCGCGTCAATATCTCGCGCAGGAAACCTCCGGATGGATGCTGCTCCTCAACCTCGCGCATGGAAGGTTCTGCTTGCCTTCGCGATTATCTATTTTGTCTGGGGGTCGACGTTCCTGGCGATTCGCGTGGGGGTGCGCGAGGTTCCGCCATTTCTTTTGGCGGGAATGCGCTTCCTGGTTGCGGGAATCGTGCTCTATGGCTGGATGCGCGCCCGGGGCACACCCTCTCCGAGCGCGCGCGAGTGGGGCGCGGCGTCGTTTCTTGCGGTCCTGATTTTTGTTTTCGACTACGGACTACTCTTTTGGGCGGAGCGTCGAGTGCCGTCGGGCATCGCGGCGGTCATGATGGCGACGATCCCTGTGTTCATGGCGCTGGCCGAAATTGTCTTTCTTCGCACGCAGCCGCTGACGTTGCGACTGGGGGTTGCGCTTTTGGTGGGCATCGGTGGCGTCGCGATTCTCGTTGGGCGCTCGATGTGCATGGGAGAAGCGCCGATAGACACTGCCGGCGCGTGCGCCTTGATCGTCGCGGCCATCAGTTGGTCGGTGGCCGCGTCTCTCAGCCGCAAGATGCCGCTGCCGGCCGCCAAGGCCATGAGTTCTGGAGCGCAAATGCTGGCCGGAGGAGTGTTGCTTACGCTGACAGCCGCGCTTCTGGGAGAATTCCGCGGTTTCCATGCACAGGCGGTCTCGCGTGGGGCATGGCTTGCCCTGGCCTATTTGATCGTCGCCGGATCAATCGTGGGATTCACGGCGTATGTCTGGCTGATTCATCATGAGTCGCCGACCAAGGTGGGGACGTACGCGTATGTGAATCCGGTGGTCGCCGTCCTCGTCGGATATTTTCTGGGAGGAGAAGCGATTGGGCCGCGTACCATCGCGGGGACTCTGCTGGTGCTGGTGAGCGTAGTCGTGATCACGACCACGCCCGCGCGAAAATCCACTTCTCGATCGCTGGATGAAGTCAAACTGCCCGAGCCATCGACTGAAGTCTGACGGAAAACTATCCTAAGGATGCGTCATGTTTTCCGGTTTTACCAGCTGATCGAATTCCTCGCCGGTCAGATAACCCAGCTTCAGCGCGGCCTCGCGCAGGCTGGAGTGCTCGACGTGGGCTGTGTGTGCAATCTGCGCTGCCTTGTCGTAACCCACTTTCGGCGCGAGCGCGGTGACCAGCATCAGGGAATTCTTGACGTACCAGTCCACCTTCGCGCGGTCGACTTCGATGCCCTTAAGCATGTATTCGACGTAGCCGTGGCAGGCGTCGGTGATGAGCGTGACCGAGTGCAGGAAGTTGTAGATGATGACGGGCTTGTAGACGTTGAGTTCGAAGTTGCCCTGCGATCCGGCGAAGCCCACGGCGGCGGTTGCGCCGTGTACCTGCACGCAGACCATGGTCATGGCCTCGCACTGGGTGGGGTTGACCTTGCCGGGCATGATGGACGATCCGGGTTCGTTCTCGGGAATCGACAGTTCGCCCAGGCCGCAACGTGGTCCGGATGCCAGCCAGCGGATGTCGTTGGAGATCTTCATCAGCGAGGCGGCAAGCGTTTCCATCGCGCCTTGGGCGAATACGATTTCATCATGCGCCGAAAGGGCGGCAAACTTATTGCCATGAGAGCGGAAGGGAAGACTCGTCAGTTCGGCGATTTTCTTCGCCGCGCGTTCGGCAAATTCCGGGTGGGTGTTTAGCCCCGTGCCGACGGCAGTCCCGCCGATCGCCAGATCGTACAGTCCTTCCAAGACCTGTTCCAGGCGTTTGATGTCGCGATCGAGCAGGCTGGCCCAGCCGCCGAACTCCTGGCCAATGGTCAAAGGCACAGCGTCCTGCAAGTGGGTGCGGCCAATTTTAACCACGTTGTCGAATTCCTTCGCCTTGGCAGCGATTGCGTCGCGGACGGTCTTAATAGCGGGGATCAGCGCATTCTTCACGCGCTCCGCCGCCGCGATGTGCATGGCAGCGGGAAACGTGTCGTTCGACGACTGCGACATGTTGACGTGATCGTTGGGATGGACCGGCTTCTTCGATCCCATTTCTCCACCAGCTATTTCGATGGAGCGGTTCGAGATGACCTCGTTCACGTTCATGTTGGTCTGTGTGCCGCTGCCGGTCTGCCAGATGCGCAACGGGAACTGGTCGTTGAGCTTTCCGGCGATGACTTCGTCGGCGGCCTGCGCGATCAGGTTCGCCTTGTCCACTGGGAGTTTGCCCAGGTCTTGATTCACCAGCGCGCACGCTTTCTTCAGAGTGCCGAAGGCGCGGATCAGTTCCGGCGGCATGGTGTCGCGCCCGATGTTGAAGTGCAGCAGCGAGCGCTGCGTTTGCGCGCCCCAGTACACATTCGCGGGGACTTCGATCTTTCCCATGCTGTCGGATTCGGTGCGAGTCTGCGTGGTGGGTTCGGTGAGGGTAGACATGACGACTCCTGCTTCGAGCGGAAGGATGAAGACAACGTTGGATTATATATCCGCACAACAAAATTGGATCCCGCGTCCGAGGGCGAGAAGCCCTCCGGACAGCCGGCAGGATGCCGGTGCTACGGGGGAATGACGCCGTGGGTTTCTCTGCAATTCGTACGTGCTAGAATCATCCGTTTCCGAGTTGCGTTCGAACCCTCGTTGCCTCGACCGACTCTGCACTCAGCCCCATGCCCGACTTCCTCACTGCCGAAAATCTCGAGACGCTGGCGAAAGCAAAGGTCAAGCCTCAGGCTGACATGCGCAGCGATGTGCTTGTGATCGGAGCGGGGCCCACGGGCTTGGCCTGCGCGATTGAAGCGCAGAAGGTCGGGCTGAAGGTCATTGTCCTCGACAAGGGATGCCTGGTGAACTCGCTGTTTCACTATCCGGCGAACATGTCGTTTTTCACGACGCCGGAGTTGCTCGAGATCGGGGACATTCCGTTCACGACCGCCCAGCAGAAGCCGACACGCGAAGAGGCGCTCGAGTACTACCGCAAAGTGGCCGAGCACTTCCACCTCGATCTCCGCCAGTACGAATGGGTCAAGACCGTGATGGGCGAGGACGGGAAGTTCAGCATCACGGCGACCGACCGCGCGGGGCGGCCGCACGACTACAGCACGAAGAAGGTCATCGTTTCGACGGGCTATTATGATCTGGCGAATCAGTTGAGCATTCCGGGCGAGGATCTTCCTAAGGTGTCGCATTATTACGGTGAACCACATCCTTATTACGACACGGACGTTCTGGTCATCGGCGGAAAGAATTCCGCCGCGATCGCCTCTCTGGATTTGTGGCGCCATGGTGCTCGCGTCACGCTCGTGCACCGCGACGCCCAGTTGCACCATCACGTGAAGTACTGGATTAAGCCCGACATCGAGAACCGCATCAAGAACGGGGCGATCGAGGCCTACTTCAGCAGTTCGGTGCAGGAAATCGGTGTCGATCACGTGGTGCTGAACACGCCGGGTGGGCCGATGCGGCTCAAGAACGACTTCGTGCTCGCGCTGATTGGCTACCATCCTGATTACGATTTCCTCCGCAGTATGGGGATTGAACTGTCGGAACAACAGTGCCGTCCAGTTTGCGATCCGGTCTCGCTCGAGAGCAACGTGCCGGGGATTCATGTTGCGGGCGTGATTGTGGCAGGATCGCGGACCAATGAGATCTTCATCGAAAACGGGCGTTTCCACGGCAAACAAATCGCCGACGACCTGAAACGCAAGCTGCGCTCGTAGCGCCGCACGCACAAAACATCCCGCGTTTTCCACTTTCATTTTGCCCTGAGCGGTTCCAGCCTGTAGATTAAGCACTCGCATGGAACCCGAACCGGAGCACGTCGCGTCCACGATTTCGCTCGGGTCCTACGTGCGTCTACTGCGCGGAAACCGCAATTTCCGCCGTCTGTGGCTGGCTCAAATCGTCAGTGAGATCGGGGACTGGTTCTACACGCTTTCGATCTACACGCTGCTCCTGAAGTTGACGGGGCACGCTGGTTCCTTGGCGCTGGCCTTGGTGTTGCAAGTATTGCCGCAGACGTTTGTTGGGCCGATGGCGGGAGTGGTCAACGACCGGTTGAAGCGTAAGCACGTCATGATCGCCGCCGACCTTGTTCGCTTCGGGGTGGTGCTGGCGATGTTGTTCGTGCGGTCCCGGTCGATGGTATGGCTGATCTATCCCTTGCTATTGGCGGAAACCACGATGGCCGCGTTCTTCGAACCGGCGCGCAGTTCGGTGATTCCCAACATTGCCGCTGAGGGTGAAGTTCTGGTCGCGAACACTCTGTCGGCGGCGACGTGGTCGGTGAACCTGCTGATCGGAGCCTCCGTTGGCGGAGTCGTTGCCGCGTTCTTCGGGCGCGACACGGTGTTCATCCTCAATGCGTTGTCGTTTCTTACCTCGGCGTTCCTGATTGGCGGAATGCGTTTCGCCGAGCCCCACGCCGAAGCCGCTGCGCCGCTGCGCCCGCGCGATCTTGTCGACTTCTCTCCGGTGCTGGAAGGCATCCGCTACATCCGGAGTCATCCGACGCTGTTGCCAGCCGTCTTTGCCAAAGCCGGAGAATTCATGGTCGGACCAAGCTGGGTCATCTTCACGGTGATGGGGGCGCGCGAGTTTGCCGTACACGGGCACGGCATCGACGCGGCTGGCGGAGCCATGCTCGGTATGAGCATTCTGCTGGGAGGGCGCGGTCTGGGAGCGATGGTGGGCCCGCTGGTGGCGGCGCGATGGGCGGGAGAGAGCGACCATCGTCTTCGCCTCGGAATCTTGTTCGGCTATCTCACGGTCGCAGTCGGTTACGGAACGCTGGGCTTTAGCCGCAATGTCTGGATGGCCGCAGCCTGTGCCATGCTGGCGCACATGGGAGGCTCGACGGTCTGGGTCTTCTCGACTACGCTATTGCAACTTCACACGGAAGACCGCTTTCGCGGGCGCGTGTTCGCCGCCGATCTTGGCCTGGGCAGTCTAACGTTCGCCGTCACCGCGTACCTGGCGGGTCATTTCTTGGATGCGGGAATCTCGGCGCGCGCGCCCTCGCGATCAGCACGGGGCTGCTGATGCTGCTACCGGCTGCGATCCTCGCATGGGTGCTGCATGACGGACGGTGGAGCAAAGCTCGCACCGTTTCTTGATTGCCGCCGGTCCGGTTTTCTCCTACACTTTCGACTGCTGGGGGGCGTGCGCGGCATCGCGCCTGCCGGTTCTTCCGTTGCATGCGCTATGCAGTCGTTTGATTTTAAAGTCGTCCTGAACTGTCCCCTGAAAACTGTTTTTTCCATTTATGTCGATGTCAACCGGTGGCGCAATCGCAACCTGTTCGGCGACATCCAGTGGGTTCAGGGCAAGCCCTGGGAAGAAGGAAGCCGCCTGAGCATTGAGACCCGAGTGCCCATCCGGAGCACGATCGATCAGGTCGTCCAGCACTTTACTCCGAACGAAAGCGTGTCCTACATCAGTCACGTCTTTGGAA
>Ga0209890_10001620_pt1 | contig 10154 bp, 6 predicted proteins | sample OrgsoiDNA2013049_FD_185799 | JGI IMG/M metagenome (GOLD analysis project Ga0209890, IMG submission 185799) | Permafrost soil microbial communities from the Arctic, to analyse light accelerated degradation of dissolved organic matter (DOM) -... | ecosystem: Environmental > Terrestrial > Soil >... | reverse complement strand
CCGCCGTGTCCGCCAGTCCCGGGGAGGGCCCGCAACGCCGCGGGGCGGGCCCGCGCTGTTCGCGCGAGCCCGCCCCGCGGGTTCCCGGTCCGGGTCAGGAATCGGGTGCCGAGTCCGGGTCAGGAATCGGGTGCCGAGACCTCCTGGGTGGCGGAGGCGCCCTGGACGTTTGCGGTGTCCGGGGCACCGGGGGTGGCCGCGGTGGTGTCCGGGGCCAGGACGGCGTCCGGGGCCGAAGCCGGGGACGGCGTGATCTGGTCCGTCGTCCCGCCGTCCACCGTGGTGCCCTGGGCGTCCGCATCGGTGTCCAGGCCCGACTCGCGCCGCTTGGAGATCACGATCGCGCCGACGATGATGATCACCGCGGCGAGCGCGACCCCGGTGCGCAGGCCGACGTTGCTGCTGTACTTGACGACGCTGGTCGCGATCAGCAGCGAGACCAGGTTCATCACCTTCAGCAGCGGGTTGATGGCGGGGCCCGCGGTGTCCTTGAACGGGTCGCCCACCGTGTCGCCGGTCACCGTGGCGGCGTGCGCCTCGGAGCCCTTGCCGCCGTAGTTGCCGTCCTCGACCAGCTTCTTGGCGTTGTCCCAGGCCCCACCGGAGTTGGCCAGGAACACCGCCATCAGCACACCGGTGCCGATGGCGCCGGCCAGGACCGCGCCGAGCGGCGCGTAGCCGAACGCGAAACCGACCGCGATCGGGGTCAGCACCGCGAGCAGGCCGGGGGCGATCAGCTCATGCAGCGAGTCCTGGGTGCAGATGTCCACCACCCGCCCGTACTCGGGCTTCTCGGTGTAGTCCATGATCCCCGGGTGGTTGCGGAACTGGTTCCGGACCTCCAGGACCACCCGCTGGGCCGCCCGGCCGACGGCCATGATCAGCAGGCTGGAGAACATGAACACCACGGCCGCGCCGACGATCAGGCCGACCAGGACGTTGGGGTGGTCCACCGACAGGCTGAACGTCCCGGCCGCCTTGCCCAGAGACTGCTCGACCGTGGTCCGGAACGAGCCGAACAGCGCCGTGGCGGCGAGTACCGCGGTCGCGATCGCGATGCCCTTGGTGATCGCCTTGGTGGTGTTGCCGATCGCGTCCAGGTTGGTGAGGATCTGCGCGCCCTCGCCGTCGACGTCACCGGACATCTCGGCGATGCCCTGGGCGTTGTCGGTGACCGGGCCGAAGGAGTCCATCGAGACGATGACCCCGACGGTGGTGAGCAGGCCGATGCCCGCCATGGCCACCGCGAACAGCGCGATGGTGGCGTTTCCGGTGCCGAGCAGGAACCCGCCGAACACCGCCGCGGCGATCAGCAGCGAAGAGTAGACCGCGGACTCCATGCCGGTCGAGATGCCGGACAGGATGACCGTGGCCGAGCCGGTGAGCGAGCTCTGCGCGATATCGCGGACCGGGCGGCGGTTGGTCTCGGTGAAGTACCCGGTGAGCAGCTGGATGGTGCTGGCCAGCGCGATGCCGATCAGGATGGCCCCGAACGCGACCCACTGCGGGTCGCCGCCGTGGCGCAGGATGCCGAGGTCGGTGACGCCGGTGAGCTTGCTGAACTTGTCCGGCAGGTAGGTGAAGCAGGCGATCGCCACGCCGATCACGGACAGTATCGCCGAAACGAAGAAACCCCGGTTGATGGCGCTCATCCCGCTGCGGTCCCCGGCCCGCGGCCGGACCACGAAGATGCCGACGACCGCGGTGATGATCCCGATGGCCGGGATGAACAGCGGGATGACCAGGCCGTAGTTGCCGAAGGCGACCTCGCCGAGGATCAGCGCGGCCACCAGCATGACCGAGTAGGACTCGAACAGGTCGGCGGCCATGCCCGCGCAGTCGCCCACGTTGTCCCCGACGTTGTCGGCGATCGTCGCCGCGTTCCGCGGGTCGTCTTCGGGGATGCCCTGCTCGACCTTGCCGACCAGGTCGGCGCCGACGTCGGCCGCCTTGGTGTAGATGCCGCCGCCGACCCGCATGAACATCGCCAGCAGTGCCGCGCCGAAGCCGAAGCCTTCCAGCACATCAGGAGCATTGGCCTTATAGATGAGCACCACGATGGTCGCGCCCAGCAGGCCCAGGCCGACGGTGAACATGCCGGCCACGCCGCCCGTCCGGAACGCGATCCGCATCGCGCGGTTGCTGCCATCCTCGCGCGCGGCCGCGGCGACCCGGACGTTGCCGCGCACCGTCAGCGACATGCCGGTGAACCCGGTCAGGCCGGAGAAGAGGGCCCCGACCAGGAAGAAGCCGCTACGGCCCCAGCGCACGTCGGTATTGACCGCAGGCAGCACCAGCAGAACGAAGAAGACAATGACGACAAACACGCCCAGCGTCCTGAACTGGCGCCGCAGGTAGGCGGCCGCGCCCTCTTGCACGGCGAGGGCGATCTCCTGCATCTTCGCGGTGCCCTTGCTGGCCGCCAGCACCTCGCGGACCAGCCCGGCGGCCACGCACAGGGCCAGCACCGCGACGACTCCCGCGACGATGACCAGTACCAGGTTCCGGCCGGCCAAGCCGACGGGCGCGCCCGCCGCCGCGGCATAAACCCTTGACAATTCGTGTCCTCCTTGACCGTCAAGCCAGGCATCGTGCCGCTCTGGGTGGGCCGTGCGTTACTTCGCCGCGCAGGCCGCGTACCGGCGCACGGCCGGAACGGCGATCAGCCGCGTCCGGCGCCAGGCCGGTGGCGCACGCACTGAAGTGTGTTACCTAAAGACAGTGGCGGGAGTCTACGCAGGCCGGATGGCAATGGTAAACATGGGGCGGTTCCTAACACATTCGAGACATCTTCGTAATACAAACATGACTGCACTGACGCTGTCACGGTGAGCCGCGTCACGTACCCGACGGCCCCGCAGGCCAGCTCATGCGCACGCGCAGCCCCGCATCGGTCGAGGAAACCTGCACGTCGTCCGCCAGGCCCGAGATCACCGCCAGACCGAACGCGGCGGGGAACGCACCGTCCCTCGTTTCCGCGGGCACCGGACGGAACGGGGCCGAGCCCCCGTTCGCCGCGGCCACCGCCGCCGTATCCATGACCGGGGAGAACCCCCCGTCCGATCCGATGTCCGGCGGTGCCGCGTCGGTCACCACGACTTCGAAACGGCTGCCCAGGTCGGTGAGCTCGATGCGGACGGGCTCGGCGGGGCAGTGCCGTCGGTGCGCCTCCACCGCCCGCGAGCACGCCTCACCCACGGCGAGCCGTACCTCGTCCAGCAGTGCCTCCGCCACACCGCTGCGGCGGGCGACCGCGGTGGCGACCAGCCGGGCGGTGCGGACGTGCGCGGGCAGCGGCGTGAACGTGACTTCAACTGTGGCCATCACGAGAGATGCCGCGCGTGCTACTTCTCAGCTTTGCGGGCGGCGATGGCCTCGTCCACCGTGTCGTGGATGCCGAAGACCTTCGTGAGCCCCGTGATGCGGAAGATCTTGAGGATCCGCTCCTGGGTGCAGACCAGGTCGAGCGAACCGTCGTAGGCGCGCACGCGCTTAAGTCCCCCAACGAGGACCCCGAGACCGGTAGAGTCGAGAAACTCCACCCTCTCCATGTTCACGACCAGGTTGTAGTTGTTCTTATTGACCAGATCGATCAGCAGCTCACGGAGCCGCGGTGCGGTGTACACGTCGATCTCGCCCTCAACATCGACGACCTCGATGCCGTCCTGTGTGTGGTGACCCAGCTTCAGTTCCACAAAATCCTCCAGCGCCATGCAGCCGTCGTCTCGGCGTCCCGCCCGTGCCATCTGGTCCGGCGGACCCTGGGTGCGGGACGATCCTCGGGGCATTCAACCACGCTCCGGTGTCATGTCTATACGAAATCCAGGTGCCGGGCACGCCGCGACGACAGATGAGGCACTGAAACCGTGGCTTCGATCAAACCCCTGCCGAGTGAGCCGGCGGGCGGACGGAACCCGCGCGCGGTCTGGTCCGCCGCCGGTTCCGGCCCCGTCCGCCCCGCGGTCCGCGCCCTGCGGGCCGGAGTCTCCGCGCCGGGTACTCCCGCCGCAGAGACTCCGGGGACTCCCGGGACTCCCGGGACTCCGGCCGGTCCGGCCGCGCCAGAGCCTCCGGAGGCTCCGCCGGTTCCCGCCCTCGGCCTGCTGGCGGAGGGCCGGCGGACTGGGCGCTTGATCCATCTGGAGCAGATCCCGGGCCGCACCGGCATCCCCGCGGCCTGGCCGGAATGGGTTCCCGCCGAGCTGACCGCGGCCTTCGGCCGCCGGGGAGTCCGGACCCCGTGGTCGCATCAGGTCACGGCGGCCGATCACGCCCGGCACGGCCGCAACGTGATCATCTCGACCGGGACCGCCTCCGGGAAATCGCTCGGGTACCTGCTGCCCGCCCTGACCGGGGTCCTGGCGGGCGGGACGGCGCTGTACATTGCGCCCACGAAGGCGCTGGCCGCTGATCAGCTCGCCGCGCTGCGGGCCCTCGGGCTGCCGGGTGTCCGGGCCGCCACGCTGGACGGCGACACGAGTGCGGGCGAACGCGCCTGGGCCCGGTCGCACGCCTGTTACCTGCTCACCAATCCCGACATGCTGCATCACGTCCTGCTGCCGCAGCATCGCCGCTGGGCCGGTTTCTTCAGCCAGCTGCGCTATGTGATCATCGACGAGTGCCACGGATACCGGGGGGTCTTCGGGTCCCACGTGGCACACGTGCTGCGCAGGCTCCGCCGGGTGTGCGCGCACCACGCCCCGGACTCCCGCCCGGTCTTCATCCTCGCCTCCGCCACCGCGGGGCAGCCAGGTGAGACCGCGCGCCGCCTGACCGGGCTGACGGCCGAGGAAGTCACCGCGGACGGATCGCCGCACGGGCCGGTGTCGTTCGCCCTGTGGGAACCGCCGCTGACCCAGGCCCGGGGCGAGGCGGGTGCTCCGGTACGCCGCACAGCGACCGCCGAGGCCTCGGAGCTTCTCGCCGGCCTGGTCCGCGAGAACGTCGCGACGCTGGCGTTCGTCCGCTCCCGCCGCGGCGCCGAGTCCGTGGCGCTGCACGCCAAGCGGTTGCTGGCCGAGCAGGGGGCGGCCGGCCACGCCGACCGGGTCGCGGCGTACCGGTCCGGATACCTGGCCGAGGACCGGCGCGGCGTGGAGGCGGCGCTGCGCGGGGGCCGGCTGACCGGCCTGGCCACCACCACCGCCCTCGAACTCGGGGTCAACATCACCGGTCTGGACGCCGTGCTCATCGCCGGCTGGCCAGGCACCAGGGCGTCCCTGTGGCAGCAGGCCGGCCGGGCCGGCCGGAGGGGCACCAGCGCGGTCGCGGTGCTGATCGCCCGGGACGACCCGCTCGACACCTACCTCGTCCACCACCCGGAGATCCTGCGGCATCCGGTCGAGGCGACCGTGCTCGATCCGGGGAATCCCTACGTGCTGGCCCCGCACCTGTGTGCGGCCGCCGCCGAGCTGCCGCTGACCGAGGCGGATCTCGGGCTGTTCGGCCCGGCCGCCGCCGACGTCGCCGCGGACCTGTGCCGCCGGTCGCTGCTGCGCCGCAGGCCGTCCGGCTGGTACTGGACCCGCCGGGCGCACGCGGCCCGGATGACCAGCCTGCGCGGGACAGGCGCTGAGCCCGTCAAGATCGTGGAAGAGACGACCGGGCGGCTGGTCGGCACGGTGGACGAGCCGTCCGCGCACGTCCTGGCGCACGACGGCGCCACCTATCTGCACCAGGGCGACACCTATCTGGTCAGCACGCTCGACCTGGCCGACGGGGTCGCGCTGGTCGGGCTGGGCGACCCGGGCTACGTGACCTCCGCCAGGCAGGTGACCGACATCGAGGTGATCGGCCAGCAGCGCGAGATGCGCTGGGGGGACGCCCAGGTCTGCTTCGGGGATGTCGAGGTCACCCGGCAGGTCACCTCCTTTGTCCGGCGCCGGGCCGACGACGGCCGGATGCTGGGCGAGACGCCGCTGGACCTGCCGCCCCGTACGCTGCGCACCCGGGCGATGTGGTGGACGGTTTCCGGTCCGCGGGCCGAGCGGCTGGCCGCCGCCGGAGTGGATCTGCCCGGGGCCGCGCACGCCGCCGAGCACGCCTCCATCGGCCTGCTCCCGCTGTTCGCCACCTGCGATCGCTGGGACATCGGCGGGGTCTCCACCGACCTGCATCCCGCGACCGGGCGGCTCACCGTATTTGTCTACGACGGGCACGAAGGGGGCGCCGGTTTCGCCGAGCGCGGATATGATGCCGCGGCCGCCTGGCTGACGGCCACCCGGCACGCAATTGCCTCGTGTGAATGCGAAGCGGGCTGCCCGTCCTGCATACAGTCACCTAAGTGCGGAAACGGAAACATGCCGCTGTCCAAAAGCGGGGCGCTGGCCCTGCTGGACGCGCTGCTCTGTGTCCCTGGGATCTGTGTCCCTGGGATCTGTGCCACTGGGATCTATGCCGCTGGCGGCACTAACCCGCTCACCAGCTTCAACGCCAAAAAGGGGGCGGCCCTCGCCGGGGGGGAGAGCGAGGGCCGCCGCACGGTCCGGCCCTGGGGGGGAGGAGCCGGACCGGCTTCTGGCAAAGCTTATCTTGAATCGGGCTTGCGAGAACACTTGGGTCTTCCCCAACAAGAATTAGAACATAAGCCGCGCGATCTGGACAGCACGGACGAGGACCGATGTATAGCACGGCGGAGAGATGACGAGAAGCAGCGCCGCATTCTTTGATCTCGACAAGACCCTCATCTCGCGATCAAGCACGCTGGCGTTCAGCCGGCCCTTCTACCGGGACGGCTTGATCTCACGCGCGGCGATGATCCGCGGCACCTTTGCCCAGGCTGTCTTCCAGCGAGCCGGCGCGGGCCCCGGGCGGATGGAACGTATCCGCGTCCAGGCGGGCCAGCTATGCCGCGGCTGGCAGGCGGAAAGGGTACGGGAGATCGTCAGGGAGAATCTCGATGAAATCATCGTTCCGCATCTGTACGCGGAGGCCCGGGCCCTGTTCTCCGGGCACCGCGAGGCAGGCCGGGACATCATCGTGGTCAGTGCCTCGGGGCACGAGGTCGTAGACCCAATCGCCGCGCTGCTCGGCGCGGACACCGTGATCGCGACCCAGATGGTGATCACGGACGGCCGGTACACCGGCGATTTCGCTTTCTACGCCTACGGCGAGGCAAAGGCCGTGAGGATCCGGCAGCTGGCCGCCGAGCGCGGATACGAGCTGGCTGATTCCTACGCCTACAGCGACTCCATCACCGATCTGCCGATGCTCGAGACGGTGGGTCACCCCACCGCGGTCAACCCCGACCGGTCGCTGCGGCGAGCCGCGACCCAGCGGGCCTGGCCGGTACTGTCCTTTGCGTCCCCGCCCGGCGGCCGCCGGGTGCCCGGGTGATTTCCCAAAATCCTCGCCGCGCATTCGCTAAACCAGCAGTTCAGGGCATGTGAAGGGGCCTACTGATCGATGTCACGAATTGGTCACGTCAAGGCCTTTTCAAGCGCTGCCATTCGTCGTAGAAAGGAGGTACGGACACCGAAACGTCCGGGCACGGCAGCCGGGAACCCACGCGCGACCACCCACGAGAGGCTTGCCGTCCAGGAACGCCGGAGACGTCTTAGCGCCCACACCGGCGCAGGCGGAGGCGGCGACCTGGCCGGCAAAAGAAGAGGTACACGCCTGGTACCGCGGCATCAGTGCATTGCGACGGCGCCCCCCCGGGGGCGCCGTTCGCGCACCGGGACAGCAGGGCCGCCTTTTGATCACAGGCCCGGAGTCACTCCGCTGCGGACCGGCATAAACACGCCAGCCCAGCCCTAGCTGCGCGTATGCCAGCGGACAGGGTGCGATCCTGCTCTTGCGCCGGACCGTCGATAGCGCTGAACTGGTGGCGGACGCACGTCACCGATGAGGCGTGACGAGCCACGTGCGTGCCGCCCGCCATCAGGCTCAAACTTCGCGGCAGCAGGCGAGGAGGCACTTATTTCATCGCACTGGTGAAACGATTTTATCCAGGCGGCAAATTTCCTCAAACACCGCGAATGCCGCGAGTCGGCGAACGTAACAGCTCGCCTTATACAGTTCGCGCTAGAACGGAGTCAGCGTTGACCAAAGAGACTCTTTCCAATCTGCTGCAAGAATCGCGTCGATTTGACCCGCCACCCGAACTCGCAGCGCACGCCAACGTGACGGCCGACGCATATTCAGAGGCCGCGGCCGATCGCCTGGGCTTCTGGGCGGACAAGGCCCGGCGGCTCACCTGGGACCAGCCGTGGGACCAGGTCCTGGACTGGTCGCACGCGCCGTTCGCCAAGTGGTTCACTGGCGGCAAGCTCAACGCCTCGGTCAACTGCGTGGACCGGCACGTGGCCGCCGGCAACGGCAGCAGGGTCGCGTACTACTTTGAAGGCGAGCCAGGCGACGAGCGGGTAATCACGTACGCCGAGCTCAAGGACGAGGTCTGCCGCGCGGCCAACGCCCTCACCGAACTGGGCGTGCGCAAGGGCGACCGGGTGGCGATCTACATGCCGATGATCCCGGAGACCGTGGTCGCCATGCTCGCGTGCGCCCGCCTGGGCGCCCCGCACATGGTGGTCTTCGGAGGGTTCTCTGCGGACGCGCTGAGCTCCCGGATCCTCGACTGCGACGCGCACACGGTCATCACCGCCGATGGCGGGTACCGGCGCGGGAACGCGACTGCGCTCAAGCCGGCCGTGGACGAAGCCCTGAAGTCCTGCCCGGACGTCCGCTCGGTGCTGGTGGTCCGCCGGACCGGCCAGGACATCGCCTGGACCGAGGGCCGCGACGTGTGGTGGCACGACGTGGTGGGCCGGCAATCCGCCGAGCACACACCGGAGGCGCACGACGCGGAGCACCCGCTGTACGTGATGTACACCTCGGGCACGACCGCCAAGCCCAAGGGCATTCTGCACACGACCGGCGGTTACCTGACACAGGTCGCCTGGACGCACTACGAGGTCTTCGACATCAAGCCGGAGACCGACGTGTTCTGGACGGCCGCCGATATCGGCTGGGTCACCGGCCACTCGTACATCGTCTACGGCCCGCTGGCCAACGGCGCGACCTCGGTCATGTACGAGGGCACCCCCGACACGCCGGGCCGCGGCCGCTGGTGGGAGATCATCAGCAAGTACAAGGCCACCATCCTGTACTGCGCGCCTACCGTCATCCGCATGTTCATGAAGTGGGGGGAGGACATCCCCGCCAAGTACGACATGTCCAGCCTGCGGCTGCTGGGCTCAGTGGGTGAGCCCATCAATCCCGAGGCCTACATCTGGTACCGGGAGTACATCGGCGGAGGCCGCTGCCCGGTGGTCGACACCTGGTGGCAGACCGAGACCGGCGCGATCATGATCAGCCCGCTGCCGGGGGTCACGTCAGGCAAGCCCGGCGCGGCCATGAAGCCGCTGCCTGGCATCGTCGCCGCTGTCGTCGACGACAGTGGGCAGAGTGTGCCCAATGGCGGCGGCGGCTTCCTGGTCATCAAAGAACCATGGCCGTCGATGCTGCGCACCATCTGGGGCGACGACGAGAGGTACGTCAAGACCTACTGGTCCCGGTTCGACGGGATGTACTTCGCCGGCGACGGGGCCAAGAAGGACACGGACGGCGACCTGTGGCTGCTCGGCCGGGTGGACGACGTCATGCTCGTGTCCGGCCACAACATTTCCACCACCGAGGTCGAATCCGCTCTGGTCTCCCATCCCCGGGTCGCCGAGGCGGCCGTTGTCGGGGCCGCCGACCCGGTCACCGGGCAGGGCATCGTGGCGTTCACGATCCTGCGCGGCGACGGCGAGGTGGACGGCGAGGCCCTGGGCGCCGAGTTGCGCGCTCATGTGGCCCAGGTGCTCGGGCCGATCGCCCGCCCACGGCAGATCCTCGTCGTGGCGGAGCTGCCCAAGACCCGCTCCGGCAAGATCATGCGGCGGCTGCTCAAGGACGTGGCCGAGAACCGGCAGCTCGGTGACGTCACCACGCTGACCGACAGCACGGTCATGGATCTGATCAAGACACAGCTGCCCACGGCCAAATCCGACGAGTGAGACCAGCCGCCGTTGGCCTGGATGCTGTCTCAGCTGCCTGCGGCGCGGCCTGGACGGGCCGCGCCGCAGGCGCGGATTAGGCCCGCAGCACGCCGCCCGGCATAATGATCCTTTGCGGCATGATCTTTGCGGCGCGTACCTCACCGGCGATCG
>Ga0209890_10001618_pt1 | contig 10160 bp, 7 predicted proteins | sample OrgsoiDNA2013049_FD_185799 | JGI IMG/M metagenome (GOLD analysis project Ga0209890, IMG submission 185799) | Permafrost soil microbial communities from the Arctic, to analyse light accelerated degradation of dissolved organic matter (DOM) -... | ecosystem: Environmental > Terrestrial > Soil >... | reverse complement strand
TGTCCTCGATCGGATCGCACTTGCGAAAACGCTGTTCATGGGCATGGAGTAAACAAGGGTCGATGAGGCGGGTGAAGTGTTTCCCTATGGACCGGTGGAGTGCGACACGTCCGTGTCGTATCGCTCCGTCATCGTGTTCGGTAAGATTCGCATCATCGAGAACGAGGCCGCGAAAATCGAGTTCTATACGACTTTTATGACGAAATACGCGCCTGCGGAGTCCTGGGGACGTAATCGCGGATCGTTTCCTCGGCTCGGCAAGACCATTGTGTACGCGATAACGCCCGAGGCCATCACCGGGAAGCAAGGGCTGTTGTCGGCGCTGGCGGACCGCTGGCCGAATCGACAGCCCGCCGCCCCCACGCTGCCGCTGGGGACGCCGCCGGACGGGGCTGTTTAGTGGACGAGGTATTCGCACGGCGCGACGTGATCGAGCCAGCGACGCTGCGCCGTCTCTGCGTTCCCTCATGAGCCCCCTCGTGCAATCCGGATCTCGCCGCGTGTTCCGTGATCGCGCAGGCGCCAGGACGGCGCCGAGATACGCCGCGAACGTGAACAGGGGACCGGGAATCGCCTGCGCGGCCCCATAGCCGGCGAGGAAGGTGTCGCACCGAATCTAAAAATCGCCGCGTAGCAGAGCTCGACGATGGGACGGTGCGACGTGGCGGGCTAGGCAGCAGCGGGATCCGCCAGGACCTGCACCGGCTTCGAGGCGGCATCGACCGTTCTGAGCACCACGGGTCGGCGCCAGACGTGGGTAACGTAATCGAGAACCTTGCGCGCGCTATCGGTATCCAATCCCCGCTTGTCTATTTCGCTGTTGTGTTCCAGCACCAAAGTGCCATCACTTTTTACCTCGGCCACGGACACGCGCGGTGCACCGAAGTTATATTTATCGTGCAGTAGGGTTTCGCGCAGCTCGTCGATCTCCTCGGCGAGCACCTTGACGGGTCCGTTCGACTGCCTCTTGTAGCGGAACAGGCCCATGTCCGCCGCGAGTTCGCGCGTCAGATTGTTGCGCAGAAAACTGAAGTCATCGTCTTCGCGCATGATGCGCCGCGCAGAATCGATCCCGCCCTGTTTGATGATCTCTTCCCACAAGGTGAATCCCAGGTGATACGGATTCACGGCCAGAGCGATTTGTTCCTCCGCAGCAACGGGGCGCACGACATCGGAGTGGCATTTGATGGCGTCCAAGTAAGTATCCTGAGGAATGAAATCCGCTTCCCGCAGCAGGCGCGCGTGCCAATACGATGCCCAACCCTCGTTCATGGTCTGGGTCGCATACACGGGGTAGAAGTAGAACGATTCATCTCGCACCGCCAGGAAGATGTCTCTTTCCCAGCTCTCCATGTCCGGTGCGTACGTGGCAATGAACCACAAGAGATCCTTCTCGGGATGCGGCGGCAGAGGCGCACGCTGTCGTCGCGCGTTGTGAACCGCCTTGTCGTCGGCATCCAATGTGGCAAAGCGAGATCGAAAAGGGTCGTCCGGCGCCGGTGCGAGCGCAGGCGCGTATTCCGGATAGTGCTCGCGCCGCAGTCCACGGTCAAGGTCGATGTACTGCTCGAGGGAGAGAGCGGCGTCGAGCACTTTTTCCACGGCATTGAATCCGTAGGATTCGATGTCCCGCTCGATTTGCCGCGCATGGCTGGCAGCATGTTCGATGATGTGCTCGCTGCCCTGCTCTTGGGACCTTTTGAACAAGAGATTGTTCTTGGAAAAATCCGCGTGACCGAGCACGTGAGCCGCGACCAACGTGTTGTCGGCAAGACCATTGCTGGCCGCTAGGTACGCACGTCCGGGGTTGCCCGGAAACACCACTTCGAACAATCGCGAATGGCCCATGTGGCGCTGTAGCAACTGATAGATATAGCGGGCGCCGAATGACCAGTGCGGCATGCGGACGGGTAGGCCATAAACGGCTATTTCCGTCATGAAGCTATCGGGAACCGCTTCGAAAATCACCGGGGACCAATCCAGCCCGAGCTTGCGAGCAAGATCTTCAAGGCGGGGTAAATGGCCGCGCCAGTCGCTCGTCATGGCGGCGTTCCGGAGGCATCGATCGTTGCGGCCGCTTGCGCTTCAAGCGTGAAAAAGTGGCGGACCGCGTTTGCGACGTCGTTCGCATCCCTGATGGTACATCGCCCGCTGGGTAAACCCTGGGCGCTGACGGCATCGAAGAGTTTGGAGGTTTCGCTATGACTGCTGCGCAGTCCCGACGCTATCTCCACATAGCCGGCGTATTGTGCGTCCTTGGCGATGCCTGCCAGTTCGTTGCGCGCTCGCTCCCGATCATCTACGGCGTTGTCGCCATCCGAAGCGTAAAACAGATAGATGTTGCAGCTTCCCGGATCGAAGCGCGCCTTGATGATCTCGTGCACCTTATTCAAACCCGTGGACGCCACAGTGCCCCCGCTGCCGGCCACTTTGAAGAAATCGGGCTCGCTGAATTCCCAGGCTTCGGTGGTGTGGGCTACGAACACGATGTCGAGAGCGCGATACTCACGCCGCAATCCGGCGGCTACCCAAAAAAAGAAAGTCTTTGCCAACTGGCGGTCGCCTTCGGTCATGCTCGCGGATACGTCCAATAGAAAGAACACCGCGGCACGCAGCGCCGGCTGCCGACGGCGGGTGAGTTGCCGATAGCGAAGATCTTCATCGATGAACGCGGGTGCCGACGAGTCGCGCACTCGGCGCTTGACCGACTCCTTCATCGAGCGGCGGCGGTCGAGTCTGGATCGTGCACCGCGACGATTCCAGCCTTCCCGTTTCCATTCCGCCTCTTCCGATTGGCCGACCCGCGGCTGCAGATTCGGCAACCGCAATTCGTCCCACATCCAATCGATGATGTCGTCGACCTTGAATTCCAACAACAGATCGGCGCCGCCCCGTTCAGTGCCGCCGGCGCCTTTCCCGCCCTGTTTGTTGCCGGCATTGGCCGGCCCCAACAAGTCGCCGGGTTTAGCGGTACCCTGACCCACGCCCTGCGCCTCGGAGTCGTGGCGTAAGCGAAATCGATAGTGTTCGAGCATTCGAACCGGGACTCTGACCGTCCGCGCGCCGTCATTGATGATGTCGGACCCGGCCACGATCTGGGGCAAGTGGTCCCGAACGGCCTCCCGAATTTTTTCGCTGTGACGGAGCCAATCCCGCGAACCTCGCGAGAACAGCTCGTACCAACCGTTGACGGCGTTGGCGTCCCCACGGGGCTTGCCGTCGGGGTCGCTCCCGTCAGGTTCCGTGCTCATTGCATCACCGCCTGCGATATGGGCGCCATAATGTCTCGTTACTCCTGAGACAACAGGGTGGTGACGTAGTTCAGGGCCTCTTGAGCGCTGTGCTCATCATATCCATACTCCTTGACCAGCCGTTCCTGCACCACGGAAATCTTTTGGCGCGCATCGTCATCGGGTCGGGCAGTGGAGGTCACCAGCCGCAGTACGTCGCGGCGCTCTTCGAACAGGTACTGTTCTATGGCTTCGCGCACCCGCGCATGGCTTGCAAGGCGAAATTTCTCGCCGGCCTTGAAAGCCACCATGGCCTTGCGGATCACTTCCTGTCGGAAAGACTGTTTTCCGGACTCCGAGACCTTGATTTTCTCCTCGACCGACCGAAGGAATCTTTCATCCGGTGCTCGATTCTCACCCGTCATCGGGTCGGTGACCTTTCGTTGGTCGAGAGATGCTTCGATCTCGTCCAGGTACTTCTCCAGCAACTGTTGTGCCTCGTCTTGAAAGGACGCGAACAGGGCGCGATGCACATCTTCTTTGACCCACCGGTTGTAGAATTCCTTTCGAGCAGTCACCAAGTGGTCGAACCACTGTTTTTTCTGCTTCGCGTCCATGCGCGCGTCGCTTTCGATGGCATCCTTGAGCGCCAGCAACAATTCCATGCTGGTGACGCTGCGTGCGTTGCCGCGTGTGATCGCGTTCGACAGAGCGTTGATCACGAATCGCGGGCTGACGCCGCTCAACCCCTCATCCGAGGACTCGGCCCTGAGTCGGGCAGCCTCGGTCTCCGAAAAACCTTCCACGGCCTCTCCGGCGAACAGGCGAACCTTTTTCGGCAGATCCAGACCCTCACGTTCGGGCTTGCTGTGCCGAGTCAAGATGGCGAATACGGCAGCCAGATGCAGTACGTGCGGATCCAGATGTGTATTGCGAAAGGCGGGCGCGCCGTAGACCAGCTTCTTGTAGATTCGCGCCTCTTCGCGGTACGACAGCGCGTACGGCACCTTGATGATGACCATGCGGTCGAGCAGCGCCTCATTCTCCTTTTCCTGCAGAAATCGATTGAATTCCGCGAGATTGGTATGTGCGAGGATGGTTTCATCAAGATAAATCAATGGAAATCGCGCAACTTTGACGTTCTTTTCCTGCGTCATCGTCAGCAGCAGATATAGGAACTCCCGTTTGACCTTCAGGATTTCGATCATCTCGAGCACACCGCGGCTCGCCGCGTACACCGCGCCGGACCACGACCAGGCGCGCGGATCTCCCTCATCGCCCACGTGCGATACTTTGGAAAGATCGACCGACCCGACCAGATCGGCGATGTCGGCGGTCGAGGGATCGTGCGGGGCATAAGTGCCGATTCCGCACCGAGCCGCCTCTGACAAGAAAATGCGCTCGACGGGTACGCGCAGATAATCGCCGTCGCATTCGCGATCCACATAATCGCGAGCCCACGGGCTCGCTTCGCCGGTTATCTCGACGCCGTAGGTCTCGCGAAACTCCGCACGCAAGCTGGCAGGAATGAGATTCAATGGCGATTCGCGCAAGGGCGAACCCTTGATTGCATAGAGAGCGCCTAAATCTGTGCGGCTGTACTCTTCGAGCCCGCGCTTCAACAAGATCGCGAGCGTCGACTTACCGCCTGACGGAGGGCCCAGCAACAGCAACAGTCGGCGGCCCACATCGGACCCCGCGGCCGCCGCCTTGAAGTAGTCTACGACGCGGCTCAGCGGCTCATCGACCCCGAATAGCTCACGTTTGAAGAGTTCCCTGGCTTTTTGAACATCGTTGCCTTGCACGTCGCGTCCGTACCAAAGCAGCATATCCCAAATATATTCGTGACTCGTACGAACCAGTGCGGCCGGATGTGCCGGCAGGATCTGCGTTAAGAAATCGCCGAGAGATCCTTCCCACCTTTGCGCGCGATGTTGCTTGCTGAAGTCAGTCAACGAATTGAGGAAATCCAAGGATCTGGATTCTGATCTAAGCTCTGATGTTCCCATCGTCGAACCTCCACTTGGGAATTGGACTGGGCACTATCCGGCATCGACGCGCAACTGCCTCAAAAGAGCTTGAGCGGAGCGCGACTCATTCGACACTCTCATGACCGTTGTATATCAGATCGGCCACGGCTTCAAATTATTCAGTGCCTCAGCTGAAAAAAAAAGTGTGACGAGAGACATAAGCTGGAAAGAATTCGTGGCGCGCACCAATTCAGATTCACAACGCTCAGGAAGCGGGCACGCGCGCGTCGCAACCGCTGGCGTGATGTCGCTCACACTAGTCGACCGCTGTTCGGATGCGCCGACGCGACGGTCGGGATCAATCACTGCGACAGGCTGCGCTTGAAAAACTCCGTTACGCGGGTGCGGTACTCGTCTGCTGCGACCTGCCCATAATCGACGTGTTGCGCATGGGGAACGATCCACAGTTCCTTCGGATCGCCGGCGGCGGCGTAGAGCTGCAAAACCATGTACTTGGGCACCAGTTCGTCGAGTTCGCCGCCGATAATGAACACGGGGCGCGGTGCAATCTTTCCGATGACGTCCTTCGGCATCATGTCGAGCGATTGGCCGTACGCCCGCAGCGCGAGATAATTCGGTATTTGGGTCAGTAGCCCCCAATCGTCCGTCGCGAGCCAGTTCTGTTCTACGACGTCGTTGGGTGACGCGGCGAGCGTCACTGCGCGCAATCTTGGATCGAGGACGGCCGCTTGCGTCATCACATAGGCGCCCATGGATGAGCCGAAGCCGCCGATCCGCTGAGGATCCACATCCGTGCGCGCGCTCAGCCAGTCGACTGCCGCGCTGATCGCTTGCCTCTCGGGAACGCCCCAGCGCGTTCTACCCTCGCTTGCTCCCTGGCCTGGCAAGTCGAATGCCAGCACACCGAAGCCGGCCTCCGCGAGAAAACCAGTCTCGAAAAGAAGCGAAGAGCGGTCCACCCCGGTGCCGTGCACCAGCACGATGGCGGCGCGGTTTCGTGAGGGCGCATACCAACCTGCCAGGCGGTGACCACTTGCGTCTGCAAATGAAATTTCAGCGAGACCGGGTATTCCTGTGCGCTCCGGGTGTCGCGAGATCGCGCTGGGGGCCGTACGCACGTAGTCGGCGCGCTCTGCCCGAAAGCTCAGGGCAGCAAGTCGTAGCCCAAGCACAAGGACGATGACAATAATGGCAACAACAATATAGATCGCAATTTTCACAGAATTGATCGTGGCTGCTATGGAACCATGAATACTATCATCGGGTTTGCACATATGCGGTCGCAAGGCCCGCAAACCGTGGCGCTTTGGTAGAGTATCAAGCATGAGTAGAAAAGATGAAGATCGCATCCTTCACGGCTTGCATTACTTCCGTGAAAGCATCGACGAGGAATTCGCCGTCACCGGCGATGAGATTCTATGGCTCGCGGCGCATTCCTACGTCGACGGCGGCAGTTGGTTCAAGGATGGTGAGCTGCAAAGTTTCGACTCCTCCATCATTCCGACCGACCTACGCCGCAAGCTTCTGTTGTCGAAGTTTGAAGTGCCACTGCGTTATCTGCAGTACCGCCGGCTCATCAAATATGCTCCGGCCGGCGAGGAAAGTGTCCACGTCGCTGTGACGTTTGCGGGGGCGGACAGGGCCATGCGACTTCACACACGTCTGGGACGCATGGAGGTTTGGTATCAAGAACACAAGGACGGCTTCCTTGGCATCGTAACCACCATCGCTGTTTCGTTCATCACGGCGCTGGTAGCGGTCGCGGTGTCGGAACGCCTGTACAAAAACTTTGCAGAGCCGCCTCGGATAATCTACGAGGTGGACCCTAAATCGTCCGGCTCCGCGGCGGATTGAGTCGTCACTTCGGGTTTTAGGCGATGCCGGAGGCCGCCACGGTGCGTACAGCGGGAACGGCGAATTTACGCGCATCGGGATCCTTCACGAGGTGCAGCGTCCGCCCGAAGAGTCGGTCACGGACGGCAGTGCGGCCGATGTAAATGATGCCGCATTGCTGGAGGTCGTGACTTAGAACGTCGATGACGCGATCCCGCGTGGGTTCGTCCAGGGCGTCGAGGACCTCATCGATGAGAATCCAGTGCGGGGAGTGAAGCAGCGCCCGTGCAAAAACCAGACTCTGTTGTGTATCGTCGCTCAAGTCTCGATCCCAGCGCAGCGTGCGATCGAGCAGGGGAACGAGGCGTGCCAAATTGAGCCTTTCCAGGACCGGCGCGAACGCACTGTCATCGAAGCGCTCGAGACGTGACGGATAGGCAAGAACCTCGCGCAGCGTTCCCGGAGGAAGATAGGGCACGCGCGGCAGGTACAGCGTTTCTTCACCCTGCGGACGTGCGATATGTCCGGCACCCCAAGGCCAAAGACCGGCAAGCGCGCGGAACAAGAGCGTCTTGCCGGTGCCGGGCTCGCCCACGATGAGGATTCGCTCGCCGGCCTGCACGTCGACGTGGGTCTCTGCGAGCGTGGTGCACCCGGCGGGGGTCGCAATTTCCAAGTGATCGATCGTGAACTTGCCCGGCGGGCCGTCATCGAAGGTGATCCGGCGCTGCACATCATGGAGGATGTCGGTGTTGAGCACGGCGCGCCGGAAACTGGCCACCCGCAATAGGGTGGCCCGCCAGTCGGCAATCGTGCTGAAATTGTCCACGAACCAACGCAGCGAGGACTGCACCTGAATGAAGGCGCCCGCCGCCATCATGAGTCCGCCGAAGGTGAGATTGCCGGCGAAATACAGCGGGGCGGCAACTAGAATCGGGGCTACCAGCGTAAACCACCCGTATCCGGCGGTAATCCACGTCAGACTCGTGAGTCCCGAGACCAGACTGCGCATCGCCGCGAGTACCGCAGTCATATCGATCTCGATGCGCCGCGCTTCGTCCGATTCACCGGAGGTTAATGCGATTGCGTCGATATGTTCGTTGACGCGAACCAGCGAGAAGCGTAAATCGGCTTCACGCGCATACCGGTCGGCGTTCCGGCCAATCAGGCTGCGGCCCACCCAATAGCTCAAGAGTGACGCGGACCCGGAATAGACGACGGCCGCCCACACCATGTATCCGGGAATGGCTAAATTTCGACCCTCGAAGTGGAAAACGAAATCGGTCGACAGTGCCCATAGCACGTCGACGAACGTAATCAGAAGAATCGAGGCCTGCAGCAAACCCACGCCCAGATCGGCCGATAGCTCGGTGAGATGGCGCGCGTCCTCATGCATGCGCTGATCGGGGTTGACTCCGATGGGGCCTGCACTCGCGAGACGAAATGCGCGGCCCGGCGACAGCCAGTGCTGGACCAGGTCGTGAACTAGACCCTCGCGCAGCTTGAGCTTGAGCATTTCGCCGAGCCACTTCTGCGCAACGTTGAGCGCTAGGAGCGTTCCGCCGATGATGCCGAAAATTCCCAGCTGCGCCAGGAATTGTCCGAAGTTGCGCCGCGCAAGCGCGTCGTAGAACGGTTGGTTCCAGCTGTTGAGGCGGATCTGTCCATAGGCAGTGGCGACGATGACCAGGAAGAGCGCGGTCGACAGCAGCAGCAGCGCGTTGCGCACCGGAGCGGTCCACAGCGCACCGCTCACCATTCCGAGTTGCGGCACGAGCCCCGACTGCGCAATTTCTTCCGGATCGAGCAAAGGGCTGGCTGCGCTTCGCGTGTGTTCTAGTATCATGCGTACATTTCTCGAGCCAAGAGCGATATTGCCATTATCCGGCAGGTTGCCATCGGTCAAGCGTCGGCATTCGACAATAAACAATGCGGTGTATCATATGAGCCGAATCGAAGCCCTGATGCGCAAAATGTCACTGACCGAGAAGCTCGGCCAGCTGACCATGACGGCCTCCCGCTATGCCACGACGGGACCCATCATCGCCGGGGATTCGACCCAGGCCATCAAGGACGGGACCATCGGCAACCTGCTCAACATGATCGGCGCCGACCATGTGCACGACATGCAGCGGCTTGCTGTCGAAGAATCGCGTCTCGGTATTCCATTGCTCATCGGTTTCGACGTGGTGCATGGTCACCGCACGTTGTTTCCGATACCACTGGGTGAGGCGTCATTGTTCGACCCCCAGACATGGGCGCTGACGGCCCGGGAATCCGCGCGGGAAGCCGCTGCCGACGGTCTCGCAATGACCTTTGCACCCATGATCGATGTGTCGCGCGATCCGCGGTGGGGACGTAGCGCCGAGGGTCCGGGCGAAGACCCGTGGCTCGCGGAACGCTTCGCTGAGGCGAAAGTGCGCGGTTTCCAAGGTGACGACCTTGCCGCACCCGATGCGCTGGCGGCAACCGCGAAGCATTTCTGCGCCTATGGAGCCGTGACCGCCGGTCGCGACTACGCGTCGGTGGATGTTTCGGAGCGCACGTTGCGCGAAGTGTATCTGCCGTCGTTTGCGGCTGCAGTTGCCGCGGGAGTTGCGGCAGTCATGCCGGCATTCACCGATCTTGCCGGGGTGCCGCTGACGGCGAGTGTCGCGCTGCTGCGCGGATGGCTGCGTCAGAAATTGGGCTTCGACGGCGTCATCGTAAGCGACTACAACGCCATCGCGGAACTCATTCACCACGGGATCGCGGCCGACCTTGCACAGGCGGCGACGCTCGCGCTGAAAGCCGGTGTCGATATCGACATGATGGCCGACGCGTATCGCCGCGGCTTGCCGGTGGCGCTCGACCGCGGATGGGTGAGCAATATGGAAATTGACGCGGCCGTACGCCGGGTACTGACGCTCAAGGAGCGATTGGGGTTATTCGATGATCCTTACCGCCGTGGTGCGGCCCCGGAAACCGCTGCGACCCTGGCGTCCCGCCGGCAACTCGCGCGCGTCGTGGGATCTCGTGCCATCGTCATGCTGAAGAATGACAGTGAGGTACTGCCGCTCGCCGCGGGTGCCCTCCGGCTAGCCGTCATTGGCCCGTTGGCTGACGC
>Ga0209890_10001617_pt1 | contig 10167 bp, 8 predicted proteins | sample OrgsoiDNA2013049_FD_185799 | JGI IMG/M metagenome (GOLD analysis project Ga0209890, IMG submission 185799) | Permafrost soil microbial communities from the Arctic, to analyse light accelerated degradation of dissolved organic matter (DOM) -... | ecosystem: Environmental > Terrestrial > Soil >... | reverse complement strand
CTCGTCGCGGCGACCCGCGGACTTTCGGACGGATCCTCCCAGCAACCTAGGTCGTACGATCCGCACGCCTTGTTGCCATAGGAGTTTGCGATGACATAGGTCGTTGGCATCGTGACGGTTCGGTGAACTGTGTTGGCGGTTGCGCTCCGGACCGCGGTGACGCGGGAGGCTTCCGCGGCGGCAGCACGACGTGCAGCAGCCGACTTCTCGTTGTCATGCGCGACCTCGACCGCAATGGCGACGAACACCGCCAGGATGAGACCCAGGCCGACGACAGTCGGCGTCCACCGAGTTCCAGCCGCGAGCCTCACGCATATGTGGTCGGCGCAGACGGCGTACGACTTGATCCGGTTGCTGCCGTCAGTCCTTGCGCAGCTCTAGCCTTTCCTTCGACGACGCCAGGTCGACGAGTGCGGTATCGCCATCGTGTATTTCGCCGGCCAGGAGAGCGCGCGCCAACTGATCGCCGATGGCTGACTGCACGAGCCGGCGCAACGGGCGAGCACCGTAGATCGGGTCGAATCCGGTGAGCGCGAGCCATTCCAGCGCGGCCGGGGTGACTGACAAAGTGATGCGCCGGTCTGCCAGCCGCTCCTGCATACGCGCGATTTGCAGGTCGACGATCTCGGTCAGTTCGTCGGTGCCCAACGGGTCGAACAAGATGACGTCATCGAGGCGGTTCAAGAACTCGGGCTTGAACGTCGCCCGCACGACAGCCATGACCGACTCCCGCCGCGCGTCGTCATCGAGCAGCGGGTCGACGAGATATATCGAGCCGAGGTTCGACGTGAGGATCAGGATCGTGTTGCGGAAATCAACCGTGCGACCCTGCCCGTCTGTGAGCCGACCATCGTCGAGCACCTGGAGCAGTACGTCGAAGAACTCGGGGTGCGCCTTCTCGACTTCATCGAAAAGCACCACACAATACGGCCGGCGGCGGACCGCCTCAGTGAGCTGGCCACCCTCGTCGTAACCGACGTATCCGGGCGGAGCGCCGACAAGCCGCGCCACCGAATGCTTCTCGGAATACTCGCTCATGTCGACGCGCACGATCGCACGCTCGTCGTCGAACAAGAAGTCGGCGAGTGCCTTCGCCAGTTCGGTCTTGCCCACACCGGTGGGGCCAAGAAACAGGAACGAACCGGTCGGCCGGTCGGGGTCGGAAATGCCTGCGCGGGCGCGTCGTACCGCGTCAGAGACTGCCGTCACCGCGCGCTTTTGCCCGATCAAGCGTCGACCGAGTTCGGCCTCCATGCGCAGCAGTTTGCCGGTTTCGCCTTCGAGCAACCGGCCCGCCGGGATGCCGGTCCACGAGCCGACTACTTCGGCGATGTCGTCGGGACCGACCTCTTCCTTCACCATTGCCGCACCGCCACCGGCAGCGGTACCGCTCCCGGTAGAACTCGCCTCCGCCAGCGATCGCTCCAACGCCGGAATGTCGGCGTACATCAGCCGCGATGCCGTCTCGAAATCGCCGTCACGCTGCGCCCGCTCGGTTTGCCCCCGTGCGTCGTCGAGCTGCTGCTTGAGTTCGCCCACTCGATTGAGCGCAGACTTCTCCAGATCCCATCGCGCGGTGAGCACGTTGAGCTGCTCTTGCCGGTCAGCCAACTCCGCCCGCAGTCGATTGAGCCGGTCACGACTCGCCGCGTCGCCTTCATGCGTCAGCGCGAGTTCCTCCATCTTCATCCGGTCGACGGTTCGGCGTAGTTCATCGATCTCGACCGGCGACGAATCGATCTCCATGCGCAGTCGCGAGGCCGCCTCGTCGACGAGGTCGATCGCCTTGTCGGGCAAGAATCGACCGGTGATGTAGCGGTCGGACAACGTAGCCGCGGCAACCAACGCCGCATCGGTGATTTGCACCTTGTGATGGGCCTCGTATCGAGACTTCAGGCCACGCAAGATGCCGATCGTGTCTTCCACCGAAGGCTCGCCCACGAGCACGGGTTGGAACCGCCGCTCCAACGCCGGGTCCCTCTCGATTCGCTCGCGGTACTCATCGAGGGTGGTTGCACCGACCATTCGCAACTCGCCACGAGCCAGCATGGGCTTGAGCATGTTGCCGGCATCCATCGCGCCTTGTGCTGCACCGGCACCGACGACGGTGTGCAGCTCGTCGATGAACGTGATCACCTCGCCGTCCGAGCTCTTGATTTCGTTGAGCACGGCCTTCAGCCGTTCTTCGAACTCGCCGCGGAATTTCGCGCCGGCAATCATCGCGGCCAGATCGAGGGCGATCAATTTCTTGCCACGCAGCGATTCGGGCACGTCGCCGGCCACGATGCGCTGTGCCAGACCCTCGACGACAGCGGTCTTGCCGACGCCGGGTTCGCCGATGAGCACCGGATTGTTCTTCGTGCGCCGCGCCAACACCTGCACCACCCGACGGATCTCGGTGTCGCGGCCGATGATCGGGTCGAGCTCGCCGCGACGTGCCCGCGCAGTGAGGTCGACACCGTATTTGTCCAGTGCCTGAAAGGTCGACTCCGGGTCAGGCGAGGTGACCCGTACATGTCCGCGCACCTTTTCGAATGCATTCAACAATGCGTCGGACGTCGCCCCGTGACGTTCGAGAAGAGTGGCCACCTCGCCGCCCTCGTCGGTCAGACCCACCAGCAGATGTTCGGTGGAGATGTATTCGTCGCCTCGCTCGGAAGCGCGCTTTGCGGCCGCGGCGATGACCTGCATCGACGGACGATCCATGCCCGGGGTCGACACGGTTGCTCCGCTGGCGCGCGGCAAGCGATCGGCGATTTGCTCGGCCCCAGCGGCGAGGGCACGCAGGTCGACGCCAACGGCTTCGAGCAAGGGTGCCGCCGTGCCCTCGCTCTGCGCCATCAGGACCAGCAGTAGATGGACCGGCTCGACGTGCGGGTGCCCCTGGGCTGCGGCCAGACCAATCGCGTCGGCGACCGCTTCTTGGCTCTTCGTCGTGAGCTTGTACGTGTCCATCAGGCAATCCCTCTGCTCAGTTCATTCTCGAGTGGCGCGGCGCGGTCGGGCGGCAAGGTCGAGAGGCCAAGGCAGGCGATACCCTGCCTGCGTGACGGGCATACCCAAGGGCACTGAACGCGACCGGGCGCTGCGAATGTTGGCTCGCTTCGTCGCCGGTGATGGCATCGAACTCGGCCCCGGCCACCAACCGTTCCCACTGCCGTACGCCGGCGCGACCGCGCGCTACGTCGACCGGTGGAAGCCCGACGAGAACACCGAACTGTTCCCCGAGCTTGGCGATGACGCGGTCTTCGCGCTGCCCGACATCATTGCCGACCTCAACGTTGACCGGCTGTCGATGATTGCCGATCAGAGCGAAGATTTCGTCATCGCCAGTCACGTGCTCGAGCATCTCACCGACCCGCTTGCGCAACTTTCCGAGATTCACCGCGTGCTGCGCCCGGGCGGCGTGGCGCTGGTCTTGCTGCCTGAGCGCACGCTCACCTTCGACCGCGCCCGGCAAGGCACCACGTTGCCGCACCTCATCGCCGACAACGACGTCGGCATGACGGTTGCCGACGATGCGCACATCGAAGAGTTCTTGATCTACGCCGAAGGCTGGCACGAATCGTGGGACGACGCGGCCGGCCGCAAAGTGCGATTCGACATGCAACGCGATCGGTCGTTCCATGTGCACTGCTGGACACAGGAAGAGTTCGTCCCCGTCCTGCGGCACACGATCACCGCGATGGGCATGTCGTGGGAGTTGATCGACGCTTACTTCGTTACCGACGTTGTTGACAGCATCGAATTCGGCTTCGTGTTGCGGCGTTCGCTGCACGCCGGCGACGCCCAAGTGCTCGCGAAACGACTCGACAAGGCATGGGCGGCCTTGGTCGACAGCCGTATCGAGCGGCCGCGGCCCAAGCCGGCGAAGCCGCATCCGCGTCGTGACGCGCTCAGCCGCAACCCCGCGTATCGGGCGGTGCGCCGTCGCGCCCGGCCGCTCAAGCAAGCGGCCGTGACCATGTTGGGCAAAGTGCGCGCTGGCGCGAGCACGAAGCCTGAGAGCGAGTCGCACGACTAGCAGCCGGCTACGAGTGCGGCGGGTCGTCGCGCAAGCTTGCGGCGGGCGCATCGGTCTGCCACACCACGGCAGCGGCGACGGATCGCAGCGGCACGAGATCGCGTCGGTGCGACGCATGTGCTTCGGCCACCATGCGCGCGGCACCAGCGTGGACGGCGTCAAGCTCGCGAGCAACTTCAGCGAGCCGTTGTCGCAACGCGGTGACATGGTTCTCCAACTCGAGAATCCGTTTGATACCAGCGAGATTGACGCCCTGCTCTTGAGAAAGACGTTGCACCTCGCGCACTTGGGAGATGTCGCGGCTTGAGTACCTGCGCCCGCCACCCGGCGTCCGCCCTGGTGAGACCAAGCCGAGCTTGTCGTAGGTGCGCAGTGTCTGCGGGTGCAGGCCGGCGAGTTGCGCCGCGACGGAGATGACAAACACCGGAGTGTCGTCGTCGAGCATGAGTTACGCACCTCCTGGTAGGTGGGCCCGCGGGTTGTCGGACGCGGTCGCCGCCTGGTAGGCCTCAAGGGCTTCTTTCGCTTTACCGGTGACCTTGTGTGGCACCGCAACATCGATCGTGACCAGCAGGTCGCCTTTGCTGCCGTCGCGCCTAGTGATGCCTTTGCCGCGCACGCGCAACACCCGACCACTCGTTGTGCCGGGCGCGAGCTTGAGAGTGACGTTCGGGCCGCCCAGTGTCGGCACTTTGACGTCAGAGCCGAGCGCAGCTTCGGGGAATGTGACCGGCAACACGATGGTGAGGTTGTCGCCGCTGCGACCGAACAACTCGTGCGGCCGAACGTGCACGAGCACGATCAGGTCGCCGTGCGGGCCGCCGCGTTCACCCGGAGAACCTTTACCCTTCAGGCGAATTCGCTGTGAGTCGTTGACGCCAGCCGGAATACGCACCTGCATCGTCTTCTCACTCATTGCGCGGCCGCTGCCATGACAGACCGGGCACGGATCATCGACGATGAGGCCGCGGCCGCGGCAGTCTCGGCACGGCTCGGACAACGCAAAGCCGCCCGCGCTGCGAGCAGTGACGCCGGTGCCGCTGCAGGTGGGACACACCCGTGGCGTCGTGCCGCTCTTCGCACCGGTACCACTACACGCCGAGCATGCTTGCGGAGTAGCCATGTGCAGAGAGACCGTCGAACCGTGAGCGGCGTCGACGAAATCGAGGGTGACATCTGACTCGACGTCGGCACCTCGACGCGGCTGGCTGGTACCCGTGCCAGTGCGCCGGGTGTTGCCGAACAGCCCACCGAGAATGTCGCCAAGACCACCGGCCGCGTTCGCACCACCCGCACGGGCGCCACCAAGCAGGTCGCCCAGATCGAAGTTGAACCCGCCCGGGCTACCCGCACCACCGCCACTACCCGGCATGCGAAACCCGCCGCCGCCGAACAACGACCGCGCCTCGTCGTACTCCTTGCGCGTCTTGTTGTTCGACAGCACGTCGTAGGCTTCCGAGATTTCCTTGAACTTGTCTTCGGACTTCGTGTTGCCGGTGTTCGCATCGGGGTGATGTTGGCGCGCGAGCTTGCGATACGCCTTCTTGATTTCCACGGCCGTCGCATCTTTCGGGACGCCGAGCGACTTGTAGTAGTCCTTTTCGATGTAGTCGCGGGTGCTCATCGGCGTCCCTCCCTTCTGTGTCTCTTACAGATCGGACGACGACGGGTTGGCGTCATCGATGCCGATGATGTCGTCATCCGTAATGTCGTCGTCCGTACTGTCGTCGTGGTTCGGCAATGCGGCCGTCGGTTCGGCGACGGCGACCCTGGCCGGCCGCACTACCCGACCGGCGTAGCTGTATCCGGGCTGCAGAATCTGCACCGCAGTCGGTTCGGCGACCGTGTCGGAGTAGGAGTGCATCAGCGCTTCGTGCTGGGTCGGGTCGAACGGGTCGCCCGGCTGCCCGAACTTGGTCAGGCCGAGCTTGGCCACCGCGGCGTCGAGTGCCTCGGCAACCTGGCGAAAGCCGCCCTCGAGTTCGCCGTGCTCACGAGCGCGACCGATGTCGTCGAGCACCGGCAACAGCGCCGCCAACGCATCGGCAACGGCGAACTCGCGCACGCTGGTGCGATCACGCTCGACCCGCTTGCGGTAGTTCGCATATTCGGCTTGCAGCCGCTGCAGGTCAGCGGTGCGTTCGGCGAGCTCGGTGCGCAACAGCTGTGCATCCGAGCCGCCTGCCGAAGCCGGCCCGTTGGCATCGGAGAGGCCCGCCGAAGCGGGCCTCTCACCCAGGACCGGGTCGGGATGCGACTCGTGCGAGACAGCTCCCGAGAGCGGATCGAAATGAAGGCGCCGTTTGTCGCGCACGATAGGTGGCTCGAACGGATCGGCGTCGGTCATGACGTGCCCTCGTCGACGATCTCGGCATCGATCACCCCGTCATCAGCACTCTCGGCGCCGTCCGCGCCACCAGCGTGGTCGTGACCGCTGTGGTCACCGCCGTCTGCACTGCCCGCACTGGTGTTGGCGGCCTGCGCATTCGCGTAGATCGCGCTGCCCATCTTCTGGCTCTCGGCCGCGAGCTCGTCAGTCGCCGTGCGAATAGCTGCGACATCAGTGCCTTCGAGTGCCTTCTTCAAACTGGCGAGCGCAGTTTCGACCGCGTCTTTCTCCGGCGCCGGAACCGTTTCGGCGTTCTCACGAAGGAATTTTTCGGTCTGGTAGGTAAGCGTTTCGGCCTGGTTGCGGGTCTCCGCCTCTTCCTTACGCTGCTTGTCTTCCTCGGCGTGTGACTCGGCCTCGCGCATCATGCGCTCGATGTCGTCCTTCGGCAGCGCAGAGCCGCCGGTGATGGTCATCGATTGCTCCTTGCTCGTGCCGAGGTCTTTCGCCGACACATGCACGATGCCGTTGGCGTCGATGTCGAAGGTCACCTCGATCTGCGGAACGCCACGCGGTGCCGGCGGCAGACCAGTGAGCTCGAACATGCCGAGCTTCTTGTTGTACTGCGCCATCTCGCGCTCGCCTTGGTAGACCTGGATCTGCACGCTCGGCTGATTGTCGTCAGCCGTGGTGAAGGTCTCGGATCGCTTCGTCGGGATCGTGGTGTTGCGCTCGATGAGCTTGGTGAACACCCCACCCTTGGTCTCGATGCCGAGCGACAACGGGGTGACGTCGAGCAACAGAACGTCCTTGACCTCACCCTTCATGACGCCGGCCTGCAAGCTGGCGCCGACCGCGACGACCTCGTCGGGGTTCACACCCTTGTTCGGCTCCTTACCGCCGGTGAGCTCGCGAACGAGGTCAACGATGGCGGGCATGCGCGTCGAGCCACCGACGAGCACGACGTGATCGATCTGGTCGACCTTGATGCCGGCGTCTTTGATCGCCTGGTGGAAAGGACCCTTGGTGCGGTCGAGCAGGTCGGAAGTGATCTTCTGGAATTCCGACCGGCTGACCTTCACTTCGAGGTGTAGCGGACCCTCGGCACTCGCGGTGATGTACGGCAGGTTGACGGTGGTCTCAGCCTGCTGCGACAGCTCGATCTTTGCCTTCTCGGCCGCTTCGCGAAGGCGCTGCAAGGCCATCTTGTCTTTCGCCAGGTCGATGCCGTTGCTGTTCTTGAACGCGGTCACGAGGTAGTCGACGAGGCGTTGATCCCAGTCGTCGCCACCGAGGTTCGTGTCACCACTGGTCGATTTGACCTCGACGATGCCCTCGCCGATCTCGAGCAATGACACGTCGAACGTGCCACCACCGAGGTCGAACACGAGGATGGTCTGCTCCTTCTCGCCCTTGTCGAGGGAGTACGCGAGCGCGGCAGCGGTGGGCTCGTTGATGATGCGCAGCACGTTCAGGCCGGCGATCGTGCCGGCCTCTTTGGTCGCCTCGCGCTGCGAGTCGTTGAAGTACGCGGGCACGGTAATGACCGCGTCAGTGATCTGCTCGCCGAGGTAGGCCTCGGCGTCGCGCTTCAGCTTCTGCAAGATGCGCGCGCTGATCTCCTGGGACGTGTACTTCTTGCCGTCGATGTCGGCGGCCCAGTTCGTGCCGATGTGCCGCTTGACCGACCGAATGGTGCGGTCGGCGTTGGTGACGGCCTGCCGCTTAGCGACCTCACCGACGAGTACTTCGCCGTTCTTGGCGAACGCGACGACGGACGGCGTGGTGCGCGACCCTTCGGCGTTCGCAATGACGGTGGGCTCGCCGCCTTCGAGGACTGCGACGACCGAGTTGGTCGTGCCAAGGTCGATGCCAACCGCACGGGACATGAGGGATCTCCTTCTGGAGTGCCAAACTTGAGTCTGTAGCACTCATGTTACGGCTCCTACCTGCGGTGTCAAGCCAAAGTTGAGCCGAACCCACTCAACTCTCTGCGCCTGCTCGTCACCGGCCGCGAGCGGTCGGCCCGCCCGCCGTTCGCCGTGCTGTCGGTTGACCACGTAAAGGGGGCTACGGGTCGCTTCACCAGGCGCGCACACCTGGTGAAGTGTCGGTTCGCCTAGTGGGACGCGGGCGGGAGGCGCGAGCGGGACGCGAGCGGGAGGCGCGAGCGGGAGGCCGAGCTGATCAGGACGACGCCGAGCTGATCAGGATGGCGACGGAGTGCTGGTGCCGTCGACGAAGCTGTTGAGGATCTGCGTCGCTATCGCGTTGTCCGTGGCCGGCAACGACACCCGGTCTTCGATATATCCCTCGGGCTTGTCAGCGCTGCCGAGGATGGACGCCACACCGTTGACGGCGTAGCCGTCGGCGTCGGATTCGCGAAAGCCCGCTGACAGCCCGTTCCGGTAGAGATAGAAGCTCGCAGTGTCAGGAGGCAGCACCATCCGAGCGTCCAGAGGCGCGGAACCCGTCGTTCCGGACAGGAGACAAGCTGCGCAGCCAAAGTAATCGATCTCGATGCGGGCGGCAGGGTTGGCGGGGTCGTAGAAAATGACGTTGGTGTGGTCAGACGGGTACGACTCGTCGGCGTATACCCAGCCGGCCGGCACCAGAATTGCTCCGCCGCCGGCGAGCGCGCGCCCGAAGAGCTGCACACCCGCGTAGCTGGGGCGAGTGGGCGACTTGAAGGGCACCGCGTTGGTGCCCCACACCTCATCAACGAAAGGATTTCCGCCAGGGCTCGGTGATAACAGCGCCAGCCCGGACGACGATGCGCTGGGCGTCGCGGAAGCGCTGACATCGGCGGAAGCGGCCGCGGTGGCTGACGGCGACGGCGTCGAACCCGGCGATGCGGACGGCGATGCAGAAGCCGATGCGGACGGCGATGGGCTGGGAAGTCTCGTCGGTGCAAATGTCGTTGAGTTGGTCGCCAGTACCGGGCGGGCCGTGTGCCTCGCCGATCCGGCAAACGCGACGATGGCAACGACGGCAGCTGCCGCCGTCAGGGCAGCGGTAAATCCGGTCCATCGGGCCCGCTTGGCCCGTCGGCGGTCATGCGCTTGCGCCTCAATATGCGCAAGGGGTGGACGCATCGGCGTGAGGGCTTTGTCAGCGCGAGCAAAATGCAGGCGCAGCTCGTCCGGCGTCAGACCGGCTGGGCTCGACTCGTCGGGCAGGTCGGGGCTCATCGCTCACCGCCGATCAACAGGGCCAGGTCGGCAAGGCCGCGCGATCCGAGCGACTTCACTGCACCGACCGAAATGCCGAGCGCCGACGCGGCGGCGGCTTCGCTGAAATCGCAGTAGTAGCGCAGCACGACGACCTCGCGCTTTCGCTTCGATAGCGAACGCAACGCTTGCACGAGCGCGTCGCGATCGAACGCAGTCTGAGCCGATTCTTCTGCGCTGCTGGCGTCGTTCACTGCAGTGAGCGTGCGCGCGTGCCGGTCGACGACGACGACATGCCGCTGATGACCTCGGCAGGCATTGACGACGACCTGGCGCAGGTAGGCGGCGGCATTGCTCGGGTCGCGCAACTTGTTTCGGGCGCCGGCCAGGCGAATGAACGCCTCTTGAGCGATGTCTTCAGCGCCGTCCGCCCGACCGAGCAGGTAGCCCGCGAGGCGCACCATCTGCACGTAGTGGGCAGCGTAGAGATCGGCGAACGTGACGTCGTCCATCGCTGCACCGGGGTCGTTCGCGCGCACCGTTGTCCCACCCCCGTGCCTCACGCGGTCCGACACCAGTGTCACGCACGACTAGATGCGCAGCGCCGACAAATGGTTGCCAGCGGGCGGTCGGTCGACATCCTC
>Ga0209890_10001616_pt1 | contig 10169 bp, 9 predicted proteins | sample OrgsoiDNA2013049_FD_185799 | JGI IMG/M metagenome (GOLD analysis project Ga0209890, IMG submission 185799) | Permafrost soil microbial communities from the Arctic, to analyse light accelerated degradation of dissolved organic matter (DOM) -... | ecosystem: Environmental > Terrestrial > Soil >... | reverse complement strand
AGCGCGAGACCAGGGCGGTTAGCCAGAAGGCCGTCACCATCACAACTCATACCGGAGCAGAAGTAATGGGCGTCATCAAATCGAACCGGTTCGTTGGAATATTCGTCGCGGCAACCATGGTGTGCGGGATGGGGGCGGCGCTTGCCCAGAATGCGCCCGCACCTTCATCCATGAAAACGATCGGCGCTCCCGCGGCCGCCGCCAAGCCGGAGATCGTACCCTCGCTATTCGTACTCAATTCCCGGGGCGCGACGTTGCAGGGAGACACGCTGACGCTGACCGGCGTGGCGCCAGGCACCATCATATTTGCCGATCGCCCGGTGAGGTCCGCCGGCCATCAACCGACCGCGGATGTCATCGCGGATTGGGGCTCGGGCGATGACAGCTTTGCCAAAAATCCTCCGAACGCGACGGTTTCCGTTTTCAGCAAGGATGGTTCGGCGAAGGATGCCGTCGTGGTGTTGAAGAATCCGAAGCTGGAAGGCGACAAGCTGACTTTCAATGTTCAAACCCTTGAGGGCGATCTCACCGGCGGGGACGGCGCGGCCGCAATCTTCATCGACATCATCGGTCGACCGCTTACGCCGATGTCATTTGCCGGGGTTGGACGGCGAACGGCGTTTCGCGGCGCGATGTATGCCGGAGCCGCAGGAGCCGTCGCGTATGGGGCGGCGGCCGCCAACGCTGCTCCTTACGCGGCGCCATATGTCCGGCCGGCTTGCGGTTACTATCCCTATCCGCCCTGCTATTGAGACGAAGATAATGGAGGCCTTGGTATCATGAGCCAGAACCACTTTACCCTCGGCTTTCCCCTGAAATCGCCAGCGGCTGCGAAGGCGCTGGCGGAGCAGCTTCCGTCGTCGATGCCGGAGCTGTTCCGGGTCAACGATACGATCGGCACCGTTCACTATTCTCGCTTCACGGTGCTGAGCGAAAAGACCCTGCTGTTTCTCGGCGATTTCGACGGCGAGTTCGATCGGCTGATGGCCGATCTCGCGAGACTCGCAGGACCGATTTTCGATGCCATCTTCCAGCATGTGGATGATCCGCCATCCACTCCGGTCGCTGCCAACATTGACGCCTTCGTCAGGTGGACGAAGGCGCATCTCATCACCGCGGTGAATCTCTACACCGCCTACCCCAGTGTGACCGCCAGGGAGATTAAGGCTATGGCGTCGGCCGCAGGCGTCACTGGCGCCGGCAAACAGCTCCCGTTCCTGCTGATCCTGCCCATCGAGCTGCCCGACAAGACCTTCATCGCGACTCTGGTCCTGGCCACGCGGTACAGACCGCTGCTGGTCTGGATCGGGGTAAGCGTGGCATTTCTGGTCCAGACAGTCGTGGCGGTGACGCTGGGCGGCCTGATCGGTCGACTGCCGCGCACGCCGGTCGAGGTCTTCGCCGCACTCATGTTCCTGGGCGGCGGTCTCTTCCTGCTTCGCGGGGCCGGCCGGGCCGATGCCGAGGAAGCCGAGACCGAGCACGAGTTCGAGGCGAAAGCCACCGCAGGTATCCACGGCTGGAAAGTTGTCGGGACCAGTTTCCTGGTTCTCTTCGTGGCGGAATGGGGCGATCTCTCCCAGCTGCTGACTGCAGGACTCGTGGTGAAGTACGGGGATCCGGTATCTGTCGGATTCGGCGCGTTCCTCGCCCTGGCAACGGTGTCGGCACTGGGCGCTGTGCTCGGGCGGACCCTCCTGAGGTGGGTCAGACTGGCCACTCTTCGCCGAGTGGGGGGCGGCATCTGCCTCGTGCTCGCGATGGCGTCACTACTGCAGGTGGTGGGCGCTGGAATAGGGCACTGAGCGCCCACAGTAGCCTTGCACCGTGACCCGACGCCAGCTGTTCACCGCCGCGACGGCTGCCGTTGTGCTGGCCGGCCTGGCGATCGGGTCTGTCATCTCGTCAGCACCGGCCAGCTCCGGGGGCAAGGAGACCAGCGAGTCGATTGTACTCATCGGAACCGGTGGGCTTTCGTGGAGTGACGTCTCGCCGCGGACCACGCCGACCTTGTGGTCGTTCCTGCGGGACGGCGCGACCGCCACTCTGACAGTCCGCTCGGTCCATGCCAACACCTGTCCGGTGGACGGCTGGCTGACCCTGTCGGCCGGGGAGCAGGCCTCCGATGCGCTCGAGGGCGGCGGCGGGGGCGGCCCCGATGGCGTCAAACCCCCGTGTCGGGCGCTGCCCGGGCAGATGGCTCCTGGCAAGGTGCCTCACTGGAGTGAGTACCGGGCAGCAGCCGGCGGCAGCAGGTTCGATGCCTCTCTGGGTCTGCTCGGTGACCAGGTGGCAAGTCACGGCGGATGCATCCAGGCCGTTGGCCCGGGCGCGGCACTGGGGGCGGCCCGATCCAGTGGCATGGTGGTGAAGTACCAGGAGTACGACGAAGCCACGCTCCCGGCAGCCCTGGCCGCCTGCCTGGTGACCTTCGTCGACGTCGGACTGGTCCGTGATCCGGCCGATGTGAACCCCCAGGATGAGCTCCGTCCCACGACCACGCGTGCTCAGCAGGTCGCGGCCATTGACGCCCGGGTTGCCAACATACTCAAGGTCACACCCGCTGGGACGGATGTCGGGCTGGTCAGTCTTGCCGACGCGGGAGCCACTGCACGACTGCGGATGATTGCCATCACGGGCCCGCACTTCGGAGCCGGAACGCTGGAGTCGAGCTCGACCAGACAGCCAGGGCTGGTGCAGCTCACGGACCTGGCGCCGAGCATTCTCGCGCACCTGGGCATCCCGCGGCCGCCGAGTCTGGGAGGCACCCCACTGCGGTTGGTGCCAGCCGGCGAGAGCTCGGATCAATCGGCCTACAAGCGTCTGCAGGCTCTACTCGACTACGACCAGTCCTCGCACGAGGTCCACAGCCTCGTCCAGCCGTTCTTCTATGGGTGGGCCCTGCTCCAGCTGGCCCTGTACCTGGGCGCGGCGTTGCTCTGGAAGGGAGGCTGGGGAACCGAGGCGAAACGACACCAGCTCCTGGTGAATACTCGCCGCCTGGCCACCATCGCCGCGACCATCCCGGTGTCAACCTTCCTGGCCAACCTCCTGCCATGGTGGCGTTTCTCGACTCCCCTGATCAGTGTCACCGCCTCCGTTGCCCTCTTCGCAACACTCATCTCGTCGGCAGCCCTGCTGGGTCCGTGGCACAAGCGGACGTTCGGGCCTCTGATCGTGGTCTGCGTCACGACCATGGCGGTCCTGGGGGTGGATGTGATGACCGGGTCCCGCCTGCAGCTCTCCTCACTGATGGGGTTGCAGCCCGTGATCGGGGGCAGGTTCTACGGTATGGGCAACACGACCTTCGCGCTGTTTGCCACGGCGACGCTGCTGCTCTGCATGGCCGTGGGCGACCACCTCATCACCATCGGGCAGCGCCGCAACGCCGCTGCCGCGGTGGCCGCCATCGGGATCGGCGCCGTCATCGTCGATGCCTCGCCGTCATGGGGAAGCGACCTCGGCGGCCCGACGGCACTGCTGCCCGCCGTGATCTACCTGGTGGTCACCATCTTGCAGATGAAGCTGACCTGGCGTGTGCTGCTGGCCATATGGGGCAGCGTCACCGCCTTCATCATCCTCATAGCCCTGATGGACTGGCTGCGTCCGGCCGAGTCCCGTTCGCATCTGGGCAGATTCGTGCAGACTGCCCTTGACGGGGGCGCCTGGGACGTCATCGCTCGCAAGCTCGCACAGAACGCCACGCTCTTCTTCAGCAACCCTCTTTCGCTGCTCATCCCGGTGGTGCTCATCCTGTTCGGCTATCTCCTGGCCCGGCCAACGTGGTGGGCGGCCGCGCCACTGCGCCGGCCCTTCGCGGACATCACCCTCCTGCGGCCGGGACTCATCGCCATCATGATCATGTGGGTGATCGGCTTTGCGCTCAACGACTCCGGGGCCGCGATCCCGGCAGTGGGGGCCACGCTGGCGTGTCCCCTCGTCATCGCGATCGCCATCAGGACGTTCGACGACCAGTGGGTGGCACGACCCGTGCTGACCCGCTCCTCGCGACACCGGCGATAGCCAGCACCACCAGCCACGCCGCCAGCGGACCCACGATCTTGCGGAACCCCAGGGTCGCAGACTCGACCTCCGTGCTCATGGCGACCACGCGGCCCGGGACGTACGCCATCGCCAGCACCGTCAGTCGCGCCAGGAGGACCCAGTCCAGGGCCGAGGCGAAGATCAGCGGGAGAGTGGCCCAGGTGAGCGCGTCATACCAGGGCAGGGCGTAGGGAGCTCCCAGCGCGTACGCCGTGGCGAGCACAAAGGTCGCCGTCATCGCCGTCTGCGTCTGCTGGCGCAGTAAGATCTCGCCGGTCGCGAGCCGCTGGGCGGACGAGTCCGGTGTCGTGGCAGCCTGAGAACGCACAAGACGCGACAGCACCCATGCCAGCGCGACGATCGCGACGGCGGAGGTGGCAGATATGACGCTTCGGGCGGTATCCAGTGGCATCACCGCCGACAGCAGGTTGACGACAGGGCGCCAGGCTGTGGCCAGCGAGACCCCCCTGCTCGCCTTCTGGAGCTGTTCGAAGACATGTGGCCCCGCCCAGAGGTGCAACGATACGAAGACGGCCAGGGACGACACGCCCAGGGCGCTCACCTTGCGAACCAGGTCCCTGCGCACCAGGGAGCGCCAGGACCACAGGATTGCCAGCGCGACGATGGCATACGTGATCTTGGTGCTGACCGTTGCCCCGAGCACCAGGCCGGCGATCCAGGGCCTGCGTGCCGCGAGGTAGAGGGCAGTCAGAGCCAGGGCGGTCGCGATGAGGTCAACGTGCGCCCCGAGCACCGCAACGCCGAACACCACTGGGTTGGCCGTCCACAACAGGTCAACCCTGCGGAGAGCATCGTCCTGCGGGGCCGCCCGGCGCAACAGGAACCGCACCATGAGCCAGGCCGCCACGATGAGGAGCTGCCAGACCCAGACGGTCTGACGCAGGTTGTCCTGCCCGACCAGGGAGCTGACCGTCTGCAGCGCCGTCCCGAAAGGACCATAGACACTCGGCGTCATCGTCCAGGGGGGCTCGACGGCACTGGTGACGGGGTCATGCCCGCCGGCCCAGGTGATCGGCGCGACGAGATAGGGATCGCCTCCCTGTGCCTCGATCCGCCCATAGGCCGCGTAGTTGGTGTGGTCGGCCGAGCCGATCGGCGCGGTCAGCAGCGCCAGGACGCCCAGCGCCACCGGCCAGAGCCAGGGGTGGGCGCGCAGCCAGCTCCCGAACCTTGCCCAGGACTGGCCACAGCCCACCCCGCGCCACAGACCCAGACCCACACCCAGAGCCCCCAGCAGGTATGCCGTCCACAGGACGGCCGTGACCACGGCCGACGACATCTCGACGGGGAGGTTGCCTGGAGCCCAGCCACGAGGGCCGAGACCCGGTTTCGCCGCCGAGGGCCCGGCCGCAGCGACCAGCAGGAGGAGTGCGAATGAGAGAGCGAGCGCCGCGCCGCGCAGCCATCCCAGTGACCGGTCGTAGCGCGAGACCCTAATCTCGGCCTCGGCTTCGGACGGGTGCATGGCGGCGGCGCATGATGCCCCTGGCTCGCAGTCGCCGGGCTGCGATCGCCAGCCAGACGTCGCGATACTGCCTGGCGCGGTGGATCTGGCCTCTCCAGTCGGATCCGGTGACCCGGTGCTGCAGGTCGCAGGGGACCTCGAGCACCCGGAACCCGGCGCCGAGAACGTCGATGGTGAGCCCGACCTCGACCCCCCAGCCCCGCGCCAACGGCGAGGCGGCCTCATAGGCCTCGCGCGACAGACATCGCATGCCCGACAGCGGCTGGGTCGGCGTCCAGCCGGTAAGCCGCTCGATCCCGTTGCGCGCCAGCCGCACCACAAACCCGTGGCCCCCACCGGACGTCTCCTGGGGCGGCAGGACCGCGATGGTCATGTCCGCCTCATGCGAGGCGACGGGACCGACCAGGACCGCCATGTTGGCGGCGCTGTCGCCCAGATCGGCGTCGATGAACAACAGCCCACGAGCACGCCCCGAGCCGGTGCTCTCGCGCAGGTCCAGATCGGCGGCCGCCCGGGCGCCGGTTGCCATGGCGGCGGCTTTGCCCCGGTTGCGCGGATGGCTGACCACGACGGCACCGGCCTCAGCGGCCAGCCGGGCCGTGGCATCAGAGCTGCCGTCATCCACCACGACCACCAGGTCGACGCCATCGATCCGGCGTGCCGCAGCGACCGTCGCCGCGATTCGGGCGGCCTCGTCCTTGGCGGCAATGATCGCCACCACGCAGGGGGCCGTCATCGAGGGATCCATGACGTCCGGTCTCAGCGCAGGGTGACCTGGCGACTCAGCAGGCCCGAGCGGGCCCGCCGTTCCTCACTGCTCAGCGCACTGGTCCGTCCCAGCGCCTCGTCGAGGCGAACGACCATCTGCGCCAGCGGTTCCTCGTAGTCGGCGCCGCCCAGACTCGGGTCGAGGTCCCAGACCGGGACGAGGAGACCGCACGCCCGGAAGGCCCCGAGCAGCCGGCTGCTCTCTCCCAGCGACGCGGCCGATGCCGCCTGCAGCCGGGCCAGGGCGTCGGTCGCGGCATCTTCGTTGAAGGGAAGCACCCACCGAAGGTAGGTGCGTTCACCGACCCGGCACCAGTATGCGGACGGTGCGGACTCCAGCTTGACGGTCGGGATCGCCGCGGTGTTGGCGTGCTCCAGGGCCTGCCTGCCCTCGTCATCGAGGTCGTTCGTGTCCGGCACCCAGAAGTCGAACCCCTCGTGCACCGTGACCTCGAAGGGAGCCGCCGGGTCCAGGACATCCTGCAGTCTCGGCGTCGAGGCGGTGGCAAGCGGGGCCGACGGCACCTGCATTCCGACGTCGGCGGCTGCCGTGGCCAGGAGCACCTGGGCCACGTCCCGACTGGCGTCACCCGTGGTCGATCCGGACTGAAGCGCCACCATCACCAGGCCGTCAGCCCGTCGCAGGCCGGACCAGCCGAGTGGCAGAACCGTTGCCACGGTTGCGCTCTGAGGACCGTCAGCGGCCACCACAGCGTCTGCGAAGGTCACGGTTGCGGTGGCGGACGGAATGACCTCGCGGATCGCCACCCAGTCCGTCTCGCCGGTCAGACCCTCAAAGGGTCTGGCCACGAACGGAGCCGGTGCCATCGAAAGATCTCTGCCGCGGGTCCGCTGAACCTGGTCCGTGCCATTCCTGCGGCGCCTGGATGCTTTGCCCATGGTCGCCAACCCTACTGCCCGGCCGGGACGGCAAGACCTGGACCGGCGGACCGTGGGGACAGGCTCGTGGCGGTATCAGCGACTGCCGATGTCAACCACGGCGTCCTCAGTGGCTTCTGCGGCGCGACGGGCCGCCGAGCGAGACCCAGACCGTTCGGCCTCCACGATCCTCATGGACACCCCACTCATGGGCATAGCTTCGCACGATCCGCAGCCCCCGGCCGGCGGCGGCCAACGGGGAGGGGGGTGCCGGGCGCGGGATGGTGGGCCCTCCGCCATCGGTGACCTCGACCTCGACCACGCCTGCCCTTACCGTCCAGTTCACTTTGATCATTCCGTCCGGCAGCGGTCTGGCATGCCGGACCGCGTTGCCCACCAGCTCGGAGATCACGATCTCGGCCTCACCCACGACCGTCGCGTCCACCTCGAGCTCACGCAGCGAAGCGACCAGGGCACGCCGGGCTTCCCGGCCGGCGCCCTGCCTCCACGGCACCCGTAGGGTCTGCGCCGACATAACCCATCCCCCTGCTCCACGCACTATTTCATGTCCCGGTGTTCATGCTCCGGCCCCAGTGCTCAGATTAGTCCCTGCCGAACACATATGCACGGGCGAAAGCCGGACGGTTCGAGATGATCCCGTCCACGCCAAGCTCGAGACACCGGTCAATATCTGCTTTGTCGTCAACCGTCCAGACGTAGACCTGGTGACCACGATCGTGCTGTCTCTTCACCGTCCTGGGCCAGCGACGGACGATCGCCTTGTCCAGGCCGGCGATCCGCGACCCCCTGGGCAGGCTCCCGTCACGAAACCGCAGGGGAACGGAGTCCCGGATGAGATAGACCAGCGGCACCTCCGGGCAGAGCTGTCTCATCCGGGAGATCGCCGCCTGGGACGTCGACATCACGGACACGTGTGGTCTGCCGGGCACATAGGCGCCATCCAGCCCGAACTCGCCCAGCACCCTCGCCAGCTCCCGCTCGACCTGACCGGCATACCGGGTGGGGTGCTTGGTCTCGATCGCCAGCCCGACCTCGCGGCCGCAGTTCAGCACCGTGTCGATCAGGTGGCGCAGGGTCAGCAGCATGTCCCGGTCATGGTCGACGTCCGGCATCTCGTCGTCGGCGCTGTGAGCCATCTTCCAGGAACCAAAGTCCAGGCCCTGCAGGGTCGCCAGCTCGAGGGTCGAGACGGGGCCGCGGCCGTTCGAGGTCCGGTCAACCCTGCGATCGTGGACGCACACCAGGTGCGAGTCGGCGGTGAGTCGCACATCGCACTCGAGGGCATCGGCACCTTCGGAGATCGCCCGCACATAGGCCTTGAGGGTCTGCTCGGGCAGGTGTTCGCTGGACCCCCGGTGGGCGATGATCCGAGGAGTCCGCTCGGCGTCCGGCATGACCGCGTCCTGCACAAATCCATCCTTTCATCCACGGCCCGAATCTGTCGGGCCACACACCGTCACGGCTGGAGATACCGTCAAGCAGAATGCCCCCTCACACTCGAGCCCCCGGGAACGTTGAACACTCGTGACACTGCCGCCCTTTCAGTATCTTGTCGACGCCCACTGGCGCGACGTCTCACGGCTGGCTCATGCCCTGGCAGGGCCGGTGGATGGTGACGACGTTGCCCAGCAGGCGTGGATCCAGGCGCTGACGGCCTACCCGGGACTGCGTTCGGCCAAGAACCTGCGGGGCTGGCTCCTGACGATCACGTCCCACTGCGCGATGGACGTTCACCGGGCAAGGGGCCGGCGCGCGCTGCCCGCGCAGGACATCGCCCTCACCGGTGAGGTCTCGGGTCGTCTGCTGGTGCAGGGGCCGGAGGGGGATCGCCCCGACGAGGTCCTGTGGTCCCATGTCGCGGCTCTGCCGGAACGCCAGCGCCATGCCGTTGTCCTGAAGTATGTGGCGGACCTCGACCATCCCAGCATCGCCAGAGCGCTGGGCACGACCCCGACGATGAGCCGGCGCCTCGTCAGCGACGCCCTGGCCACCTTGAGACTCGCCACGTTGAAGGACGTGATCTGACATGACAAGTCACAGTGCTGCTGAGAGTGTTCCGGGTGAGCCGGCCCTGGATGCCCGGCTCTCGGCCTTCACCACGCCGGTCAGACCCCCCGAGCTGCCCGTCACGGACGTCTCCTTCGTCATCGAGGACACTGCCGTCGGGCGCATGTTGCTCGCCCGACATGAGTCCGGAGCCCTGATCGCTTCGGCCTACGTACCGGACGCCGAGGCCGAGGACGCCCTGCTGCAACGCCTGGCCCGACAGGTTTCACCCCGGGTGCTGCGTGCACCGCGAGCCCTCGACGAGGCACGGCGCGAGCTGGACGCCTATCTTCGCGGCGAGCGCAGAGACTTCGACCTGCCGACCACACTCGTCCTGGGCACACCGTTCCAGCGCCTCGTTCTCGGGCACCTGGCTGGGGCGGTCAGCTACGGTCACCGGACGACATACGGCGCACTGGCCCGCGAGATCGAACGCCCGAGCGCCTCCCGTGCGGTCGGAGCGGCCCTGGGTGCAAACCCGCTGTGTGTCGTGCTGCCCTGCCACCGCGTGGTCGCCTCCTCGGGCGCCCTCACGGGGTATGCCGGCGGGCTGGCTGCCAAGGAGTACCTCCTTGCCCTGGAGTCACCCTCCTGACCTGGGGCCCGTCACCCGATCGCCCTATGACAGGATCGCGCGGGTGAGCCAAGCCGAGATCACCGTTTGGCTATTCCATCCCGGATGGAGCTCAGCGACCGCCGAGGCTGGAACCCGCCGAGAATGCCGCGGCGCCACCACGCGACGACGACGTCGAGTAGACCGAGGACGAACCGCCCTGGCCACCGGAACGGCCGCCACCCCGGGCAGAGGAGCGCTTGGCTCCTGAGGATCGCTGTTTGGTGTCACCGGTCGCGCCGCCGCGAGACGTCCCACCGCCCGAAGCAGTATTTCGACCTGATCCGTTGCCTGGTCCGCCTCTTCGGCCTC
>Ga0209890_10001615_pt1 | contig 10169 bp, 10 predicted proteins | sample OrgsoiDNA2013049_FD_185799 | JGI IMG/M metagenome (GOLD analysis project Ga0209890, IMG submission 185799) | Permafrost soil microbial communities from the Arctic, to analyse light accelerated degradation of dissolved organic matter (DOM) -... | ecosystem: Environmental > Terrestrial > Soil >... | reverse complement strand
CCCCGGCATTGGCGAAGACGATGTCGAGGGTTCCGCGCTCGGCCTTCACCGCCGCGTAGAGTCGGTCGAGGTCGGCCTCATCCGAGACCGAGCCCTTCACCGCGCGGGCATTGGGCCCGAGCTCGGCTACAGCGGCGTCGAGCGCTTCCTGCCGGCGGCCGAAGATGAAGACGAAGGCGCCCTCCTCGATGAAGCGCTTTGCAGCGGCGAGGCCGATGCCGGTAGCGCCGCCGGTGATGACTGCAACTTTTCCTTGAAGCTTTCCCATTGTTACTTCGCCTCGGTCAGAGCACTAGATTCTCCTGGGTGCACCGGGACAATGCGACGTGACGCCAACTGCGTCACCACATTCTTCCACGTGCGTTCTTGGACGGCCTTCCTGGCGACCACCCGGCCCACCGCGATAGCTGCCGTCGAGCCCAGCACCGTTTGCACGCCTTGATCGAGCTGCTCTAGATCGATGTACTCGTCCCCGTCCATGAGGGAGGTCGCTGATTCAGTAGCGGTGACCTTCGCGATTTCCTCGTCCGAGAGAAGCTTCATAATGCTGTCACGGGTGAAGTATTCGCTACGTTTTTCATTGTTCATGGTTCGCAAGGACCTGCACGTCCTGGGCCGCGTCTCGAGGCCCTCGACCAAGAACGGGATCAGTCGCTGCTTCTGGAGTGAAAAGACAGGAGATGGACGTCGGAGGGTGGCGTCTCGGTGACATTCGAGGCGGGACGGGCGAAATGCGCGACGGCCGGCTTGTGCTTGCCGAACGGAGAACCGAGTCCATGCCGGCGGCATCGAACGGGCAAGGAAACGTCCTGGTGAACAACGCAGGCGTGGGAACCTGGGGACTGCAAGAGGCATTCTCGATTGTCAACCGAGGCAACTTTCGCGGCAGCGAGCCATTGTCCCGCAGATGAAAATTCGCAGGCGATCGCGGGGTTGCCATCGTATCTTGCTGACAGTCGGGGCGCCTAGCGCCCGGCGCGAATGACCACAAGCGTTGCGCCCCTGCTCCAGTTCGTGGGCGTCTCGAAGACCTTCGAGGCGGTCGTGGCGATCGCGCCGCTCGATCTGTCGGTGGCCTCGGGCGATACGCTGGTGCTGATCGGCCCCAGCGGCTCCGGCAAGACGACGGTGTTGCGGATGGCGCTGGGGCTGCTGTGGCCGGACGCCGGCCAAGTTCGCTTTCGCGGCGAGGTGCTGTCTCCCGACAGCGTGCAGCGGGCTAGGCGGTCCATGGGCTACGTGGTGCAGGAGGGAGGCCTGTTTCCGCACCTCACGGCCGGGCAGAACGTCAGCTTGATGGCCCGGCACCTGCGCTGGCCACGCACGCACATCGAGCAACGTCAGGCCGAGCTTGCCGCGCTGACCCGGTTTCCCGTCGACGCCCTCGGCCGCTATCCGTTTCAGCTATCAGGAGGCCAGCGACAGCGCGTGAGCTTGATGCGCGCGTTGATGCTGGACCCGGATCTGCTGCTATTCGATGAGCCCTTGGGGTCGATCGATCCCCTGGTGCGGGCGGAGCTGCAGCAAGATCTGGTGCGCGTGTTCCAGCAGACGGCGAAGGCGGTGGTGCTGGTCACCCATGATCTCTCCGAGGCGGCGTTCTTCGCGCGTGACGATGGCCAGGTGGCGTTGATGCGGCAGGGACGTGTGCTGCAACAGGGACGCGTGGAGGACCTGGTGCGCTCTCCCACCGATCCTTTCATCACGAAGTTCGTGGCGGCGCAGCCGTTGCTGGCGTTCGGGCACGCCTACGACCCCGACCGCAATTCCAAGGGAGAGCCGCAGTCGTGATGAAACTCTCCGGCTGGCAGTCGGTCTTCATTGTCGTCGCGGCCGTCATGGCGGGGGAACTGGCCGAGCCGGCAAAGGCGCGTGCCGCGGACTCGGGCTCGTCACCCATCGCGGCCCAGCTTGCGACCGGGCGAGCGTTCCGGATTGCATCCAAGGCCTTCACCGAGTCGGTCATCCTGGGCGAGGTGGTGGCGCTGACGGTATCCGCCGCCGGGGTCGCTGTGGAGCGCCGGGCAGCGCTCGGCGGCACGCGACTGTGCTGGGACGCCCTGGTCGCGGGCCGGGTCGACGCCTATCCCGACTACACTGGGACCGTGCTGCAAGAGCTCCTGCACGGACAGGGCGACGCGGACGTCGCTTCCCTGCGCGCGGCGCTCCAGCCATACGGCGTCGGTCTGGGCGGTTCGTTCGGGTTCGACAACACCTACGCGCTGGGGATGCGACGCGCGCGGGCTGCTGCCGCTGGCATTCGGACCATCTCGGACCTGCGGCTACACCCCGAGCTTCGCTTCGGTTTCAGCGACGAGTTCAGGAGCCGGCGCGATGGTTGGCCGGGGCTCGCGGCCCGCTATGGACTTTCCGCCGTCAACGTTCGAGGGCTGGACCACGACCTCGCCTACCGCGGCCTCGCGGAGGATCACATCGATGTGACGGATCTCTATGCGACCGACGCCGAGATCCGCCGCCACGATCTGAGCGTCGTCACCGACGATCTCGGCTTCTTTCCCAAGTACGAGGCAATCTTGCTTTACCGGCTGGACGCGGAACAGCGCTGGCCCGCGGCGTTCGCGGCGCTGCGAACCCTCGAAGGCACGATCGACATCGCCACCATGCGCACCATGAACGGACGTGCCAAGCTGGACCACGTGCCCGAGCGGCAGGTGGCGGCGGACTTCGTCGCACAGCGGGGCGGCCGATCGTCCGTCGATCCGGCGGCTCTGCGCGAGAGCTGGACGGGCGGGTTGTTTGGGCGAACACGCGAGCACCTGATGTTGGTGAGCCTGTCGCTGCTAGCGGCGATCCTGGTGGCGCTGCCGCTGGGGATCCTGGCGGCGCGGCGCCCGGCTCTGGGGCAGCTGGTTCTCGCAGCCGTCGGCGTTCTGCAAACAATCCCGTCGCTGGCCCTACTGGTGTTCATGATACCGCTTCTGGGGATAGGCGCCCCGCCTGCGATGACGGCGCTGTTCCTCTACAGCTTGCTGCCCATCGTGCGAAACACCCACGCTGGCTTGGTGAGTATCGCGCCCGCGGTGCGAGATTCGGCGGCGGCGCTCGGCCTCTCACCTTGGGCCATCCTGTGGCGGGTGGAGCTGCCGCTCGCGCTGGGAACGATCCTGGCCGGGATCAAGAGCGCCGCCGTCATCAACGTCGGGACCGCGACCCTGGGAGCGCTGGTGGGCGCCGGGGGCTTCGGCCAACCCATCTTCGCCGGGATTCGAATGGATGATTTTCCCTTGATCTTACAAGGCGCGATTCCGGCGTCCCTGCTCGCGCTGGCCGTTCAGGGGGCGTTCGATCTGGTCGAACGGGTGCTCGTTCCGTCGCCGTTACGTTCCGGCCGGCGGCACGGGGCCGCGCGGGCCGATTGACCATCGTTTTGGGCGTCCCATGTTTTGTTTCCCTTCCACATGGGAATTTCGGCGCTATCTTTCCGCTGTCTCCGTTCATCTGATCTGAACATTTCGCTTCAGCTGTCCCCTATTCTTCATGCGATTGCTCGATCAATACCGTGCCGTGCGAGCGCAAACCGAGGTCTTGGCCGATGTCCTTTCGGCCGAAGATCAGCAAGTACAGTCGATGCCGGACGCCAGCCCGACCAAGTGGCACCTCGCACACACGAGCTGGTTCTTCGAAACCTTCGTGCTGTCCTCGGACGCGGCCGTCGACTACCGGTCGCCCGATCCACGCTATCGGACGCTCTTCAATTCTTACTACGACGCCGTCGGCGAAAGGTTCGACCGCTCCCGCCGCGGGACGTTGTCACGACCGTCGCTGGCGGAAGTTCGTACCTACCGCCGACAGGTCGACGAGGCGGTGATCCGCCTGCTTCACGAGGAGAGCGCCTCGCCGACGGTCCTGACCACGATTGAGCTCGGGCTTCAGCACGAGCAGCAGCACCAGGAGCTGCTGCTCACGGACATCAAACACGCCCTGGCCAGCAATCCGCTTCAGCCGGCGTATAGTGCCTTTCCGGCGCCCGTCGCCGCCCGCGGGCCAGACGGCGATGCAGAGCCTCGGTCCACGCAATTTCGGACCTTCGACGGCGGCATCGTCTGGATTGGCCACGAGGGGCCCGGTTTCGCTTTCGACAACGAAGGGCCCCGACACAAAGCTTTCTTGCGATCGTTCGCACTGGCCGATTGGCTCGTCACGTGCGGCGATTACCTCGCTTTCATGCGCGACGGAGGGTATCGGCGCCCAGAGCTCTGGCTCTCGGACGGTTGGCAGTTGTGTCAGCGGGAACAGTGGCGGGCGCCGCTTTACTGGCAGCCGCTCCAAGACGGTGACGAGAATCGAGCGTGGGCGACCTATACGCTGTTCGGCACGCGCCCCGTCGATTCGCTGGAGCCGGTCGTCCACGTGAGCTACTTCGAGGCAGACGCGTACGCACGTTGGGCGGGTGCCCGGCTTCCCACCGAGGAAGAGTGGGAGCACGTCGCGGCCGACGAACCCGTGCTCGGAAATTTCGTCGAGAGCCGGCGTTACCACCCGGCCGCCCGGAGTAGTGGCTTTTTCGGCGACGCGTGGATCTGGACCCAGAGCCCCTACGTTGCCTATCCCGGTTATCGAGCGCCTGCCGGCGCCATCGGCGAGTACAACGGAAAATTCATGTGCAACCAAATGGTGCTCCGAGGGGGATCGTGTTTTACGCCGGCCAGCCACATGCGGCCGAGTTATCGCAACTTCTTTCCGCCGGCGGCCCGCTGGCAGGCCGGCGGAATTCGCCTGGCGCGTGACGCGTGACGATGGCGAGCGCCGCGGTCTGGAGCAGTCAACGTCCCGCTCCGGCGTTTCGTTCGGTCAGCGCCGCCTCCGTGCGAGCCGTGGCCGATGCCGTGCGCGAGGGCTTGCTGCGGCCTCGCATGCGCCTTCCGCCCTGGCTGCTCTACGATGCGCAGGGCTCGGCGCTGTTCGAGGACATCACCGAGCTTCCTGAGTACTACCTGACGCGCACCGAGCGTGGGATTCTGGCCAAACACGCCGACGAGATCATCGAGGCGGCAGGGGTGCCTCCGCATGTGATCGAGCTGGGCGCGGGCACGGCTTCGAAGACGCAGCTGGTGCTGTCGGCACTGCTCGACCGCCAGGCGCGCGTTGTCTATACGCCGGTCGACGTGTCGGCTGCGGCGCTGTCCCTGGCACAATCCAAGCTGAAGCGTTTCCGGCGGCTGACCGTGCGCCCGGTGGTGGCCCGCTATCCTGAGGAGCTGGGCTTTCTCGCTGCGCCCTTTGGACGGCGATTGCTGCTGTTTCTGGGGTCGAACATCGGAAACTATGATCCCCCGTCGGCGCGGAAGTTGTTGCGGGCGGTCCGACGTCATCTGCTGCCGGGCGACGCGTTACTCATCGGAACGGATCTGCGCAAGGCAGGGTCGGTCCTGGTGCCTGCCTATGACGACGCCCAGGGGGTGACGGCCCGGTTCAACAAGAACGTGCTCGTGCGCATCAACCGCGACGTGGGCGCCATGTTCGATATCGATCGTTTCGAGCACGTGGTGCGCTGGAATCACGCCGCCTCCCGCATCGAGCTTTATCTGGCCAGTATGGGCGCGCAAAGCGTGTGGCTCGGGACTGTGGGCACCGAGATTCACTTCGCGCCCGGCCAGCGCATTCACACCGAGTCGAGTTACAAGTTCACGCACGCGATGATCGCTCGCCTGCTCGTCGACGCCGGCTTTCGCCTGGAGCGAACCTGGAACGACGAGCGACGCTGGTTTGGCCTCCACCTCGCCCGCGTTCCCAAGCGCAGTCCCTCGCCACGTCGCTGAACCCGCGCCTCTTGCCACGAGGGTTCTCGACGAGGTTACCTATGCTTGGACGAGGACACCTGAATCCCAACACGGGCAGCGGAATCTAAAGAGAGGCCCCATTAGTTCCTCGTGTGGGCCTCCTATAGATGAAGCCGCGCTGATCAGAGTTCCTAACCAGAAATTGGGTGTTTGACTCCTTATGAAAGTCCGGAAGCGATGGAAGTGGCCAGGGACTTGGACTCCAAAGTCAGGCGCTGACTACCGCGGTCGCAGGAGTTGATGAAGGAGGCGCTGGCGCCCACAGTGATGACGCAACCCCGAGCGCCGAGCAAGCGCGGCATCACTGCCGGCAAGGTTTCCGTGCAGGGACGCTCACTGCCGCTTGCCTCCACCGGATCGCCCTGCTAAACCGAAACCGGGTCTTGGGAGAGGAGCTGTTTCATGCGCGAGAAGATCGAGGTCGGTTTTCAGACGTTCGTGGCGGATGGCAAGGAGGAGTTCGGGGCAATACGTGGGATTTCTCCCGATGGCCGCGCGCTCACCGTCTACGTCGAGAATGCCGGGGACTTCCAGGTGCCGGTCGATGCCGTTGTCTCGGTGCAATCGGAAAAAGTGACGTTCGACTGCCGGAAGCTTGAGCCCGGGCTGCGGTCCGCCATCGGGCACGCGCATGACGCGGAACGACTCTGAGCCGCGCGACCCAGGGGTGAATGGGAGCCTTTTGACGCCGGTCGCGGCCGAGAGTTGTTCCCGGAGGATGTGCGAAGTACCTGCAGCGGTGCAGGCACCTGCTCTTATACAGCTCTCTAGATATGAAGCGGGTGTGGTCGACGAGAGTGAGTACCGCCGCAACGAAGGTGTGGAGCGCCCAAGACCCCATCAGCTCGTCCTGAGTATCAAGTACATTCTTCTTGCTGGGTTCAGGATCAGTGGCCAATACTCGATTCGCTCCTTCTCGCCATGGTATTGGGACTCGAAGAAACACGCGTTTCCTCGGCGGAACTCTTTCCCTCTCACGAAGCCTTCGACGTGCTTGCCGTACTTACGGCAGATCGGAAGTGTGGCCTGTTGGCTGCCGGGCAAGAGAGTGATGGATTGGTACACAGCGATCGACAATCGCCTCTTTTGTGGTGACGTTGGTTGGGGCGGAGGTGTGACGGACTGTCGCCGACGCGCGCTTCGCGATCGTTGGTTGGGACGTGTACACTGGCCGAAATGTGTTGTTCCCGGATGCTCGCCATCGCGGCGCTGGCCTTGGCGGCGGGCTGTGCGCACCTGCCGGCCTGCCCAGGTAGAGGCGGCCCGCGCTGGAACGAATGGTCGTCGCCTCATTTCCGCTTGTTGACCGATGTCCAGGACGAGGGCGATGCCGAGACGTTAGCGACACAGCTTGAGTACTTTCGCGCGGCGATCGTAGCGGCTGCTTGGCGTGACGTGCCCGAGGCGCGCGAGCCCATCGAGGTCGCGGTCCTGGCGAGCACAAACGAGGCAGACGTCTTTCTGCCGCCGCACTGGGAGGGGCTGTTCTTTAGCTATCTCGGCACCGGCATCGTCGTTGCCCCGGCCACGACGCAGGTCGAACGCGAGAACGTGCTGAAGCACGAGATAGTGCACGCGCTTATGCGGCAACTCGACCTCGATCGCAATGCGCCGCTTTGGTTCAGGGAAGGCATGGCCATGTACCTGGCCATGACATCGTACGAGGAGAACAGCGTGGAAGTGACGTTCGGTGCCCCGGACACGCAGGCGCTGCGCCTGGTTGAGTACCGTGGCCTCTATGCGTGGAGCGATCTGTGGACGACGCCGACGGATTCGATCGAGCATGCGCGCCTCGAAGCAACCAGCTGGCTCTTCGTGCACTATCTGTTCAACCATGAACGTGAACGGTTCCATCGTTTCCAGGCAGCTCTGGCCCGAACCAGCGACGCAAAGTCTCTATGGAACCAGATCTTCCCCGACCTCGCCACACCCGACGCGTTCGCGCGAACACTAGGTCGCTATCTGCAAGGTGGCGAGTATGTGCTGTACAAGGCGCGGATACCGCGACCACACTTCAGTTTCGGCACGCGCCCGATTCCAGACGGGGAGGTCCACGCCCTGCGCGCGCTCCTCTCCGCAACAGCACAAGCTCACGACGACGATGCGCCGGCGCTGATGCGGTACGAGCTTGCCCAGTCGCTGCGCCAAGAGCCGCTGAATCTTCGCGCGCGAATGCTGGAGCGTCTCTTGCTGGGCGAGAACGTCGCCGACATGGACACAGCCCGAGCGCTCACCTCGAAGTACCCGGAGGCTTGGCAAGCGTGGCTGGTGCTGGCGGTAGCGCACGCCAGCCGGCGCGAAGGTAGGGAATTGGGCGAGGCGCTGGAGCACGCCCGCTCGCTCGGATTCCGCGGCGATTCGCCTGCCCCAACTCTTCCGAATGTGGCCGCGCCGTACTGACGTCGGTCGAGGGTGGGGGCACGACTTTTCGAACACGGCTCCAAGCAAGACGGCAGCATGGGGTGCACGCGAAGACCCACGCAGGAGCCCTCAACGCCGACGGCCGTGCGCGCCTTCTACGCTACGTCCTGCGCCCGCCGCTTGCACAGGACCGCCTTGCCGTCTTGCCTGACCAGCGAGTCCGCTTGACACCGAAGCGACCGTGGTCGGATGGCGACGGGCGCGGCGTAGCCTGCGCGGGCAGGGGCAGGGCGGGCTAGGCCCCGCAGGGGCAACGTACGCGCTCGACATGGATGCGTTGGCACGCCATCGATAGGGTATTTCAGACAGCGCAGGAGATTGAATCGTAGAACGGGCGCGTGAGGCACAAGCGAGCCGAGCAGCGGCAGGAATAGCAGCAGCGTGGGCATGATGGCTCGCGCAGTCTACTCCCAGCGGCCTCGACAAGTATCCTTGCGAGTCTCCGTTCAGAAGTGTTGCACCTCGGTCATTCTTCGAGGCTGGGCGCGACGCCGAGCTGCGCCCCAGGCGACCAGATAGAAGATCACCGTCGATTTCGGCCCGGGCACGCCGAAGCCCGCTGCCGTCACGCCGATGAGCAAATAGCCCGTGCGACGAGCCGTTCGGTTGGGGGGGGCATGCCGCGCCGACGGGTCGTGACGCTGGAACCGAGCATCTGGCACTTCGAGGGCTGGGCCCGAAGAGCCCCAATTGTTTGTAAGGGATCACACAATCGAGACATCGATGGTTTGTAAGAGATCACACAATCGAGACATCCTCTTCTGGCCACTGTGTGTGCTGTCACGAAAGTTCTCCTCCGCGAGCATTGAATCGCAGCGCACGCTGATTAATTGAATAAGACTTGCTCAAGCGGCGTCCAGGTTGACGTCCTCTGAAATACCAAAGGAGAAATTACGATGAAGCGAACGATGTACCTGCTCGCTCTGGCGCTCGTGCTAGGGCCCTTATCTATGGTCGGCTGCGGTAGTGACAGTGGAACGGCGCCGACTGGTGACGCTGGCGGAACCGGTGGCCATCTCGACAGTGGTGGCTCGGGAGGCAACGACGGCGGTACCCATTTGGACACGGGAGCGATAGACGTCGCCCCGGATGCGCCAGCACCGCTCGACACCCAAGCCGTCGACGGTCCCAAAGTCATCGATTCAGGAACACACATCGATTCGACCGGCGTGGATACTGCTATCGCAGTCGACGTCGCAGCCCCGCTCGATGTAGCTGCGCCCCTGGATACCGGTGCGGCTGACAAGCCGGCGGCGATCGACGCAGCAGCGATCGACTGACGGCTGCGGAAGGGCCCTGTGAAAAGCGGGGCCTCTGGGGCCAGGTCGGAATCCTCATTCCAAGCTAACGCCTAATCGACGAGGCGGCCGAGATCGCCTCGTCTGCCGGGCGGCGCTTTGTGCGCAAGCATCGCAATGCCGACTATGACAAACGCAACTCTCCTCCTAAGTTACTCTTCGTGGTGGCACCCGGCGACGGTTCAGCGATCAAAGAGCAGCATCACATACGCAGCGAACAACAGGAGGTGAACGCAGCCGGGCAGGATGTTGGTTCGGGGCAACGAGAACGTGAGAGTGCTGGTTCGCTCATCATTGCCAGTTGAGATGCTTCGCAGGCTGGTAGGACTCGTCCGACGCTTGCGAAGGAGGCAGCGGCCTTTGGTCGCAAGTGCACGGTCGCCGCCGAAGGTCGAACCGGTGGTAACATCACGGCGACTGCCATGCCGCCTAATCTTCTGCATGAGCTGCAATCTCACCCCGACGCATGGGAGCAGTGCAAGCGTCTGTTCAAGGTCCGCGAAGTTGCGGCGAAGAGGACGTTACTCCGTGAGGGCGAAGTCGCTCGCTCCATGTATTTCGTCAAGTCGGGATGCTTGCGGCTTTGGTTCAACAACGACGGTAAGGACGTCACCTTCCAGTTCTTCTTCGAAGACCAACCGGTCTCGTC
>Ga0209890_10001613_pt1 | contig 10173 bp, 10 predicted proteins | sample OrgsoiDNA2013049_FD_185799 | JGI IMG/M metagenome (GOLD analysis project Ga0209890, IMG submission 185799) | Permafrost soil microbial communities from the Arctic, to analyse light accelerated degradation of dissolved organic matter (DOM) -... | ecosystem: Environmental > Terrestrial > Soil >... | reverse complement strand
GCGGCGAGGCCGCGCTTTGAGACACCCTTGCCGGCGGCTTCCTTCTTGAAGTCGGTGACGAAGCCATCGAATCCGTCGGCGTGATTGCACTGCGTGGCGAACGCCGGCGTGGCGGCGACGAGCACGGCGCCGGCAAGCGCCGCTGCGAGAGTTACATTAACTTTTGACATCGATTCCCCCACTGATGACGGTCCGGTTTGCGCGCAGGATTATCGGAGTGCGCCGCCGCCGCCAGCGGGATCGCGCGGTAAGCTTAATCCGCGTGGTTACACTTTCATGACAGGAGCGGCTCGCGCGGTGCTAAAATCGCGCTGATTCGCGCTGGGAGGAGCCTGTGGCAGAGCCTGGGGAAGACCTCAAACGGGTATTGCAGATCAAGATGCGGGCGCTGGGCGAACCCAAGCAAGTGCTTGCGCTCATCCGCAGCGCCGCGCCGTTCTATCGGACGCTTGGCGGTGCGGGCTTTCGCGTGCTGCAGAACGTCGACGACCCCGCCCAACTGCTGATCGAAATCGAATACGCCGCGCACACCGCGCTTGAGCTCAACCGCCAAAAATTGGCGAGCGACCCGATGGTGCGCACCTTCCTGCAAGGCTGGCGCGCCATCACGGCCGGCAGCGCGGATATGGACGTGTATGAGGACGTGACGGAATAGGCCGGTCAGGCCCAAAATACCCGCTGTACGGTCCAGAATAATCCGGTCGCGGCAATCGCCGCCGAGGCCGGCACCGCGATACGCGCGCGATACCACCACTTGTCGCGATACCAGAATGCGACCGTGAAGAACGCGGCTGCGATCACCGTGAGTTGCGCCAACTCGATACCGACATTGAAACTGATCAGCGCCGGGATGATTTCCGCGCGCGGCAGGCGAAGCTCGGTCAGCACGCCGGCAAATCCCATCCCGTGCAGCAGTCCGAAGCCGAACACCACCGCCGGACGCCAGGGCGTGAGCTTCGACGTCATCATGTTTTCGATCGCCACATAGGCGACCGAAAGCGCGATGAGCGGCTCGACCACGCGCGACGCCAGCGAGACGATGCCGTACATGGTGAGGCCCAATGTCACAGAGTGCGCGATCGTGAACGCCGTGACTTGAACGAGGATCGGTTTGAGCTTGGTCGTCAGTAAAAATATTCCGAGCACGAACAGAATGTGATCGAGGCCTTCCGGCACGATGTGCAGGAAGCCGAGCTGCAGATATTGCGCGACGATCTCGAAACGGGTCGCCGGCCGCACATTGGCGGCAATGGGGAACGGGCGGCTCATGGCATCGCCGTCGAGCCATTGCGTCACCGGGCTGCCGCCGTCCTCATCGGCGAACACCACGGCATAGGTGCTGTAGACCAAGCCGTAGCGCCAAGTGACGGCCTGCGCGTGTTCGGGCATAGGCCCGCTCGCGCGCAGCACCACGAAGGAAGGCAAGGTTATGTCGTCCGGCAATTCGAGTTGCGCGACAGAGACACTCACCGGCGAGCCGACCCCGTCGAAGCGGACGTCGGTATGATTGGCGAGCACGGTCGCCAAAGCCGTGATCTCGGCGCGCAGGGTATCGGCGTTGAGGTTGTTGCTGCGCGGCTGCCCGGTTTCCGCCTCGAGCTTGTTGGCAAGCGCTTGCGGGCCCGTGGTGATGGTGGCCGACCAGGTATGGTCGTGCTGCAGCGTGAAGTGGACCTGCGTGGTGCCGATCTCATGCCCGTCGGCGCCGCAAGGCATCAGCAGCATAGCGGCGGCCAAAAACCATCCGCGCATCATCGAGGTGTCTCGGGCGCTTCGAAGGTGAGCGAAGCCCACAGGCTCTCCCAATCGGCGTCGGAAAAAAAGCCGGCTCTGACCATGTGCACCGACTTGATCAGCCACACGCCGGCATGCGGCAGCACGAACGAAAATGCCCCCTGTTTATCGCTGCGCGCCGTCAGCTGCACCGATGAATCGGTACGCAGCAAGGCCATCACCAGCGCGTCCGCCAGCGGCTTCCCGTTGTACAGGATAAGCCCCCGGAACGGGGCCAGCCGTGTGGTCGGATCGTCTTCGGGAACGATTTCGTAGGTAAAGCCCAGCGGTTTTGCGACCGCGGCGGAGGGCTGCCGGCCGGTGAGCAGCGCCTTGGCGAAGCGGTAAAAGCGCTCGCGCCCCGGCTTGGCGCGTTCGCCACGCCCCGCGCGCAAGTCAATGATGCGTTCAAGCCCGTATTGCCGCAGATAGTCCTCGAATTTGTCGGCTGGCAATTCAATGTAAGACCCTGTGCTGCGATAGGCGATGACCGCGGTCGATTGCCCATCGGCGCGAAAAAAGCCGGCCGGATCGATATTGTCCGAGCCGCTGATCGGCTGCTCGCTGCCGCCCTGCCGTATGACGAATTGCTCGATCGATGCGGAGTAACGCGGCACCGGGTCGCCGACGAAATTTTGTCCGACGCGAAGCCCGACCGCGACGGCCGTGCCCGGCAACGGATGAAAGGTGGACGGCTCGATCCAAAAATCGTGCGCCTGAACGCGGCCGGCGAGCAGCAGCGCGGCCGCGGCCAAAGCCATGCGCCGCACGGCGCCATGGCCGGCAGGTGTCGTAAACCGGATGAGCAATGAACCTCGCGCGTTATCCCGCCGCAGCAGCAGTCCACCGGCAATAATTCCGCCACAGCAGTATAATCAAGCGGCGGATGATCTCGATCAAGGCCCAGTTCACGATCGCGATCAAGAGTAGGACGCCAATGAGATAGGGCCAGATGCTTCGAGTCGGCGGTACCGGCGGAGCCCGCTCCGGCCACGGCTCGGCCACATAAGGCCAGTCGTCGAGGAACGGCTTGTCGTTAACGACAGCGCGCGGCCAACCGCCTTCGACGAAAGAGAGCTCCTGCAGCAGGCAGTCGCCCGTCGTGCAGACGATGGCGTTGACATCGTCGGTCAGCAGCCGGCCGTTGGGGAAGCCCGCTGGAAAGCGGTTGGTGTAGATCATCACGTCGGGCGCCAGATCGTATTTGCGGATCTGGAACGTGAACTCGAGAATTCCGGCGATCGCCTGCGACCACCATTCCTGGTTGCCGTTCAGGAAGTTGGCAATGTCATCCCAGAATTCCTTTTCCTTCATCAGCAGCTTGACGTGATCTTTCGGCGCCGACGTGTTGAGCACGGGGAAGCGCGGCAGTTGGCTGCGCACCGAGCGGCCGACGTGATCGAGCTGCGTGCCGTCTTTGGCTGTGGTGCCCCACAGGATGAAATCACGCTGCCCTTTGGAAAACGCGTCCATTGGGATGCTCATCACCATCGAGATGACGTTCACCTTGAAGAAGCGCGGAAAGATGAAGGGGTCGTCGCGTACGCCGGTATAGGTATGGATACGGTCGGTGCCCTGCAGCCCAGTGTACGTGATGTCCTTCAGCGTGGTGTCGTCGTTGAGGTGCACCGTGATGGTCGCGTCGGGATGCAGTTTCTCGGGCGCCACGATCGTCCCGCCGTAGCGGGCGCGATCCTCGTCGCTCTGGAACGATACCGGCGTGGTGAGATCGATGTTCACCACGAAATCATAGGGCGACAGCGGGTAGGGCTTGGGACCGACCAGCGACTTCCGGACATTGAAGACCAGAACGTACTGATCGCCCTTCGGGAAAATGAAAAGCCCGGTGATGTTGGCGTAGGGGTCGGTCAGGTGCAGCGGGTCGGCATGATCCGACGCTTGCACGGCCGAACGCGTGAACAGGGCGGCGCAAGACAAAGCGATCGGGAGGAGCCATACGGCAAGACGCTGCATCGGCGGTACTCCTGCGGACAATGAACTCTCGCTAGAGTTGTGTTGATGATAAATCAACCTTACGTTGCTCGCAAGCCGCGGGCCGCCGCACGGGGGCGGGCAGGAGCTGCGGCGGACGGAGGTGGTTTGTGCGGACAGGCGGTTTCTTGCGCAGATCGCACATTGGCGGCTTGCCGTATGCGCTCGCCTTGCGCCCGCAGGCATTCCCCCTATAGTCCCCGCGCTTTCAAGGATTTAAGGACGGTCAGGCGCAAAGACCGGCATCGCATGGCAAAGGCCAACATCAACAAAGTCGTGCTCGCTTATTCGGGCGGGCTCGACACCTCGATCATCCTGAAGTGGCTGCAAACCACTTATGGCTGCGAGGTCGTCACCTTCACCGCCGATCTCGGCCAGGGCGAGGAGCTCGAGCCGGCGCGCAAGAAGGCGTTGCTGCTCGGGATCAAGCCGGAGAACATCTTCGTCGAGGACCTGCGCGAGGAATTCGTGCGCGACTACGTGTTCCCGATGTTCCGGGCTAATGCGGTCTACGAGGGGCAGTATTTGCTCGGCACCTCGATCGCACGGCCGCTGATCGCCAAGAAGCAGATCGAGATAGCCGAGAAGGTCGGCGCCGACGCGGTGGCCCATGGCGCCACCGGCAAGGGCAACGACCAAGTGCGTTTCGAGTTGACCTATTACGCGCTCAAGCCGGACGTGACCGTAATCGCGCCGTGGCGGGAATGGGACCTGACCTCGCGCAGCAAGCTGATCGAGTTCGCGGAAAAGCATCAGATCCCGATCGCCAAGGACAAGCGCGGCGAAGCGCCGTTTTCGGTCGACGCCAATTTGCTGCACGCGTCCTCGGAAGGCAAAGTGCTGGAAGACCCGGCGCAGGAAGTGCCCGACTACGTCTATTCGCGCACCATCGATCCGGAGAAAGCGCCGGACAAGCCGACTTATATCAGCATGGATTTCGAGCGCGGCGACGCGGTGGCGATCGACGGCAAGAAATTGTCGCCGGCGACGCTGCTTGCCAAGCTCAATGAGCTCGGCCGCGCCAACGGCATCGGCCGGCTCGACCTGGTGGAGAACCGGTTTGTCGGCATGAAGTCGCGCGGCATGTATGAGACGCCGGGCGGCACGATCCTGCTCGCCGCACACCGCGGCATCGAATCGATCACGCTCGACCGCGGCGCCGCGCATCTCAAAGACGAGCTGATGCCGAAATACGCCGAGCTGGTCTATTACGGCTTCTGGTTCGCGCCGGAGCGTGAGATGCTGCAGGCCGCGATCGACAAGAGCCAGGAATTCGTCAGCGGCCGCGTCAAGCTTAAGCTCTACAAAGGCAATGTCGCGGTGGTCGGGCGCGAGAGTAAATATTCGCTCTACGATCAGGACTTGGTGACGTTCGAGGAGGGCGCGGTGGCCTACGACCACCGCGACGCTGAGGGCTTCATCAAGCTCAACGCGCTGCGGCTGCGCACGCTCGCGCAGCGGCGGAAAAAGCTTAAGCTCGATTGAGACGTCCGATGAGAAGAAACGCAGCCAGCTTGTGGTTGGTGCCTGCTCTGGCCATGGCGCTTGCCGGCTGTGGCGGTAAGGCGACGGACGAGGTGGAACCCAATATCCCGCCCAAGGACTTCAAGCAGGAAGTTCTCAGTACGCTGAGCAAAACGCTCGACGATCCGACCAACGCGCGCGACGCGTATATATCCGATCCGGTGCTCACGCAGGTCGGCTCCAACCAGCGCTATACGGCCTGTGTCCGCTTCAATGCCCGCGACCTCAGTAAAAGCTACATCGGCAGCAAGGACCGCATCGCTTATTTCTATGGCGGCCATCTCAATCAATTGATCGAGGCCGCCAAGGAGCAGTGCGGCAACGCCGCCTACAAACCTTTCCCCGAATTGGAAAAGTATTGCTTCGCCGCTAAATGCGGCTAGGCACCGTTCTAGTCAGTTCGCGATTTAAACCTGCCGGTCGACCATCGCCTTCTTCAACTCGGCGATCTCTTTCGCCGGATTGAGGCCCTTCGGGCAGGCCTTCGAGCAATTCATGATGGTGTGGCAGCGATAGAGCCGGAACGGATCCTCGAGATTGTCGAGCCGTTCGCCGGTCGCCTCGTCGCGGCTGTCCTGCACCCAGCGATTGGCCTGCAGCAGCGCCGCCGGACCTAGATAGCGGTCCGAATTCCACCAGTAGCTCGGGCACGAGGTCGAGCAGCACGCGCACAGAATGCATTCGTACATGCCGTCGAGTTTGCTGCGTTCTTCGTGGCTCTGCATCCATTCCTTCTCGGGCGTCGGGCTCACCGTTTTGAGCCAGGGCTCAATGGAAGCGTATTGTGCATAGAAATTCTTCAGATCCGCCACCAGATCCTTCACCACCGGCTGATGCGGCAGCGGATAAACCCGCACCGGCGCCTTGGCGTCGTCCATCGCCTTGGTGCAGGCGAGCGTATTGGTGCCATCGATGTTCATGGCGCAGGAGCCGCACACGCCTTCGCGGCAGGAGCGGCGGAAGGTGAGCGTCGGGTCGATGTTGTTCTTGATCCAGATCAGCGCGTCGAGAACCATCGGCGCGCAGTCGTCGCGATCGACGTAATAGGTATCGACGTGCGGATTGGCCTCGTCATCCGGGTTCCAGCGATAGATGCGGAACTCGGTCTCGTGCACCGCCTTGGGCGCGTGCGGCCAGGTTTTGCCCTGGGTGATCTTGGAATTTTTCGGCAGCGTGAATTCGACCATGTCGGCTATCCGCGTTTTGGGTCAGGGGGGCCTTAAGCGTCAGTAGACGCGGGCCTTCGGTTCGACGTAGGCAACCTCGTTGGTGAGCGTGTAGGTATGCACTGGGCGGTAGTCGATTTTCACCTTGCCCTTGTCGTCCATCCACGCCAGCGTGTGCTTCATCCATTCCTTGTCGTCGCGTTTGGGGAAGTCCTCGCGCGCATGGGCGCCGCGGCTTTCGGTGCGGTTCTTCGCCGAATCCATGGTGACGACCGCTTGCGCCATGAGATTGTCGAGTTCGAGCGTCTCGATAAGGTCGGAATTCCAGATCAACGAGCGGTCGGTGACGTGGAGGTCGGCCATGCCGGCGTGAACGTCATGGATCAGCTTGTGGCCTTCCTCCAGCACCTCGCCGGTGCGGAACACTGTACAATTGTTCTGCATCACCTTCTGCATTCTGAGCCGCAACTGCGCGGTCGGCGTGCCGCCAGAGGCATTGCGAAACTTGTCGAGCCGGGTGAGCGCGTGCTCGGCGGAATCCTTCGGCAGATCGGGCTTCTTGTCGCCGGGAGAGAGCAGTTCGGCGCAGCGCAGAGCGGCAGCGCGGCCGAACACCACGAGATCGATCAGCGAATTCGAGCCAAGCCGGTTGGCGCCGTGAACCGACACGCAGGCGGCTTCGCCCAGCGCCATCAGGCCCGGGATCACTGTATCTGCATTGCCGTTCTTCTTGGTCAGCGCCTCGCCGTGAAAATTCGTTGGAATGCCGCCCATGTTGTAGTGCGCGGTCGGCAGCACCGGGATCGGCTCGCGGGTGATATCGACGCCCGCGAAAATACGCGCCAATTCCGCGATTCCCGGCAGCCGTTCATGCAGCACAGCAGGATCGAGATGGTCGAGGTGCAGGTAGATATGGTCCTTGTCCTTGCCGACCCCGCGTCCCTCGCGAATCTCGATGGTCATGGCGCGTGAAACCACGTCGCGTGAGGCCAGGTCCTTGGCCGACGGCGCGTAGCGTTCCATGAAGCGCTCACCTTCGGAATTGACCAGATAGCCGCCTTCGCCGCGCGAGCCTTCGGTGATCAGGCAGCCGGCGCCGTAAATGCCGGTCGGATGGAACTGCACGAATTCCATGTCCTGCAACGGCAGGCCGGCGCGCAGCACCATGGCATTGCCATCGCCGGTTTGGGCGTGAGCGCCGGTACAGGTGAAGTAGATACGGCCATAGCCTCCGGTGGCGATGATGACCATATTGGCGCTGAAGCGGTGAATGGTGCCGTCATCCATATTGAGCGCCACCACGCCGCGGCAGCGGCCCTCCTCGTCCATGATCAGATCGAGGGCGAAATATTCGACGTAGAATTCGGCCGCATGCTTTAGCGCCTGGCCGTACATGGTGTGCAGCATGGCGTGGCCGGTGCGGTCGGCGGCGGCGCAGGTGCGCTGCGCGGTGCCCTTGCCGTAATGCGTGGTCATGCCGCCGAACGGCCGTTGATAGATCTTGCCGTCTTCGCGGCGCGAGAACGGCAGGCCCCAGTGCTCCAGCTCGTAGACCGCATTCGGCGCGTTGCGGCAGAGATATTCGATGGCGTCCTGGTCGCCGAGCCAGTCGGAGCCCTTGACGGTGTCGTACATGTGCCAGCGCCAGTCGTCCTCGCCCATATTGCCGAGCGCGGCGGCGATGCCGCCCTGGGCGGACACGGTGTGCGAGCGGGTCGGGAACACCTTGGTGATGCAGGCGGTGCGCAGGCCGGCTTCGCTGCAGCCGACCACGGCGCGCAGGCCGGAGCCGCCGGCGCCGATCACCACCACGTCGTAGCTGTGATCTTCGATCGGGTATGCGCTGCCGTTGACCGCGGGTGCGCCATTCGATTTTCCGTTCGTGGCCATGGTCAGACTCCGAACGAGAGTTTGAGGATTGCGAAGGCGGAGGCGAGCCCGATGGCGAAGCAGAAGAACGTATTCCCCAACAGGGTCGCGAGCTTCAGCTTATCCTCGTGCACGTAGTCGATGATGATCTCCTGCATGCCGATCCACATATGATAAACGGTGTTGACGATGAACAGCAGCATGATGATCGCCACGATCGGCGATCCGAGAATTTGCACGACCGCCGCGTGACTGCGTCCGAGCAGCGCGATGACGATAATCACCAGCGCGATGCAAAGCGGAATTCCGGCCACCGAGGTGATGCGCTGATGCCAAAAATCCTTCGTGCCGGTGTGGGCCGCACCGAGCCCGCGAACGCGGCTCATCGGCGTGCGCATCCGAGACTCCGTCATCGCGGGCCTCCCATGGCGAGATAACCGACCACCCAGACGATGAGCGTGAGCGAGATCGAGCCGACAATCGTTGCCAATGCCAGAAACTCGCGCTCGTTCGGCTCGAAGCCGAGGCCGAGGTCCCAGAGCAGATGGCGGATGCCGCCGAGCAGGTGATGGAGCAGGGCCCACGTGTAGCCGAACAATACCAGCCGCCCAATCAGGCTGCCCATGAACCATTCGAAATTGCCGTAGGCGTTGGGACCGGACGCCGCCGCGATCAGCCACCAGGCGATCAGCAGCATACCGAAATACAATACCGCGCCGGTGATGCGATGAAAGCCGGACATCACAAACGTCAGCATCAGCTTGTAGACTTGCAAGTGCGGAGAGATCGGACGCGCGCGGCGCGCTCCTGTCGTCGAACCCGCCTCAAGCTCGGTCATCGTATTTCTCCAGAACGCTCAAAACTTGCCGCCGGCTCGCATCGAGGAAGCGTCGCCGGTCCGTAACCAATGTCTACCAGGGCCGCAAAGCATCCATTGATAGAAGTCAAAGCGCCGCCGCCACAGTTTCTATGCGTGAGACTGCGGAGCGGTTTGGCTTGGATCGACTGCTGTCAGATGTCTTCAGGCTTGACCGGCAGCCAAAACCAGGTACTTCATCAATTACGAAGCTTGAACCTCTAATTATCATGATGCAATATGTGTTTTACGTAGCCTGCCTTCGTAAAATAAGAAGGCTGAGGGTCCCATGCGCTTCGACTTCACGGATCTCAACCTGTTCCGCCACATCGTCGAGGCGGGCAGCATCACGCATGGCGCGGTGCGTTCCAATCTGGCGCTGGCCGCCGCCTCGACCCGTATCCGCAAGATGGAGCTGTCGTTCGGCACCGAATTGCTGGTGCGCGGCCGGGCGGGCGTGACGCCGACCCAGGCCGGCCGCACGCTATTGCAGCATGCGCGCTCGATACTCGCGCAAAGCGAGCGCTTGCAAGAGGACTTGAGCCCCTATGCGCGCGGGCTCGCCGGCCAGGTGCGCGTGCTGTCCAACACCAATGCGCTCACCGAATTCCTGCCGGAGACCTTGAGCTCGTTCCTCATGGCCCATCCCGATATCAGCGTCGACCTCGAAGAACGACTGAGCGACGAGATCGTCGGCCTGATCGCGGACGGTTCAGGCGATATCGGGATCGTCGCCGGCACCGTCGATTACGGCGGCCTGCATACGTTTCCGTTCCGCAGCGACCGCTTCGTGCTGGTGGTCGCGCGCGAACATCCGCTCGCCAGCCGTTCGCGCATCGGATTCGCCGAGGTGCTCGACTACGACATGGTCGGGCTCGACCGCGCCAGCGCGATCCAGCGCTTCCTCGCCGACAAGGCCAGTCGCGTCGGCCGGCCGTTGCGGCTGCGCGTGCAGCTGCGCAGCTTCGACGCCATCTGCCGCCTGGTCGAATG
>Ga0209890_10001612_pt1 | contig 10178 bp, 6 predicted proteins | sample OrgsoiDNA2013049_FD_185799 | JGI IMG/M metagenome (GOLD analysis project Ga0209890, IMG submission 185799) | Permafrost soil microbial communities from the Arctic, to analyse light accelerated degradation of dissolved organic matter (DOM) -... | ecosystem: Environmental > Terrestrial > Soil >... | reverse complement strand
ACCGAGCGGATCGGTGAAGGCTTGGCGAAATGCTTCGAATCCACGCTGCTGCTCGCCCGGATCGGGGCTGCCGCCGCCGGTTTCATCCCACGGTGCCGCCGTGGCACCAGCCCGCGAACGATAGCCGACCTCGGTGAAGAGAAAGGGCTTGTCGTATTTCGCCAGGTCGGACTCCAGCTGACGGCGCAGACGGCGCCAGCTCGAAAGCAAGGTTGGAACGTCCGACGGTTGCTTTGGGTCGCGCAAGCTGAAGTATGCGGTGACACCGATTTCGTCCACCAGGTCGAAAACCTGGGCGTAGCGGTAGTGGTCCCAGTTGGCCGAATAGACCAGCGTGCCGGAATACACGGCGCGCACGAAGGTGAGCAACTTGTCCCACTGGGTAATATCACCGTCGAGGGTCGACAGCTCGCTGCCCACCACCAGGCGGCTGGCGCCCGTGAGATTGGCCAGCGAGGCCAAATCGCCCAGCAACTGACCATAGCTGCGGAACCAGGCGTCGCGATCCGTGGGTTGCAGCGTGCCCCGCCATTCGTTCGGCGTGCGCGGTGACAGTAGGCGCACGATGGGAAAGAGCGTGACCTCGAGCCCCAGTCGGCGCGCATCGCGAATCGTGTCGGCGATTTCCTCGAGCGTGGGTGAAAGGCGTGTGTGCAGGTACAGCGTGGTCGATGCGGCGTGAGCTTGATAAAGCGGAATCACCAGAGCCACATGGCTGGCACCGAGCTCGGCGATTTCGCCGAGCAAGGGTACATAGCTAAAGCTGACGTCCTCGGCGAACATGCCAAGAGCGACGCCGCGCTGGATGACGTCGCGGGAAGTCCGCGGGCGGCTGGGCGGCTGGTCGGCGGCCTCGGCGCCTTGGGAAGTCCGCGAATAAGCGGGCAGTTTATCGTCGGCCTCGGCGCAGCCGACAACGTCCCGCGTGGGCTTCTCGCGTACCGGCAGCGAGAGAGCGCGCGCCGTGACGATGGCGGTAGCCACGAATCCGACGGCGACGACGAGGCCTCGCTTCATGCGCGGAAACGTACCACGGCGGATGCAGACTGCTGTGCCGACTCGCAGAGTGCGGCGTGAAGATAGGTACGTGGTCGCTTATGCTTGCCGTCGACTGCTGATGCACACCACCCAGACTCTCGCGTTCGTCGAAACGGAAGACGCCACTTTTCGCGGACCGCAAGGGGCGGTCTTTCCGCATACCGACCTGGCGCTTCGCCCGGGCGAGCGCTGGAGCGTGGTCGGACCCTCCGGCGGTGAGAAGTCGCTCTTCTTTGCGGCGCTGATGGGCAAGCTTTCGCTGCTCGCTGGGCGCTTGCGCCATCCCTTCCTCGAAGGCGATCCGCGCTTTGCCGATTCCACCTTTGGCGTGCTACCGCCGGGCAGCCTCGCGCTCGCCTCTATGGACGAGCATCGCCAGTGGCTCTTGGCGCGCGATTTTCACCAGCTTCGCTGGCACGGCTCGCTCTCGCACGGCCGAGCGACAGTGTCCGATCTTCTGCAGCGCAACGTGATCGAGCAGCGCAATCCCTTCGCGGTGATAGACGACGGCAACGATGATGCCTACGCCGAGGTGAAGGACCGCGAGATCGCGCGATTCGATCTCGGACCGCTCCTCGACCGACCCGTCGTCGCCCTTTCGAACGGCGAATTGCACCGATTCGTTCTCGCGCGGGCTCTCTTGCGGCGACCGCGTCTTTTGTTCATCGACGACCCGATGGCGGGACTCGACGTGCAAAGTCGCGCCCGCATGCTCGCCATTTTGGACGACCTCGCCCGGGAAGGCGTCGCGGTTGTGGTTGGCGTGGAAAACGAGGCCGATATCCCTGCGGCGACAACCCATCTGGTTCGTCTTGGCGATGGTGGGGTGGAAGACGTCGGACCCTACCAATCGGCACGCGCGAGAGATGCGACAGTGACTGCCCGCAGGTTCGTGATACCTCGGAAAGCGACGCGCACTCTGTCACCCGGCGCTCCGGTTCTGGAAATGGTGGGGGTGCGGGTCTGCCAAAGTAATATTGCTCTACTCGACCAAGTCACCTGGACGGTGCAGCCAGGGGAGCAGTGGGCACTGCTGGGGCCGAACGGCAGCGGCAAGTCCACTTTGTTAAGTCTCGTGCTGGCCGACAATCCGCAGGTTTACGCCAACCACGTGCGCGTCGCCGGCTTTGCCTTGGAACCGGGCCGCAGCATCTGGGACCAGAAGGCGTGGCTTGGCTGGCTCTCGCCCGAGCTGGAAGCGCACTACCCGCCGCATGCACGTGCTCTCGACGTCGTGCTTTCCGGCTTTCGCTCCTCGCTCGGCGTACACACCCAGATCCGTGCCGCCGACGAACAAGAAGCCCGTGCGTGGCTCGGCCATTTCGAACTTACGCTGCACGCGGAAACGGCCTTCGTCGATCTAGCGCCCCTCGATCGGCGCCTGGTCCTGCTTGCCCGCGCGGTCGTGCATCGGCCGGCGCTCGCGCTGTTCGACGAGCCCTGCCAGGGCCTGGATGCGAACGAACAATCCGTCCTCGGCCGTGCCATCTGCGCCGCGACGGACGCGCTTGGCGCCGCCATGATCTACGTCACCCACAACGCGGGCGAGATTCCGGCCAGCGTCGACAAGGTGCTGCGTCTCGAACGCGGCCGGGTCGTTTTCGTCGGCCCACGCCAGCGATAACTACAATCTGATCGCTCGTCGTCCGGAAGTGCCACCAGCGTCGACCTGAGCGCCCGGCGTTTCTACCACGGCACCAAGTCCGACCTGAAAGCGGGAGACCTGATCAAGCCCAAGCGCTGCCACCTTAGGTGCAGCCGATGGCGCAGACTTGGTTGCTTTGGTTGCTTGGTGGGTGGCGGGCGGACCATGCCCAGCGTGGGTTGTAGTCGGGGGTGTCGCTCTCTCGGCCGGCCGACCACGCGGCGTCGGGCTCGCCAGGGCGCCAGTCCACGTGGACGAAATCTTCGTCGAGGTAGTAGCCGACGCCGACCTTGTGATGGTTTTGCCAGACGAAGTCGCGCAACTTCGACGTCTTGACGCCTTCGACACGCAAATCGATGGCATGACCGATGAAGTGTTTCGAGTGCGGCGCTCCAAACGGTGGAGCCCGGAAGCCCGACACGATATCGATCACTCGTCCTGGCCACTGCAGGGCGACCGAAACCAGAATAGCAAGAACGCCTGCCGAGAGGACGTGCTCGCGCCCGGTGCGACGGCAGCGCAGGAAATGCTCTAGCGCCGACTCGCTGGTGGCGTCGACAGCGCCGTCAGTGGAGATGGCGAATGAGCCGACCTCGGATCCGTTCACGGTGCGCAGGCTGATCGTGACGGGGACGTCGGGCAACGGAGTCACCGCGATTCCAGACCGCGCCTTTGCAGCCGCCTTGCCCCCGTTCGGTTCGGCGCGGAACCACGAAATGTCGAGGCTACTGGTCAGCGCAGCGAGCACGCCGGTTTCCGGATGAACGGCATAATCGATCGCCATCGCGATTGACACCGCAATCAGACAGAGAGCGGGGATACAAAACTTCGTGTCCCAGAACTTCATGGTTTGATCGCCTTTCAAGACTCGTACCGACGTTCAGGCCACACAAGCCGCGATGATCATTGCACCTTTACGTCGGCCGCCCCACCTTGCACCCTCCGAAAATCGGTGGGTCTCTGGAATCCGGAGGGCGCACAGCGTAGCCTAGAGGAGGACATGGCGACTGGGCCCCGCGAGACGACCCTCATCCTGCAGGCAGAGCCTGCACCACCCAAAGCCGCGGCATGGCTTCACGTAGAGAAGTCAGGGCAGCCGAGCCGATCGATCGAAATTGGAAGCACGCCGCTGCTCGTGGGCTCGGGCAGGGAGTGCACGGTCATCCTCGATGATCCGCACGTCTCGAACCGGCACGCCGAGTTCGTGCGAAGCCCGGCCGGCATCGTGGTGCGCGACCTCGGCAGTCGAAACGGCACTCGCGTTGCGAACATCGCCGTCAAGGAGGTCGTCCTGTCCAGCGAGGCCGAGATCACGGTGGGGACGACCAAGCTCCGGCTCGACATGGGCGGCGAGCTCGGAGGTCTTGAACGCATGGCGCGGGAGCCCCTGCGCGACGACGAGCTTTCGGCCGTGCCAGCGCGTTTCGGCGGCGCGGTCGGCTCCTCCTCGACCATGCGCAAACTTTTTGCGCTGCTTGGCCGAGTCGCTCCGAGCAACCTGACTGTGACTCTCCTCGGTGAAACAGGCACAGGCAAAGACGTCTTGGCCCACGCTATTCACGACGCTAGCCCACGCGCCGGCGGTCCCTTCGTCGTCTTCGACTGCGCTGCGGCGCAACCCTCGCTGATCGAAAGTGAGCTCTTCGGCCACGAAAAAGGCGCGTTCACCGGCGCCGTGAATGCGCGAATCGGGGTGTTCGAACGCGCCCACCACGGAACCTTGTTCATCGACGAGATCGGCGAGATGCCGCTCGACTTGCAACCAAAGCTCCTGCGCGCCCTCGAAGACCGCAAGGTGCAACGTCTCGGCGGGGCCGGAGAGCGCCTGTTCGACGTCCGCATCGTCGCGGCAACCAACCGCGACCTCGGCAAGCAGGTCGAGTCGGGATTCTTTCGCCAAGACCTCTATTTCCGACTGTCGGCGGCCGTCCTGCGCGTGCCGCCGTTGCGAGACCACCTGGACGACATCCCGGACCTCGTCGCGCACTTCCTCATGCAGGAGAGAAAGTCGCTGTCAGTAACGGCGGCGGCCTTGGCGGCGCTGCGCAGTCACCCGTGGCCGGGCAACGTCCGCGAGCTCAAGAATGCGGTTCACGCAGCAGCGGCGATGGCCAACGGAAGCGAGCTGGACGTTAAGGATCTGGTCTTCTTCGAGGCTGCGGGCATGCCTCCGGTGTCGGTCCTCCCAACGAGCGTTGGCGCCGCTGTCCTCGGTGGGTCGCTGAAAGAACAAGAGAAGGCGGCAATTCAAAGCGCGCTGCAAGCCCACGGCGGAAATCGGACACACGCCGCACGCTCACTCGGCATCGCGATCTCGACCCTGTACACTAAGATCAAGAAATACTGCTTGGACAGTGACGACGCCGACTGACCCGTCCTACAACGTTATCGTCTTGCAGGCGGCAACGCAGGCAGAGAAGCGGTCGCCGGCACAGCCGCAAAGGTCACAGGCGCTGCAGGCGATGTCGCCGCAGGAAGTGACTTCATTCAGACACTTGGTGATGCATAGGCTGGCGGTCTGTTGGCAGAGGCCGCTATAGTTTGTGCCTTTGAGAGAGGGACAAAGGGTCGAGACGCGGGCTTGGGCTGCGGCACAGGTTGTAAGACTTGCAGGCGCACATCCAAGGAATCGGCCGCCGCCACAGACGCAGGCTCCGCTCGTGCTGCAGGTGGGGAACGGGCAGTAGCAGGCTTCGGAAATAGAAGCACAGCCGTCCGATTTGAAGCAGCTGCACGCGTCCAAACCCACACAGTCGAGCTTCGAAGTGTCTGTGCCGGTACCTGGAGCGACGTCCGACTGTCCGGCGTCGATGGGGACGCACGTCGGACAACCGCAGGGCGGGGTCATAATCGTGGTGCCAAGGGGGCACAGCGGATAGGCGCACGGTAGGGCAAGACAAGCGTCGGCCGGCGCATCCTTAACCGTACCGGCGTCTGGCGACGCGCAGATCGGGCACCCGCACGGGTCGGGGTTGGGAATGGTGCCGTTCAGGCACCCGATGGCCGGGCAGGCAACCGGGGGGCAACTAGTTCCGTTCGAGCCGCCTCTACCGCCAGTCGCGCTTCCGCCTGCGTTCGAGCCGCCTTTGCCGCCAGCCGCGCTGCCGCCCGCGTTCAAGCCACCGCTGCCGACGATGGTGGTGCCACCTGCGCCCGAGCCGGCTAGCCCCGTGACACCTCCCGACGCAATGGTCCCGCCTTGTCCGCCAGTTGCCGATCCGTCAGCATCCTTCGTTTTGAGCGCATCGCTTCCGCAAGCGAAGCCGAACGATGCGGATAGAAGCAGCGTAAACGCGCCAATAGACCTTGTCATGGATCCTCCGCCGCAGCTGTTCAGCAAGCTTCGTGCCGCGAAGAACTTTGGGGAGTGGCGCCGCTTTCTCTAGACGTTCCTTCGGGTCGGCTCGATCGCACCATCAGAATTCTGAAGCCAAACCAAGCCAACCCGACCATGTTTCAGTAGCCGCGAACGGTCAGTCGCCCAGCGCGCGAGCCAGGCGCATGTGCGCGAGGGCGTACTCGTAGCGGGCTCGCGCGAAGTTAAGTCGAGCCTGAGTCAGTGCCGATTGAGCATCAAGCAGATCGGTCGTGTTGGCGCTGCCCGCGGCAAGAAGCACGGTGGTCACGCGGTAGGCCTCCTCGGCGCTGCCGATCGTGGTGCGGCCGGTCTCGAGAGCGCTGGCAGCGGCACGGGCGGCGGCCAACTTTGCGGCAACGTCGGTCTGCACTCGGCGCCGCGCTTCCTCCGCCTGCGCCCCGGCCGCCGTCGCCTGCGCGTGGGCTGCCCGGCGCTGGTACCAGCGTGCACCCCAATCCCAGATTTGCCAGCCCGCCCGCAACCCGATGAACGCGGAATCCTTCTTCACGAAGGTCTGTCCGGTCATGTGCATGTAGCCGGCTTCCAGGTCGACGTCCGGCAAAAGCTCGTACGTTCGCGAGCGGGCACTCTTGCGGGCGGCCTCGGCGGAAAGATCGGCCCCTTGAACCTCCGTGCGTTTGCCCATCGCCCGCGCGACGAGCGGAGCCAGATCGCCTTCGCCGGCTTGCGCGGTCTCGGGCGTCACCGGCTCGACGAAGGTCACGCCCGGGTCGTCGGCTTGGCGACCGATGGCGACGAGCAGCGTGCTGCGCGAGACTTGCTCGGCGGCGTTGGCCTGGATCTCTTGTTGGCGGGCATTGGCAGCGGCCACGTCAAGCCGCAGGACATCGGCTGGCGTAAGCACCCCGGCCGAAAGCTTCTCCTTGGCAACGGTGATCTGCTCGGCCAGCTGATCCTGGGCAGCGTGGGCCACGCCCGCCAGGGCGCGCGCCTCGAACATGCGCAAAAATTCGCCGCGAACCTGATCGCGCAGGTCGGCCTCGAGCGTGCGCGCATCGAGGGTCGCGGCCTCGGCTGCCGAGGAAAGTGCGCTTTGATCCGACGACAGATGCAAAAGCCCGAGCAGAGGCTGATTCGCGGCGACCACGAACGCATTGGTCGAAACATCGCGAGCGTTGAACGCCACCGGTTGCGGCGGAATCGGAAAATCGACGATGAACTTCGAATCCCACCGCTGCCATTCATCCGACAGATTCACCGACGGAAGTAGGCGCCCCCGCAGGCTCTTCGATTGGTCTTCGTTGCCGCTCGCCCGGGCTTTGGCAGCCGCGAGCGCCGGGCTCGAGGCGATGGCCAAGTGAACAACGTCCTCCATGGTCAGGTGTTCGGCAGTCGGCTCTTCACCAGTCGCGGCCAGCAGCGTACAGAGGACGAGCAGGTGCATGGCTACTCCTTGCTCACGTACACGGTCACGTCGGTCGACAGGCCGGCTTGCAGGGGAACACTCGGGCGCTGGTTCCAGGCGATGCGCACCGGCACGCGCTGAACGACTTTCACAAAATTTCCCGAGGCATTGTCTGGCGGGAGCAGGGAAAATCGCGCGCCTGTGCCGCCCGAAAGACTTTCCACCTTGCCTTCGAGCTCGACACCGGGAAACGCATCGATGCGCACTCGAGCGCGCTGTCCCGGGCGCATGCGACCCACCTGCGTTTCCTTGAAATTCGCAACCACGTAGGTTCGGTCGGGAACCAGCTCGGCAAGCGGCTGGCCCACTTGGATCATCTGCCCGGGTTGCACGGTAAGCCGGGTGACGAGGCCGTCTTCGCTGGCCGTGATCTTGGTGTAGCTGAGCTGCAAGCGCACCAGCTCCAACGAGGCCTCGGCGACCTTGATGTGCGCGTGCGCTAGATCCGCGTTGGCTCGGGCGAAGGCAATTTGGGCTGCGATAGGCGTGCTTTGATCGAGGCGGCCACGCGCTTCATCGACGCGCGAGCTGGCCGCCCGCCGCATCTCGCTGGCGACGGAGACTTGGGCCTGGGCCTGCGCAAGTGCTGCTTGCGAGGCGTCGTAGGCGACTTGCGCATTGTCGAGGCGTTCGCGCGGCAAAGCGTTGCCAGCGACCAACTGGCGGGTGCGTTTCAAGTCGAGCTCGCCTTTGCGGGCCTCGGCCTTGGCGCGTTCGAGCCCGGCGCGAGCGGCAGCCACTTGAGCGTCGGCATTCGCCACCCCCACCGACGAGCCCGAATAGATCGCGCGTGCGCTTTGCAATCCGCCTTTGGCGCTGGCCTCGACGACCTGCACCTGCGAATCGGCGGCCGCTGCCTGAGCGCGTGCCGTCTCTAGCTCGGCCTCTGCTTGCTTGCCGCGCGCGGCGAAATCCGCGTCGTCGATTTGGACGAGCAGGTCACCCTTTTTTACGCGCTGGTTGTCTTCGACCAGACGCTTGGCGATCTGGCCGCTCACGCGCGCGGCGATGGGGACGACGTCGGCTTCGACCTGCGCATCATCGGTGTTCTCTTGATTCGCCGTGGCCAGTAGATAGATGCCGGTGATAGCGGCAAACACAACGATGACGGCGCCAAGGATCAGGAAGGGCTTCTTGCCGCGCTTGGGGGCGGCCAGCGCGGATTCGGATTTCGGGGTGGGGACGACCTTGGGTTCCATGACTACTCCAAATGAATCGGACCGGCTGGCTTGCGCGTGATCCGCAAGAAATAAAGCAGCGGCAACACGGTAAGGAAGACGAAGCCGGCAACGTAGAAGGTTTTCTCGAACGCCAAGGTCATCCCTTGGCCAAAGACGATTCCGGTGAGCGCCTTGAGCGCGCCGGTTCTTGCCGAGGCAGCGTCGAGGCCGCGGGCACCGAGCCCGGCGGTGATTTGTGCCAGTCGTCCGGTCACCTCGGGACGCAAATCGCTGATATGCACCGCCAGGCTGGCACGTGCGACGGTTCCATAGCGCGTGAGCAGCGTCGCAAAGATGGCCAGACCGATGGAGCCTCCGAGCTGGCGAAACAGCGAATTGAGACCGGCGGCGTCGGCGAGGCGTTCCTTGGGAATGTAGGTCAGGGCCGCGGCCGCTAGCGGAATGAAGAGGCACGAAAATCCGACGCCTTGAATGAGTGTCGCCAGGATGATTTGTCCCAGGCTGGTTTGCAGCGTGAACGTCGCCATGGCGAACGAGCCGATGGAAACGCACACGACGCCGTTGCCAACCAGCAGCCGCAGCGGCACCTTGCTGTAGAGCTTGCCCACGATGGGATTGACCACGAACATGATGGCGGCGCGCGGAAGCAGGGCCAGGCCCGTGTCGATGGCCGAATAGCCCAGCATCTCTTGCATGAAGACCGGCAGCAAAAACAGGTTTGCCATGAGGACGGCGAACTGCACGGCGCCGATGAGCGTCGCGGAAAGAAACGTCTTCTCTTTGAAGAGGCGCAGGTCTACCGCCGGTGCGGTTGCGGTGAATTCGCGGATCACGAACGCGATGAGCGCAATGGTGCCCACGGCAAGGCAAGCCGTGATCGTGCGTGACTCGAACCAGTCGTCACGGGTCCCTTCTTCAAGCACGTATTGTACTAGCGCCAAGCCAATCGCGAGAAAAGCGATGCCCGCCCAGTCGACGTTCCTCTTTTCGCGTTCGGCTTGAGCATGGTTGGCGCGCAGGGTTTCTTCGTCTTCGTGAACGAAGGTCGAGACCATCAAAAAGCCGAGGATGCCGACCGGTAGATTGATGAAGAAGATCCATTCCCAACTGTAATGGTCGACAATGAAGCCGCCCAAAGTTGGGCCCACCGCGGGGCCGAGTACGACCGCCATACCAAACACCGCCATGGCCATGCCTTGCTCTTGCGGCGGAAAGGTCCGGCGCAAGATAGCTTGTTCGGTAGGTTGCAATGCGCCCGCGCCCATGCCCTGCAGGACGCGGAAGATCGCCAGCGTGGTCAGCGAGTGCGCGGTTCCGCACAAGACTGAGCCGATGAGAAAGACAACGAGCGAGGTCAAGTACACGCGCTTCTGTCCGAACATGCGCGACAGAAAGCCGGTGAGCGGCATGACGATGACCGTGGCCACGACGAAGCCGGTCGTGATCCACGTGATCTCTTCCAGCGTCGCGCCGACCGATCCACGAATGTGCGGCAAGGCCACGTTGACGATGGATGCGTCGATGGTGCCC
>Ga0209890_10001611_pt1 | contig 10189 bp, 7 predicted proteins | sample OrgsoiDNA2013049_FD_185799 | JGI IMG/M metagenome (GOLD analysis project Ga0209890, IMG submission 185799) | Permafrost soil microbial communities from the Arctic, to analyse light accelerated degradation of dissolved organic matter (DOM) -... | ecosystem: Environmental > Terrestrial > Soil >... | reverse complement strand
CATCAAGAATACGCCGTCTTCTCATTTCGCCTCATCAACAACTTTCAAGCATAGCTCCAGTCGGCCAGCGCGGAAGTGACCCTTACCAGCCGTTTGCAAGTTCGAATTCAATCGGTGGTGAGTACTTCAAGGCCGAGTGTAGTCGGCGAGCGTTGTAGATCTCGTCGATGAACCTCGGCAACCGCGTCTTGACAGCTCGCAGCCGACACCAAATGCGATGCGCTGTGTGTCGCTGCTTGCGCGGCGCCTTCCGATCCGCTTCCAAAATCGCATCGATGAACGCCACCCCACCCGCCAGCTTCGGTGGCGTTATGGGTGAAGCAGCCGGTGATGGTGACAAACCATGCCCGTACGCCGACAGTCTGCAACGCTTACCAGCAGCTTGGAGCTAGGATCCTTCTCGGCGTATTGACTTCGGTGGCTTGTCCTTCCGCATCCCGCGAAAGGTCGGATGCCGAATGCTCTCATCAGGGGTCCACTCCACAAAACTCACCTCCGCGACGGTCGTCGGCTGCACCCATCGCTCGCTGCCCTTCGCACGCTTACTCCATCGTCCTTTAGTTGGTGCGTATTCAGGAGCGAACGAAGAGAGGGCGACTTGCAGTTTTTCAAGCTGCCGCAAGATCGCTTCCGCGGTCGCCGCGTCCCATCCCGTGCCCACGCTTCCGACGGAACAAAGGCCGCCGTTCTGATCGTAAACTCCAAGCAGCAAGCCGCCAATCTCTCGGGCGCCGCCGCTACGCACGGTAAACCCACCGATGACGAATTCTTGCCGTAGCTGGCATTTCACCTTTAGCCACGTGTCGGTGCGCGCGCTCCGATACGGAGCGTTCAGCCGCTTCGCAATCACACCTTCCAGGCCCGTCTTGCAAGCTGACTGGAGAACGCTGGCGCCATCAGCGTCGAACGTCTGGCTCCGGCTGGGCCGGGAACCTCCGTCACTGCGCTCGCGCTCGGCGGGGATCGCTTGAGGAGTCCAGGGATGACCGCTTTCGAGCCAATTGCGAGGCTGCGACGACGGGCTGCTTGTGGCCGGTAGCGCCCACTGACCAGCGTCGGCGCAATGTCCGCCATCGCGGCGGTGCAGCCGTTCATCGCCGAGAGGCGAGGGACCGTACCCGACCCGAAGCAGTCCGACCTAGTGCTCCGAAGCGGACGTAGAAACCGACCGAACCGGCCCTTCAAATCGCAGCAACAGGGCGCCAACCCACCCGTCAGCTACCAGATCAATCGCAACTCTCTGGGTGGAATCCTCCTCCACTAGTGATCCGCACCTTCGGAGCGCACTACCCTGAACGGACATAGCCCCTTTTATTCGATCACTTCGTCGGCGCGAATCAGGAGCGACTCCGAAATCGTTAACCCAATTGCTTTCGCAGTCTTGTTATTGATGAGGAATTCAAACTTGGTTGGCTGTTCGATCGGTAAATCAGCGGGTTTCTCGCCCTTGAGAATTTTGTCTACATAAATTGCGGCATGGCGGAAGATTGTGCGTTGATCTGCTCCGTAGGACATGAGCGCGCCGGCTTCTAGCGTTTCGCGAGAATAGACCATGAGCGGAAGACGCCGCATTCGTGCCGACTGTGCCATCAATCCGCGGCCTTGGTAGAACAATGGATCAGCGGGCACCGCCACCCCCTCCAAGCGTCCTTCGACGACCTTGTCAAAAGCCTGCTCGAAATCTTCGAGGGATCGCACTTCCACCGGCTGAACATTTAAGCCAAGCGCAGTTGCCGCAGTTTTGGTTTCTTCCATATAGCGCTGCGTCGATTGCTGGTTGTTTGGATTGACGAGAAGCGCCACACGAGTCATGTGTGGGAATGCTTCCTTGAATAATGCGAGGCGTTTACCGCTTAGTTCAAGCGCGATATGCGTCAATCCCGTGTGTTGCCACCCGGCCGCGCTAAGCTGTTGGCCAGCTTTGCTCCAACAGGATCGGGCACTGCGATGAACACAATCGGTATTGTCGTCGTGGCCCGCTGCGCTGCCAGCGCTGCGGGTTGAGTGACCGCAACCAAGACATCGACCCTGAGCGCAACGAGTTCCGCAGCCAGACTCACAAACCGCTCAGGTTGCTCGTTCGGAAAGCGATGTTCCAGCGCAATCGTCTTGCCGTCGATGTAGCTGAGACCGTTAAGACCTTGCCGGAGTTCACCCAGATATATGGACTCTTCGTCAGCACTACCCGCGTGCCAAAGCACTCCGACTTTGGGCATCTTTTTCGTTGGCTGCCCACGTGCCGCCAATGGCCACGCCGCCGCGACGCTGCCGATGAGCGTTATGAAGGTTCGTCGTTGCATGTGCCAACCATGAGGATCACGCCTCGTCCGATGCCTAGAGCCTAGCACTTTGCGATCGGCTGACTAGCGACAAATAACACACAATCGACCTCATTCGCTAATCACGCGCGATGTCTAGTTCAGTGTTGGCGCGAGCGGCCGCTGTCGGGAAATTTCCGCGGCGACCCCGAACGGCAGGACCTGGCCGCGAGCCGTCACAGATCAATCTTCCTCGTTGAACGAGGCTTCCTCACCCGGAAGAGCAGGTGGCATGTGCAGGCGCTCGCGCATGGCACCGAATTCGGCCTGCAGTAGCAGCGGCTTGGCCATGGTTGCGGCCAACTCGTTCGCGCGTTTCTGCAGCGCCGCGACCTTGTCGGGATTGGCCGCCGCGACGTCGTTCTTCTCGGAGGGGTCCAGGGTGATGTTGTAGAGCTCGATGGCCTCGGGTAGCGGCGTGCGCCAAATCAGCTTCCAGTCACCCTCGCGAATCCCGGCGCGAAACGGCTCGACGTTGTAGACAATCTCCGTGCGTGGTGACACCTTGCCTTCGCTGATCGTCGGCCAGACGTCCAGACCGTCGAGAGGCTTGCTCTTGCCGGTCGGCGCACCGGCGAGTCCGGCGAGCGTCGGATACATGTCGACGACGTGGATCATCCCGTCCACGGTGCTGCCGGGCTTGATCTTCCCGGGCCAGTTGGCGAGCGCCACCACGCGCGTGCCGCCTTCGTATAGCGAGCCCTTGCCGTCCCGATAGGGACCATTGTCGACCGGGATCTTGATCTTCGACATGTCGCCCTCGCCCGCGAACATCGCGTTGCGCGTTCCCCCGTTGTCGCTCTGGAAGACGATCAGCGTTTTGTCGCGCATGCCCTTCTTCTCGAGCGCGGCGACCACACGCCCGATCTCGTCATCCATGGCGGTGATCATTGCGGCATAGGCGCGGCGGCTGGGATCGGCAATATTCTTGTACCGGTCGAGGTACGCCTGAGGTGCCTGATACGGCGTGTGCGGCGCGTTGAAAGTAAGGTACAAATAGAGCGGCACGCCCGGATCGTGCGCCTTGATGAGCTTCACCGCTTCGTTGCCGAGCAAGGTCGTCGAATAGCCTTGTTCATTCACCGGCTTGTTGTTGCGATACCAGTCGAGCACCCCGTGCTGCTTGTGGGTGAAGTAGTCGATCTCGCCGATGAGCGGACCATACTGATAGTCGAAGCCGCGCTGTTTCGGCCAGTACTTGCGGTCGGCGTGGCCCAGGTGCCACTTGCCGATGATGGCGGTCTCGTAGCCCGCTTCCTTGAGCGCCTGTGGCAGCAGCCATTCGTCCGTGGCCAAGCCGAAGGTATGGCCGGAGGGGATGACCGCGGTCTGCAGACCGTAGCGGAACGGGTAGCGTCCGGTCATCTGCGCAGCGCGCGTTGGCGTGCACATCGGCTGGGCATAGAACTGTTCGAGGCGTGCGCCGGTCTGGGCGAGCCTATCGATATTCGGCGTCTTTATGTCGGAACCGTGAAAACCGACATCTTTCCAGCCGAGATCGTCCGCCAAGATATAAACGATGTTCGGCTTCGTAGTCTCGGCCGCGTTCGACGCAGCGATTCCGCCGATCGCAAGTGCGATGAATCCGATCCAGGACGCCTTGAGCGAGGTGAGCTTCATTGCGGGTGGCCTTACCTTATGACGGGATCGGGATTATCGCCGAAGTCGGGGCCCGTCTCGGTCCAATGTCACGATAGTTTGACTCCCCGATTCATCGACAGCGGCGCAGGAACGTATGTCCGCTTACGACGGAATTGGACCGCCCCATGGTACGGCGGCTTTTGGCCCGGTCTGCGACCGTCGTGTCCGGCGGCCGCGACCAGCACAGCCAGACTACACCTCGGTCTGCTCGGCAATCTCCAGCGCATCGTTGACCTCGATCCCGAGATATCTGACCGTGCTTTCGAGTTTGCTGTGACCGAGCAGTAGCTGAACCGCCCGGACGAGCGTGCCGTTGTTCCATGCTTCGTGAGAATGCGCCCTTCGGGTTGAGTGTGACGCAGCCGTAGCGTGCAGCGCATCCGCGGATCATGAGCCTCTACTTTCAGTGGAAGGAGGCCTCACTTTGCGCCGACGTTCAGCATGGGGCTTCGTGCCATAACAGAGCACAGCGCGCTTGTCTTGTAAGCGGACATGCATTCCGGTCGCGTTGCGACCAGGGAGTCAGCGACTGCACCTTGCTGAACCATTTCGCGCTCGCCCGATCATTTCCCCATGGCGACCTACCGACGGCCTGATGTCTTTCCAGTCTTCATAGCTTCTTCCTCGAATGAGTTGCGCCCGAAACTCGAGGCGCTGTTGCGCGCGAACGCCGCGCCCGTGTGCGTTCAAGCGCGGCGTGCATCGTCGGTCTAGGACGCGCGGTCGCGATGCGCACTGTCGTTGGCCGCATCCACGTCGGGCAGCACGACTGACCATGATTCATAGACGGCCTGCGGGGGAGCCTTCCAACGCAGCATCCAGATGTCGGGCCTTTGAAATACAAGCTCTCCGTGTTCGCCCTTCACACCCATTAACCTAAAGCCGTGTTGCGCTTCATTCGGCAGGCCGCAGAACTGAATGAAGGGGTTCCAATGCGCAAGATGCGAGTGAGCGATCGACAACGCCTCATCCAGACAGCGGTGCATGTGCTGGCGCACCCCAACGGGCTGTCGGGGCCGCTCCGGGAACAGTGAAAGCAGGTGCGCGCACGCCGACTCGGCCGCGGCGGGCCAGTCGGTAAAATGATAGTCACGCTGCTGGGTACTGTAGCGCGCCGCACGCTCACGGCGCGAAAGGATGTGACCATTCACGGCCACCAGTTGTAAGGGGTTGGGGGCGCCAACGCCGTACAAAGTCTTGCGTAACACCGGTTCGCCCTGCCCGTTGCAGCCTAGGGTCAAGTAGGTGTGCGTTTTGCGATCAGGGACGAGCTCATACCCAAACAGCCCGTCTTCGACAATGGGCAACAGGTCGAGCGCTAAGCCAGCCGCCAGCGGATGGCGGGAAGCAGCAGCAATGAGGTGGCTTCGAAGCAGCGGCAGCAGATGCCGGGCTTCAGAAAGTCGCGGACAGAAGGTTCTGGACACGGCAGACTCCCGCTGGATGGGTAAGTGAGCATCTTTGAGGCGGACCCGCGGGTTATTGAAGGTCAAGATCGGCGATGTGGGCCATTTTTTTTCACCGCCTCCGAGGTCCGAGTCGCAAGCGTTTGAATCCAATCTGACCTCTGACGGGGTTGTTGCGGACAGCGAACGCGTTGCCGGATCGGCGAAGCCCGTGGCCTTGCGTGTGTTGAGTGCCGTGTAGGTGTACGCAAGGACAGCGCCAAACACGAAGTGCGAACCGACGCTCACCCAGTCACGTTGCGCCGCAAACCACGGTGAGAAGGCGTTGAAGCCATAGAAATTGATGTAGTAAAGCGCGAGTCCGTAGAACCCACCGAGCAAGAGGCCCCAGGCGATATCGACCGCCGGCATCAACAACGCAAGCAAGGTGCCATAAACAGTCGAGAGCATCAGGTGGGTCACGATCGCGACCAGCGCGATCGTGGCGTCGAATGTATCAGGCGGGGAAAGCGCGCCCGGTCCCAGCACGACTGCTCCAATCATGCGCAGCGGCGCCCAGGGCGAGATCCCTTGCAGCGCCCAGGGAAGGCCAACATCGAGCACCCCGAACACCAGCCCAGCGATGATGCTCGCCGACAAGGCCGCCCATGCGCTGAACGGCGCATACAAGGATTCACGAACATCATCGCGCTGATGAAGTTGCGCCATGGCATCCCGTTTGTTGAACATGCGTCAGTCCGGTGCAAGTGTTGATTACGCTTGGTGGCTCCGCGACGAACTTACGACCACGCATTGCCATAAAGTACGAACCCAACCAATCCTAGCGCCGGCATGAGTAGCCTACAACGCGAATATTCATGTTTGAGGCCGCTTCGTAAGGCGGCTGTAAGCAAGCGTGAATCGTCGGGAAGTGGGTCGGTGATGCGCTGAGCGGCAGCGCATACGACGTTGATTCGGCAAGACCACAATAACCAGAGCATGCCCATGGGGACGATTAGGCCAACTGCAGACGGACGGCGTCGCCCTCCGCATCGCCCCAAAATGCGCTCAGCGCAGTGCCGATCCCGTCACATGATTGAAGAAATGCAAATCAGCCGCCGCCGCCGCCAAGATCACGGTGTCGTCGACCTTGACCGGTTGATTTCTCGGCACGCGCGCGGTCAGCGACCCGCCGTCGGTGTTCACGTGGACATATTGTTCCGCGCCGAGCATCTCCACCATCTCGACCCTGCCACGCACCGATACGTCGGTAGCGCTCGCCTCTCGTTCGGTCTCCAGGGTAAGGTGCTCGGGACGGATACCGACGACGATCAGATCTGCGCTTATTTTACGCAACGCTTGCGCCTGCGCCATAGAAACGCGTATACGGGCCGAATCCGTTATGAGCGCCACGCCGTCTGACGAACGCTGAATGCAAAAGCTGATGAAACCCATGGCCGGCGTTCCGATGAAGGATGCCACGAATTTGTCGACCGGACCATCGTAGAGCTCGCCCGGCGTGCCGAGCTGGTGAATACGGCCGTCGTTCATCACCGCGATCCTGTCCCCCATCGTCAGCGCCTCAACCTGGTCGTGCGTTACGTAGACAGCGGTTGCCGCGACCGCGCGGTGGACCTTGAGAATCTCAGCGCGCATCTGCACGCGCAAATGGGCGTCGAGGTTGGACAGCGGCTCATCGAGCAGGAACACGGCGGGATCACGCACGATGGCGCGCCCGAGCGCGACGCGCTGGCGCTGTCCGCCCGAAAGCTGACGCGGTCGCCGGTTCAAGAGCGGTTCGATGCTGAGCATTTTCGCCGTGCGGCGCACGTGCCGGTCAATCTCGTCTGTCGCAATTCTTCGACGCCGCAGACCGAAGGCCATGTTGTCGTAGACGGACATGTGCGGATAGAGGCCGTAGTTCTGGAACACCATGGCGATGTCCCGGTCGCTGACGTCGACGTCGTTGACGCACACGTCGTTGAAGTAGAGCTCGCCGGCGCTGACATGCTCGAGCCCGGCGATGACGCGGAGCAGTGTTGTCTTCCCTGATCCGGAAGGGCCAACCAGCACAATGAATTCGTGGTCCGCGATTTCGAGATTGCAGTCTGCAAGTGCCAACACGTCGCCGTAGCGCTTTTCGACATGACGCAGTGAAATGCTTGCCATCAGCGTTTTCTCGCGTGGTGCCCGAGAAGCGGCTCTCGAACAAACCGTTCGATCGTCGGGTTCACTTGCGTCGATAGGGATTCAGGCACCGGCGACCGCTCCGGATGTCAGCCCACGAACCATCGATCGTTGTACCGCGAAGAAGGCGATCATGAGCGGGAGTGTAGTCAGCGTCGCCGCCGCCATCATGCCGCCCCAGTCGGTCTTGAACTGGCCGGTGAACGTGAGAACCAACGCGGCGGGTAGCGTCTGTCGTTCAAGCGTAGTCACAAACGTCAGCGGGTAGATGAGGTTGTTCCACGCCTCCATGAAGACAAAGGTGGCGGTGGTCGTGAGACCCGGCAGGATCAGCGGAGCGACGACTCTCACCAGGATCTGCCAGCGCGGATAGCCGTCGATCCTCGCCGCCTCTTCGATCTCGATCGGAACAGCATCGATGAAGCTCTTCATCATCCAAACGGCGAAGGGCAGTCCAAAGGTGGTGAACCCGACGATCAACCCCGCGCGCGTGTCGAGCAGTCCAGCGTGGAGCAGCAAAAGATACAGCGGCGCAAGAAGCACCACGAGCGGGAGCATCCGAAAGATGAGGATCGCATAACCGATTGGTGCACGGAGCCGGAAGCGCCCACGTGACAAAGCGTAGGCGGCAGGCGTGGCGATCATGACGGCAATTACCGCAGTGGCGATGCAAGTGACCACGGTGTTGATGAAGAATGAGACGAACGGCAACGATCCGGACCAGAGGCCGACGTAGTTCGCGAACGTTCCATCGTGCGGCCATAACGTCGGATCCAGCCTGGAGGCCTCCAGTTCGGTCTTGAACGAAGTCGCGATCATCCAGTAGACGGGCGCCAAACTCCAAACCAGCGCGAGACCGATGGCAACGGTTCGGACAACTAATGCGAGTCGTCGCGAGGTTGTGGGAAGTATCTCTGCGCGGATGGAGGTCGCGGAGGCCGACACTTAGGGCAATTCCCTCACTAGTTAGGACGCGCGGCCCGCAGGTACGCCACCGCGAAGACAAGAAGAAGCAACAGCCAGACGACGCCTATGGCCGAGGCGTAGCCGAATGCGAAGTTCTCGAATGCCTGCCGGTAGACGTAGATCACCAGCGTGGTCGTGCTGTAGCCTGGGCCGCCTTGGGTCATGGCCCAGATCTTGGCGAAGTCGTTGAAGTTGGCTATGGTCATGAGTAGGCTACTGATGACGAGCGCGTTGCGCAGGAACGGCAGCTTGATGCGGAAGATCATGCTGGATGCACGCGCGCGGTCGATCCGCGCCGACTCGATGACCTCAACCGGGATGCCGGCAAGCGCTGCGCTCAGGAGCAGGAAGAAGAACGGGGTCATCACCCAGATGTTGGTGAGCATGACAGCGGGCATCGCGAGCGAAGACACGTTGAGCCACGAAATCGGCGTGCTGATCGCACCCATCGATAGCAGCACGGCATTGATGGCTCCCCCATTTTGCAGATACATATAACGGAATAGAAACGCGACCACCACGAACGGTACCGCCCACGGCGTGAGCAGCAACGCTCGCACGAGGCGGCCGCCCCGGCCGACGAGGTTTTCGGTCATGAACGCAAGCGTCAATCCTAGCAGCGCCGAAACAGCCACGCTGCCGAACGAGTAGATGGCGCTATTGACGAGCGCAAGGCGGAACGTCGGATCTGCGAAAAGCTTCCGGTAGTTGGCGGCGCCGACGAATCGAGCGGATTCCGAGCTGAGCAGGTTGTAGTCCTGCGCGGACAAAAGAAACGCGTAGACCACTGGATAGCCGACGACGATCGCGAGCACGACCAGCGACGGCAACATCATCGTGTCTAGCCATGGGGCGCGATCCGCATTTCGCGCGCGCGGTTCTCGGTCTCGCGGCAATCGCATTGCAATCATCGGCGCGGAGGCACTCCCCTCATGGCGATGATACGTTCACGCAGGAATGGTCCGCCATGCGGCGATCAACGCCGATCCAATTCCTGCTGAATCGCCTTTGCGATCTGATCGATGGGTTCCGAACCGGTCACCGCCTGCTGCACACCTACCATGATCGCCGACGAGGCGGACGCGAAGGCGGGGCCGTACGGCGGAGTGGTCAACGTCGGGACGATGGACGCGCTGAAGCTTTTGTAAATCGGTGTATCCATCTTCGCGGCAAGTTCGGGACTCGGCGCAGCCATGAGCGGCGGCAGCGACGATCCCGGCCCGAGCGTGTAGGTCTTGATCGCGTCCGCCGATGCTGCGAGGTATTCGATAAACGTCCATGCCGCTTTTTTCTGCTTGCTGTCGGCGAACATCACGAGCTGGTGGCCGCCCTCGAACGAATAGGCTTTGCCACTCGGGCCCGCTGGCTGCGTCGTCACGCCCCAGCGCCGATAGAAGTCCGCATCCGACATTTTGTTCGCATTCTGGATCACGCCTTGAAGCAACACCTGGTCCCAGACGAAAGCTACCTTGTCCTGCGCCGCGAGGGGGCGGAACTCACCAATCTTACGGCCAGGATCGATGTAGCCATTCTTGGCGAGATCGCGCATCCACGTGAGGTAGCGCATCATTTCGGGTGAGTCGGCGCGAGCTTTCGCGCCGCCAATCGGCGCGGCGCCGAAGGTCATCATCCACGGCCAGTTCGACTGCAGCGAAAATGGCCGGTTGGTGGTGTCGAGCGCGAGCGGGATGA
>Ga0209890_10001610_pt1 | contig 10190 bp, 10 predicted proteins | sample OrgsoiDNA2013049_FD_185799 | JGI IMG/M metagenome (GOLD analysis project Ga0209890, IMG submission 185799) | Permafrost soil microbial communities from the Arctic, to analyse light accelerated degradation of dissolved organic matter (DOM) -... | ecosystem: Environmental > Terrestrial > Soil >... | reverse complement strand
CCACTTTATTGGCGCCGTACTGTAGCGCGAGCAACGGCACGATCATCAGCGCAACGATGTTGATGATCTTGATCAGCGGGTTCACCGCGGGGCCAGCGGTGTCCTTGTACGGATCGCCCACCGTGTCGCCGGTCACCGCGGCCTTGTGCGCGTCCGAACCTTTGCCGCCGAAGTGACCGTCCTCGATGTACTTCTTGGCGTTGTCCCACGCGCCACCCCCGGTCGTCATCGAAATCGCGACGAACAGGCCGGTGATGATGGTGCCCATGAGGAGGCCGCCGAGTGCCACCGGTCCCAGCACCAGCCCGACGATCACCGGCACCAGCACCGGCAATAGCGAGGGGATGATCATTTCGCGGATCGCCGCCTTGGTCAGCATGTCGACCGCCACGCCGTATTCAGGCTTGGCGGTGCCTTCCATGATGCCCTTGATCTCCTTGAACTGGCGACGCACCTCGACGACGACCGCGCCGGCGGCACGGCCGACCGCCTCCATCGCCATGGCACCGAACAGATACGGAATCATGCCGCCGAGGAACAGCCCGACGATCACCATGTGGTTGGAGAGATCGAACGAGACGTTGATGTTGGCGCCCTGAAGCGCATGCGTGTAGTCGGCGAACAACACCAACGCGGCAAGACCGGCGGAGCCGATGGCGTAACCCTTGGTCACCGCCTTGGTCGTGTTGCCCACCGCATCGAGCGGATCGGTAATGGCGCGCACCGAGTCGGGCAGATTGGCCATCTCGGCAATGCCGCCGGCGTTGTCGGTGATGGGGCCGTAGGCGTCGAGTGCGACGATAATGCCGGTCATCGACAACATCGCCGTCGCCGCGACGGCGATGCCGTACAAACCTGCGAGCCAGTACGACGCGAGAATCGCGACGCACACCGCAAGCACCGGCCACGCCGTCGACTTCATCGACACGCCGAGTCCGGCGATGATGTTGGTTGCATGACCTGTCGTCGAGGCCTCGGCGACATGCCGCACCGGCTTGTATTCCGTCGCCGTGTAGTACTCGGTGATGACGACCATCGCCGCAGTCAGCACCAATCCGATCAACCCCGCGCCCCACAGGTGCAGCGTCGTCAGTTGCGGATCGATCGCGACCACGCTGCCCATGAGCCGGTCGGTGATGAACCAGAAACCGATTGCCGACAGCCCGCCAGCGACCGCAAGACCGCGATACAGTGCGTTCATGATCTTGCCGCCGGGCCGCGCCTTGACGAAAAAGCAGCCGACGATCGAGGCGAGAATCGAGAATCCGCCCAGGGCCAGCGGGTAGGTCACCGCGGCCTCGGCCGATGCGGGCAGGAGCAGCGCGCCGAGCAGCATCGTGGCGACGATGGTCACCGCGTAGGTCTCGAACAGATCGGCCGCCATGCCGGCGCAGTCACCGACGTTGTCACCGACATTGTCCGCGATCACCGCCGGGTTGCGCGGGTCATCCTCGGGAATGCCGGCTTCGACTTTGCCGACGAGGTCGGCGCCGACGTCCGCCCCCTTGGTGAAGATGCCGCCGCCCAAGCGCGCGAAAATCGAGATCAACGATCCGCCAAACGCCAAGCCGACCAGCGGCTCGATCGTTCCGTGCAGGCCTTCCTTCATCAAATTCGGAACGTACGGCGCCGATTGGACGAGGAACCAGTAGAAGCCGGCGACGCCGAAAAGACCCAGCCCGACGACCAGCAAGCCGGTGATCGCACCGCCGCGAAAGGCGACGGCCAGCGCCTCATTGAGCCCGCTGCGCGCGGCTTCGGCCGTGCGCACGTTCGAGCGCACCGAAACGTTCATGCCGATGTAACCGGCGAGGCCTGAAAGTATCGCGCCCACCGCGAAACCACCCGCGGTGCGCGCACCCAGCGCCACCCAGATGACGACGAACAGGATGACGCCAACGACGCCGATCGTGAGGTATTGCCTGTTGAGATAGGCCTGCGCACCCTGCTGGATCGCCAGAGCAATTTCCCGCATGCGGTCGTTGCCGGTGGGTTTGGCGAGTATCCAGTTGATCGACCAGCCGCCGTAGGCCAAGGCGGCTACCGCGCACACCAGCGCGAAAATGACTGCGTTCGACATGACTATCCCCTCAAGATTGGCAGCATCGCAAAATTGTTGTCATCCGCGGCTTCGCGCAGTTGCGCACCGTGCGACGATCATCGAAACCCGCGGTCGGCCGCTGCGTTCGCGATGCCCTGAGGGGCACCCCGGACGCGCCGCCGGGAAAACACGCTATTTTGCCAGTTCCCGGCCCAGAAAGTCGAGCCGATCCTGTCCCCAGAAGAGCTCGTCGCGGTAAACGTAGGTGGGTGCGCCAAATACCTGGCGTTCGATCGCCTCCTGTGTCAGCGCTTCACAGTGCGCGGCCATGTCAGGGGCAGCTGCTCCAGCGGCAAGCGCTTTCGCGTCGAGTCCCTGCTCCTTGGCGATAGCGGCCAACGTATCCGCGTCAGCGATGTTGCGCTCCTCCACCCAGACCGAGCGCATGAACGCGCCGGACAGCTTCAACGCGTCCGGGGCGGCGCGCGTCAACGCGGCCAGGATCCATTTCGTCGCCAGGTCGCCGGATACTGGAAAATACTTGGGTTGCTCGTTCAGGCGTATTCCGAGGAATTTCGGCCAGCGTTGCAGCTCGGCCAGCCGATACGCCTGTCGTTGCGGCGCGCGCTGCTTGAGCGGCAAGCCGCCGGATACGGAAAACACCTTGCCGAAATCGACCGGCTTGACGTTGACCGACGCCCCATGCCTCGCAGCGATAGCCACGAAGCGATCGTGGCCCAGGTAGGTCCACGGCGATACTGGCGTGAAATAGTAATCGACGACCTTGGGCATACCTTGTCTCCCGGATTCGAGCCGAAACGTTCAAATCTTGAAATCGGTGTCGAGCTTCCGCGGCACCGCGATATTCCTGAGCCGCACATACTGCGGCAGGCCGCCCTTGAAAGGCGGGTAGTCCTCTCCCCTCACCAGCGGTTCGAGGTACGCACGCGCCTTGGCGGTGATGCCGTAGCCGTCCGCGCTGATGAAATCGCGCGGCAGTTTTTTCTCGACGTTCGCGATTTTTTCCAGCGGCGCGACACCGATCTTCCAGCGATAGGGCTTGTCCGAAGTGCGCAGGATCGCGGTCATTACGGCGTTGTTGCCCGCGAGTGCCAACTCGACCGCCGATTTTCCGACGGCGTAACTTTGCAGCACGTCGGTCCTCGATGCGAGATGCCGCGCCGCGCGCTGCAGGTAGTCGGCGACCGCCCAATGATATTTGTGCCCGAGCTTCGCCTTGACGAGCGACGCGATCAACGGGCCCACGCCGCCGAGTTGCGCGTGTCCAAACGCATCTTTCGTACCGGCCTCCGCCATCAGCTCGCCGGCGGCATTCAACAGTCCTTCCGAAACGCCGACGCAGCAGTAACCGAACTTTGTCACGCAGGCATCGACCCGCGCCAGGAACTTCGTTTCGTCGAATCGAATTTCCGGAAACAGCAGCACCAGCGGAATCGGCGTGTCCTTGTCATCGGCCAGGCCCACCGCGGCGGTGATCCACCCGGCGTGCCGGCCCATGACTTCGAGCACGAAAATCCGCGTCGAGGTCTTGGCCATCGACGCAACGTCGAACGCCGCCTCGCGCATCGAGGTCGCCACATACTTGGCGACCGAGCCAAAACCCGGGCAGCAGTCGGTGATCGGCAGGTCGTTGTCGACCGTTTTCGGGATGTGCACGGCGCTGATCGGATAGCCCAGGCGCGCGGAGATCTGCGACACCTTGAGACAGGTGTCGGCCGAGTCGTTGCCGCCGTTGTAGAAGAAATAGCCGATGTCGTGCGCGCGAAAAACCTCGATCAGCCGCTCGTATTGCGTGCGATCCTCGTCGAACTCGGCCAGCTGGTAGCGGCACGACCCGAATGCTCCGGACGGCGTATGCATCAGCCCCGCGATCGCGCGCGGCGATTCCTTGCTCGTATCGATCAGGTCCTCGGTCAGCGCACCGATGATGCCGTTGCGGCCGGCATAGACCTTGCCGATGCGAGTTCGATGACGGCGCGCGGTCTCGATCACGGCGCAGGCGGTGACGTTGATGACGGCGGTTACGCCGCCGGACTGAGCGTAGAACGCGTTGCGTTTGGGCATGGGGAAGAAGTGATCGATGCGTGAACGGCGCCGCGCGACACGCCTCAGGTCTTCAGCGCCGCCAGCACCGCCTGCTTGATCGCGTCGACGGTGCCCATGCCGTCGACCTTGCGGTACTTGGGCGCGTGTGGATCGCCCTTGGCGGCCCACTTCGCGTAATAGTCGACGAGGGGCTCGGTTTGCGCGTGATACACGGCGAGCCGCTTGGTCACGGTCTGTTCCTTGTCGTCCTCGCGCTGGATCAGCGGCTCACCCGTGACGTCGTCGCGATCCGCGATCTTGGGCGGGTTGTACTTGATGTGATACGTACGCCCCGAAGCAACGTGGACGCGGCGCCCGCTCATCCGCTCGACGATCGCCGCGTCGGGAACCGCGATCTCGAGCACGTAGTCGATGGCGACCCCGGCATCCTTCATGGCATCGGCCTGCGGGATCGTCCGCGGGAAGCCGTCGAACAAATAGCCGCCCGCGCAATCGGATTCCTTGAGCCTTTCCTTGACCAGCGCGATGATGATCTCATCGGAGACCAGCGCGCCCGAATCCATCACTTTCTTTGCCGCGATGCCAAGGGGTGTTCCCGCCTTGACCGCCGAGCGCAGCATGTCGCCGGTGGAAATCTGCGGGATGCCGTATGCCTCGCGAATGAAGTTGGCCTGCGTTCCCTTCCCCGCGCCAGGCGGGCCGAGCAATATCAGTCGCATGATTGCCGCCAGAAGATGTGAGGAACTGCCGCGACGCGTTGTCGTTCGTGCGCGCTGGCCACCGCCCGCGGATTCTGGCCGGAATAGCGACTGCGGTCAAACGGCGCCCTGCGCGAACAGCTTGCGCACGCGCTCGAGATCCTCCTGCGTATCGACGCCGGGGGCGGGCGTGCCGCGCGTGATGCGGACGACGATGCGGTAACCATGCCACAACACCCGCAGCTGCTCCAGCGCCTCGAAGCGCTCGATCGGCGCCGGCTGCAGCGACGGATACTGGCGCAGGAAACCGACCCGATACGCGTAGAGTCCGTAATGACGATACAGGGGCAATCCGGCCGGGATCGAGTGCAGGTCTGCCGCGAAGGCGTCGCGCGCCCAGGGAATGGTCGCGCGGCTGAAATACAACGCATAGCCGGCCCGATCGAGTACCACTTTCACGACGTTCGGATTGAACGCTTCCGTCGGATCGTCGATGAGATGGCAGGCGGTGGCGATCGACGCGTCCTCATGCGTGGCGAGCGTTTCCGCCACTTCGGCCATTAGCGATGGCTCGAGCAGCGGCTCGTCGCCCTGGACATTGACGACGATCGCCCGGTCGTCGAGTCCGAGCAAGTTCGCGGCTTCCGCCAGGCGATCGGTTCCGGTCGGATGATCGCCGCGCGTCATGACGGCGTCGATGCCGTGCGCGATCACCGCATCGCGAATGCGCTCGTCGTCGGTCGCCACCACCACGTTGCTCGCCCCGCCCGCCCGCGCGCGTTCGGCGACGCGCACGACCATGGGCTTGCCGCCGATGTCCGAAAGCGGCTTGCCCGGCAGCCTCGTCGAGGCATACCGGGCAGGAATGAGGACCGTAAACACGTGGTTGTGCGGCGTCCGCGTTCCTGCGTGGCTACTGTCTCACTCGTATTCCGAGGGATCGAGTCGACGCGCCTCTTCCTCGAGCATGACCGGAATGCCATCGCGAATGGGATACGCGAGCCGCGCCGACTTGGAAACGAGCTCCTGCCGGGTCCGGTCAAATATCAGCGGCCCCTTGGTGACCGGGCACACCAGAATCTCGAGCAACTTGGGATCCACGCAGCTTCTCCTCGACGAGCGCAAACAGCTTCGGATCAACGACCGCCCGGATCGGGAGCGCCCAACAGCGGTCATCGGCGAACGCGGTGCATTTTACCGCATCCTTCTCGGTCATCAGGATCGCCGTTGCATCCGACAACGCGAGGTCTTGTCGCGTGAATCGATGGTGGTCCGGATACGCGTGACAGGTCGCCGCGACACCCAGCGCTTTCAGGTGATCGAAAAATCGCTGCGGATTGCCGATGCCTGCGAGCGCGTGCACACCAGGCCCGCGGAAAGCCTCTGCGCCGGCGCTCTCGCCGCGCGAACTGACACGAAAAAACCGGTCACCGACGAGCGTCATCGCAAATTCGCGGCCGAACGCGCCAGTCACCGTGCCGCCGAGCAGCACGACGGCGTCGGTCTCGCGCAGGCGCGAGCGCGGCTCGCGCAGCGGCCCGGCGGGTAGCGGCAGCCCGTTGCCCAAGCCGCGGCTCGCGTCGACGACCGCGAGTTCCACGTCCCGCGCCAGCGCATAGTGTTGAAGCCCGTCGTCGGTGATCACGACATTGCATTCAGGGTGCGCAGCCAGCAGCCCGCGCGCCGCGCGCGGCCGATCGCCACCAATCCACACCGGAAAGCCGGTACGCGCCAGAAGCACCGGTTCGTCGCCCACGGCATCGGCCACGGCGTCGGCGCCGACGGCTCGAGGCTCGAGACTGTCGGCGCCGACGCCGCGGCTGACAATGCCCGGGCGCCAGCCGCGCGTCGCAAGCGCCTCGGCGAGCGCAATCGCAAGAGGCGTTTTCCCGCTGCCGCCGACGGTGATGTTACCGATGACGACAACCGGCACGGGCAAGCGCTCGCTTTTCAGCACACCCGCACGATAAAGGCCGCGCCGCGCCGCGCTGACGGCTCGAAACAGCGGTGCGATCGGCGCGAGTACCGCCGTGAGCGGAGTAAGCCGGGGAGCGTACCAATCGAGAACAAGGCGATCGGCGAAGGTCATTGCCGTACTTTCATGCGTCGCAACGACGCTGGGATCCCTCGCCACGGGCTCACACGGCTACTTCCTGGTGGTCTGTGTCGCGAAGGTGATGTGTATCAATCCGACCTGCCGCGCCGCTTCCATGACGTGAATGACCGACTGGTGCGTCGCGTTGGCATCGGCGTTGATGATGACCACGGCGTCCTTGGCGCCGCCCGAAGCGCGCCCCAGCGCCTCTCCCAGCGCAGCGACCGTCGTGAACGGGAACACGTTCTTGTCGATCACGTACTGTCCATGGGCGTCGATGCCGACGTTGATTTCCTTCGGCCGCTGCTTCATCTGATCGGCATCGGCCTCGGGCAGCGTGATCTGCAGCTCGGCGACGCGCTGGTAGGTCGTCGTGACCATCAGGAAGATCAGGATGACCAGCAGGACGTCGATCAACGGAATGAAGTTGATCTCGGGCTCGTCGCGCAGGCGGTGGCCGCGAAGGTTCATGGCCGGACCCGACTATTTCCTCTCGCCATGCGCGAGTTCGACCAGCTTCACCGCCTGCTGTTCCATTTCGAGGATGAGGTCGTCGACCCGGGCACGGAAATGTCGGTAGAAAATCATGCTCGGAATCGCCACGATCAGGCCGAGCGCGGTGTTGTAGAGAGCCACCGAAATACCGTGGGCGAGCTGGGTCGGATTGGATCCGGCGGCGCTTTGCGAACCGAAGATTTCGATCATGCCGACGACCGTACCGAACAGACCGAGCAGAGGCGACATCGCGGCAATCGTGCCCAGCGTGGTCAGGAATCGCTCGAGATCGTGGCTAACGACGCGGCCAACCTCTTCGATCGCTTCTTTCATCACGGGCCGCGGGCTCTTGACGTTGGCCAGCCCTGCTGCGAGCACCCGGCCCAGCGGACCGTGCGCGGCGGTCTTCGTGACCAGCTCCGCGGTGAGGCCTTCACGCTTGTATTCGGCGAGCACGCGATCGACCAGACCGACCGGTGCGACGACCGACTGCCGCAGCGACCACATGCGCTCGAAAATGAGCGCCAGCGCAATCACCGATGCGAAAATGAGCGGCCAGATCGGCCAGCCTGCTGCTTGGATGATCGACCACACGGAATGCGACTCCCACCAGGGAAAGCGTGCACTCTAGCGTGACCGTCCCGATTCAGCAAGGCGACGCGCGCCCCTGGGCCGAGCGGTCGCGGCGAAAGTCGCGCTAAGTTGGAGGCCCGGATTCGGAAAGCGTTGCTGAAATGGCGGCACCGACGAGCACGATCATCCAGGACAAATAGACCCAGACGAGGAACAGCGGCAGCGCCGCAATGGTGCCATAGACGATTTGATAGGTTGGCACATGCTTGATGTAGAGAGCGAAGCCGGATTTCGCGATATCGAACGCGATCGCCGCCAACATGCCCCCTAACAGTGCCGCGCGCCACGGAACGCGCCGCACGGGAACCAGCGCGTAGAGCAGCGTAAGAATCAACGTGCCGATGCCGAGGCTCATCGACCGCGCGAGCAGCGGCAACGCTTCGGAATCGAAGGGCACGACTTGAATCGACCGCTCGATGGCCCACTTGGTCAGATAAATGGCCGCCCCGATCAAGACCGGCACCGCGATGAAACCGAAGGTGTAGACGATGGCGCGGCGGGTGTATGACCTCGTCTCGGTAATTCCCCACACCGCGTTGATTTCCCGCTCGACCTGGGCGACGAGCATCACCGCCGTGTAAACGACGAACGCGATGGCGATTCCCTGCAGGTCGGCGGACCGCGCCGTGAATTCGGAAAGATACTGGCGCACCGTGCTGCTGCTTCCCGGCAGCAGAAATCGCAGCAGCAGGGGTTCGAATGCGTCGACCCATTGCTCGAATCCCGGGAAGCGCGCGACGTAGTTGAAAGCGACGGTGAACAGCGGCACCAGGCCCAGCAACGTCGTGAACGACAGGCTTCCGGCGACACGGTCGATATCCGCCGTGCGCACGCGTTGGAAGACGTGGCGGACGAATGGAATGAACTGGCGGATCGCGGCAAGCACCGTCAGGCCGGCATCGCTTGCGTCACCTGCTCGCAAGTTCCCTCGCGCGACAGCAGACGGGACATCAGGGCAGTTTCGCGGTTCACGCGGTTCGGTGCGCACGGGTTCGGTTCGCCTATGGACACGCGATTATCGCACTGCCAAACTTCGGGGCTCAACGAAAATCGGCGCCACCGTAAGCTTGGCCACGCCGGCGACGACCAACCTGCCGAATCGCGCTATGCTGGGCGAGCTCTTGGAAAGGAACTTCGCATGACGACGACGGAAACTGCGGTGCTGGGCGGCGGGTGCTTCTGGTGCCTGGAGGCTGTGTACGACCAGCTGAAGGGCGTGCAGTCGGTCGAGTCGGGCTACGCCGGCGGCAGCACGCCGAACCCGACGTACGACGACGTCTGCGGCGGCCGCACCGGCCATGCGGAAGTCGTGCGCATCGTGTTCGATCCCGCGGTATTGTCGTTCCGCGACCTCCTGCTCGTATTCTTCACGATCCACGATCCCACCACCAAGGACCGGCAGGGCAACGACGTCGGAACGCAATACCGATCCGTGATCTACTGCCAGACGCCGGAGCAGCGCACCGACGCCGAGAGCGTCATCGCCGGTCTCGTTCGCAACGGCTTGTGGCGCGATCCGATCGTCACCGAGATCGCCGACGCGGCGACCTTCTACCCGGCCGAGACCTATCACCAGGAATACTTCGAGCGCAACGGCCGCCAGCCGTATTGCCAGGCGGTGGTAGCCCCCAAGGTCGCGAAATTCCGCAAGCAGTTCGTCAATCAGTTGAAACGCTAGCGCCTAGCGCTTTCGCGCGAGTATGCCGGCGCCGCCCAGCGCCGCGCCGACGGTCCAGAACACCGGCGCCAGGCCTAGCGTCGATCCCACCAATCCGAACAGCAGCGGCATCGCGAACGTCGACGCGTTCACGATGGTCATGCGCAGCCCGGCGGCTTCGCCCATGCGACCGGCGGGTGCCATGCTGTACAGCAGCGACATGACCATCGGCTGCCCGCTGCCCAGCGCGAGCCCGAGCGTGAACGACAGGGTCATCAGTACGCCGATCTGCTCGACGAACGGAAACAGCGCGAATGCCGACCCGGCGACGAACAGCGCCGCGGTCAGGACCTCGAATTCCGAAAACCGCTGAGCGATCCTTGGCATGAACAGGCGCACGACGAAGGTGGCAACGGCAAACGAGGCGAGAATCACACCGATGCGCGACGCGGACAGCCCGATCTTGGCGCCGTAAATCGGGATGAAGAAGGAATGCAGGTCCCA